>OEIU01000002.1_pt1 | contig 315469 bp, 272 predicted proteins | sample 1539221 | NCBI WGS metagenome assembly OEIU01 (sample SAMN03792071, study PRJEB22550) | activated sludge metagenome | feature: wastewater treatment plant; material: activated sludge; isolation source: Wastewater treatment plant of a petroleum refinery complex | place: Argentina: Zarate... | reverse complement strand
CAGTTAGAACAAAAACACTAGCTTTCCATCTGGGGTAAAAAATGGGGGCTGGACACTGTCATTTTCGATCGAAGATGGCGGAATTCTGCTTAGAGACCTTTCGCACGATGTTACTGATGACTTAGCGGGAAGTGGTATCAACATTCCCCAGGCAGAGGTCTTTAAATTCCTGTACACGTTATTTAGAGCCCGGTGTTTCAGTTTCGAGCAAACAGAATACGGGAGCTTCAATCCTCTGCTCACGGGCCTTCGAGCACAAAAGGCGGAGTGGGACGATCACTTTGTCATGCAGCAGTTGAAATCAATTGACAATGAGGGCTTTGCAATGTACGCCGATAAATTGAGCCAGTTATTTTACGAAACTGACGCAAAGGCAATGCAAATCAAGCAAATGCTGAATTCCTTGGCCATTAAATTCGAGTAAACACTTAAAATCAATTCTCACACCTAGAGACACCAATCGTTCTTCCAATCGTCGTCTTTTTTGCTGGCGTCTCGGCACTAATAGCAACGCCGACGTCTTCAGACCCGACGTCGCAGCCACCATCGTGAAAAAACGGGGCTTTCAGAAATCGCTGAAAGCCCCGTATTTATTGGTCGGGACGGCGAGATTTGAACTCACGACCTCTCGCACCCCAAGCGATTTGGGTAGGTTTGTATATCTTGTCAAAACTGCTCAAAACATCTTAGAATCAACAACTTACCACCAATACAGCCTTCACACCGATTGGCCTTGATTAGCAACGCTGCAACCAACCTGCAACCAAGTCTGAAATCAAAACTAGCGATTCACACTAGTGTCAAAGTCGTGTCACCACGTCCAAATCATACATTACTCCATTGATTTCTCTCAACTATCTACCGCATATTTTCCAAGACCTTTTCTCAGTCTTAAAAGAGGGTAGTGCATAAAATTTTTGTCAACACTGGCGATCGCTACGAGTTTCTTGGACTGATCGCTAGTTCTTTGATTACCTCCATTCGTTGGTCTATTCTAAAAATGGAATTATGGCTTGCTGTGAAGATGATTGTGCTATTGACGCTCTGCGGGAAAAACAGAGTTCGACGTTGAGGATCGTACTGGCAATAAACGTGGCAATGTTTGTGGCTGGGATCGGTGCCGGCATTTACGCTGGGTCGAGCGCGCTGCTGTCGGATTCGCTGGACAATCTGGGTGATGCGATGACGTACGGACTGAGCCTCTATGCTGTGTATAGATCATCTCAAGCGAAAGCAAAAGTCGCTTTTTTCAAAGGGGGATTGATACTGCTCGCAGCGTTGGTAGTCCTTGGACAGGTAATCTACAAGCTGATGGTTCCAGCGGTTCCAATTTTCGAACTAATGGGCGTGGTTAGCGTCCTGGCTCTTGTGGGAAACTCGATATGCCTTTTCCTGCTTACGCGACATAAAACCGACGATGTAAATATGAGTTCAGTTTGGGAATGCTCGCGTAATGATATTGCGTCGAATGTTTCAGTATTCATCGCAGCCGGTGCGGTTTGGTTCTTTCAATCCGGCTGGCCCGACATCATCATTGCTGTCGCATTAGTTGTGCTTTTTCTTCGCTCTGCTTTTCGTGTCTTTTCAGGTGCAATTCGCGAACTGCGGACTGCATAGATCAAGTTTTCTACAATCCAAAGGAAACTATGTATTTCGTAGGGGCGTTACGTATCTGCCAAATTTAAAAACTAACCTTTATTCCGGTTTGAAGGAGACGCGGGCCTGAGGGCAGTAATCCCCGCGTGCGGTCGACTATGTATGTCCGGTCGAGCAGGTTCTTGCCAGTCACAAAAAATGTCGTTTTCCACTTCTCGACGCGGTAGTTTGCCGTCGCGTTCCAGTACGTTTGGCTTGGTATCGCTCCAAGTTGGCCATTCGAACTCGGGTTAACTGCGTTCAAATCGTCGCCGAACTGGCGCCCGATATAAACATTTTCCACAAAAGCGTCGAAACCGCGTGGATGCGAATAACCGATGCTTGTCGTCATAAGCATACGCGGTGCATACGGAAGTCGATTCTCTGTTATCGAGCAAGTAGTGGACGACACACGCTTGGTGGTTGGGCAGTACACATTTAGAGTTGCCAAACTTGTGTTAGAGCTTAAACGGACGCCGCGAAACTCCGCCGTCGGCAAATAAGTATATGCGGTTCGTAAGTAAACACTATGGGGGCTGCGGAAAATCGTGCCTGAGTCGATCTGCCCTGTAAATTCAAACCCCTGCTGTAGTGTGGCCCCACCGTTTGTAAAGGCCGCCCCGCCAGCGATCGAAGCCGCTACAATCTGATTCTGATAATCGTTGCGGAAAAATGCAGCCGAAAATTCGGTTCCTCTGAGTGGCCGGGTACGCACTCCGACCTCATAGTTCCAACTCAATTCCGAATCAAGTTCGATCACGCCGCCAGTATTTGTTACCACGTCCTCTGCCCTAGGTGGAGAGAAGCCTCGATGGACGCCGGCAAACAGCGTTGTGTTTTTAACACCGGAGTAAGCAACGCCAATACCCGGGATGATCTCGGTCACGGTTATTTCACCGGTCACCCCAGTCCCATTGTTAGCGAGGCGATTCGTTCGGTTAAAAACTACGCGCTCAAAACGGACGCCTGGCGTCATTGCAAGATTCTTCCATGCGAAGCGATGTTGAATAAAGCCCGATTGAGCGGACGCTTTCCGCTCGTTATTTTCGACTATCACGCCGTCACGCGAGGTTGGAAGATCGCCGTTTCGCTGAATCCTTTCCTGATCTTCGCGATGAATCCTAAAGCCGACGACAAGTTCGTTAGCGACTGATCCGAAATCGAAGTTTGTGGTCAGCCGCGTCTCGACGCCTTGTGTAAGATAGTCACGAAGTCGCCCTTCGTTGCCGCACGTGGTATTCAATGCGGCCAGACTGAGGCAATCGGGATCGACATTCAAACGATTTGGGCGTTGGCTCGAATTGGAGGACTGACGCCACCAGTCGCGCGAAAAGTAGTTAGAGTAAAAGCTAGTCGTCAGATTGATTCTAGAAGTCAGAACTGCCGCATGCTGCAACGAGAAACCGGATCTGCGGCCATAAAAGAAATCGTTCTTAAAAATGTTGCCGCGGGGATCTGCGGCGAATTCTGCCTCGGTCGCACCTGTGTAAGTTAGATTCGAATCCTCACGAAAAAATGTAAATTTTCCAGTCAGGGCGTTGTGAGAGTTTAACTGCAAAACCGATTTGCTTGAAAAATCATACAGCTTAGAATTCAGATTATCCCTCGCCCCATCTCCTCGTTTATGGTTGAAATTAAAAATCGTACCAAGTTTGCCAAACGTGCCGCCAAAACCTGCTCCGCCGTTGAAAAAACTTCGATTTCCGCCTTCTAGTTTGAAACTAAAAGTTGGTTTATCGGGCGGATTGGGAGTCAGATAGTTGACTAGGCCGGCGATCGTTTGCGGGCCATATGCAATCTGACCCGATCCCTTCAGGACCTCGATTGACTCGTATCTCTCTACCGGAGGATGGTAGTAAGAGGCATTATCTCCATAGGGCGAATAAGACATTGGAAGGCCGTCTTCAAGCAGCAATACCTTCGTTGAACGCGTCGGATTGGTGCCACGAATGCCGATGTTGGGCCGCAAACCGAACCCCTCTTCGTCCCTTACATTCACACCGGATACTTTCCTCAGCACTTCGGAGAAATTGAACGGGCGGCTGTTTTCCAGTGTTTGTCTATCGATCCGTTCACTAGAACCCGGAATTTCCGAAAGGCTTTCCGGCGTTCCGGCGAGATAGCTTGAAATAACGGCAACGTCCGCCGCAACGCCCCCGGGTGTTAACGTAAAGACAACAGGCTGCGTCGACGGGATCGTTACTTCACTGCGGAGTGTCGCAAAACCGGTGGCACCGATTGTGAAGTCATACTTGCCATGTGACATGTTTGTAAGCGAGTATCGGCCTTCGCCGTCGGTTACGGCTTTTGCTAGCAACCGAACATTCTGGTGCCGCACGGTCACCGTTGCGCCAACAACTACATCGCCGTTACCATCAAGGACTCTCCCTTCCACGCCGTTACGCGTCTGTGAATAAACGATTATGGTAAACATGGAAAACGCTAAACTTAAAGCGACGGATCTCACAGCAAGACTTTTCATAAAAACTCCAATTAGTGCACAGGTCTCTGAAAAAAGAATAACCTTCTTGAAATTGATTTTCAATTTCATCTTAACGAAAATACAAGACACTGTCCGCACTGTCAAATTACAAATTGCAGCGGCAAATGAAGGCGACGTTAACCTCTTGCTGATTGATATTGTCTTGGAAGTGAGGAAAAGTTATTTGTACAATACAGAGCGTTTTCGAGAACCTTCCCTAAAACCGGCGGACGGACAATCACGCGAAATGTGAGAAATCTCTAAATGGCAAAAGTTCTCGAACGACGACGAACCTTCGGCGTACTCTGCCTGGGTTAGCTATTTGCTGGACTTATCTAACTGCCCCGTATGTTCGGTAGAAGTTGTACCGTTACATCCAATTTACTATTAACAATTACGACGTGATTTGGGGCGACTCTAGTCCAACTCGTACGATCATCGGTCAATCTTTCGGAGGCAATGATGATTCCGCTCTGTTCGCTGTCGGATTCAACTATTTCAAACCTCCCGCCAAAGTACCTGTATTTTCCGCGAGTTGAATAGTAGAGTGAAATTGGCTCAATTTGCGGATTGGAGACATAACGCACTGTTACAAGGCTCTCACCATCGGTGACCGCAAAATTATAAATTGAAGGCTTTTTGATTCCGGCTTCATGTGCCCATTCCTCAAGTTGGCGAATGGTTTTCACCAATCCGCTCGCCAAATCCACTGCTTCTAGTTTTCCCGTGTGTCGACCGAGAAAGTTTAAGAAAACAGCAAAAGCGTGTTCGGAATCCGTAGTACCTTCAATCGACTGATAGATCTCGTCCGTCAACGAGTGTCGCAGACGGCGCTTTATCGAACTAAAGCCCTCAATCGTACCGTTGTGCATCCACAAATATCGCCCACGGCAAAAAGGATGGCAATTAAATTCCGATACAGCGGTTCCCGGCGATGCCGCGCGGATGTGAGCAAAAAAACAGGGTGATTTTATGTGCCCTGCCAGATTAAGCAGATTTCGATTGTTCCAGGCGGGTGTGATACTCGTAAAGACACCTGGCTCGTCGGATATTTCTGGCGAATACCAGCCGACGCCAAAGCCGTCTCCGTTTAGAGGTTCACTGCGTTCCTTCGCCTTGTAACTTTGGCGAATCAGAGAATTTGGCGGACGCGAGATCAGGTCCGCAAGTAGTATTTCGCTGCCCGTGTAACCAAGAAATCTACACATTGCCGTTCTCGTAAGGTGGATCGGATTCGTCCGACATCTTTCGCCTACGATACTCGTTGGGATGGCGCATAAATTCCGCGCAGCAACCTTCGGAGCAGAAAAAGTATTTTTCACCATCAAAAGTCAGCGAAGAGAAAGCTTTCGTTTCGTCAATCTCCATTTTACAGACCAAATCAGTAACCATAATTTTTCTCCTAGCCAGCACAACGCCTGATCCGGGAATTCACTGATCAGTGATGCGTTGGGTTCTGTTTGAGCAAGTCGGCCCGGAGCAGGAAGCTGCCTTCGGTAACGATTCGGTCGCCAACATTGAGGCCTTCGAGGACGATAAACTTGCCATTAACTTCGCTTCCAAGACGAACCGATTTCAAAGCGAACACATTCGGTTTGTCGGTGGCGACAAAGACGACTTGCTTGTCGTTCATGTTCTGAACAGCCGAAGCTGGGATCGTCGGCATCGTTCGCTCGGCGACGCCCATCGAGCCGAAGGCGACGTTGACATACATGCCAATTTTCAGAGCCTCACCCGGATTTTCGAGTTCGATGCGCACCTGCGCGGTGCGCGTCTCTTGATTGATGTTCGGGTCGATGTATGTAACGTGGCCGCGAAACAAGCGGCCTGGATACGAAGTCGTTGTCACGCTTGCGCCGCTGCCCTCGCGAAGCTGGTTGATGTCCTTCTCAAAAACCTGTGCTATCGCCCAGACGCTGGCTAGGTTGGTTACGCGCATCAAATCTTTGTTAGCTTCGACGATCATTCCGGGATTAATGTCGCGTTTTGTGATCGTGCCGGCAGCAGGTGCCGTTAACGTGATCTCGGACGTGATCTGCGACGGCGAGCGAAGCGAATTTACGCGCTGCAGCGACAGGCCGAAAAGTATGAGCCGTTGTTTCGCCGAGGCAAGATCGGATTCGGCGGTTTGACGTTTTACGGCAGCTTGTTCGAACTCGCCTCGGCTCACCGGATTGATCTCAGCAACCTGAACTGCTCGATCATGACGCCGTTTAGCTTCTATAACGTTTGCCTCGGCGGTTCGCAGTTTAGTCGTCGCCTGCTCAAATTCCTCGCTGCTCACTGCACCTATTGCAAGAAGTTTTTCGGTTCTAGCATATCGTTTTCGATTTTCTTCGAGTTCGGCATTCGCGGTCTTCGACGCAGCTAGCGCCTGGTCGAGTTCGGCATTGCTAGTGGGGCTGATCTTTACCAGACGTGCGGCTCGCTCGTAATTCTGCCGCGCGGTTTGAGCGTCTGTTTGAAGCGCGAGATAACGCGATTCGGCCGCCGCAAGTTCGTCGCTAAAGATCACCGCGAGCGTTTGCCCCTTGCCGACATTTTGTCCAAGTTCAGCGCAAACGTCGCGCACGACACCGCCGAGCAACGAGATAACCGGCGTCTCTTTGTAAGCATTTGGCTGAACGACGCCGGTTGCGGCGACGGACATCGCCTCGGATGAGAGCGTTTCGCCGACGGTCTCGATCTTTAATCCGATCTTTTCAACCTGATCGGGTGCGATCGTCACGGTCTGTTCGCCGGATGTTTCCGAGGCTGTGTTATCGCCAAACGTCACGGTCTGCGGCGTCGGTACAGCTTTGCCGTCACTCGACGAGCGCAAAAACCAAAACAGCGCGCCGCCGACAAGCAGCACGCCGACCACTGCAGCGGCGATGTAAATCGGCTTACGATTCGACGGTGTTTCGTCCGGCGACGAATCGTCGTGATTCACATTTTCTAAATTTTCTTCGCTCATTTCTTTTTCAACTCCGGTGAATTAACTGCTCGCATTACCTCGACATTTGCTGTGTAAGTTTCAAGCTCGGCTTCCACGAGTTCGCTCTCGATGTCGAGAAACCGCCGCTCTTCGGCCAGGTATTCGATCAGGCTGCGACTGCCGAGCTCGTAAGTTTGCCAGATGACCTGCAGATTCGAATTGGCCTGATCGCGGACACCGCCCTTCATGATCGACAGTGAGCGCGCCGCCGCGTTGTAACGTGCCGTGGCCGCTGCGACCTCGCGCCGAATGGTCAGCTCGCCAAACGCAATCCGATTCTGAACTGCCTGACGGTCAAACGTCGCGGCCTCGACGGCGCCTTGATTGCGATTACGAACCGGTAACGTCACTTCGAAGCCGAATGTCAAAAAGTGAAAGACATCCTGAATGGGCCTGAGCAATCCGTGATCGTCAAAACCAGTTAAGGGAAAGCTCGAATTCATCCGCTGGTAACCGCCTTTGACGGCCAGGTCGACGCGGCCTTCGGATTGTGCCTGTTCGATTCGCGCGGTGGCGAGACGTTCCGTCGCACGCACGCCTTCGAGGTCAGGTCGCTGCGAGAGAGCGTCACTTGTTTGTTTATTGAGCGGCGGCAGCGTAGCAATCAAATCTTCAAAATTGCCTCGCAGTCGAAGCGGTTCTTCCGGCTTCATGCCGATCATGTTTCTGAGTTCGAACATTGCGGTCTCGACCTTACCCTCAGATGTCTCTCGAATGGATTTCAGCCGGTTGACCTCGACAAGGAGCATGTTTTGTTCGAGCGGAGCGGATTTGCCATCAACGACCCTCGCGGCGACGAGGTCGTAACCTTGTCGAGTGGCAGACAGTGTTTTCTCAATGACTTCAAGTTTTCTGACAGCGGCCAGCGCCTCGCCGAATTTTATGCGGACATCGGCAGCGAGCAACCGTTCCTGATTCGCTACGGCGAACTCGCGTATCTCGAGTTCGCGGCGCGCAACTGTAATTCGCGCAGCACGCCGGCCACCGATCTCGATCGGTAACATTACCTCGGTCGACTGGTTGTTATCAGCACCGCCGAGTTGTTTTGCGCCGCCGACAGATAGCGTCGGATTTGGACGAAGCCCGGCCTGTTTGACCAACGACTTCGCCGTATCAACTTCTTTGCGAAGTGCGATCAGTTCACCGTTGTATTCGAGGGCGAGTGCAACGGCCTCATCGGGGGTAATGCCGCTTACCGGATCGAGATACCGTGACGAACTGTATGGCGTAGGTGTCGGTGGTTGAGCGCACGCCCAGCGAACGAGAACGCCGAAGACGATGAAGATCAATATTAATGTTTTTCTGTTATTTAACATTTCTCCTCAACTCGCGTTCCCCCAGCCAATAGAAAATCACCGGAGTTATTATCAGGACATGCAGCAGGCTCGACACCATGCCGCCGAGCACAGGCGCGGCGAGCGGCTTCATCACTTCGGAGCCGGCGCTCGTGCTCCACATTATCGGCAAAAGCCCGGCGACGACCGTTGATACGGTCATGACTTTGGGCCTGAGACGCAGCAGCGCGCCGTTGGTTACCGCTTCGAGCAAAGCTTTTTTATCAAATGCCGCGCCAAGCTCGCGCTTCTTTTTCGCCACGGCTTCTTCGAGATAGATGACCATCACGACCGCTGTCTGCACGGCCGTTCCGAACAGCGCGATGAACCCGACCCAAACGGCGACCGAGAAGTTGTAACCGAGCATCCATACGAGATAAACACCGCCGGTCAGCGCGAACGGCACGGCCATCAAAACATGCGCGGCCTCGAGCGCAGAATGATATGTCAGATAGAGAAGCCCGAAAATCACCAGCATCACGATGGGCACGACGAGCAGGATACGGCTGCGGGCACGCTGTTGATTTTCGTATTGGCCGCTCCAGGCAATGTAGTAACCGGCTGGAAGCTGGATTTGCTGTGCAACGGCACGTTTTGCGTCTTCGACAAAGCTGCCGACATCGCGACCGCGCACATTTAAAAGAACAGTGCCGCGAAGCAATCCGTTCTCGCTCTGTATCATCGTCGGACCTTCGACCGACTTGACGTTAGCAACCTGCGCAAGCGGAACCGTTCCTCCGTTACTCATCGCGATCGGTATTTGCCCGAGTGCTTCCGGAGTACCGCGAAATTCCTTGCCGTACCGCACACGTACCGGAAACCGCCGACGGCCCTCAATCGTTACCGTCAAATTCGTTTCGCCAATGCCCTTCTCGATGGCGTCCTGAATAACACCGACATCGATTCCGTAACGTGCAGCGGCCGGCCGGTCAATTTTGATGTCGATGTAGGGCGACCCCCCGATTCGTTCGGGATACACATCGACAGCGCCCGGAATCCTCTGCACCGCCTCGGCTACTTGTCTGGAAACAGCCTCCAGCTGTTTGAGGTCGTTGCCGAAGATCTTTATGCCAACCTGCGTTCGAATACCGGTTGCGAGCATCTCAATGCGGTTGATGATCGGCTGCGTCCAGATGTTTGAGACGCCAGGCATTCGCAGCTTATCATCCATCTCTGTAATCAAAGCTTCGCGTGTCAGGCCAGCTCGCCATTGTTCCTGGGGCTTGAGATGAATGATCGTTTCGTTCATATTCATCGGCGACGGGTCGGTCGATGAATCGGCTCGGCCGGCCTTGCCAACCGCCCACTCGACCTCGGGGAACTCAGCGAGCAATTCACCCTGCCTGCTCAAAATGCGATTCGCTTCATCTATTGAGATCGCCGGATCGGTTACGGGCATGAACATAACGTCACCTTCGTTGAGCGGCGGCATGAATTCGCTGCCTAGTCGTGATGCAAGAAACAGCGCGATTGCAAATAGGAACAGCGCACTGCCAATTGCGCGTGCTGGATGCCGGAGCGCAAATCTAAGCACTGGTTCGTAAATCCTGCGAAGAAACCGCATCACTGGGTTTGCACCTTCAGAGTGCACTTTGCCACCAATAAGAAAAGTGCAAAGCACCGGGACGAGCGTAACGGCGAGGATCGTCGCGCCGGCCATCGCAAACGTCTTTGTAAAAGCCAGCGGATGAAACAGCTTACCTTCCTGACCGATCAGAGCGAACACCGGAATGAAAGCGAGAATAATGATCGCCATCGAGAAAAAAACAGGGCGTCCAACGAGCTTCGTTGATTCGAGAACGCTTCGCCAAACGGCTGCGCGATCTTTCACATCGACCTTGTTCCGCTCGATAAATCTGAACGCATTTTCGGTGACGACGATACCCGCGTCGACCAGCACGCCGATCGCGATGGCGATGCCTGAGAGCGACATCAAGTTCGAGCTTATGCCCATGAAATACATAAAAAGGAACGACATCAGCACCGCAAGCGGGAGCGGAATTGTAACGATCAGGATCGAGCGAAAATGCGCGAGAAAGATAATGTGCGCCAGCGTGACAAGAAGCAACTCCTCGATCAGCGAACGTTTTAACGTGTCAGTTGCACGTTCGATCAATTGAGTTCGGTCGTAAAACGGCACGATACGCACGCCCGCTGGTAGTCCGGGCTGCAACGCCTCGATCTTCTGCTTAACGGCGTCGATAACCTCTAGCGTATTAACGCCATAACGCGCTATCACGACTCCGCCGACGGCTTCCGTGCCATTTTTGTCGAGCGAGCCGGTGCGAAACGCGTTGCCGAGTTTTACTTCGGCGACGTTTTTGACATAGATCGGCGTGCCATTTGACGAACCGATCATGATGTTCTCGACATCGTCCATCGAGCCGATCAGGCCGATGCCGCGCACGACCGCCCATTGCCCGCCTTGCTCGACGACGTTGCCGCCGACGTTGTTATTCGAGCTCTGGACAGCCTCGACAACGGCGGATACGGGGATGTTCACGCCGCGAAGTTTGTTCGGGTCGATGTCGATCTGGTACTGCTGAACGTAACCGCCGACAGACGCAACCTCGGCCACGCCGGGCACGGAATTTAATTGGTATCGAACGAACCAATCCTGCACGGTGCGCAGGTCGCGCAGATTCATGTCTTCCGACTCCAGCGTGTACCAGAAGATCTGACCAACACCAGTTGCATCGGGCCCGAGCGTCGGAGTGACGCCGACGGGCAATTGTTTCGTCACGAGATTGAGCCGTTCCAACACTCGAGTCCGCGCCCAATAGAGATCGACATCATCCTCGAAAATAATGTTTATCATCGAGAAGCTGAAAGCCGAGTTTGCGCGGATCACGCGAACACCGGGAAGTCCCTGGAGATTTGTAACAAGCGGATAAGTCACCTGATCTTCAACCTCCTGCGGCGAGCGTCCCGTCCAGTCAGTAAAAACTATTACCTGCTTGTCCGAAAGGTCCGGGATCGCATCGATCGGCGTGCGCGTGAGGGCCCAATAACCCACGGCCGCCAGCCCGATGTAGATCACGATGACGACGCCCCGATTATTAAGCGACCAGTCGATAAGCCAATTAATCATATTGACAGCACCCTTGATTTAGTATTTCGACGAACATATAACCGAACCATAAAATTAGAAAACAGAAATCATCCTACTGCGCCGTGACGGGTATCGATGTTTTTCCTTTTCCAGTTGGCCCCTCGTATGCTATTTGCATCTCCCATCCGCCGGTCATCTCGATCTTAACTTTGGCTCGGAAAACGCCCGGAGTGCCGGTGGTGGTCAACGCCGCTCCGTTATTCATCGCCCCCATCGAACCCATCGCGGGCATATAGAAATTTAGCGAAGCCGCTCCCACATCAACCGCTCTGCCCGAGGCATCGGTAAACGCAAGCATTAGTTCTTGCTCCCCGTTTTTGATTTTGCCCGAATCGCTTGACACCGAAACCGTCAAATTGCTAATCGAACCGCTTTTGATAACTTTTCCTTGCACCGGGTTCTCGGCCGTAGGCTGCGAGCCGGAACTGCAGGCCGTGAACATCGAGATCACGCCGATGAAGGTCAATAAACTCGTGAATAGAACTGTCTTTTTCATTTTTTAGTCTCCTATTTGAAAATATCTTGAGCGTTCCGACGCCTACAAAGTAGTTCGCAGAAACACGTTGAAAGAGTCGCAAAGGCGCATTACACCCCAAAAAAGGGCGCACTTCACCGCTTGAACTAGATCAGGAACGATTTATGTTGGAGATATTTGGGCTGGAAGGGGCTCGTTAACGTCTTGCGCAAATACGCGGGCAACACCGACGAATCGGATTTTGCATTCGGGAACAAAGCGGCGATCTGATCGGCAATTGATTTGTAGATCGTTATGTTGGAAGGAGTGAAGTTAAACGAGCCACCGAGCGAGATCGGCGCCGCATTAGAGCAGTTTGTCGCGCAACAAAGACGAGCAGCTTCAGCTGAGGGTGACATGTCCTTGCTTTTTGCCTTATCGCAACATTTCATCATCTTTCCGCTCGGCGAGTGGAGAGGTGTTCCCCCCATTACGCCACCGGCGATTGAAAAAAGTACGAAAAGAATTAGGACCCGAGTGAACATTGAACACAGTATACTGCGACTTTTTCCAATATAACAGTGATTCACGTCACAAATTTCAAAATAAACAAAGTCGGTTTCACTTATAGTTTAACTGGAAAAACCAGTGTGCGGAGCCGAGATGCGAATTTTCCCGCGCTTTTTTATTTTTTTTCCTACGCACGGCGAAACAGACGGTAGTACTGACCCACATACAACGGGGCTATCAGGATATTAGGCGTGGCACAAGTATTGTCTCTGTGTACCTTATAGGCTTGTTTTCATGCAAGTTCAACGTTGAAAAAATAGGGCGGATTTACAACTCGAGTATTTTAGGAGTGGTTATATCTGCCGTTGAGAGGTCAATTACATGAATAAGATATTGCTTTTGAGATTGGTAATTTTCATCATCGTCGGCACCTTGTTCACGATTCCGAGTATTGCCCAAAAGGAAAAGATAATCGGTGTCGACAAAGACGGAGAATTTCACGTTTCGTCGCCAATAAGGGTTGGCGATCGGATTGTCGAAAAAGGGATGTATCAGATTTATCGAGTTGATATAAACACGACGCCCTTTATTGTAATTCGTAAAGTTGCGATGACTTACTTTGGAAAAACAATGGGAAGTATGAAGCGAGGTGACGAGGTTGTCAGATTGAAATGCACCATTCAAAGGGTCGATGAAGAATATAAAAAGTCAAAAATTTTGTTAATACAATCCGTTGAAAAAGAACGTCTAGCCGTCGAAGCGCGGTTTCGCCACGATAAGTCCAAATGTGTATTGCCGCGACGTGGGTTGTGATTGCAAGCTTGATCGGGTGACTAAGTATCGCGAAAGGCCCTTTATGATCGCGAAATCTTCGTTCGGGACGTAACTGAAAAGTTTCCTTATTTTCCGAAGCCAAACCGTTCGCTATCAGAATGAAGAATAGACATTATTTCACAGCGATCAATCCTCACTTTTCAGCAATGATCCGCCGAAGGTCTTCGGGAATAGACATCGTCTTAAAGAACCAAACATCGGATCCTCCAGTGTTCCCTTTCGGATAGATACCTAAAGGCGTTTTGGTCAAGGCGCCGATAATCCGTATGATCTGCCCCCAAACTTCACTGAGTGAACTTTGTTTGATGGCGATCTTGAACATTCGCCAATGAATACGCGTGTGTTCGTAGGTAGATGCCTGTCCAAGAACATGTGCTCTTTCTAAGTGATGAAAGGCCAAGTTGAGATCTCCGCTATTTTCCAGTGATTCTGCTAAAACGAGCTCGTTGCGTATCGCATCGTTTAAAGAATGGTTATTTTTGTCGCTCATTCGATCCTCCGATCGTTTTCTTTCGCTCCGTTCGTTTCCCGATTAGAAATCCAAAAGTAAATAGCACCGCCAATATCAATAGGCTAAATATTACAAAAGGGCAAGCTCATGTTGTGTGACGAGATGAAAGAAATCTGTTTCCTGATTCATAACTTTCCTCAAAGATGAGCTTCGTGACACGAGAAGCTTTCGCGTTCGGTTTGAGCGGTTACATGCGCTATTTTGAATTCGCTTGTACACGAATCGTGAACTCTCTTTAGAACGTCATCGTGATCGGCTCCTTCGGCGAGTACGGCATGCACACTAAGAGCATTCACACCCGATGTTAACGACCAGACGTGAAGGTCGTGGATCTCGGACACGCCCTCAAGTTTAGACAACGATTCTCGCAACGATGCAATATTCACATCCGCAGGTGTTCCTTCGAGTAAGACCGCAACCGCATCCTTTAACAATGACCATGTTCTAGGCAGGATGAATAAGCCAATTCCGGCCGAAATAAGCGGATCGGCATAGTACCAGCCAGTCGTCAACATGATCACGCCCGCAATTATGACTCCAATGGAAGTGAGCATATCGGACAGGACCTCGAAATACGCTCCCTTCATATTTAGGCTTTCCTTCGAGCCGGAACGCAGAATAACGACTCCCGCAATGTTGATCACAAGCCCGACCGCAGCAACTGCAAGCATTCCGGCGCTTTGTACTTCGGGCGGATTGCGGAATCGCTCGTATGCTTCGTAAAGAATGTAAAGCGAGATGAAGATCAGGACGACAGCATTTGTCAGCGCCGCGAGAATCTCAACGCGGTAATAGCCGTAGGTTTTCTCCGGCGACGCCGGCTTCTCGGCGAACCAGATCGCAAGCAAAGCCAAACCGACGCCCGCAACGTCCGTAAGCATGTGTCCAGCGTCCGCGAGCAAAGCCAAGCTGCCCGTCCAAAAGCCGCCTATGACCTCGACGATCAAATAAAAGAACGTCAAGCAGAAGACGATCATTAAAGGCTTCTTATTTCGGCCCGCTGCCGATATTTCGTGTGAATGTCCGTGTCCCATAACTTCTAAACCTAAAAGCGATATCTACGCTGATTTCGTCTCTTCTCTTCTTTAATTCTTCCCCGTCGCTTAAACCGACTCTCGCCCTTTCCGGGGTGCGTCTTAATTCCATTGTTTTCAAGAAGAAGCAATAGCTTAATCAATCCGAACAGCAAGCCGGTTCCAATTAAGGCCCCGATCAGCGTCTGAAATGTGCGTCCATAAAACATGTTGACCGAACCTTAGATCATCGTCACCGAATCAACTGGTAATACGGAAATCAGCCCGTCACCTTTTTTGCCGGGGTGAGCACTATTCTTGATCGCTGAAACAACACACTCGACCTTTTCGTCTGTAACAATGACCTCGATTCGCTTATTCGGCTTGAACGGATCAAGGGCGTCTGTTGCAGAACTACGTATTCGCTGGCCAAAGCCTTCGCTGTTAAGAACCGTCATTCCCGGAAAGCCTTCGATCTCTTCAAGGGCTGTTACGATCTCATCCAATTTAAATGGTCGCACGACTGCAATTATCAATTTCATTCTCTATTCCTCCGTAAACTCGCCTTCGACGTCTTTTTCTATCCAGGCGTAAAGCGTTGGCAAAATCAGCAGCGTAAGAAGGGTTGAAGTGATCAAACCTCCGATCACGACTGTTGCAAGAGGCCGTTGAACTTCGGCTCCCGCTGATGTCGCGATCGCCATCGGGATAAAGCCGAGACTTGCGACCAGAGCAGTCATCAAAACGGGGCGAAGTCGCGTTTCCGCACCTTCACGAACCGCTTCCAAGACGGTTTTTCCTTCATCTCTGAGGTGGTTAATGAAACTAACCATCACAACGCCGTTCAATACAGCTACGCCGAAAAGAGCAATGAATCCCACGCCTGCTGATATGGAGAAAGGCATTCCGCGGACCGCCAGTGCTACGACCCCGCCAACGATCGCGAACGGGATACCGGTGTAGATCAAGAAAGCTTGCTTTATCGAACTAAACGTCGTGTAAAGCAATATGAAAATGAGGAATAGGGCTATCGGAACTACGATCAAAAGTCTGGCTGAGGCTCTTTGCAGATTTTCGAACGTACCGCCCCATTTCAAATAGTATCCGGCTGGCAATTGAACACTTCTTTCTATCGCTTTCTGTGCTTCCTCAACGAAAGAACCAATATCACGCCCTCGAACATTAAGCTCAACGCCTATTCTCCGGCGTGTGTCCTCACGAGATATTTGCGCCGCTCCTTCCGCAAGTTTTATCTCCGCAACTTGAGATAGTGGAACGCGTGAACCGTTAGGAGCGGTCAGTACAAGACCGCGAATTGTATCGACGGTTGCACCCGATTCTTCGTTTAGCCGAACGACAAGATTGAAACGCTGCTCACCCTCATATACCTGACCTGCCTCTTTTCCTGCTACAACAGACTCGACCAGGTCATTTACATCTTCAACATTCAATCCGTAGCGGGCGATCGAAGCTCGATCTGGTTTTATCTGAAGTTGCGGCAGGCCTGAAGTTGCCTCAGCCTTGACATCCTCAGCCCCCGGCACAGTCTGTACCACTTTGACGATCTCATCTGCTTTACTCTTCAGCGTCTCAAGGTCGTCTCCGTACACCTTTATTGCAACATCACTTCGTACACCAGAAATCAGCTCCGCCACACGCAACTCGATCGGCTGAGAGAAACTAACAATCGCGGACGGAACTTTTTCTTCGATTGCCTCGGACATTTTCTCTATGAGAACTGCCTTGTCTGAGGTTGTCGTCCATTCACTATGTGGCTTTAATCCGACATAGAGATCTGAAAAATCCACACTCATGGGATCGGTCGCAACTTCTGCCCTTCCGGTCTTTGAGATCACAGTTCGAACCTCCGGAAAAGTCATAAGTGTTTTCTCTACCTCAGTGGTTGTTTTGATCGACTGCTCAAGTGAAACACTCGGTAACTGCTGAACCTGTACGGCTATATCACCTTCGTCCAGTCGAGGTATGAACTCGGACCCAAGAAACGGGAAGATGGACGCGGAGAGAACAACAAGAACAATGGCGACAGCCAGAGCCTGCGGACGATAGGTCGCCATGAAATTGAACGCAGGTTTGTAGATCTGTTTCGCGTAACGAATAACAAAGCTCTCCGACTCGGAAACCTTACCCTTCAAAACGAACGTCAGCATCGCCGGAACGTAAGTGAGCGAGAGCAATAGCGACCCTAATAGAGCGAATATTACGGTAAGCGCCATCGGAACGAACATCTTGCCCTCGATACCTCGTAAACTAAGAATTGGCAGATAGACAATCGCGATGATCGCAACTGCGAAAACAACCGGCCGAGCGACTTCGAGACAGGCTTCGAGAATGGTGCGTTCGGGCGGTTCGCGCGAATTTTGGTGTTGTGCCTCCGCTCGCCGTCGAACGGCGTTTTCGACCATTACGACGGCCCCGTCAACGATAAGTCCGAAGTCTAATGCGCCGAGACTCATCAAGTTGCCCGACACGTTAAACAACCTCATCAGGATCGCCGCGAATAGCATCGAAAGCGGAATGATGGTCGCGACAAGCAAAGCTCCACGCCAGTTGCCGAGTAATAAGAGCAGAACAACGATAACGAGAATTGCTCCTTCGACAAGGTTCTTTTCAACTGTAGCAATTGCGCGGTCTATCAATTCTGTCCGGTCGTAGAATGGAACAAGCTCGACGCCTTTTGGCAACGACTTCTTAACCTGTTCGACACGCTCTTTGACCGATTGAACAACCGTTCGCGAGTTTTCGCCTTTAAGCATCAAGACGATACCAGCAACGATCTCGCCCTTACCGTCCGCTGTGACTGCTCCTTGTCTGACGGTCGAGCCTTCTACGATCTCGGCAACGTCACGAACATAAACCGGAACACCTTCACGACCAGTTTTGACGACAATATTGCCTATCTCGTCCGGCTTTTCGATAAGGCCGATCCCTCGCAATAGATACTGTTCCGCCCCTTTTTCAATGTAAGCGCCGCCCACATTGGCATTGTTACGCGATACGGAATCATAGACATCACGAAGAGTCAGCCCATAGGACTGAAGCTTTTCGGGTGTAACTCTTACCTGGTACTGCTTTTCGAATCCTCCAAAACTATTGATCTCCGTCGCCCCTGGAACACCTAATAGTTGACGACGTACATTCCAGTCTTGCACCGTTCGCAATGCCTTGGCGTCATAACTCCCATCTGATGACTTGAGTTCGTATTGATAGATCTCTCCCAAGCCAGTTGAGATCGGCCCCATCTCCGGCGAACCGATGGAAGCGGGAATCTGTTCACGAGCTTGGGACAATCTTTCGAGAACCAATTGTCTCGCGAAATACGGATCGACCGAATCATCAAAAACGACAGTGACCGCGGAAAGGCCAAATTTTGAGACCGAACGTATTTCCTCAATGTCGGGCAAACCTGACATTGCTACCTCGACAGGAAAAGTTACCTGTCGTTCCATTTCGAGCGGAGCCAAAGACGGTGCGGCTGTAAGCACCTGAACTTGAACGTTCGTCACGTCGGGGACAGCGTCGATTGGCAGATTCAAAAGACTGTAAGCGCCACCCGTCGCCATAATTCCTACGAGGAGCAGTACGATCAGTCGATTAGCAACTGAAAAGCGAATTAGTGCGTTGATCATATTTCTCCCTTAGTGTCCGTGTTCTCCAAGATCGCCTTTTGCCAACTGAGTCTTGAGGACAAAGCTACCTTTCGTAACGACTTTTTCGCCAATTTCTAATCCCTTCAAAATGATGGTGTAACCCTCGGCCTCGCCGCCGATCTCAACTTCGCGAACCTCATAAGCGCCGGGTTCGTCGTCTTTCGGGATAAAAACTATCGTCATATCTCCCTCACGTTGGATCGCACTAGATCGAATCGCTAATTCTTCACCCGTCGCCGCTGTAGTCCCGGCATAAAATCCGACCTCAGTGAACATTCCGGCTCGCAGTTTGCCGTTACTGTTTGGAACCTCGACGCGAACACGAGCCGTTCTTGTCGTCTCATCAAGTTGCGGATCGATGTATGAAACCCGGCCATTCAGATTGCCGAGGTTTGGTGATCTGATCTCGGCAACAGCACCGACATTGAGTTTAGATATATTCGATTCAGGTACGTTGGCAATAACGTAAACCGTGCTGAGATTTGAGATGGCAAAGATCGGCGTAGCCGCTTCTACGCCGGCACCGGCATTGAATTTTCGTTCGGTGATAACGCCCGACAATGGAGCCCTGATCGCTACGAGCGACGTGTCCTTTCGGTGGTCGTCGTCTCCAGTAGTTTCAACCGGAACGCCAAGCGAACGCATTTCATCTCCGATGTGACGAAGATCCACCTGTGATGTTTCCACCTCGGCTTTCGCTTCCTGTAACTCCCGATTGAGCGCTATGTTGGTTTGGAATTGGTAATCCGCCTTCGCCGTTCTATAGGCCGTCTCGGCGGCCACTAAATCCTTTCCGGCACCAGCACCAAGATCGATAAGCTTTTTGGTTCTCTTGAGCGTCGCGTCCGCTTCGTCCAGCTTTGCCTTCGCTTGCAAAACTGCTGATCGATTCTCTGCCTTTTGAACTCTCGAAAGATCTCGCACAGCCAACTCGTAACGCGTTTTCGCCTCGTGAAGTTTGCCGTGCATTTGAGCAAGTTGCGGGCTCGAAATAACTGCAAGGATTGCTCCTTTTTGAACATTGTCTCCGACCCCGTAATAAACACGCTCAATACGTCCGCCGACAAGCGGCGTTGCCATTTCAGTCCTTTCGGGATTCAACTCAACTGCACCCGTAACGTAGAGTTTTGAAATGGCCGGTCGCTGTGTAACAGTTTCGGTTTCGATTCCGGCCGACTCGATCATTTCGGGAGTGAGCTTTACCTCGCGGCCCGTTTCTTCCTCAGAATGTCTCGGTTCTTCCTTTTTTTCTTCGGTGACAGCCTTCTCGGCGGTCGCAGAGCGGCTGCTTATGATCCAAGCAAGTGCGACAACGGCGATAACGCCAACGATAGCTGCCGTTATGATCCATGCGAGCAGCGGTCGCTTTTTCTCACGATATTCCGGTTCGACAACTGCTCCGTTGTCGAGACGGTCAAGTTCCGCCTCATCGTTAAGGTGATGTTCGTCCTGCGCGTTTGTTTTTGTTTCGGACATAATATTTTTAGTTCTCCAGATTGATGCCAATGGCGATAAACAGATCTGCTTGCGAGCGGTATCTTTCTTTTAGTGTTTCTGTAAGATCTCGATTCGCTTCGAGCAGTTTCTTTTGCTCCGCGATAAGATCGGTCACCTTTAGCTCACCGAGCTCATAGACCTGTCGGATGGTGCGAATATTCTCTTGGGACCGCGGAATTACTGCTGTCTCCAAGCGAGACAAGGCACGTTTTGCTGCCTCGATCCGTTGAAATGCAGTTACGACTTCGTTTCTGATCACTGCCTCGGCGAAAGCCCTCTTTTCCTGAGCCTGACGGATCGCGATCTCGGCTTCAGCCTTTGCTCCCTGTTTCTTGTCAAAGACAGGGAGACCGATCGAGACACCAAACGTCAGGCTTCGATCGCTTTGAAAATAAGATCCACGCGGGTCGTCAAAATTCGAACGCCCTTGCGTATAACGCGAATATGCCGTCACATCGGGCTTGCTTTGAGACCGGATAAGGCGAAGCCCGGCACTGGCGAGTTGTTCTTCCAGTTCGGCAACCCGCAGTTCGGGTCTAGATCGAAGAGCAACGGTTACGCCTGTTTCGCTCGTGTCAGGAAGCTGCGGGATCTGGGCGGCGGAGATATCTTCGCGAAGTTTTAACGATTGGTCGTAAGGGACGCCGGCGAAGAATTTCAATTTGGTCAGAGCAGTTTGGATCGCGCCTTCGGAAAGCTCACGCCTGGCCCTGAGCCGTTCGACTTCGGTCTGTAGAAGATTTAATTCCAGCGGCGGAGTCTCGCCTTCGTTAACGCGAATCTGGACGAACCGAATCATTTCGGTGTCTAGTTCTAGAAGCTCGTCGAGTACTTGAATTTCCCTTAAAGCACTAAGCGCCTCCGCATAGGCGGCAAAAACCCTTCCGGTGATCTCTCGCTGCCGGGTTGTGAGCTCGGCCTCGCGCAAGACGATCTCGGCATTTGCGAGATCGATCCGCTTCTGCCGTTGACCGTAAACATCGACCGGCAAAGAGAATCCAACGCTCAATTCGCGATCTCCCGCAGAGCCGACCAGCCTTCCAACCGACTGCTCAACCTCGAGGGTTGGATTAGATCGAAGTCTGGCCTGAGTAAGGCGAGCCCGCGTCTTGTCGATCTCAAGGCGGGCGATCTTTATCTCGCCGTTATTCGCTATGGCAAGACGCACGATCTCGGCGAGCGAAGAGCCGTCCGTTTGACTGTAGTATCTATCGGCAAACGGAGAAACGATCCGCTTCGCAGTTTCTCGCGGACGTGATTTTCCAATTGAACTTAACGATCCCGCATAGGGCTCGATCACACTTGCCGATTCCTGCGAATACGCCGGAACCGCTGCCGCAATTACGGCAATACAAATTATCTTTTTGAACATTCGTAAACCTATCTCAAAATGATCAGCAAACAGGCTAAGGCGCGAACTATCGCACGTTAGCAACTAGGGACGCATGAATGCTATTTGAGTTAGGCTTTTGGCGGTTGCCAAATGGAAAAGGAACGAGTGGATTCGTATGGGGACTTGTACTGAGAAAATTCAGCGGTCGCTTTCTCAAGATTTTGAAACGTGGTTGCGGGTACCGAATACACGATGTTCGGCACGGAATTAATCCCGCAGCAAGAGCAAACACAAAACGGCGAACACAGATCATCAGGGCTGTTGTTCGTATCCTGCGACGACTGATCTAGGTGGGCAACCGTCTGAATCTCATGCCACTGATTGTCGCGCGGCAAGAGACCGTCCTTGCACGGCTGAACCGCAAGAACAAGTAAATACGCAACGAAAATGAAAGTTAGAACTCTCATTGAACTAGATGTTCTCAAATTGTGATCAGTTTTGTCCAGTTAGCTCTTATCCATCCTACGGGTGGGTGGGACGTTCGACCAGCAAGAAAACCACCAGTGGTTGAAAATATACAATTCTGAATCATTCATGGATTTCAAAAATTCGCTGAAACCTCGAAAGGAATGGTCAAACTAAAAGTGGTCAGATGGGTCGAGCGTTTTGCCGACAAGTGTCCACCATGTTGCGTCGCTATTTTATGGGCAATTGAGAGGCCAAGCCCTACTCCTTTCTCTTTCGTCGTGTAGAACGGATCGAAAACCTTTGAGAGACTCTTCGGGTCAAGCCCGACCCCTGAATCTTCTACCTCAATCACTAGATCATTGGCCTGCTGAAGAGTTCGGAATGTCAGAGTTTGATCAATACGCGAAGGTGACATAGCCTGCAAACTGTTGATGGCTAAATTTAATAACACCTGCTTGATCTGCTCGGCATCGACCAGGATCAACGGGAGATTCTCCTGGAAATCTTTATGAATAATAATCGATTGAGACGAAGCTTGGTTCTCGATCAAACCTATGATTGAGTTAACGATATCGTTTGGGTTAATTGGAATTTTAGACGGTTCAGTCGGTCGTGCGAAGCGTAGAAATTCGCCCACCAACCGATCTAACCTATCTATTTCGCATTTCGCGAGGCCTACAAACTCTCTTCGCGGACTGTCGACTTTGAGCTCGTCCTCTAGTATCTCTATAGCTCCCCTGATTGACGCGAGTGGATTTCGGACCTCGTGAACTATGCCGGCCGAAAGTTCGCCTAGTGAAGTCAGTTTTTCTGCTTGAAGCAACTGCTGAAAGGTCGTCTGTAGCTCGTCGTAGGCTTTTCGTTTTTCCTCGGCATTTCGTTCGGCCCTTTCTCGAGCCTTTCTAAGCCGATCGCCCAGCGCACCCATTATTCCTCCAACCAGGTTAAAGATGACTATTTCCGCGTATTGATTGATCGAATAGTCAAAATGGCCATGCTGCCAATGCAAGTAGACGTGCGGTGAATAAACGATCGTCGTAAATATCGAAGCGGCCAACCCGCCGCGCAGACCAAAAAGCAAAGCGGCCGTAATGATCGGAATGTAGTAGAGCCGCTGATAGATTTCATGCCAGACAACTTGGTCGGTCGGTGTGAGAAAATGGAGAACAGTGACGAGAACGATCGTAATACCGATTGCAATCCAGACGTATAGGCGGTTGCGCGACGAACTGATACTAAATGATTCTGAGTCCATTACCTAAAATAGCGACAGCTTCGAATCTGATCATTCGAATCCGTACTTTTGCATCCGATATATCAATGCACTTCTCGAAATACCTAAATGTTTAGCAGTTTGCGACTGATTTCCCCCATGCTGTAGGAGCGATGTTCGGATAATTTCCCCTTCCAAGGCTTCAAGATCGATTGGCTCCGAGGGTAGGTCAAACCATAATCCGTTTTTTGTTGAAGAAGGATTTCTTACATTTTCAGGTACATCACCAAGCGCCAAAGTGTCTCCATCAGAAAGAACGACCATCCTTTCTATTAGGTTCTCCAATTCCCGTACGTTTCCCATCCATGCGTACTCGAAAAACACTTTGAAGACCTCGCGACTTACTTTAGGAGACCGAATACCATATTTCGAAGCGCATCTTGCAACAAAATGTTCGGTTAACACAGGCAGATCCTCTCGTCGCTCACGTAATGGTGGCAATACAATTGGAACCACTGCAAGTCGGTAGTAGAGATCTTCGCGAAATGCGTTTTCTTTTATAAGTTCAGTCAGGTTTTCGTTGGTTGCCGCGATTATTCGGACATCAATTCTACGCGGCGTGTTCTCACCAAGGCGAGTTACTTCCTGTTCCTGTAAGACCCGTAAAAGTCTCGTTTGCGACTGTAGTGGCATCGAACTTATCTCATCAAGAAACAAAGTACCGCCACTAGCCTCCTCAAATTTCCCCTTAGATTCTCCTATTGCTCCAGTGAACGCCCCTTTTTTATATCCAAATAGCTCCGCTTCAATCAGTGTCTCCGGTATTGCGGCACAGTTTATAGCGACAAAAGGGTTGTCCCTACGCGTGCCGGAGGAATGTATGCCTTTCGCGATCAATTCTTTTCCGGTCCCTGACTCTCCTTCTATAAGGACGGTGACATTTGTCTTTGACACTCTCTCGACAAGATCAAAGACCTGAAGCATCTTCTCAGATGTTCCGACAACGTTCTCTAGGCGAAATTCCTCATGTACCTGCCGTCTCAGTCGTCTATTTTCCGCAAGGGCGTTGCCGTATTTTAGGGCTTTCTCGACAGTAAGGAGAATTTCCTGACGGTTAAAAGGCTTGGTTATAAAATCAAAAGCCCCGCCGCGCATCGCATCTACCGCTGTATCTATGTCACCAAAAGCCGTGATAACAATAATAGGTATTTCGCTGTTGATCGCCGTCGCCTGTTGGACGACTTGCGAACCTGTCATCTTTGGCATTCGCCAATCTGTTATCAAGCAGTCGAAAGCTTCATTCGAATACTGTTTTAACGCCTCGCGACCATCGCTCTCGCTTACAACAATATGACCCGCGCCAGTAAGCTGGAACTCAAGAACACGGCGGAGCGAATCATCATCATCAACGAGTAAAATCTTAGCGGAAGCGCCTGTCATGCAATACTCATTCTACCGCAAATGTCAGAGGCCCGCATGGCACGGCTGTAACCCGTTGTCGCTTTAAAGCGCCCGGTCCTGTCAATGCGCTTTTTCGGCGGGGCGCTGAGGGAAGGTGTAAATAAATGCCACGATCAAAACCAGTAAGACTGCCGACGCGGTAAAGCGGCTGAGAGCGAGGCCGCCGTGGTCGAGAGGTTTGTCGAGAAAGTCACCGACGACAGCACCTAAAGGTCTTGTAAGTATGAAGGCGACCCAGAAAAGCGATGCCCTTGAGATGCTCGTGAAGCGATAAAGAAGATACGTCAAGAGCAACGCAGCACCGAAGACGGCAGCGGCGGCCAGATAGCCAAGATCGAGACTGTCCGCAAACCAGTCGCCAAGTGCGGTTCCCAGCGTTTGCGAGAACATTATCGTCACCCAATAAAAGATCTCGACCTTTGGCGTGTTCACGCTTTCGACCGAGACTGTTCCCATCACTAAGCGCCAGACAAGAAGCGAAAGTAGAACAAAAGTTAGCAATATCGCCGAGCCACCGGTGTAACCTATCCCCAAATCACGAGTTGCGTAATCTGCCATCGTTGTGCCAACCGTTGTTGTAGCCACTATCGTCAGCCAGTAGAGAGCCGGGTGGAATTTGCTTGCTTTGATCTGCACGGCGACGGCGGCGACAAATATGAGTGCGAAAATTCCCGTGCTCACCAGATAACCAAGGTCAAGCGACATCGATAAAGCGTCGCCGCCGGTTTCGCCAAGTGTCGTGGCAAATATCTTTACTATCCAGAAAATAAGGGTTACGTGTGGTACTTTGCTTACCAGCTCTTTTGTCTCTGTATTCATGTATCCTCCCGTAGTTTTTTTTTCCAGGCGACCTCAAAAATCGACTCGCAATCCCGCGTAGCCGATAAAACGCGGATCGTATCCCGGCCTGATGCTGCGTCCTCCAGAAAGTAAGAGCGTCAGGTGGTTTGAGAGCTTTGCACGCGAACCGAGGTTAAATGCGATCTGGCTTTTACCAAGTTGCTGCTTTGGACCGGTGCCGTGAATCTCGCTCATCAGTTCGAGCGACCTAAACTGCTTTCCGACGATAAGGCCGTAAATAATCTCGTCCGGGCCTCGTTTGAGCCGATAACCGACGTCGCCGCCCACGGCGAATTTGCCGATCTTCGTTTGCCATTGCATCGGCATCAGGAATTCGGGCCCTTTGTCAACAACGCCGCGTCGAACGGACGACGAAGGATTGTTGAATTCAAACTGCGGATAGATAGACATTGCGACGCGATGCTTTTTGTCGTCGTCGCGAAATCGCCATCGAACGCCTATATTTGTGTTTCCTAGTCCCTGAATGCCGAGCTGACCGTTACGATGCAGAACGAGCCACGGAATCTCTACCTTTAGCTGCGTGTTCCTGCTTAGTCCGTAATTTATGTCGAGCAACGGTGTCGAAAAAAGCCGCGTATCGAACCCCCGTTCGAGCGTAAAGGCAGTGTTTATCTCAAAGTGACCTCTCGGAACGGTCTCCGTGTCGTCGGTGATCATCGGCGGACCACCCTGCGAGAACGCCGTGAAGGTGTGGAACAGTGTGAGCAAGACCAGGACGCTCCAGATAAAAACCGTGCGCTTCGTAATCATGTTCAATCTCCAAAAACCGAAAGTGACGGGCGGACTTTACGGAATGCTGATCTAAACATCCGCCCGTCCCGGAGAAGGTCAGTTCTTCCCCTTCTTCTTTGCGTCCGCGGCTTTCTCTTTTGCTTCGGCCTCGGCGTTTTCCTCCGACTTGTGAACGACTTTGCCCGTTTTAGCATCGACCCATATCTCGGTGATCGTGCCGGTCGCGTTGCGGATATCGAACGAGTAAACCAGCTTGCCGTGCTCTTTTTCGAGCTCCTCGCTTTCAACGGTTCCGTTGTCCTCGCGCAACGCGGTCTCGCGTGACTGAGCCAATGTGATCTTCGCCTTCTTCGCGAGTTTTGCGCTTGCTTTGCTTTCACGTTCGCCGCTTTCGTTCTTTTCGCCGCGTTCGCGTTCTTGAGCGGAAACGCTTGCGGCCGAAAGGCCGAAAACCCCGAGTATCAGAAAAGATAAGACTGCGAATTGTGTAATTGATCGGTTTTTCATATTGTTGTTTCTCCATTCATAAATTACTCACCATTGTCGCGAGTTCACGAACAGAATAACTAAATGAAAATAAATGGAAGATTAATTTGAGAAGATGACAGAGAAAATATTCTCGGCCTGATTGTTTTGAGAATATTCGAGAGTTGCGTGGTGAAGTTCGGCGATGCATTTGGCCATTGACAGACCGAGGCCCGCACCGCTCATCATAGTTTCGTTACGCTGCGTCCTAGACTTTTCGACGCGGTAGAATCGGTCAAAGATAGCCTTGCGCTGGGCTGCTGGAATTTCATCGCCGGTATTGGAGATCGTGACTTGGTGCTGCCCAACATGAACCTTGATAGAGCCGCCGTCAATATTGTATTTAATGGCATTGTCCAAAAGATTAAGGAATAGTCGGCGTAAAAGAGTTTCGTCGCCCCGGATCTCGGTTTCGCTGCCATCAAACTCGATGGTCAGATTCCTTTTGTCGGCGAGAGTACGGATAAGACGAACGCAATCGGACACGAGTTCGTCAAGATACAGATTTTGGAGATTCGCTTTTAGGTTGCCGGAATCGGCCCTGGCTAATGTGAAAAGGTCTTCGACGATCTTGGTCAGACGTTTGCTTTCGTCGTTTACCACTTGTAGCGACTCCTGATAATCGGTTGAGCTGCGGCTATCCTTCGATAAAGCAACTTCCGATTCTCCGCGAATGATCGCAAGCGGCGTTCGCAGTTCGTGAGACGCGTCGGCCACGAATCGGCGCTGACGATCAAACACAACGTCTAAACGATCTAGCAATTCGTTAAATACTATGGCGAGGCTGCCGATCTCGTCTTTCGCGTTGGCAATCGGGAGCCGCTCATGTAAATTTGTCGCAGAAATTTGTTTCGCCCTGTCTCCGATCGTGGCAATTGGTTTTAGGCTCTCTCGGACAAGGAAATAACCACCGAGGCCAGCAAAAATCAAAAGCAACGGAGCGATCAGAAAAAACGCCTGACGGATGCGGGAATTGAGAGCGATCTCATCTTCGAGTGAGTGAAAAACGTAAAGTTTGTAGTTGTGGTCTTCAATGCCGAACGGCAAAACATGGCTTCGGAACGCAGTATCATTTATAAAAACGTTTCCAAACTTATTGATATCGACCGAGGCAAGGTCGACCGGAGGTTTATTTTCAGTTGTGAACGCAACCAGTCGGTTGTCGTCAGTAATGACGGCAAACTGATAATCACGAAATCGAAACTCGTCAAGAGATTCATTAATCAATTCGTCAGGCCCTCGCTGAACTTCCGCATCGTTCTGTTCGCCTTTGATCGACTCAGCAAGCGTTTGCGCCATTTGTGCGAGATTTTCGTCCGTTTCCTGACGCAAAATACTTACGAATGACGAATAAGAAATCAGCGCAAAGGCCCCGACGATAATCGCTAAGACGCAGACATAAAAGAGCGTGAGTTTTACACGGATCGAGCTAAACATCGTTCAATATGTAACCCGACCCGCGTCGTGTTTGAATGAGCTGCATGTCGAATCCATCGTCGAGTTTGGCCCTTAGCCGATTGATATACACCTCGATGAGATTTGAGAAAGGATCGAAGGTATCATCCCAAACATGCTCGGAAATCTCTTCACGTCCGACTACCTTCCCCTTGTTTATCGCAAGAAATTCGATGAGGGAATATTCTTTCGTCGTTAGCTCGATCAGACATTCACCTCGTTTGACCGTTCGGGACATTGTATCAATATGGAGATCGGCAATTGTGATTTCCGGAGAACGTATGTCGTTCTGGCGCCGCAGCAAAGCTCGCAAACGCGCAAGAAGCTCTCGAAATTCAAACGGCTTTGTCAGATAGTCGTCCGCACCGACATCAAGACCTGAGACTTTGTCGTCAATCGCGTCCCGGGCCGTCAGCAATAGTATCGGTTTCGAGTTACCGCCTTCTCGAAGTTCCCGACAAACTTCAAAGCCATCTTTTCTTGGCAGATTTACATCGAGTATGAATAGGTCGTAAGTGTTTATAGAAGCCAAATATGTAGCCTCGTCGCCGTCGGATGCTAAATCGACCGCATACGAGTTCTCGCGAAGACCTTTGGCGACAAAAGCTGCAATCCGATTATCATCTTCGATGAGAAGTATCCGCATTGGTCGATTCTACGACAAATAAAATAAACTGGAGATAAACACGGTTAAAGTCTTTGCCAGTGATTTCACTATCAAAACCCTAACCAGCAACTATTGCTATCCCTGCAAGATATTGGAGATTCATAATTGTTCCCCACTCAGCAATCTCATTTGATCTCAAACGTGAGTGTTGTCCATTTCGATTCATAATTAAGATTCGGATCGTCGAGTTTGGACATATTGATAAACTTGACGTACCACTTGCCGGATCCTTCAAGTTTCAACTTTATGATTCCTTTGGCGTCACTCCGGAGTTCCGGCGAAAGCTTTATTTTGCCGCTTTCCTCCCGTCCGGCGAGTACGACTTGATTGGAAAGCGGCTTGCCATCTAGAAGACATAGAACCTCAATCGCGTCCCCTTTTTTGAGACTGTAGGGATTTTGCTGCGGGACGAGTTCGACCGGATAGCCGAGCACTGTCTTGTAGTCATCGGTCAGTTTTTTGCCAACTTGAAGAATCGCTTTGACGTGCTTGGCGTACCGCTCTTTCGCGTCTTTTTCGAGCTCCCCTGATTTGCGGCGCTCTTCAAGCGTATCGGGTAAGCCGTCCTCGCGAAGATACTCGTTAAAATCCGCCGCTTTTAGTGCGATTTCTCGCGGCTTGGTTGACAGTCCAACGACATAGGTACCCGCCGCCCCGGTTGTCAGGTTTAGAGAGGCAGTCGTTTCGTCCTTTGTAAGATCGGCCTCCACTGGATGCACGCGATTTCCACCCGAAACGACGCTCACATCATTTAGCCGAGCGTAGCCAACCGCCCCCTCGCTCGCCAAAAACGTTCCGTTCATGACCTTGACAGTGAACTTCGAATTAGGCTTCAGGAAATAGCTGTCCGTTTTGAGAAACAGGTCGTGCGCGAAAATCGACGCAACCAGCGACAGCGATAAGATAATTGTAAAAATTGTTTGTTTCTTCATTTCGATCTCCTCGTTACTTGATTTCAAATGTCAGCGTCGCCCATTTTGATTCGTAATTCAGTTTTGGGTCGTCGATCTTTACCATATTGATAAATTTGGCGTACCATTTGCCGGCGCCGGTCAGTTTGATCCCGAGCAGGCCGTCCTTGTCGGTGCGGGAGCTTGTTTCGCCGAGCATTTTGCCCGCGGCCTCGTAGCCGGTCGTTACTATCTGGCCCACAAGGGGCTTCCCATTCTTGAGACAGAGGATGTCAAGCGTGGCTCCCTTTTTTAGTTTGTAGGGGTTTTGCTGAGGGATCATCTCCACGGCGTATCCAAGGTTGGTTTTGTAGCTGTCTGTCGGTTTATTGCCCGCCTGAAAGATCGTTTTGACATATTTCGAATAACGGTAACGGGCGTCTTTGTCGAGTTCGCCGTCGCGCTTTCGGTTTTCCAGAATATCAGGGATGCCTTCGGCGGGCAGGTACTCATTGAATTCCTTTGCCGCGAGTGCGTTCTCGCGCCACGAGGTGGAAAGGCCGACGACGTGGGTTCCGGCCTCGGTCGGCGTAACATTGAGAAATGCGGTGGTTTCATTTTTTGTAAAATTCGCCTCGGCAGGATTCGAACGCGTGCCCGAAGGCGAAACAACGCTCACATCCGTCAAACGCGCTAACGCCACCGCTCCCTCGCTTTCCTGAAACGTGCCGTTCATCACGCTGATAGAGATCTTCTCGTTGACCTTTACAAAAAAGCTCGCTGGCTTTAAGAAAAGGTCGTGTGCAAAGACCGACAGGGTCGTCAAAACCACCATCATTGCGAAAAAAATGATCTTTGTTTTCATATGTCCTCCAGTTTTATCTTAGGCATTTGTGCAATCTTATGGTTCCGAACACGCTGTTGAAATGAACCGTTTCCTCGACGAATGTAAACCCGGCATCCGTTATCAGTTTGGGCAATAAGCCATTGAAATTATCTGCAGTCGTTTCAAAACCGTCCAGAAATTGAATCAGATATGACGCCCCGCGCATTAAACGACTCGTGGGCAGCCCCCAATCTGCGACATGAAACTCGCCATCGGGCTTAAGAACGCGGTTTACTTCGCGCAGCGTTTCCGACTTGCTTTCCCGAGATAGGTGATGAAAAAAAAGGCTGGAAACAATCCGGTCGAAGGATTCGTCTTCGTAAGGCAGATCAAACGACATTCCCTCGTCGAAGGTAATGTCAACGCCGGCCTTGTGTGCCTTCTTTTTTGCTATCTGTAGGATCTTCGCGTCACCGTCAATCCCGACAATCACAGCGTTCGGCTGCTTCTGTTTCAACAAAATAGATAGCGTCGCTGTGCCACAGCCTAAATCCAGAGTGCGATGACCATCGGCGATCCCGGCTTGATCAACTAACGCATTCTTGAAAGCGCCTTCGCGAGTCGTCAGAGCAACTACCGGATCATATAGGCCCGTTAGCCAATCGTAGCTCAAAGCCGGTATGTACTTCTCGTTATTCATCATTCTCACAATTTCAAATTTCTTAACCGCAGTGCATTGACGATTACCGAAACAGAACTAAAAGTCATTGCTGCACTCGCGATCATCGGACTTAGTAACAAGCCGAAAACGGGATATAGAACTCCCGCAGCGATTGGGACGCCGACGAGATTGTAGATGAACGCGAAGAACAAGTTTTGACGTATATTTTTCATCGTCGCTTCGCTCAGCTTTTTCGCCCGTAAAATACCGCGCAGATCGCCTTTCAAAAGCGTTATATCAGCGGATTCCATTGCTACGTCGGTTCCGGTGCCCATTGCGATGCCGACTTGGGCTTGAGCAAGCGCCGGAGCATCGTTTACGCCGTCGCCGGCCATTGCGACGATCTTGCCGCTCGCCTGTAGCTCTTTGATCTTTTCCGCCTTTTGTTCGGGCAAAACGTCGGCGAAAACCTTGTCGATGCCGAGCTTTTTGGCTACTGCGTCGGCCGTAATTGCATTATCGCCCGTCATCATGACGACTTCGATATTTTGTCTATGCAGTTCGTCGATTGCTTCTTTCGCAGACTCTTTGATCGTGTCCGCGACGCCGACCAGTCCGGCGGGTTTCCCGTCAACGGCTACGAACATTACTGTTTGCCCTTCGGCTCGAAGCTCATCGGCTTTTCCATCCGCCGGGAAATCAATATTGTTGTCCGTCATCAGCTTCGCATTGCCCAGTAACACTTTTTGCCCGTCGATCGATCCCGTGATTCCTTTACCAGTGATGGATTCAAAATCGTCCACCTTTGCCAATTCGATATTTTTCTCTTCGGCGCCTTTTATGATCGCTTCCGCAAGCGGATGCTCGCTCGATCTTTCCAGACTGGCAGCGAGCCGCAATAGTTCGTTTTCCGTAATTCGTAATCCGTAATTCGTAATTGTGCTTTGCAAACGCGGCTTGCCCTCGGTCAAAGTGCCTGTCTTATCAACAACTATTGAATTCACCTTTTCCAGAATCTCCAATGCCTCGGCTTTCTTAACCAATACGCCGTGCCGCGCTCCGTGTCCCGTGCCGACCATGATCGACATCGGCGTCGCCAGGCCCAAAGCACACGGGCAGGCAATGATCAGAACCGAAACCGCCGCGACCATCGCGTAGGCGAAACTGCCGAAGATCATCCAGACGGCGAACGCGACAATCGAAACGACGATAACTGCGGGAACAAAATAAGCTGATACTACATCTACCAATCGTTGGATAGGAGCTCGGGAGCGCTGGGCCTCGCCGACCATCCGAACGATTTGCGCGAGCAGCGTGTCGCTGCCGACCTTTTCCGCTTTCATCACAAAGCCGCGTCTGCCATTGATCGTTCCGCCGATGACCGTGTCGCCGACCGTCTTTTCGACCGGGATCGATTCGCCCGTCACCATCGACTCATCGACCGAAGTATCGCCTTCCAGGATCGCTCCATCGGTCGGGATTTTTTCGTTCGCCTTAACTCTCAATCTCGCACCCATCTGTACATCCTTGAGTGCAATCTCAGCCTCGGTGCCGTCGTCGAAAACAACGATCGCGGTTTCAGGTGCAAGTCCGAGAAGGGCCTTGATCGCGCTTGAGGTTTGGCTTCTGGCTCGAAGCTCAAGAACTTGTCCGAGAAGAACGAGCGTCGTGATCACTGCCGCCGCTTCGAAATATGCGGCGATCAGGCCCGTATGCACATTACGCATCGACGCAGGGAACAGATCAGGCAGGAACAGTGCGAAGAGGCTAAAGAGATAAGCCGCTCCTGTTCCGATCGCGATCAGCGTGAACATATTCGGGCTGACATTTTTGACCGAAGCCCATCCACGCTGGAAGAAAGGAAAACCGCCCCAGAGCACGACCGGCGTCGCAAGAGCGAACTGTATCCAAATAGAAAGGTTCGGCGAGATTATCTCGTGAAAGTTCGGCAGCATTTCCGCCATCGCCAGAGCGAAAACCGGAAGAGTTAAGACGGCGGAAATCCAAAAACGCCGCTTCATATCGATATACTCCGGGTCAGGAGCGTCGTCGAGCGTCATCACCTTGGGCTCAAGCGCCATTCCGCATTTTGGACAGCTTCCCGGACCGATCTGCACAACTTCCGGATGCATCGGGCAGGTGTACTCGACACCCTTGCTTTCCGCGTCTAATACTTCCTCTTTTTTCTCCTTGAGAAAGCTCGTCGGATTTTGTTTGAACTTATTCAAGCAGCCGGTCGAGCAGAAGTAATAAGTCTGGCCCTCAAAATCATACTCTCCCGCCGAAGTCTCGGGCTCGACCGTCATTCCACACACCGGATCGACAAACTCTCCTTCGGGAGTAGCGTTCATCTCTCCATGCGTAACGGTTTCTTTTTGTTCCCGTCCGATCCCGACAAAACCACTCCCGGGGACGGCCTGCGTTTGCGCGATAAATTTCTGCAAACAGCCTTTCGAGCAAAAATAATAGGTCGTTCCCTCATGCTTAAAACTTCCAGCCGCTGTCGCCGGATCAACAGTCATACCGCATATCGGGTCGATAAACTCGCCCTCTGCTGCGTTCTTTTTTACAATTCCTGTCATGAACCCTCCCTGCGGTTTTCAAACTTCCCTAGTTGCCGCAACAGCTCGCCTGGCTACCGTCGTTCGGAGCCATGAATTTCTGCAGACACGCTGTCGAGCAGAAATAATAAGTTTCTCCATCCTGGTTAAGGCTCCCGGCGGCATTTGCCGGTTTGACCTGCATTCCGCAAATTGGGTCGATGAAGGTTTCAGCCGTGGTTGTTTCGTATTCCGTCATTTTGTTATCACTCCTGTCATTAAAAGTAACGACAGGAATTATTCTACAACCTGTCAGCAGGGGTCAGGTCAAGCCCTATTTGTCAGTCTCGCTTACTGATTCGATCAAATGACAAACGGAATCACCTGTGGGCATCGAATTCTTCATCTTTGACCAGTCCTGAAGGGCTTTCTCCATTTTCCGTTGGAGTTTCTGCATCTCCCTGATCTTTCTTTGATTCTCCGCAATCCGGCGAACGATAATTTCCCGGACCATCGGACAAGGCGTGTTCCCTTCTTTCGCCTCCTTCAAAATATCCGCGATCTCGGCGAGCGAGAATCCCAGATTACCGGCGGCTTTAATGAACCGAACTCGCACCGCATCAGACGGTTGGTAAACCTTGTAGTTGTTTTGCATATTGCGGGCCGGCTTCAGTAACCCGATGCGCGTATAGTGCCTGACCGTGTAAAGCGATACATCTGATTGCTTTGCCAAAACTGTTGCAGTCATCATTAGCTTGATCGACTCCTCACTGTTTACGTTCCAACTCGTCGAGTTTATTCTTCATCCAGTCGATTTCCTTTTGTTGGTCGATCGTTATCGATTTACACAAATCCTTGATCTCCTGGTCTCGAAGATTAGGGTTATCACACATGAGGATCGCTCCTGCGTGGTGCGGTATCATCGATTTGAGAAATTGCTTATCCCCGACTAACGTTTGATATCTGATAAAGGCCGTAAACAGAATTAGCAACAGGACGCTAACACCAGCGATGACAAGATTGGCCTTTTTGTTGTTGTACATCGACCACATTACAAAGATCTCGATCACGATCATCGGAGCGGTCATGAGCCCGGCCATGTAAATCTGGTTTATGTTTGGATATACGTTGGCGAAAGAATCGACCATCATGTACATGAACACGAACATCGATATAAACGACAGAACCGCCATGATCGCTAGGTTCACGTACATGCTTTTCATGTTTTTCATGCTTTCCGTATGCTTCATGTCTTTCATATTTCTCAGTCCTCCTAGTTCAAATTCAAACGGTTATTAACTCCAGACGAAAGGCAGAGTATTTCGAGTTCCATTACTATGTGGCCGAAAAAAAAATGGCGTCGGGCACAATAGGCACTACCCGACGCCTTTTGCTCATCGACCGTATAAACTTCTGGACTCCCTTCTAACATGTCCTTATACAGTGTCGAGCAAAATCAAACTACGCCTTAGGTGTCGGAGACGCCGCGGGAGCCGGGGCTCGGCGAGGTGCGCTTGAGTGCCAGTGAACGATACGCCATTTGCCGTCGCGTTTTTCCAACACCGCCGTGCCAAGGCCACCGCTTTCTACTTTTCTCGTTCCCATCTCAGCCGCGAGACTATATTTGAATGTCGCCCACGCGGTCTTGCCATCGACCTTTACCTTCATATCCGAAAACGAGTATTTCGTGTTTTTGAATTCCTTTAGTTCGGGAGCGAGATGGGTGTTGCGGTAATCATTCCAACCGTAATTGGCGTGTCCGCTTTCGAAGACGGTGACATCTTCGCTGTTGGCCCAGATCTTATCGAGTGCCGCGAGATCGCCTTGTTCAACGGCCAGCGCTTCGCGTGTCATAACGTCCGTCACGGCCTTTACTTCGTCGGTTTGTGCCGAAACACTCTCGTTGAGGCTAATAGCGACAGCGCCCGAACCGATCACGACGGCCAAAGCGCCCATCAGCAATCTATTAAAATTTGTTCTTGTCATAAGTTTTTCTCCTCATTTTAGGTCTTACAGAAATTCAATGTTTCGCTAGGTCCTTTAACCGTCAAGATACATCCCGATACCGAACAGCGATAAGACAATGGCGTCGTAGAATAAATGCTGCTGACTCAAGCCGAGCAGCGAACCGCCGGTCAATTCCGTTAACCATGCTCCAAACAGAGCGAGAAAAGCCAGGAAGAAAAGGCCTCTGGCCAAGTAATAGGTAAAAGGTGTTAGTCTGATTTTCTTATCCATCTTCCATTTCCTTTTAACTAAGATCGGGCGTCCGCATCCCGAACGGCGGAAGAGCGGTGTTCTCGCCGAAGTCTTTGTCGCTTAAGCCTTCTCGTTCCGCGATGACTCGCTCGGCGCTCGGCCGTCCGAATTTATAGAAGATCGCCGGCGTAACAATTTGGTCGAGCAGAGTCGAGGTCAGGATGCCGCCTAAAACGACAACTGCGAGTGGATGCAGGATCTCTTTGCCCGGGGCGTCGGCGGCAAGGATGAAGGGTATTAACGAGAGCCCCGCGGTCAGAGCAGTCATCAGGACGGGAACGAGCCTTTCCAATGAACCCCTAACAATCATGTGTTCGGTAAAGTCTTCGCCCTCCTCTTTCATCAAGTGCAGGTAATGCGAGATCATCATGATCCCGTTTCGCGATGTGATTCCAACCAGAGAGACGAATCCGACCATTGTCGCGATCGAAAATACGCCGCCCGAGAGGTGCAAGGCCCAGACGGCTCCGATCAACGCTAGGGGGATGTTTATCATCACCTGAAGGGCTACCCGCCAGTCGCCAAAGGCTTTTATCAGGAGAAAAAAGATCGCAACAAGCGAGAAGATCGAAAGGAGTGATAAAGTTCTGTTAGCCTCCTGCGAAGCCTGAAACTGCCCTCCATATTCAAGGAAGTAGCCGGTCGGCAGTTGAACTTGTGTTGCGACGCGGCTTTGAATATCACTGACCACGGAGCCAAGATCGCGTCCGGCTACGTTTGCTCCGATCACAATTCGGCGTTTCGTGTCCTCACGTAAGATCTGGTTCGGTCCCGGAAAATTCTCAACGGCGGCAACGGCCGAAATAGGAATTTGGGTTCCCTGTGGCGTATCGATGGTGACATTTTGGAGAGCATCCAGACTATTGCGAGATACTTCGTCAAAACGGACTACGACGTCATATCGCCGAGCTCCATCAATGGCTTGCGAGACGGTTCGCCCGTTCAATGCCGTTTCCAATGTCTGCGTAACCTCGCCCGGCTGCAGTCCATACTGCGCTGCCTTGACGCGGTCAACATTAAATCGCACCTGCGGGATCAGCACCTGTCGCTCAACTGAAACGTCCGTTGCCCCTTCGACAGTTTGGATCGTATTGCGAATTTCCTCAGCCTTTGAACGTAGTGTAGCCAGATCGTCGCCGAACAACTTGACCGCGATCTGGGCCCGAACACCGGACTGCAAATGATCCAACCGATGAGAGATCGGCTGTCCTACGTTAGTGGTAACTCCTGGAACGACCGCGAGTTTGTCCCGGATCGCCGAAAGGATCTCCTCGCGCGAACGGTCCGATTTCTTTAGATCAACATCGATCTCGGTGTAGTGAACACCCTCGGCATGTTCGTCGAGCTCGGCCCTTCCTGTCCTACGTCCGGTCGATATAACTTCGGGCACCTCCAAAAGTAGTTTCTCGGAAATTTGGCCGATGCGATTGGATTCAGCCAGAGAAGTACCGGGCTGGGCCTGAACATTGACGGTAAGCGTTCCTTCGTTGAACTCCGGCAAGAACGATGTGCCAACAAACGGGAGCGTCGCCATCGTCAAGGTGAACACCAGTGCTACCCCGACGATGACTTTGTAAGGATGCCGGAGCGTCCAATGTAGAAGCCGCGTGTCGTATTTCTTTAACCAGCGAACTAGGAAGCTGTCCTGGTGTTCCTCTGCGTACGAAGATCGAAACCAGCGTCCTATCCTCGCGAAAATAGAGGCCCCATTCTCATCTTCGTGATCGATCTCAACCGGATCGTCGACCGTCTTTCTATCTTTTCGCCTAAAAGTTTGCGGCAACAGATATGACGCTAAGACGGGCGTTACGGTCAAACTTACGAAGAGAGATGCCACGAGTGCGGTAATGTACGCGAGACCCAAGGGAGCGAGCAATCTGCCTTCGACACCGGATAAGGCGAACAGCGGAATAAATACGAGGGCCACTATCACCGTCGCATAAATGATCGATGAGCGGACCTCAAGCGAGGCGTGATAGATCACTTCAATGGAGGGACGCGGATTCTCAAGGTTCCGATTTTCGCCGAGTCGACGGAAGATATTCTCAATGTCCACGATCGCATCGTCAACCAACTCGCCGATCGCGACCGCCAAGCCGCCGAGGGTCATGGTATTAACACTGATCCCGAAAGCATAGAGAATGAGAAAGGTTACGATGAAAGAAAGCGGAATCGCCGTGAGTGTGATAAACGTAGTGCGAAAATTGAGCAAAAACAGAAACAATACGATCGCGACAAGGATCGCACCGTCACGCAATCCTTCGGTAACGTTCCCGATGGAGGCGTTGATAAAGTTGGCTTGCCGGAAGAGATTAGGGTTGATCTCAACGTCGGAGGGAAGCGTTTTTTGCAGTTCCTTGACCGCTTCGTCAACCTGGTCTGTAAGATCTTGAGTGCTAGCCCCGGGCTGTTTTTGAACAGAAACAATCACGGCGGGCTTTCCGTTCGTTCCGGCCTCGCCCCGCTTAATTTTCGCACCAAACTGAACTTCGGCTACATCACCAAGCCGAATCGGGGTGTTATTGCGGTAGGCAACAACGGTTTGCTTAAGTTCGTCGATCGAATAAAACCTGCCGAGGTTACGAACAAGGTACTCCTGCGATTGGGCATCTACAAAGCCACCGGTGGAGTTGGTATTCGATTTTTCCAGCGCAGTCGAAACATCTTCAATGGTGATGCCAAACTGCCTTAACTTTTCAGGTGAAACAAGTGCCTGATACTGTTTTACGCCTCCCCCGATGGGAATAACCTGAGAAATCCCGGTAATCGTCAATAGCCGAGGCCTAATGGTCCAGTCCGCCAAGGTGCGCAGTTCCAAAGGGTCGGTCGTTCCATCCTTGCTCGAAACAGCAACCAACATGATCTCGCCCATTATGGAAGAGATTGGAGCAAGAAACGGCGAGACCCCCTGCGGCAATTGTTCGCGGGCTTCGGTTATTTTTTCAGAAACCAGTTGTCGATTTCGGTAAATATCCGTTCCCCATTCAAACTCAACGTAAACGATGGACAACCCGATACCGCTTACCGAGCGGACTCGTGACACGCCCGGAACGCCATTCATCACGGTTTCGATCGGGTAAGAGACTTGGGTTTCGACTTCTTCGGGTGCCAGTCCGTTCGCTTCAGTAAGAACGGTAATCGTCGGTTTATTCAGGTCCGGGAAGACATCGACCGGCAAATTGAACGCCACGCAACTGCCCCAGACGAGCAGAAGGGCGGCAATCGCGACGACGATCATCCGGTTCTGAAGAGACCATTTGATAATTCCATTGAGCATTTGAATCAAGGTTGTACGGAACTATTTATTTACTCCACTTTGTCTTCCACTCGCTCATCATCTTTATCTCGGCCTCCTGAGCCTTAATGATTTGACCGGCTAGCGTTTTGATCTCGGCCTTTTCGCTCTTCTGCAACGCTTCTTTCGCCATCGTAACGGCTCCGACGTGGTGGGGAGTCATCATGTCGATAAACGCTAGATCAAATTCCTTGTCTTTGGAGTTTGTAAGCTTTGCCATATCCATCTTCATGGAATCCTTCATACCAGGCATTTCCATGTTCATGGCGGCCGGCTTGCCCGCGAACCACTGCTCGCGCCAACCTTTCATCTGGCCGATCTCCTTTTCCTGGTCGGCGATTATCTGCGCAGCGAACTTCTTGATGTCGGGATTTTGTGTTTTGCCATCAACCATCTTGGCCATGTCCACGGCTCCCTTGTGATGGGCGGTCATCGTATCGATAAACTGAAGATCGTATGGTTGACTTGCGGCGTTCGGCGAACTTGTCATTGCCGAGTGGTCCATCGATGTGTTTGAGTTCATCGGCATCGAATTGTGATCCATGCCATTCATATTCATTGACGAATTCGAATTCTTCATCATCGAATTGTGATTCATGGAACCCGAGTTACTGCCCGCCTGGCCGCACGCGGCCAAGCCTACGGCAGCCAACCCCAATGTGGCCGTTAATAATAGTGTTTTCATTTGCTTCCCCCTTTTAACTTAGGCGGTCTCAGCCTTCGCTTACGACGATGCTTCCTTTGTACATTCCCATTCCGCAGGCAAATGATATTTGTCCCGATTCGGTCGGCGTTATGCTGACGACAACGTCCTTGCCGACCGGCAGAGCTTTGCTGATCCCTAACTTTGTAAATACGACTTTGCTGCCGCAGTTCTTGTCATTCGCTCGGTTAAACACTAGGTTGAGCTTATGACCCGCTTCGATGTCGATCGACGAAGGTGAAAAACCACTCTTATCAACCTTTACCTTCACGGTCCGCGTGTGGGCCTCAACAACGGCGGTCATTACGCCGAAGGCTCCACCAGCTATAACTATCACAGCTGTTAGTGTCAGAAATATTTTGAATTTGGTCATTTCTTGTTCTCCTTTTAAATCACTTCTCAAAATTCTAGTTTTCGGTCACGATGACTTTGCCGCTCAGCATGTCCATTCCGCAGGCGAACGCGATCTCGCCGGCTTCGGTCGGAGTGAATTCGACCAGGATGGTCTCTCCGACCGGCAGTTTCTTTCGAATCTTTTGCTTGGCAAAGACGACTTCGCCACCGCAGTTCTCCGAGTCCGCTCGATAGAAGGCCAGTTTGACCGGCTGGCCTTTAACAATCGAGATCGATGACGGCTCGTAGCCTTTCGATGAAATGGTGATCTTAGTCGCACCTGCTGGAACATTCGCCGCCTTCACCTGTTTAGCAGAACCTGCCGGAACATTTACGACAAACGGAACGCTGATAACTTTCCCGCCGCGTTGAAACTGCGCCCAAAGCTTATACAGCCCGGCCCGTGGGAACGCGGTATGAGCCGATACCTCGTAGGCACTCGGCTTGTTAGCCTTTTTCGCATCTGCCACGTGCGAATGGCCATCGGCGTTATGATCTTTTTCCTTCATATCGCCGTCCATCTTCATCCCGTCCATCTTTTCGCCCTTCGCCATCGGGTGCGCGTGAACAAAGTCAAGAAGGTCTTCGCTGATAATGACGAAGTGCGCCAATTCGCCCAAGTAATTTTGCAGATCGGTTGCGGCCTTTCCGGTTTTTGCGTCAAAGACCGCGAAATCAAGCGTCAGTTCCTGTCCCGCCTCGATCTTCGCACTCGGCTTCATCGTCACTTTCACGCCATCAACAGATTTTTCAAGCTTCGTATCCGCAGCGAGAGCCACTTTCGCTTTTTCAGTTCCCGAGACCTTCACATCAATGCGTTCGACCACTTGCTTCGCATTAGGCGGCGTGAAGTCAGCGTAGAACTTATAATCGCCGCCGTTCGGAAACGTATGTTGCACTCGATAAGATCCGTCTGCCGACGGCTGGGGATGGACGTGATAGAACTCGGAAAGGTCCTTCGAGACGATCAGCAAGTGCATCGGCTTTTCGTGAACGACCTGGAGATCCTTCACAACCGCATTCTTACTATCCTTAACCGTAAAAACCAGCGTCGCGGGAGCACCGGCCTGAACCTCGCCCGGCTCCGTTTTGAAATCAACCTTGAAGGTTGAATCCGAAGCTGAAGCGTTCGCGGAATTTGATTCGCTGACAGCCGTATTCGCGGCATTCGCGTTGTCTACGGCCTGCGAATTTGTCCCGCTAGTACATGCCGTAAAAAAGACGGCAATAGTTGAAGTAAATAAAACGGTTACCAAAATAAATATTCTTCTCATTATTCTTTTCTCTCTTCTACTTGTTTCGCCTATCTATTCTTTAGATCTATTCACCAGCCTGCGTAGTCCGTAGCTGATAAACCCCTTCTATAACGACCCGGTCGCCCTCTTTTAGTCCCGATACGATCTCGTAGAAATCCGCACCTTCGGCCCCGAGTGCGACCTGACGCTTCTCGAACGTTTCGCCGCCGTCAAAGATGAACACAAAGGTTTCGGCTTGTTCCCTGACTACCGCTGACTTCGGCACGGCCAGAACTTGCCTATCGCCGCTCGTGTCGATCGTGATCTCTACAAAATTGCCATCCTTGAGCCGGTTGAATGGATTCTTGACCTCGTATATCACAGGCACGGTCCGCGTCTGCTCATTTACAGTTTGGCCGATCGAGACAAGGCGTCCGTCACCGTCAGCCGTACCGATGGTGTAAACGTCGCCGAGCAGAGCGGACGACGTGAAACTTGCTCTTGTGGATTCGCGAATCGTCGCGAGGTCCTTCTCAAAAACCTGCGCTTCTAAGAGGACGGTGGACAAATTCACGATGTTCAGTAACTCGGCTCCGCTTGCGACCTGCTGTCCGCTCGTGGCTTTGATCTGGTCGATTATTCCCGTTATCGGCGATATCAAGGGGAAATTTCGCGACGGCTGTCTGACGGTCGGGGAGCGGAAAATAGCCTGCCCGGCCTGAGCCGATTTGATCTGGTCGCCCAATAAAGCGACCTGCTTATCGGCTGACGCGATTTCATCGTCGATGACCTTAACGGCTGTTTGAGCTTCTTCGACACGTTTCCGGGGAACTGCGCCAACCTCAAGAAGGTTCTGCGACCTTCGAAGCTCGCGCTGGGCCTGAGCAAGACGCGTCCTCGCTTGTCCCGCCGCCGCTCGCGACTGTGCCTGTTGCGACTGCAGAGAAAGGACAGTATTCCGCAGTTCTAATTTTCGAGCCTCGACCTCCCGCTGTTGTGCCTCGACATCAAGTCTTTGCGACTCAAGCCCGGTCTGTCCTGAAACGTCAAGAACCTGTTCAACGTATCCAATCTGTTCGCCGCGACCGACCGCAGAACCCAAAGCTACCACCTGATTAAGCACGATACTTCCGGGCACCTGTGCGGTAACGACACCTTTGGCGTCCGGTCGAGGTCTAACCACTCCTGTGGTTTTCAAGCCGCTAGTGATTTGCCGCGTGTCGATCAATTGAGTCTTGATCCCGAATAAGAGCTGCGATTCTTTCGGCACAGTGATCGTCGTACCTTTCGGTAATTCGTTTACCGCTGGCGTCGAAAAGGCATCGGATGGAATCGCAGCTGTTTCGCGAGTCTGAGAAGGCGGAAGAAGAAACGCAAAGGCAACCGCACTCAAAAGAAACACCGTGAGAACAACGGCACCTGCCGGTGCTAATCGCCTAAAAGACACATGCCCCTTTCTTTTCAGAGCGTAAAAGACGACCGCAAATGAAGTCCCCGAAAGTACGAGCAGAATCAGAAGACCGACCCAAAAAGATGTCCGGATCGGTGCTCGAGAAACCGTGACCGGAAAATCTGCCGAAAACGTCCGCTTGTCTTCAGTGGTTACAGCAACAACTAACTTGTAATCGCCCGAGCTGTCGAACTGGTAGGAACCACGGTATAAGCCGCCCGGCTCTTCCTTCGCGGCAATATTTCCGGAAACTACCGTACCGTCAGGCCGTGTGACGCTAAGCACGACAGCGGCTTTCTCCACTGGCAGCGGCCCGGAACCGAACCCGCCCTGAACGGTCTCGCTCACAGAGACAAGTACATGCCCCGTTTCACCCGAACGCGGATCGCCAGGGAGGCGTTTCATAATGACAGTCAGTTCGCCGCTGTCGTTCTTAACATTCCGTTCGGAGGTAATCGTCGCAATTGGAGCCGCTCCCGCCGCAGCTGGAACTAGAGCCTCTGCAGCGAACGACGGCACAAGGCATACAGCGATAAGGAAAAATGCTATCTGACTTCTCCTCGCTTTCGCATTCCGCATTAAGTTTTTAATGGACCTATTCATTAATGTGCGTGTGCCTTTCCGTACAGAGCCTGCATTGACAGAACATCGATCCTCACCGCGTCGGTGATAGCTTTTGCCAAATCATCCTTTGCGCCGTTTGCCTTAATATCTGCACCTAGCAACAGATCGTCATCATGGCCCTTTCCTGCAAACTGGCTGAGAAAACCGGCCGGCACGCCTTCCACCTTGATCTCTTTAATTACTGGCGACCCGTCCTTGTTCTCGTAAATAACGATGATCTCTTTACCGGCCGCCTTGACGATCGTTACCGATCCGACTTGCGTTCTTGTACCGCTGGCAGTGGAAAAACCTGGATAGGAGTGATGATCTTTCTCGGTGACTTTTCCGCCGGTATCCTTTTCGATAGACGCGATCTGAGCGTCGGTTAACTCCTTGTGCATGGCCGTGAATGTCTGTGCACCGGGAAGCGCCGCTTTTACCGAGGCAGGAATCTCATCGGCTTTCGCTGGTGCGGCGGCGTTATCTGCTGTCGTCGAGTTCGCAGGCGCTTTATTCGCCGCAGCTGTGTTGGCGGCTGGGGTTGTCGTTCCGCCGGAACACGCTAGTGAGAACAGGCTCGCGGTAAGTGCAGTTACGAATATGAATATTTTCATTTTTTCTCCTCTTCTTTTCTTGGTTTGGTCGATTTTAGTAATCCAATACGTTCGGCTTTATTCTCGTTAACCGACTTCAAAAATTCTTCCCTGTTAAACTGGCCCGGCACGGTCTTCGTATCTGGCAGTACCGATGTCGATCCAGGCATGAATGCCGATGATGGCAGGGCCGCACCGACTGCTGCTTCCAGTGCAGTTAAGGTCGTGTAGTATTCTTCCAAAACCCGGTTGTAATTCGTGACGTTCTCATTCAAACGACGCTGTTCATTGACGACCTCGAACACCGAAAACTCGCCGGCACTATAAGCCGCCCTGACAGTTTGCAAATTTGCCTCTGCCCTCGGAAGTATCTGAGTCGTGTACAGCACCAGCTTTTCCGCCGCCGCCCGATACTGGCCGTAAGCAACGGCAACATCGCGTCGTATCGTTGCCTCTAAAAATTCGCGTGTACGAACCGCCTGAACCTGTTCACCGACAGCGGAGGCAATGCCGCCTTGGTTGCGGTTGGACACGGGAAGATCGATCGACACGCCGAATGTCAGTTCGTTGTCGCGACTGTTGATAATTCCGCCTCCGGCCGATGCGGGCAGATCGGTAAATGCCTTGGTACGCGAAAAACGCAACGAAGGCGTGATATCCGGAGCGGCCTGCGCCCGAGCCAAGTCGAGCCTCGCGGTTCCCAGCCGCTCGCCGATCCGTGCGGCCTGCAAGTCGGAGCGATCGTTTAACGCCTTTTGGGTAAGTTCGCTAAGCCCCAGATCGAGCCGCGGAGGCCGGTCGGACTGAGGCGCCAATCGAATCGGTTCCGAAACATCGGATCCGATAAGCGTTCGAATTCTTAACAAGGCAGTTTCCAATTCGTTTCTTGCTTCGATCCTTTGGATCTTCAGCCGGTCGCTTTCGACTTTGACCAAATTCAGATCGAGCGGAGCGACATCGCCCTCGTTTAAGCGTGCTTCCGTCACCCGAACCAGTTCCGCGTCGGAGGCCAGAAGTCTTTCCAGTACATCGAGTTGCCGCGCGGCCGATATAGCACGAGCGTAATCGCGGCGAATTTCGACCGCGATATTCCGCTCGATAGCGGCGACCTCGGAGCGAACCTGCTGGAGTTCGAGTTCGGCGACGGTACGCCGCTTTCCACGTTTGCCTCCAAGCTCGAAAGGTTGAGAGATCCCCGCAGAAAAGTCATACTCGCTTTCGCCGCCCAAGAAACGCGGGCTGCCGTATTCGGTAGTAAACGTCGGATTTGGCCGAAGTCCGGCTTGAACCAGACGCCCCTCGGCGATCACCAGTCGCTGCCGAGCCGCAAGCAGATCCGCCCGACGGCTGCCCGCACTTTCAACAAGCCGCTCGACACTCAAACCATCTTGGCCAATGTATTGAAGCGACGGGGCCGGAGTCGGAACGGGCGAGGGATCAGTTTGCTGGGCAAATGCCGAATGAAAGCTGCCAAAAAAGAGGACGGCTAACCCGAGCTTCGCTGAATACTCACCCACGATTACTAAAATATTCCTTATGCCCATGGAGTGTTGGTAAACGATGTTCGCGAGATTCTTACGCAGAAAGTGCTTCCTCGTTAACTCCGGGGCCAGCGGCGAAACGCCACACGAAATACACAAGCCCGAAAAGCAAAATTATTACAAGCAAAAAGACAACGCCGATCACCAATTGCGTGAACCAGGACGTTCCGCCCTCGGCAGTGAGCGTGGGCGGCTTTACTTCGATACCGGAAAAAGTGGCGGTGTCGGTTTCGCCATCGTGCGACACGTTAGCCCGCATCTTGTAAACGCCTGTCGGCATCGCCGGAAAGGTCACGCTGTATGTGCCCGCCTGGTCGCCGGCCGCAACGCTCGCGTTAAAGACGGTACCGTTCGTCGATTCGACCTCGACCTTGGCATCGACAGCCTTGAATGGTTCGTTGGTCTCAAATTTCGTGATAAAAAGCAGCCCGGTCGTAATCTTGTCCGGCTCCATCGCAGGGTGCTTTACCATTAGCTCGAGTTCGCCCAAACGAGTCGAATGAGATACAACGCCCTTCGAGTTCGCCGTGGACTTTGGCTTCGCGTCACCATGATCCTCACCGCCATGGGCGAGCATCGCGGTAGGCGAGACAACCGTGAACAAAACGCTTCCCAGCATAAAATACCCAACAAATCGCGCGATCTGACCTCTCATATACCGAAATATAAGGGCAATAGCTGTACCACTCGCTTTTTCCGATGTTTATTGGGTTTAACGGGAGTATTCGACGAGGCGATGCGGCCACGATGTGTAATAAGAGACAGGAGATGTCTGTTATCAAACACCATCGGCGGCGGACGAGACTTTTGTGGACACTATCTATCTGTTTTGGAAACCGTATGCATGCGGGTTATGGGGAGATTCAACTGCGAACTTCACGCGAGAATTAGAGAAACCTCGGATAATTTTTCGTGTGGACTGAAATCAATTACAGAATAGATTGGCTCAATCTATTTCCGCTGCAACACGCGCTGATTCGATGATCCTCGATACTCCCCCGTCTCAGCGACTAGAGATGATTCAAAAGGACCGTCAATGAGCAGGTCAATGTGGGACAGAGTATTGGTAATGCTAGGGTCGTCCTTTGCAGTTAGTTTCTCGATAGTATTGCCCGTGTAGACGACAATGTGGAAGCCAAGTTTCTTCAGTCTCAACACAAGTTCCGCCACAGAATCAGATTGATCAAAAGGCTCACCTCCGAGAATTGTTACACCGTCGTTCTCATAGCGTTTTGAAACGATCTCTTCGAGAATTGAGGAAATGGAAACCTTTTTCCCGTTGTGGCGACTATGGGTTTCGGGAACGTAGCAACCTGGACAACGAATTGAACAACCGGCAACTTGAATTACGCTTCGACGACCCGGGCCATCAACCACTGAGTTGTGATATATGCGATGAAGCCAAATGTACTGGCGATCATCGTAAAGACAACTCGGTTCCCAAGAAGGGCCTTCCATCGGCTTTCCGCAATTCAAACTTTGGGAAGTCCCAAGGTCGTTTCTGAGATCTATCAGTAGATTAGCGGAAATGCCTGAGACTTCAGCGGTAAGTTTCCCACTGTCCGGTTCGAGTATGAAGGTGATCTTATTGCTCATCCTCGTGTGTTGGTCTGTTTGACGCTGGGCGCGACAAAATATTCTTGCTTTTTGGTTTCGGCACAGGGATCGCCGAGAATTTCCTTTAACTGTTTCGCCGCTTTCTCACAAGCGGTACCTTGATACCCCTTTATCTCGGTTTCGCATGTTCCGCGTTCGGTATCGATTTTGAATTCAACTTCAGGCATTTCGGCATCCTCCTTAGTATTTGATTCTAATTTTGAGAGTTTTTCCGATTCGTTCCTTGATAAGCGTGCCGCCGAGCCTCTTGGCCATCTTTCTTGCTGCTGCTTCGTGATAGCTATTCTGAAGTCGGACGATAAAGTCCTTCCCGAGGCAAAAAGACAAATCCATGTCGTCAATAACCGCTGTATAGCCTTTCGCGGTTCTCCGGAAGCCGATATCCCCCAAAAGCGCTCGTCCTCGTATTTCGTGACGCCGAATCACGATGTCTGCCGTTTGTGGATCGCGTTTGTCCCACCCCTGAAGAGGAATCTCGGTTCCCACAGTCGGAGAAGCGAACCCACATTCGGCCAAGGCTTCGAGTAGCAATTCGCGATTTGGGAAAGACTGGGATTCAAAGGTCATGTATTTACTCATTGAAGTTCTCCGTTTTTAGAGTTCATAGATTCGATCGGTGCGGTTTCCGGCAAGGCCGGTATTCTCGGTTCGGGAACCAACGCCTTTGATATTGTTCCGTGCCCATTTGCGGATCTCTTCGATCTTCTCGCTCATCATCTGTGCGGTGGGGGTAATGTTCTCGGCGGCTTTGATAATGTCGCGGGTTTCCGCTGGCCGGTCTCCATCGATGAAGGCTTCAAGAACTCCGTCTTTTACTGCGCCTTCTAATTCGGCACCGGAAAAGTCCTTGCTCTTTTCTACAAGCTTATCAAGATCGAAGTGTTCGGCATCGAGGGCTCTTTTCGTCAGATGAACTCGGAATATTTCTTTTCGGTCTTCAGTCTCCGGAAGATCGACAAAGTGTATATACGAGAATCGGCCGATCCTGAACTGTTCGGATTCAAGTTCACGTACGTCATTGGCGGTAGCAAACACGAGTACATCCTGGTTGTCCTGCATCCAATTGAGGAGATAGGAGATGGTTCGAGCCGTTTCTCCTCCGTCGGTCTTGTTCGACGACTTCATTCCTGAGACGGCCTTCTCGAATTCGCTGATACCGAGAATGCCTTTGATCGTTCCGGCGATAGATAGAGCTCGTTTGATCGACATTGCCGACGAACCGATCACACCTCCGCCTTCGCCCATGATCGAACCGAAATCCAGATCAAGCAGAGCCCGATTCGTAATGCTTGAAGCGACGCGTTTACAGAGATCCTTTCCACAACCTGGAAGGCCAACGAGCAAAATGCCTTTACAAGGTTCGACATGTCGCGCTTTAGCTCTCGGACTAAACGTATAAGCTGCACGTTCGAGAATGGCTCGAAGGGATTTATAGCCACCCAGGTTGCTCGCCGGTTCGGGATGAACATAGGTAAGCGAACCGCTGCCTCGAATTACATTTTTCTTTTCCTCAAGTATGACATTGATCGAATCCTGATTGAGCCCGTTGCAACTGATGACTGCCTTTGCCACGACATTGCTGATCTCGACGGCTGTTAGACCAAGAAGAGACTGCTGGAGAGCAATCTGGGTTTCTTTGGTTAGGCTAATATCGAGCCCGTTGGATCGTAAGTTCTCAAACTGAAGTTCTATCGAGTCCTCGATCTCGGATTCCATGGGAAGATCAAGGTCTATCTGCGTGACCTCCTTTTCAAGTGTCTTTAGTTCTGGAAAGTTCGGCCCGACAAACAGAATGGTGGCTTTCGTCGATTTCAGCTTCCAGGCGATCTCACGAAGTCGTCGAACGAGCAGAGGGTCTTCCTGCCCATAAGGTGAAATATAAGGAGCGTAGTCACACAGCAGGAAAATACCCGTCTTCTGCTGGCTGATAAAGCCAAGAAGGCTTTCGGGATCTTCGGTATCGCCTATCGTTTGAGGCGAGCTTAGTATCCCCTCTTTCGGATCGGACACCTTCTGAAGGCCGCTTGGGCGGCTCCAGAAATAGAGAGGCTTTTCCTTATGTCTCTCCTGGAAGACGAGATCGACCAAAGCCTCCCGCACGCGATCTTCTTCGTAGGTATTGATGGCGATAAGTGGGTACCGCGCTCTGATCCTAATATCGAGTTCATGCAGGAACTTTCGGATGCTGTCGGCACCGGCTTCTATTTCAGACATTGTTTGTTTACTTGTGTTTGTTCACTTGAAGTGTTTTAAGAAACGGATTGTGTGACAAGACGCCCGTTATGGCCATTTCGTCCATTGTTCCCGGTGGGTCTAGGTGCCTCAGTCATCCTTTCGACCTTCTGCATTTCTTCTCTCGATGCGATGCCGTTGTCGATCTTGAACCCTAGATTTGCTAAAGCCCTGCCCACAGCACTTGTTTCACCGTTTTCGATAAAAGATGTCGTATTTACGTATCCCTGACCACGGATCTCGAAGGCGTGTCCGGTAGAACTGGGTTCCGCGTCATCTATGTTCCGGTATGCGCTTGCCTTGATACACACAAAGCCGCTATCTTCGTTAAGCCTCACGATCTCAGTAACGATCCGGCCGTCAGGATACTTTTCATAGAACTCCGCTATGCGTGCATGAACCGGAATGTATTTATTAAGGTCGAAGTTTGCCATTGTTGGGTATTGGGCCTTGTGTATCGTGGATCTAGAGTTCAAGAGCGGTTAGGCGGTCTTCATCGAGCAGTTTCTTTGAATGAACGGATGTCATTCTCAAGAGATCGCTCAGGGCAGTTCGCATCTCTTCCGGCGAGCGCTGCTTGGCTTCCCGGCCGGCCGCGGTCTGCAACTGTTCGAGTACGTTTTCGAGAGATGTATCTCCCGTGAAATTCATCAGCTGATACCATTCGCACATCTGACGTGCTCGTTTAGCTAATGAACCTGATACAAACTTCGCATCCTTCATCCGCTCCGCCATTTCCGAAGCTGATTCAAAAATGTTGGCAGTTATTTGAGCAAAGCCTTCCTTGATCGGAGATAAGGCTTCTTCGGCTTCACGACGGGCTGCCTCGATCTTCATCTCCCGGATACGCTCTTTCACTTCACGTTCTCTTCGGGTTTCAGCGGTGACCTGATCGACCTTTATTTCTTCGATACGACGTTTTGCATCGATTTCAAGATCGATCTTCGTCTGCTCAGAATTGATACGAGTCGTTTCGAGTGCAAGAGATTTTGCGAGGTTCCGCTCGGCGATCATCTCCGACCCGAGAATGATCACCTTCGGCCTCATTGTTATCACGAGACCATCGCGAATCATCTCGCGGGTCGGCACCATCCCGATGGCTTGTGCCGCGACCGCGTTTACGAAATCCTCTCTATCGAAAGGCTCATCGCTGGTCGCCTCGAATCTGTCGGCAGAATCTCTCGCAAGCTGATAGAAACTGTCCTGAAGAATTGTGAGTATCTCGTCGTATTTCGAAAGAACTTCACTCTTCGCAGCGGCGAGAGTTTCGCAGGCCTGCAGATATGATTTCTCGAACGATTCAAACGCGGTCCAGGGAATCCATTTGTATTCGCTCGTTCCCCAGACAGTCTCGCAGAGAGTGAATCTAAAGCCGAATTTGTTGAGAGCGTTGTGAGCCTGGGCCGCTCCTCGCATCAGGCGATTTCGATAAATATCAGGCAGCAACCCAGCTCGTGGCGGACTCACTCTGACGGCGGCATTTTCAGGCAGCTGAACACCGAGAGTTTTCCATTCCAGTTGCCGAACAAGACTTCCGAACCCTCGACAATCGATGTTCATGAAGATGCCTTCACTTTCCAGTGTCGATAGATCGAATGGAAGAGACTCAACCTCTTCAGAACTGATACCCAACTCCGTCGCAGCTCGCTCCTTCCTGGTTTCCAGACGGGTTAGGACTTCCTGAGCAATTTCAGACGGCCGTTCCATCAAGGAATCTCCGGAGGGTTCTTCTGTCGATGTGTATTCAGGTTGGTAGCCACCGAACACGTTTCGAAGCACCGAAGATGCTAATGATGGCAATACCTGTGTTCCGGTAATTCCGGCAGATGTTTGAGTTTCCATTCGCAGCCTGTCCACCGCTCAATTTTCAACCAGTCCGTATTGCTGTAGACACTCGGATAACGGCCTCGGGACTAGATTCTCATCACGACAGACTTTAATCCCGTTGGTGTTAACGGATTCCAGTTCACTGAGACAGAAATATCCCCATTCGCGCTCAAGCCCAACGACATAACCAAAGAAGCAAAGATCGTCTTCATACGGATCGGCTTCTGTCACGAACCATATCCACCCGCTCAATGGAAATTGGAATACGGCAAAGACTGTCGGATTCTTGCTACCTTTTTGGACACTAATCTTCGGCAAAGCAATCTTAAGTTCTTCTGGAAATAGATCCGACATACAGGTTTGTTCCTTATCAACTTTTCGCGGAGTGTCTGCCGCCTATTTGTCTTCGTAGTTGCGGTAATTGCTGTCAAATTGCCTTCGAAGATCAGCCGAAGAAGGGCTGGGAGTGCAACGGAGCATGACGAATATATTCGTCATTTCTTGGCTTATCTGATCTGTCTGAATTTTGAATAAGGCTCAAATTGAGGCTGCCAGATGAAATGCCATGTGCATGACTTGTAAAGACGCAGCACGGGCGCTAGAATAGTTGACGAAGAACTTCGTCATTTTACGTTTCTGATAAGAAGACTAGACAGCGGATCAAAGAATGAAGGAAAAAAGGGCAGTCTCGAAAAAACGTTCAAAGCAACCTCGGCCGACGGATACGGAGCTAGCAATTCTAGAAATTTTAAATGACTTGAAAACGGGCACTGTACGCCAGGTTCTCAATCAGCACAATCGCATCTACGAGGTACAGGCGGGATATACCACGATCTTGAAGACCATTCAGATAATGACGGAAAAAGGGCTCGTCGAGAAGGACAGCTCGCGACGCCCTCAGGTTTACAAGCCCCATCTCAGTTGGAAGAAAACGCAACAGATCCTTTTAACTGATTTGATGAACAAAGCGTTTGGCGGATCAGCCAAGCAGTTGGTATTGGGAGCTCTGTCGACCAAAGCTGTCTCGGAAGAAGAGCTCGACGAAATCGAAAGGTTTCTAGAGAGGATTGACGAAGGTGAGTGATATGCAGATCGCTGAAATTGGGACGGCGTTACATCTAATCGGGTGGTGGATTCTACACTCTCTCTGGCAGGGAGTTGCGATTGGCTTCGCCCTCGCCGCATTTCTTAAAATTCTACGTTGGACCACACCCCAGACGCGTTACGTATTCGCTTGCATCGCTTTATCAGGGATGATCGTCCTTCCCGCTATAACAGCCGTTGTTTTCGATACGCCGCAAGTCACTTCGTTGGTTTCGGTGATGGACGAACTGGATTCCGATGCGGACGCCGACTCCGCGCTTCGATTGGGAAGAGATGATAGAGGCGAAGGAACCTCTGGGTATCAGGCTATTAGCTCTAAGAACTCGCCCGCAACGACTTGGAATACCTCAGCGATGAGTGACAGATTGTTGTCCTTGTTAAGTTTGATGTGGCTTGTGGGTGTCGTTTTCTACGCTACTGAGTTAGGCCGGGGAATATTCTCTATAAACCGTCTTCGTCGGGATACGTCCCACGTTCCTGCTGCGGTGCTGGACGATTTGCTCAATGAATTAATCGGTCGATTAGGCGTGAAAAGAAAGATAGAGATATGTGAATCACCCCTAATCAACATTCCGATGACTATGGGCTGGATTTATCCGATTATTCTCGTTCCTCCGAGTAGCCTGTTGGGGCTAGCCCCTCATCAGTTGCAGACGATCATCGCTCACGAACTGATTCACATAAAAAGGTACGACTATGTCGTTAACTTTCTGCAGAGCGTCGCCGAGACTTTACTTTTTTTCCACCCCGCCGCTGCTTGGGCATCTCGGAAAATCCGGGAGGAACGAGAATTTGTATGCGACGATTTGACGGTCGCTGTGTGTGCGGACCCAGCGGGTTACGCCCGAGCCCTCACTAAACTTGCTCGATTGCAGAGGCAAGCCGAACAACTGGCGCTCGCGTCGACCGATGGCGAACTGAAGGGGCGAATATATAGAATTGTGTCCGATCGGAAAGATAAAGCGGTCGATAAGAAGTTTGTTCTGTCGGGCTTCTTTTCGCTGATCGCCGTTTCGCTCGTTCTCGCGGTAAGTCTGGCTGGATTAAAGGTGCTATCTCACAATGTAGATAGTGGGCTACGAGAAAGATTAGTTGACCAATCGCCGAAAGGCGATGAGCACATTGTGGAAGACCATAATCGGAGCGGCGAAAGTACCGATGATCTCTCAAGAGAAGATCCACGGTACCGCGAGGCTGCTTTGCGCGCGCTTGGCCCTCACCGGGGAAGCGTTATTGTCATGAATCCGCACACCGGACGGGTTTATTCAATAGTCAATCAAGACTGGGCTTTCCGCCGTCAGTGGACGGCCGGCTCTACGTTTAAAATGATTACCAGTCTAGCCGGAATTGAAGAAAATAAACTGAAGGAATCGAATAAGGGCTTTGGCTACAACCCGGCGGTGCAGATGAATTTAGCTAGGTCCCTCGCCGTTTCTGACAACGATTATTTCGACATACTAGGACGAGAGGTTGGCTCAGATACTCTCTTCAGATATTCCAAACAGTTTGGTTTCGGTGAGGTAACAGGAATCAATCATCCTGGCGAAATTGGAGCCTACGTTCCAGCCGTCGTGGATCAAGGCGGCGGTCCTCGGACGGGTGTGATGGGCGGAGATATTCGCGTTACTCCGCTGCAACTTGCCGTTTTTCTTTCGGCATTATTTAACGGCGGAAAGATACTTGTTCCGCAAAGCACCTATGGAGAAGAGCCAATAACCATACAAGATCGCGGAAGTCTTTCGATCAGTGAAAGTTCCATCGCCGAGCTCAGAAAAGCGTTACGGGCGGCTGTCGAAACCGGTACCGGGAAGAAGGCACAGCAAGGTATTTATGAGGTAAGCGGAAAGACCGGAACGATAGCCAATAACGACGCAAACGTTGGTTTGTTTGCGTCGCACGGATTAAGTAAGAATTCCGAATTAGTGATCGTCGTAGTTCTAGAAGGGAAAAAAGAAAACGGGGCGGTGGCCGCTCAGATCGCTGGCAACATTTACGGTTCGGTTTAACCGTCGGCAGGCTTCCAAGGTTCGCCCCGTTACGTTAGCAATTGAGCAAGAGTTATTAGTTTCAAGGCCGCAAGTTTTGTTTGCGGGACATAATCCGGCTGAATATTGTCGGTATTAAAAGGTCAGAATGGACACGCTCGGATTGTAGTTTTGATATGTGGAAAAATAGAGTATCAATGAAAAAAAAGCTTCTTGCATTTTTCTTTCTTATGATCGTCTTTTTTTCAATCGGTGGGTATTTTGCATGGAACTACGTTACTAGCCCAACCGGTAGTCAAAAAGTCAATTTTATAGCAGCCCAATCGCAAAAATTTACTAGCGGCAACTTTAATTTCACGGTATATCGTCCAGAAAACGGCGTAAGTGAAGATGTAATTTATCACTTACATGCAAGGAATATGGACGATTCCATTTGGAATGACGACACTTATTTTACTTCATTAGTTCAATCCCAATGGCAAAAATCGTTAACGAAACCACCCACGGTTGTGGAAGTTTCATACGGGTCCGTCTGGCTTTTGACTCCAAAGAATTCCAAAGAAGAAAGTGGTTTAATGGATGATCTTGTCGCCCGCATGCCCGAAATCGAAGCTAAAATAGGAAAGCCGCGAAATAGAATCTTGCTTGGCGAATCGATGGGCGGATTGAACGTATTAATCTTAGGTCTCAGTCATCCAAACCTATTTTCTAAAGTTGCATCGCTCTGTCCGGGAGTTTATTTGGATTCACCGTTTTCTGATTTTTCTACAATGAGAGAATCATTAAAACGTACCGGAGCAGATCCAAAGATAGCATTTGGAGTACTCCAAATGGCAAAGACTTATGTTTCTAATGAAGAAGAATGGAATTCAATTTCTCCGATAAAATTGATTGAGCGGGCAGATGACAAATATCCCGAACTATATTTATCGTGTGGTCTCTATGATAAATACGGCAATTTTGAAGGCTCTGAAGCCTTGGCAAATATTGCAATAAAAAAAGGAGTAAAAACTAAATGGCATCCTCTGTATGGAGGACATTGTGCTATTGATGTTGTCTCACTGGCGGATTTTCTTGCCACTGATCAATGATCTTTAGATGTTGATCGTAATGTGATTGAACGGAGAGATCTATCATGGAAAGCCCGAAGGAGCGAAGGAAACATTAATGAAGTTACCAACAGGCAGAATATTTTTATTGATTTTTCCATTAGTTATCAGCACGGTTTGTTGCAATCAAAATAGCCCGCTAACTCAGGAAATAGAAAATAAAACTGAGCCGGCAACTCTTTCAAAAGTTAGCGAAGAAATTCCTATCTGGACAAAGTCCTTTCCTGACTCCGCATTTATAAAAGGAGAAGAAACCTATAGTGACGGCATTGTTAAGAATGTTTCCAACCCAACTATAAAAATATTTTCACCGATCAAAGAAAATAGCGGTGCAGCGGTAATTGTAATGCCGGGCGGTGGATATACTAAAGTTGCCGTTGATTTGGAAGGTTCTGAAATATGCGAATGGTTAGCTTCCATTGGCGTAACAGGAATACTACTAAAATACAGAGTTCCCGATTCAGGACCGCACTATTACAGCGATTGCCACTGCGAAAAAGACCCAATTAAACCGCTTGCATTGCAAGATGCACAAAGAGCAATAAGCATGGTTCGTTCAAAAGCTAAGCAATGGAACATTAACCCAAAAAAAATTGGGGTAATGGGATTTTCGGCGGGCGGACATTTAGTTGCCGATGTAAGCACAAATTATAGAAAAAGGGCATATTCCCTAACGGACGACATAGACAATACAGATTGCCGACCAGATTTCGGAATAGTAATGTTTCCCGGACATATGACCAATCATACAAGCAACCCCTACGAACTTAACAAAAAACTTCCCGTTGACGGCAACACACCGCCTACATTTATATTACAAGCGGGAAATGACCCTATAGATCCGATCGAAAATTCTTTGGTCTATTATATCGCCCTCCAAAAAGCTAAGGTTCACGCTGAATATCATATTTATGCTGAAGGCGGACACGCATTTGGTTTGGATCGAACCATACTTGACAATCCAAATTGGAATAAACTTCCAATCGCCGATTGGGAAAACTTGGTTGTCAGATGGTTGCAAACAATAAAGATGACCTCAAATTAGTAGGTTTTTAGAGTATGAAACGGATACTTTTTACTTTTACCTTGATCTTGTTTGTGGCTGGTAATTCGCTCTCTCAGATAAAGAATTTTTTGTTTGTCGGAATGGATAGAGAGTTGCTCAGGAATGCGGACTATTGGAAGCCTGAGCTGTTTGACGGCGTTCAAGTTGCCTATTCGTGGCGGCAGTTAGAGCATACAAAAGACGAATATGATTTTAGTTTGATCAAAGAGGATCTGAAATTCCTAAAGAGATCGAAGAAGAAACTGTTTATTCAAATTCAGGATGTTTCGTTTTCGATGAAATACAATCACGCCCCCAAGTATCTTTTAGAAGACCCGATCTTTAATGGTGGAGCGAACAAAACTTATACATTCAAGGACTACGACGAAACAGAATACACCGAGGAAGGATGGGTCACTAGAAGATGGGACGTGGAAGTGCAAAAAAGGCTGCACAAACTTTATGCTGCGCTGGGTAAGGAGTTCGACGGGGTTGTCGAAGGGGTAAATACCGAGGAGACTTCCGTAGGTGTGGGAAGCGTCGGCAAACTGCATCCGCCCGGCTTTACTTGTTTGCGATACAAAGAAGCAGTCACGGAAAACTTAGCTGCTCTTAAAATGGCATTTCCGAAATCCACAGTTATCGTTTACGCCAATTTTATGCCTGGCTGTCGCGTTCCGGGCCAAGCGACCAAGTTATTGAAAGACGTGTACGAGTTTGCCTGGGCAAATAACATCGGCTTAGGCGGTCCCGATCTGTTTCCGTATAAAAAGGAACAGAAAAGTTACCCGCTTATTACAAGCAGTTATAAAAAAGTGCCGACCAGTTTAGCTGTTCAGGATGGTAACTATAACTACATTAATCCAAATACCAATAAACGGATAACGGCTGAAGAAATATTCCAATTTTCCGAAAAAGATCTTCATTTGGCATATATCTTTTGGGGAACCGAAAATCCATTCTATAGGTCGCAAACAATTCCTTTTCTCCAGGTGTTGAAAACAAGAAAGCCCTAACTGTCGGATGGACGAAAAGGCGAAGAATTTCGTCGCAACGGAACCCGAAAACCTTTGTCTTCCCCAATGCTGTTTATAGTCTTTTTGATCGGACCACCCTTTGAATCCCCTCCTTTGTGCAGTAAACGGATTGGCTCGTACCGCTCGCAAGTTCGAAGTAAACAGCAAACCGTCTAAGATTCCTCGTTAGAAGTAGGGATGAAAGCATTTCTCCAATCTCAACTCCCACGCGTTGATTGATATTCAGACCTTGCTCGCCTTCCCGAATCCGATCGGGACACGATGTAGCGGCTCTGGCTTCAATTTTCTCCGGCTCAAGAAGATCAGAATGCTGGAGCGACGGCGACGGAAGCACCCGGCATATGCTTGTTCCAGTAAAGTAATGTTCGGGTTTGAGAGTCTTTGTCGTCGAACCAAGTAGCACCTGACCCGATGTCTTACCGTTTCCGCCGTCTATCCACCACAGCCTAGAAGCATCTTCGTAACCCCGAAACTCGTCAAGTGCTCGGTGCATCTCTCGTCGAGCCAGGTAATTATCGACACAACCGACGATGATCGTCAGACTCCTATAGTCGCTAGTCGAGCTCTTAAGATGTTTCTCCGCGTCAAACTTTTCGGATGAGAAACTCGTTTCAATTCCCCAAGCCTTAGAAACTCGTTCCGCTAATGTCTGTGCCTTGTATCGTCCGACTTCAGCGAAGCAGAAATTGCTTCGCGGAATATTTCTGTTTTCTACCACGTCCGGGTCCACGATCAGCATTTCCGCGGATTTGTTTTGCTGCTGCTTCAGTTCGAAGATCAATCTGGCCAGAGCAGGCACGACAAAAGAACCTGTTCCACCAGCACCGACGACAATGAACCGAAGGGTACTGTATTCGACCGGCATTACGACAGCGGCCTGCGAGAAGGTAAGATCGATTTCCATCACAACATCATCTGAAGCAGAGCTTCGACCTCATTCAGATCGACAACACCGCTTGGGAGGTGGCCGATCCAGGAAAATGGGATAGGGACAAGGTGGTCGTAAATCCCGCAGCGGAATCTCACCTTCGGTTTGTCGTGAACGTCCGCAATTATGCCGAAGATGCGGAACTTACCTGATTCATCACGGTCATCTGCAGTGCTGAACTTATATGCCCCCTCCGGGTGCGTATGAATCTCGATGCAGGCCTCAGAGTATTCCGGCCGTCTATCATCGGCGATTGTTGAGGCATATGTCCTGTCCCTACTCGACGTACACCATTGCCACGCGTATCGCTCGCTATTCCAGTAGATAAGATAAAGTTCTTCTCTAAAGTTCTCCCTTGAGTTGGAAATTTGGGCGTGTTTGCAAATTTCGTCCCATACACGACTTGGAACCTTCGGCTTATTCCATCTAATACCCACAAATGCGGTTGGAAGGCCCTTTATCTCTCTGAACACCAGAGGAACCGAAACCGTAAATTCCTCACGTTCAGCCCTAAGAATTATCCCGTTACCGGCAAGAAGGTATTCGTAAAGAATGGCTTCTACCGACTCGAATCGATCTTTCGCGATCCGATGGCCGATGAACCCGTTTTGACTTTCCATATTTCATTTAGAACCGTGAGTCGTATCTTCGCTGTTCAACGAACGTTTCCCATGCGTCGTCGATCGTCGAACTTGTTAAGAGGAGTTCGGACTTCGGATACTTCTTCACTTTGTCAGCCGCCAGCTTCCAAAGTAGTTCCCGTACATCTTTTGGTTCAGAGAGGCATCGGTCGCTTGCGTGGTCCGCATTGAAGGGTGTATCGAAAATAAGTTTCCAAACTTCGCTGAGAGTAGAAGGATGGGTCTCAGGTATTTCGTTCTTTCCGAAGCAGATCTTGCCGGAACTGACGTTCGGCAATGGAGCAACCGCAAGTTTGGTGTTAGCCGAGACATGAGATGACGCCGCAGCCCAGAGATAGTATTCCCGTCCTTTACCGAGAAGGATGAGAGGAGGCAAAGAAACCGATATTTCAACAACACCCTTGTCAGAAAAAGCGACGGTTATCCTTCGAACAGCGGCCGGTTCGTAGGATAGGATTGCATTACCTTCAGGTGCCTCACGGTAACGCAACACCCGTCTACCAAGCCACCCAGTATCCGTATGAACCTTTCGAAACGCTCGCGCCACCTGGTCACTCGAAAGTGCCTTCAACGACACAGACGATTCTTTAAGATCGGCAAAGAGATATTGGCCCGGCAGAAAATAGAGAGCAGCTGAGGCATCGGCAGGCATTTGCAAAGTGTCGTTCATCGATTAACTTTGCCCCTCGGGCCCGACCTTTCCGGTATTCCAGAACGAAATAAGCTCGTAAAAAAACGTCTGGGCATCTTCTTCGATCCTTCTATCTAACTGTTCAAGATTCTTGAAGTACTGGTTTGCGGCCTTATACGCCTCGGTCAACCAATCAACGGTCTCTTTGTCCCATTCAAATAAATCCGGATATTGGCAGTTCGTAATGTCCAGCCACGGATTGCCGGTGGAGTGATCGACCAGGCGGATCAGATCGCTGAAAGGTTTTGCATTTGCACCATGCTTTTCTTTCCATATATTTGGATGGGCCGTATTGATCGTTGGCAGTGACTCTTTCTCAACTCCGTACTTTTCAAAAAAATAATTCCAGATCTCATCATCTTCAAGAAAATAGAACATCAGGCCGGCCAGATAACTGTCCCTCAAATGTGCGAAGTCAACCTCTTCGCAGCAAAGGTCGAAATTCATCGGCGGTATCGCAAAACGTTCGAGTTCTAGCTCGGGATCGTCATGCCAGTATTCGAGTAAGGGAAAGCGTTTATCATTTACAAGCTGAAAGAACTCATTCGTACGTTCGCTGTACGCCTTAAAGTAACCAGTTCTATAAAGACTCTTTGTTGATCGTTCCCAGTCTTTTGGAAATATCTCGATAAAAAGCCGGTATTTGTGCTGTTCCGATACGATTCTGGAGACTGTTTCGCATGCATGTAAGGCGTTGTGGCTCTTTGCTTTAAATCGAAGATATTCGAGCGAGCGGGCCATGCGTTCGCCAATGCCAAAAGCTGTCTTTCCGTTCTCGGCCGCAGCCAGTCTCAATCCGGTCATAAAAGCCACTCGACCTCAGAATCCAACCGGAACGTAGTCGACCGCTGACGCCGGGCTCTTCTGAAACGCCTTTCGGTGCGATTCGATCGCCTCGATCTCCTGAGTGCCGATGGCAAGTATGTTCTCGGTCTCGTTCACTTCCTCGACGGTCAAAAGTACCGTTGCCTCCCGCCGCATCAATTGATCGGCAAGAATGATTGCCGGATTGATCTGCTCGGACTCAGCTCGCAATAATTCGAGTGGCGATTCATCGGGCTGCATAGCCCTTATGCTGCGCCCGTTTGACGATAGTGACGCTGAGTTTCCCGTCCTTAACTTCACGCGTAATGTTCGCGTTCTCGATCGATGCGAAATGCGGCTGAAGTACAACCTTCAGTGTTTTATCTTCCTGCGCGAGCAATGCATCCAGTTCGAAGGTCTGTCCTTCGATCTTGATGGTCGCCTTGGGATCGGTCACCGGATCTGTCGCATTCGTACTTTCCGTCGATTCCGTTCCGGCGTTGTTCGCGTTGCAAGGTGTATCATCTTCAGGTGCCTTGTTAGTTTCGTTTTCCATAACTTTCTATGAAGTGAAGAGTGATTGTTGATCCTTCGCTGGTTCCTGCGATATCGCAATTGAGGTTGAAGTAGCGTCGGCGTTCGTGTCCGCCTTCTCGGCAGTTTTGTTGGGACTTTTCGACCCCGTCTTGGGAGTTCGCTTTCTCGTTGCGGCCTGCTCCTTCTTCATCCTCTCGGCGGCCAACAGAGGTAGGGAGTTTCTATACCGTTCCAGAGCCGCCGATACCGCATTTGACAGATCTAGCTCACCACTTTCGCTACACCGGTTAATAAATGTGACTTCAGGAGCAAAGTCATGCGAACGCACACTTATAACGTAATCTCTTGTTCCCATGGATTCGGGCAGCAACTGAATCACTGCCGTGATGGTGCATGCGTCAAAGTTGTACGGTTCCTTTTCAGATAGAACGACTGACCGTACGGACGGTTCAGTAGCGATTATGTCTGAGACTAATTCATCGCTTGAGGTCATTAACTGAGCAGCTTCAACAACTTCCTCGACACAAGTAACCGGAACAATTGCATCGTTATCTTCGGATTCTTCGATGGTGATATTCGGTTCCCGAGTCGAAGTGGAATTCTGTTCTACCCGTGGATCACCCGTTGGCTCGACGATTCCAAAAGGCTCCAAAGGGTCCAACATCGAAACGATCTCTTCTTCGCATTCAGGTTTACATTCGTTCGCGTACGATGGTCGATCTTCGACGGATCTCTGCGAACCTACGATACCGAGAAATTCGTCTTTTGCTTCGACGACAGATTCGGTCTTGATAGCGGTCTGCTGTCCAGCAGGTATTGGCGGACTGATTGAAACGGCGTTTTGTGTTGCAACCGGAATCGGAGACGGGACTGGCGTAGATGATCGTTGAACGGTCTCACGTTCTAGATCGCGTAGCTTTTCCAGAAACTTGCTCAGAAAAATGTTCCGGATCGTTACTTCTTCCTGCGACCGGGTCATGTACTCCGCACCTTTCCAGAGTTCCAACCCGATCTGCTGATTTGTCTGCCCGCTGCTTTGAAATCCCGCGTTCTGACTTACTTCGGACGCGAGCGTTTGGGCTGTAAAGATCAGTTGTTCGATCTTCTCGCGATTATCAAGAGGAATAAAAGACCCGCTATTCAGAATTTCCATATCTCTATCTCCACAGTCCTATCTACCGCTCGTTTGTTCCCCAGTTATCGTCGAACAAAAAGCGAAAGGTTCGCGAAACCTCGCGAACCTTCACACCCAGAAAAGTTTGTGTCATTTTATGCTGCAGCCGCGTATGAGCTCGCCGGATTTGACGGAGATACGAACCGTTCCTGATTCTTTTTAAGAATCCGCGAAATCGTTGAATGAGTGGTATTGATCGAACGCGCGGCCCGTCGCAGATTTCCGTTTGATCGCTTTAGGGCGTGTTCGACAAACATTGCGGCGGCCTTGATGTAGACGCTATCAAGATCGTCTGTCGCAGGGTCGAGCGTGACGGTGAGGTAGTTGTTATCCTTTTCGTCAGCTAGTTCTAGTTCGGAACGGAATCTGGTCTCTCCACTTAGCATACTGTTGACGACCTGAAGAGTGATCGCCGGTTCGTCAATAGTTTCGACTGCAAGGCGGGTTGCGAAATTTCTAATCTCTCGATAGTTCCCCTTCCATTCGAGTTCTTGGATCGCTATAAGAACTTCTTTTTCGATTTGTACAGGCACCTCCAGTCCTATTGTGCCTCTATCAGTCTCTAACTGGTCGAGGAATGTCTCGACAATTCTTTCCTTTTGATAACGAAGCGGCAAGGTTTCAAGCTGAAGGATATTCAGACGGTCGAAGAGATCGGCTCTAAATGTCCCGTTCTTGACCATTGATCGGAGATCCCTTGAAGTCGCGGCAACAACTCGCACATCAATTTCGCGTTCCATGGTTCCGCCAACCCGACGAATGCGTCTTTCTTCGACCGCTTTCAGAAACTTCGCCTGAAGTCCAAGCGAGAGTTCTCCGATCTCGTCGAGGAAGAGTGTCCCGCCTTGTGCGGCTTCGAACAGACCCGCTTTCGCAGCGATTGCACCAGTGAATGCACCTCGCTCGTATCCAAAAAGCTCTGACTCCAAAAGTTCAGACGCAAAACTGGCGCAGTTAACGCTTACAAAATCTCGTTTCGACCTGGGACTAAGATCGTGCATTTGGTGGGCAATGGTTGTCTTTCCAGTACCTCTTTCTCCAGTAATTAGGACGTAATGCGGAACCCTGGCGAATAGGAGGATTTTCTCATCCAGGATCGATCTTCCCTTGAAAGCTCTACCATCAAAATATTTATCGGCCATAACGTAACTTCTCCCACATGCGGCGTTCGGTTTCGCAGAGATGTTTCGGCTACAAATCCGGTCTTCCCGTGCGAGAAGAACCCGATTCACTACTTCAACATTTGAGCCTGCATAACTAAAAACCCGCGATAAGCGCGCTGGTTACCTTTTATATGCCCTTTTTTTCTGATTTGTTCTACATCGCAAATGTTTCGTTCAATAGCGGCATACCGTTCTGATCTACAAGCACTTTTGCGGAGCAGCCAAGACTGTTCACGAATTCGAGAGCTGGTTCGATAAGCCATTCTGGGAGGTTTACAGGTTCCTGTTTTGTGAGTTCCTCGGTTGCGGCCAGTAATTCCGGAAGAAAAGAGATGCTTGTCGATTCCGGCGGATATAGAAACAATACCCTTTCGAGAGCGAGCCACGGCGACTCCTGCGGCAAGAAAAGTCTCTGCTTTCCGTGCTGAACAATATTAACAAGACCCATGCTCCGCAATTCTCGAATCTGTTCAAACGTCGAAGGACAAATCTCTGTAAGAAGTTGTCCTTGAAACCGCGAGGAACGCACTGTGATATTTCCGATTAAGTTAACGCTGTTCTTCTCGAAATCGACAACACGCAACACTTCGTTCGCCGTCGTTGGAATACTGGATCGCAGGCCAAAGTGCTGCCGAATCTCTCTGAGCCATTCTTCGGAGATTTTTACTCCGACCAGTCGCGTCCCATCATCCGTTGTGGTTCGAACTATATTCAACGCGTCGTGACTAAGCGTTTTAAGATATTTCCATATCGGGAGCAACGCCCCGCTGAGGAGATGCACGGTTCGGTTCTCGAATACAGGTATTCTGTTTTCTTCATTCAGCCACCAAGTTTCTGCTCTCGTCTTTGGAACGACTCGATAACGCTGATTCAATTCACTTTCCCGCACATACGCAATGTTGCGGCCGACAGGTTTTGTGATCGAGAACATCTGATACCGTTCACCGGTTTCGGGATCGGTATGGGATAGTGTACGCCGTACCGCAATGAACGATCCGTCCCTACGGTCCTGAAAGAACTGATGTATCTCGCTGGCCGCTATATCATTGTACTTAGCGGGCGTAGTGGCGACTTTAAGCTCGAGTTTGTAGTAGACGGTTTTCGCACCGGTCAGTGGATCGGAGTTGAGAATCTGCGGTGCGTCCGACACGGCGACCGACAAGGCTTTGAGATCCTCCATCCCGTCATCGAGTTTTCCCTTCTGTTTGAGATATTCGATAGTTTCAAGGAATGTGGAGTAGAAGTAGTCGAAGAGCGCATTCTGCCGCTCAACCTCCAACGACAATAGCCTGTTTAAGAATCGTGGAATGTTCGTCTTTTCGCTATCTGGTACCTTTTCTTCTCCATCAACGGTCTTCGCAAGCCCCATATCGCGAAGAGCCTGCATTGCGTCGTCAAGTCCGTCAATCTCGCGGCCGCGCATGATGCCGGTCAACACTACATTTAATGCCGAGCGTCCTTCTCTTGATTCGAGATTATACTTGTCGAGGTTGCCGGCCTTCTCGGCACGACGGTCGCCCTTTGTAAGCGCCCCCATGTTGCCGAGCCTTCTCGCAATGGTGGCGGAAAACCGCTTCTCTCCTCCGAGTTCAGTAAACACGAGAAGATACAAGGGAGGTGCGACCTGACCTGTGCGATGCGTCCGCCCGAAATCCTGTATCTGTTTATCGGCTGACCACTTCAGCTCCGCGGCAATATGGAGACGCCTTTGTTTATTTCCGACGTTACATCCGGCATGAAGACTGTCACCGGTTGAAGCAACTTCCGACATGATCGCTATTCGTTTGTCGCCGTTTTGGAACGCATTCTTCTCATAAAGATTGATGAGTTTCGAAGGCACACCCGTGAGTTGTCTTGGCCGATATTCAAGCGTGCCTTTTGCTGTTCTAATCAGACGTTTCTTCCGACCGGTCATCTCCGCGACATTCTCGACGCCGAAGTAATTTACAAGTTGGTCAAGCGGATGCTCAGGCACTTCAAGAACCGACAACTTGTCCAGCAGTTCCGACCTGAGTTGTAACGCGGCTCGACTCTCGACCTGCTCGCCGTTCGCGTCAACGAGCGGTATGTACTCAATGGCACCGCTATATGGATTTGTTCGCTCCTGAAAGCATGCGGTCGGAAAGCAATTCGAAACGAGTCGTGTGAGGGTCTCTCGCGGGCTGAAATCAAGGCTGTCGATCGCCTCGTCCTCGTCTGCTGCACGCTCGATCTGCTTCTTTGTCTGGCTCTCGCCCGTGCCCGTAATCGAGACCACTATCGACTCGCGTCTGGCAAGGGCTCCCTCGATTTCAAGAATCAAAGTAGGCACCTTGAACGCGGTTATCAGATTGCGAAAACACCGCTGATGTTCGGCCCAGAATTGATTAACGGCCTGGCTGCGGGTCGCTTTGCCGGAATTTGTGAGGTCTAAGGCCCGATGAATGTTTCGGAAAACTTCTTGCCAACCCTTGGCCATGTTGTCGTACATCGTTCGCTGTGCTGGCGTGAGCCAGTGGGTCACTTCGCGAAATTCAACAGCGAGGCCAGATTCGGGATCGGTTCCCATGCTTAAGTTTCCGCATAGGTAACGTCCCATCGCCTTTAGATCGCGGCACACCATCTCGAGTGCTCCAACACCGCCCGATTCAATCTCTTCAGCAAACTGTTCAAATCCAAGCGGGAAATTTGTTCCCTCACCCCACAGGCCTAGTCTCGACATGTAAGCGAGATGCCTTACTTCACCAGCCGATGTTGCCGATGAATACACCACTCTTACGTCCGGGAACTTCTCAGGGTTCTGGATCTCAAGAACCGCGGCTCCGGTCTGTGTCGATTTTCCCCGATCGTCCGCAAAAGCGTACTTCGCTTTATGCCCTTCATCGAAGATCACGATTCCATTTGGTCCAAGCCAACGCGTGATCTGATCGATCCTTTTATTGCCTTTCTTCTTGCGGGCAATTAACGAACGATATGTGCAGAAGACAATTCCGTCCTTAATGTCTATCTCCTGATCGGTTGGAAAGTCATTTATCAGCTTGATCGGCGGTGTTAGACCTAACCTTTTGAACTCGTCAGAGACTGCTTCCATCAGATCGGTCTTTACGGAAAACCAAACCGCCCGCCTTCTTCCTTGAAACCAATTGTCGAGAATGATCCCCGCCAAGGTCGCCGTCTTACCCGTTCCCGTGCCGTCGCCGATGCTTATCCCTGCTCTCGCACCATCAGCTAGTCGCTGCTCGTGAGCCTGGCCTGCGTAGATTATTCGCTCCACCTGCATGGCCGATAGCTTTCCCGTTTCAGATAGATATTTCGGCAGACATGGCCGGTAACGGATCGGCGGCGGTTCGACGTTGGCCAGACCGGGTGGTTCGACGATCACTCCCGGATGTGTTGAACCACCGGAGATATATCTCGGCGAATATACTTGTAAGTCCGCATCGCTCTCAATATGTTCAACCGCAGAAGGCGTTTCACTCGACGCGATTATCGGTACAGAAAGTTCTTCCGAACTTCGTTCTTGGATGGCCGTGTACATTGATTTTTCTATTGATCAGAAGCGGATATCTAGCGCTAAGGCCTGTTCAAATGCATCTTCGACCGATTTGGCGACGATATGGGTAGCATTACCGACGTCAACGGATGTAGCGCCTCTACTTGAAACATGCTTGGTTCCGATGATAAGCGTTGTTTTAACGCTTGTGCCGTTGCAGTAGAACTCACGGCCGGGCAGTTCGATCGACATTCTCACTCGTATTTCATGACAAAGAGAATTCCAGAAACGACTCCCAGTGGCCGAAGTAAAAGAACCATTCTCACCAAGTATCGCGGCGAACCGTCCGCCAGGCCTTAGTCTGCGCAATGCTGACTCCACATGGCGAAATCCAAACTCGCAACTATTCCCATGCACACGGCCACCGGTCGAAGAAAATGGCGGATTGACAAGAACTATGTCCGGAATAAGATCATGAGGCAGCAGGTCATCGACAAACTCCGCATCCACCGTAAACGCCTTGAGTCCTAACGCATGAGCTAACGTTCTCCGTCTCGGATCGATCTCATTGGTTATTACCTTTGCTCCCGCGGCGCTCGCCCAAACAGCGAGACTGCCCGTGCCACACGACGGTTCGAGAACGGTTTCATCAGATTGAATAATCAAAAGATACGCCGCGAGGTAACCGATAGTCGCGGGCGTGGAAAACTGTTGAAAGGCGATTTGAGTCTCACTTCGCCAGGTCTGCGTAGGGAGCCTCTTTTGCAGAGGCCTCAATATCTTCGATACGGCCACTACCGGATCGATTGATGCGAGCAAATGCTGTCCGTACTTTTCCTGAATAAGTGAGTTGATCGCCGTCTCGGCTATCTCGTGGTAGAAATGCGAATCGACAGCAGAATTAAACCCCCCTTGTTCCTTGCAGAGTTCAATGAGTTCCTTATTAGAGATCGATCGTTCTCCGTCCACGATTTTGGCGACTCGTTTGACTAACTTCTCTAGAGAGGTCGAAGATACATCTGGTTCGCTCATGACGCGAATTGTCAGCCGCTTATTTTGATGGCGAGATGTCCGCGAGTTGATGGCTTGCTGCGTCAAAGCACTCAGGGGTCAGCAGTTTAAGCCATTCAGGGACGTCCAGATAATGAACAGTTGCTCCGGCAATCAGTGCATCGTCAATTCCTTTTAACCGTTTGTCCCACTTGAGAATTCTGGTGGGCTGTTCGCACGACAAAAACTGCTGCTCACTAACTCGCGACGCGACCAGCGAAGCAAGCGCTCGCGCAACGTGTGGATTCGCGAAACAGTCTGCATCGAACGCAATTTCCAGAGCTTTTTTGCGCGCGGCTCTAACGATCTCTCGATGCGATGTTGCGACACCGCTATTGCCGACGACGTATCGATCCGGCAGAAAGCTCTGACAGGTGGCGGCTTTTAGAGCACCTTCCGTTACCAGCACCGTCTCTATTGTTTTACCTTTGAATCCTAGCGCACCTTCATAATGAAGCGGCGTACCGGGCCCACATCCGTCTCGTTGTCGGATCGACGAAAGCCATGAGTATTTTGGAGATGTTCGGGAATTCTTACCAATAGCTTTCAACTGGCAGGCCTGAATCAGGCCATTTGACCCGATGAACGGAATCAAAAGAAGATCGTCAGCGTAGTCATAGTTGCCGCCGACTTGGAGTCTGCCGTTCGAGGTACGCCAAAAGCCGGGAACGCCCCTTAGTGCTCGAACGCGGGCACCTTTTTTGGCCAGTGCATCGTCAATCGACTGAGCAAGCCTCTGCCTTCGTAGTGCCGATTTGGGCAACATCCCGTAGCAACTGAGGTATTGATCTGGGCTTACCCATTCTTCTGATAAGAGTGAGATGTGATCGAAAAGCGGCGAGAATCGGATTAGTTCCTTATAGACCTTGTCTCGGATCTCGACGGGTGCTAGAGCGTTTGGTTTTGAACTTCTCGGCTGCTTTCGTTGTAAAGCATATACTGGATGGGGCACGTGCCTGATTTCACGATAGAAAACTCCCCAACCCGAACTACTGATTCTATCGGCATCTGTTGCGGAACGCGCACAGAATGTGATGCGATGATCTCTGGTTGTACTGCACCAGTCCGGTTTCCCGCAGATGCCGCACGGAGATCTTCTTGATACTCTTTGGTAACCAACAGTCATCATTATACCGCCGCCTATCTGCCGCTCTTTTATAGTTCAAAAAGTCCCCGACACCTTGCAGTTTTCACGTACTGATCGAGTTCTTCGCCGGTGGAGTGCGACATTTTTTGTTGACAAATGTCGCTTTTCACCGCATGCTTTTAATGGTGGATAAGCGACAACAGCCACAAATCAAAAAACTTGGGGTCTTTACACTGGCTCAGGGCAAGGCTGCAGGAATTAGTCAGCAAGACATATCGCGGCTTGTCGCTAAAAGGGATCTTGTTCGGCTCGGCCGCGGAATCTATCTCCATCCGAAGGCATCTCTGGATAAAGATGTAGGATTCCAAATAGCGTATTCAAAGTTCGGGCCGGGTTCGGCAATTGGGGGCCTTTCAGCTCTATATCACTACAATCTTGCCGAACAAGTGCCGGGAGAAATATGGGTGATTGTTTCACCTGAGAAGAAAACCCGAGAAACGGGTTATAAACTGATTCGCACAAAAACAAGGCTCGATAAGCAGATCATTGATGAAAAGGGCTATCGAATCGTGACAGTCGAACGGGCGGTTCTCGAAGGTCTAAAATTCATCACAAAGATTGGCGAAAGAACTGCGATCAAGGCTGCCCGCGACGCTCTTGCTCAAAGAACAATTACCGAGGCCAGTCTCGCAAGATGTGCAAAAGAGCTAAGGCTTGAGACCTTGCTAGCTAAGCACTTACAAGTCATTTCCTCGTGAATGCTTGGCCGGCGGGAAGTCGGTCCGCAAGAAGCTCAACAGCGGCTCGGCGATCTATTTACATTGGGATTGCGTTGAGGTATGTGTCCTGCTCACTGTTATTAACGCTATGAAGTCAACAATTAGAGAGTTAGTCGTTTACGTTCCAGCGGAGAATTTCGCCGTCTCAAAGAGTTTCTACGCGGCTCTTGGTTTTGAGTTAACGGAAGGGTGGGGCGGCACGTTCGATTGTCGCTTAGGTGGAGCGGTTTTCAGGCTACAGAACTATTACGTCAAAGACTGGGCGGAGAATTTCATGATGAAATTCGATGTTGACGATGTTCAGGCATGGCATGAACACGCCAAACAGGTTATTGACGACGGCGATTATTCGAACGCGAGATATGACGAACCGGAAATGATTGGCGACACTCAAATATGTCACGTCTGGGATCCGTGCGGTGTTTTGTTGATATTTATTAGCTAACTATGGATGTTCTTTCGGCTAAAAGACTTTTAACGATTCTATTTATTTCGCCAAGACAGCATGAGCCTGAAGGATTGCGAATCTCACAAGCACAGAGTTTTTCTTTGATAAATTGCGTGACTTGAGTCGGAATAGTTGTTTCGCCGTTCAAAACTATTTCCCGTCGGACATTTCCCTGGGTGAATCCGAAACAATAACATAGAGGACGATCATCGCCTTTTGTTTTCGATGTAACCAATTCCCGCACGTCATCAGTCGTGAACACACTGCTATCTGCAGAATAATAAACAACCTCACAGTCAGCCGAACTACAGAATCTATATTCCGAATCGCTTACCGCCGTGAGTTTCTCGCTTTTAACTTGATGCACGACAGTTTGTTTCGCGACGATTCGACCGACCTCGCCACAATTGTCACAGGCCGTTTTAACGATGCTGCTTATCGCTCCGACGCCGTTGCTACAACAATCCATACAATTAAATTAGTTCGTATCCAGTTGCCGTGATGGCTTCTTTGATCTTTTCGACTGTGGTCTGTGCCGAATCATAAACGACCGTCACGTTATGTTGTTTGTAATCGGCATCGGCTGTGATAACGCCACGTAGCTTTCTCAACGGAACTTCGATGTGTGCCTCACAGCCCTCGCAGGTCATTCCACGAACTTGCAAAACAATTGTTTTTTTAGCGACCGGTTCTTCGGTCAGGACGACCGGAGCAGGTTCGGTAGCCGGCGAACTCGGTGAGGTTATCGCCGCCGCCATGTAACCTGTGTACTGCGGGGCAAGCGCAAACGCCACAATAACTATCGCTCCGACCCAAAGAAATATTTTGTTTATCCGGCTGACAGGTTTCGTCGCACAAGATTCGCCTTCGGCACATTCTTCGCGACGAAAATAGACACGATAAAATCCATATGCCAACGCCGCAAACGCGATGAAGATCATTGGATAACGCACCGTTTCAAAAATCGCCGCCGTGCCAAATGCACCGAGTCCGAATACAACGGCGATCAACGGCAACACACAGCACAGGCTTGAGACAAAAGCCGCAAACATTGCACCGCCGACAAAAACATTAGATTTTTCCATCACAAAATACCTCTGTTACTTCTTTGATATCTCAATCGTTGTGAAAACCGGACACTCAGCCGCCTTTCCATGCGTGGTCAATTCATTTTCACACGCGACAAGATGACGGTTTAGAAAGCCCTTAAAACTCTTCATCTGCCGCATCTTATCTTCAAGCTCTGATAATTTAATTTGGATAAGGTCACGCACACTCTTGCATTGATTTTCGCCGCCGCCGGAAACAAAAAGCTGTTTTATCTCATCAAGGGTAAAACCCATTTCCTGCGCCTGTTTGATAAATCTGATTCGTTCTGCTGTTTCAACGGAAAAGACACGATAACCGCTATTGGTTCGAGCCGCCTTCGGAAGCAATTTCAACTTCTCGTAATAACGAACCGTATCAACGCTAACCTCCGCCGACGCCGCGATTTCTCCGATCTTTACCGAATTACTTTCCACCACAAATTAATCTTACACCCTTGAGCCAACTCCAGTGTCAAGAGAGAACTCAGTGAATGATCGCTATGCGGCTATTTGGTGACCGGAGCCAACTTCAATGAAGCCAACCTCCTGATTCTGGAGCTAGTATTTGGGCTTCATCTCCTCCAATCTTCGGTCCATATCCCTGAAGAATCCGGTGACAACCGATGAAACCATCCTGAGCCGGGCAGCCTCCATCGCCGCTGTCTGATTTATTGATGCGGCTTCAGTGCGGCCCTCGAAGTTGAGTTGATTCGATACTTTCTCCATATCGGCTGAACGGCGAATTCCGGAAAGCTGAATTCCGGCGCCTTGTCTGGTGCTCGACGAGGCGATCGAACTGCCGGTATTGAAAGCCTGTTTGCTTTGTGAAGCCTGAGTTTCGAGCGCTTGATTGATCTCACCCTGATAGACATTGCTTGCCTCTACCTTCGTGTCGGCAACAATGCCGGTGTTGTTGTTTTGAAGTGCGATGTTACTGCGGGTCGTTGAGTCCATCTGCTTGTTTACTTCTTGGATAGGATGCTTATTTCTCGACCAGTCGAAGAGTTCCTGCCCCGTTCGAATCGGAACAGAAGTTCCGGCGATAGAGGAGCCGCCTGGCGTAAATTCGTAGGTCTTCATTCCAAATCGCTCAAGGTTGCCCTGACCGCGAAGTTCAACCTCCTTCATGCCGTCAATGGTTCGAGCTTCTTTAGTTCCCTGGGCCTCGGCCAGTGTTCCTGCAATTTCGCGTTTAGTTGCCGCAGCACTGCTGCTCAGCCCATAGTTCTTGCTCGCCTCTGCAAGCAATGTCTGCGTCACTTGATTTGCTCGAATCTGTCCCAGGCTGGTCGTAAGGCCTCCTTCGACTCCGGCAACGGACGAGACCAAACGAGCGTCCGTTGATTGGTTAGCGGCTTCGAGGGATTTTCTTGCGGCCGTCTGCTCTGCATTGTAGATGCCCTGAATTTGGGTGTTTTCGGCCTGTCGGTTTATGGCGGCTCCGGCTACAAGCCCATACGTCTCCAGCGCGGTTCCCATACTCGAAAGCATCCAGCCCATCGAGATTTGAGATACACCTTCATAGACCTGTCCGCGAAGCACACGGTAACTGAGCCATGGAACAAGAATGAAGCAGAGACTTGAGACGAAGAACAAAGCAGTAACGATAAGGGCACTCGAAGCCGGATCGTAGGCACCGTTGGTGATGATCTTCGCGGTAACGGGATCAAGCGAGAATGTGCTTTCCCCGTTGTAGATGGAGAGAGCGAGCACACCTAGGCCATAACAGATGTAAAGCGTTACTTCCTTCACGATCGGAAATGACAGTGCAAACGTTGCGACTCCCCAGCAGAATGGATAGAACATTTGCGCAGCAAATTTTTCATCAAAACCGAAAGCAGCCAGAACAGGAGCCGCAAGTTTTAGCCCGATCAAGATGAACAGACCTGCGATTGCTAAGAAAAGTCCGCCGAACTTAATGATGTTTTGGCCTATGACCATGAAGGTAAACATTCGCGGCAAATTCCAGCCAAGAATATTTAGTTCACCTGTAATATCCTTCACAGACGATTCCTTGTCCATGATTATGCCCACAAGCCCCGGCTCCCCGTTTGGAAGTCGTTCAGCAAGCAGCGCATTTGGATCTTCCACCGCGAAGTTAGCCTTGACGTACTGTTTCATCTTGTCGTCAAACTCAGTGACAAGTGAACGGTTGTAGGCTCGAATCGGCCTCGCAAAGAACTTTCCGGTTATGGTCAGGCCGTCGATGATGAAAGGACTCGCCCCGATCAACACCATGAAGATGATCGAGCGGACCGCCCATGCCACGAGGTGTTCGGGCCCAAGGCCGCGGTTGTCGTGGAACCTGCGAATAAAGGCAAAGATCAGAACAAAACTCGCAATGATCCAAGCGAGAAACATAAGGATCGGCATCAGCGGTTTTACGATGGCATTGAGAACTGATTGAAACAGCCATTCCTGGCCGGTTCGCATGAGATTTTTGATCTGCTCGCTGAAACTCGGGGCAGCCGGCTTAGGTGGAAGCACCGGTCCAGGAGAAGGACTTGCGACCGGGTTTGCCGGGTATCTATTTTCAAATTGCCGAAGTATTGGCGCGGGGCTTCCATCGAGCGGCGGCATGAACGGAGAGTCTGAGTTGATCGTCATTATCAGGTCATTTGCCGTGACAGGCTGCCCGTTCATCGTTCCTACCGGAGTCTGCCCTTCGACACGAGGAGGGCGCGGCCGGGTTTGCCCGGCCGCTTTGGGGGCGAGGAGGCATGGCGAGACGAGGTAGGCAAGAAGAAAGAGAGCTGTCGCTAAAGCGTGTCGAAATGGATTCGCTTTTCTCATGGTTTTATTTTGTTCTATCTCTTAATCGGTCAGGATTTCCTCAAGGAAGTGGGCTGTCGTAAACGTCGTCATTCCATACTTCGTAGCGTTCGAGTTCGCGAAGAAACTCATCCGAAGCTCGTGTAATCCCAGTCATCATCTCGGTGCTTTTGCGAATCTCTTTTCCGAACTCGGTCATCTGCTCGATCTTGAGACCGTAGGCAATAAATTTTGCTTGGATCTTCGCTTCAAGCTCGCGAAGTTGGCCTTCAACTGTAGATATACGCAGATTGATCGCCAACATTTGGTCGATCAGTGATTGAACGCCGTCCCGATTTGCTGCGGGATTTGCTTCGATCGCTCGGGTCTCATCTGCTATCTTCTCGCGTTCCTCGTAGAGTTTGGCAAGGTCTAGAAGTATGTTTTCCCGATCAAAGAGCATCCGTTCTAGTTCGGAATCGAGCTTTGCAAGTCGTTCGAGATTTTTGAGGTGAGCATCGGCGCTTCGGCCGATCGAATACCGAAGAAAATCATCAAGGTCGCGCTTATTTGCATCCATATCGAAGATGCCGTTCTTAAGTCGTCTTGCGATATTGACTACCGAATGAATTTGGCTGGTTATGGTCGCCTCAATTCGCTTCTTAAGTTCAAAGGTCCCGCGAATAAGCCGTCCGATAGTGGCGTAGGTAGTTATCAGCTGCTTGTGCCGCATGACTTGCTCTTCGACCTTGCCGAGAATACCGCGCAAATTCGTCACGCTCTCAACCATCTTTTCGTACTGTTTGACCGCTTGCTCATAGGTCTCGATGTAGTGGTTGATGGTCTCCAGCCAACGAGCCGCCTCTTCGACCCTTTTCTCCACCTGGAGAACGTATTGCGAAGGATCGAATACCGTCCACTGTGCCCGAGCGGGACGCACGTCGATGCCAATAAAGATCGAACTAAGAACTACGCCGAGTACGATCTGTTTTACTATTTCGTTACTTCCGGTCATGCTGCTACCTCCAGTCCGCCGAGTTCGTTCAGGTCAAAAGTTGAAATCTCTGTGAGGCCGATGGCCGTCAATCCGCTCGGATACTTCGAGGCAAGCCACGTCAAGACGATTTCAGGCGGCAAGTCGGGACGTATGTTCTCGACAAGGCGCCGTGCGTTTGCTTCGTTGGTGTCATTCGTATTTGCCCAGAGCATCGCAGGCGAAAGGCGAATCTCGGCCATCTGAACGATCTTGTCCACCCCGCTTCCTATGACGAAAACCCATTGTGTAAATCGCCCGTATTGATTTCGGATCGAACGGATCGCCGCGACCGTCTCAGTTGCAAGTTCGCAATCGGATGCCAGACGGTCAAAACCTCCGATCTGTTTACCGATCATCTTTATGCCCGAATTCTTAACAAGGTCGATGCCGATCTCATTAGGCCGCTCGGTTGTACCGGTAAAGTGCTCGTAGGCTTGTGAGAAGAGCACCGTTACTAATCCTTCTTTACGACCTGTAACGGACGCTTCCGCGATAAGTTCCTGAATAGCCGGGAAGTGTTTGTTGATCTCGCGCATCTCGTCACAAAGAAACAGGATCGGAGTTTTTTGTTTGCGATCGTCCTCTTCTCCGATCTCTTGCATTATCTGGGCACTAATGCGAAAACCGACGCTTTCACGAATCTTTTCGTCGAGACCGCTTATACCTGAGAGTTCGAAAACGTCGAATAAAGATGAAATGTCGTAGTCAGGGTGAGTTGGTGAATTCAGCCACGGATCCTTTCTGTGGACATTGAGTTTCAAATAGAGTTCGCTGGCCTGTGCTTGTTGCGCCGGCTCCCAGTGATAGGACTTTAGAACATCTAGAAAGTGTCCAAGAGTTGGCTGAAATTTCGGTCTGCCCGCTCCGTTACGAGCGAGCGACATTTTATAGACCTCATCGATAACGGTCGCCGCGATCGCACTCGTGATCGCATCGGTCTTTGGTGTTTTACTAAGAATGAGAATATCCATCAGAACCATTGAAAGCTGGCGCTTCGTAGGGCGGTTACCGTCCCCGATTCCCGGATAGTTCCAGATGTTGATCGGTTTGGGATCTGCTTCGTTGAACTCTATGTGACGGCCGCCAAACAGTTTACAAATAGGTTTGAAGGAATGCCGGTAGTCCATTACCCGAACCTTTACGTTTCCTCGGTGTGCCCTGATGTCCGTGATCAGCATGGCCGCAAGAAATGACTTGCCTTCGCCGGACGCTGCGGTAACGATGACCGTTGGCGATTTGATCAGTGCGCGGTCGTAGAGATCGAGACCGAACATCTGGCCGTTTGGTGTGGTGAAGATGCTATGCGGCCGTCGGCTTCCGCGCCAGCTAGTTTCGGTTGGAACAAAAGAGATTACCGAATCGGCTGTTTCAGTAAGTTCCTGACCTGTTGGCTTCCAAGTAAGTTCGCCGGCAAGCATTCGACGATAAATTGCCCGCTGCCGAACCGCATCTTCGCGAATCGCGTCCGCCCCGATCTTCTTGCGGATCGCTGAGACTACCGCATCACATCGGTCGTCAAGGATCTCAATCTGCCGACGAGCTTCCTTCAATCCTTTTGAGCGGCCTGCAAAAACAATAATGTTCAGCCGGATATTGCAGATCTCTTCGTTGTCCCCTTCGACCTGTTCGAGCAAGCCCTCAAGATCTGACTTGATCACGACCGCGTCCTTCTTAAGATTTCTGAAACCGAGCCAGGTGTTGCGGCTGCCTTCGATCCGGTCGATTCGTTTTTGCAGGTCCTTCTTTGCAGCTTGTTTTTCGGTTGTCATCAAATCAACGACGATCTCGTGGGGAAAGCCTAAGGCTTTCGTCGCTGTCACATACCGCATGATATCGGCAGTTACAAAGCCATTTGGAAGGGTCTTGAGACTAATCAGGCTCGCAGGAGTGCCATTGTGTCGGACGTATTGCTCTCGAGTTGTCTCAAGGTTTGTACTGCAAAGATATCGGCGCAGATCGACGCAATCTGAGTTCGTCAGACTTGGGAAGGAATCGTGTTCCCGGCGATGGCTGGAAAACAGAGATTCAAATATCTCTGCTCGGTTCATCTCCCGAAGCTGCAAGCTGCGCGGAAAATTGGCTTCGAATGATTGAAATACACGTGAAGCTTTGAGTTTGCACGCGGCTTCATTTAGCACCTCTCTCTGCACCATCAATTCACTTTCGCGATTTCTTATCCTTTTTATGGGAAAACGGAATAGGTGTGCGAACCCATGATCCCGTATGTCTTTAGCAAGCGAAGGCAGGAACGAAGACATCATTCCCTTGTCGCCTGAATCACGTACCGGAACCCGTATCCACACTGTAGCGGTTTGTTGCATAACTTCGCCGGATCTGATCGCTTCTTCGTGTAGCGCAAGATTGGTGGCCTGAAGCACCCCAGCGACTGGATCGGATGCTGCGGAATCTCTGGATGCGAGATGTGCCCGAAGCACCTCACCTGTGTCGAGCGAGTTTAGGAATCGAAACTGAACGATCGTGTTCTTTGGCTTTTCGAATTTTAGGATAGTCTTTAACTCTTCGATCCGTTGGTCAGTTACGTTCCCGTCGATGTAAAGACTGTTCGATGGTTCGAAAATATATGCCTTTCCATAGCTTCCATCTCGATAACGGATAGTGTTCCCGTCCAGGCCAGCGATCTCGGTAGGAAATATCCTACCGGCGTCTGAGCTCTCGACGAGGTGAGTTCGTGATTCACGGTTTATTGGAGCACGACTCGATAGCGATCTCACTGCCGGGATGAAGCGAAATCCCGCAACGAGCCCGAGTCCGACGGAAAGAAGTCCTCCGAAAAGAAAGAATGCGATTTGCGCGAATGTTAGGTTTGCTGTGTCCATGCTTATTTCCTGTTCGGGATCTTCCAACTTGTCGGTTCGAGTTCGCTTCGCAGCGGCGGTCGATAATCTGTCCACCGGTCTATCTCGGCGTCAAACCTTTGAGAAAGCCAGTAAGAAGGCTTACTCAAACGCAGATAGTTGAAGATCCCGAGGAGTATCAGAAAAACCATCAGCCCCAATGGGAATCCCAGCGGGACGTAGCCCACCCAAAGTCCGAAAACAAAAGGAACGATGTAGGCCACCGCTGTAGGGATCAGAATGAACTTCCAGTCCGTCGAATAGACCCCGAACCGCTTTAGGCCACGGAAAACATTTGGTCGTGTTGCACGTCTTCTCATCTTGCTTCCTCCTAGAAGTTCGTATCAACTCCGACCGCACGTCCTTGTGCAAGCTGCCAGAACACGGCGACTATCGTTCCGAACGCAAACGACAGAAGCGAACCGAATGCTTGGTTGCCCCATTCCTTTCCGGTCATTTTGTTGTAGATCGACCAAGCCACGCCGACCGCTCCGAGGCAAAACAGAATGATCGCCATTAGCTTAAGAGCTTCACGAATGATGTTGGAGAGGTTACTCGCGTCCCCGGTAAAGATCGGACCTTGTGCCGAAGTCAGGTGTGTGAAAAGTAGAATCAATCCAAACGGCGCCATCGCAGGCACATAGCTTTTGATAAGTGTCAGTAGTTTTTTCATAGTCGTCCTCGCTGTATAAGTGTTCGTTGACGAGCCCGGAAAAGGAACCGAATACGCCAATGCTTTCACTCGCTTTGCAAGGGTCGTGCCGTTCGTCATCGGCATCGGTGGCACATGGGTTGCGATGGGCGGAAGCCATGAGAAAACGAATCACAAACCCGATCGCCTTGGTACTGCTACTTTTTGCCGGTTTTCCTTTAGCGGCTACCGCGCAGGAAAAACACCTTGTTTCCCGAAGTTCACTCGCAAGAATGGACGTACTTTCACGAGCCAGATTGTTCGAGGCAACGATAGAAAAAGCCGCAAATAGCGAAGGCGTCGACCCGCTTATCCTATGGACTATTGCCTATAACGAAACGCGGTTCCGGCCATGGCTGACCAGTCCAAAGAACGCACAGGGGCTGATGCAGTTTATGCCCGGGACCGCTGCTCGGTTTGGGCTCACAAACCCGTACGAGCCGACCTCGTCGCTATATGCGGCAGCGAAGTATGTGAAGTATTTGGGGCGCCTATTTGATTGGAGACTTGAGTCTGTTTTAGCCGCCTACAACGCCGGCGAAGGCACCGTCTCTGCATATCTTTATGGACGAAATCTAAAGTCGAACGGACGAATAATCAATGCCTCTCAACTGAGTACGGTTAACGGTGTCCCGCCGTACAAGGAAACTCTGGGCTATGTTTCGCAAGGCGTGAAGGTGTATCGCTGGCTAAAGCAGCAAGGCAGATTCGCCACGCCTCCGACACCATTCGTCGCCGAGAAATATCCTAGGAGTGAAAAGGAGATCAAGGCAACGGAGGGTCAGGAATGCAAAGCAATTTTGGTTTTTTACGATCCGCGAACCGGTAGACGAAGCCTGATCTCTCGGGAAACTTCAGAAGAGCCGCAACAACTCAGTTTCGGCCCTGTTATTGTCGGCCAAGACATTCCAAAAAATTCAACTCGGCGAGCTCGGTCAACTTTTGCCGGAGAAATTGTTTTATCAACCCTCGATCGATAGTCGGCGAATTTTCGAGTCAACTGCGGACGACTTTCGCACCGTTCGGCAAATTTTTCTGCCGGAGTGGAATTAGATATCAGCTTTCTACCTGAGATTGGCTATTTTACCTCTGGCACTGCTTTTGCCATTAGCCATTTCGAGACCGAAATCTTATGAAAGCACATGAAACAAAAATCGAAACGCCTGATACAGGGAAATTGGTTAACGGTTCACCAACTTACCTTACTCGCGACCCGGACGACATCGTTACGATCGCGTCGCTTTTGAAGATCCTCGCCGTGCTGCTTTTTGCCTTCGTTCTGAGCGGCTGCGTAAACATGTTCCTGATCTTCAGAAAGGCAGACCGCATAGTGGTCGATAAATCGAGCGGACGAGTTGTCGAACTAAACAACCGTGATTACGGTTCGACCGAAGCTGTCAGCATCACGCCGGACGTTCCGACATCAACTGACAAGAAGTATCTGGTCAAGGAATTCCTCACAGCGCTCTACGAAGTTGAACAAACGACACGGGAGGGACAGGTCAATAAACTGCTCCGAATGCTCGACCCCGATCTTTCGATGGCGATGGCCAATCGGCTAAAACAGAACGGCGTTCTCGCAGCCGAGAAAACAGAAAGCGTTAATTCGTCATGGGAACTCCAGGACTTATCCATTGACGAAAGCGACCCATACATTCTGCGGGCGATCGGCACACGCAAAATACGTCGAAAAGCATCAGGGCAGGATGTCGAAGAGTCCGTGCAGCTCAAATGTAAATTTCTGTTGAAAGACAGCCCTGCAACCCCGATCAGAAATGATAACAACCTGAGAACCGGCTTTACGATTCTTCGGTTTCGCGTCGAACCCGTAAACGGCAAGACCGTCTCGCCCTTAACGCTAATCGGCGATGCGGATGAAACGACATCAGCAATTCAACCCGGCAGTGAACTAACTGGCGGTAAGTAACAAGGACATTATTTGAATCATGAAAACTTTAAGCATTTCAGCTCTACGAAGGTACCGTGCGAGGATTTTAGGAATCTCTCTCATCGTCCTGTCGGCATTTGTAATCAATGTGTATACGCAAACACGGAAATTGAATAATAAACCTAAGGTAAAAAAAGTACTCCGGCCGATATCGAACGAGAATGATCAGGCCTTAAATGAAAAGGTCGTAACCGTATCAGCGGTCAAGGAAACACAGCCCGTTGCGGTAGTTAACGCTCCGCTTCCTGATTTTCTCTCGGGAGAAGCAAATGTGACGGTGAATCCGAAGCAGCCTACGGTCGTGCGTCTGGGACTCGCACAAAACGCAGTTTCTATTGTGGAGTTTCCGGCATCGGACGGAATCTATTACATCCATGAGGGAAACCCCAAGCTCGCCTCAGTGTTTCAATCTCCGACAAAAGAAACCGACCGATCGATAACCATTTACCCGGGAGAAGGATTCCTCCCTTCCAAAGACGGAGCAACCTCTGCCGCGATCAGCCTGCAGATGCGGTCCGGCCTGGTATTGATTCTCGAACTGGTACCGGTCGGCGACCTTCAGAAGAATGCTCACAGATGCGTTATCTCATATGACCGGGAAGCGGTTGTTTCGGCGCGAAAAGTTGCAGGACTCGCGTTTGATCTTGGAGGTGAATCAGGAAGTGCGTCACCGATCAACTCACGTGCGGTATCTAAACTGGTCGGTTCCACTCGCCCCACAGATTTCAAGGTCTCTGGCACTCAAGGTTCTGAATCCAACTCAATTTCAAACGCTGTTTTCGCCGAAATGCCCGAATCAAAGCGGGCGGGTTCGAAGCGAGCAATGACCGATGCTGAGATATCCAAAGCTGTAAACAAGCGGCTGGCGGACGTTCTTCGAGATCAAAAAAAGCATCTCTCAGCGTGGTCATCCCCGCTTCATGGCCTGGAACTATCACTGACCCGCGTCACTGATCTTGATTCCGAAAACCGTCTAGTTGTCGTTGCCATTCGCAACTCCGCGTCAACAAATCTAAGGCTCGTTCAAGGCTCCCCTGAACTTCAGGTCCAAACAATAGACAAGGACGGCAACAGCCTTCTTACCACCAAGCTCGATATCCGCTATTTGGAAACAACCGCATTTGAGGGTCTCGTCCAACCAGGCTCTTCGACGTTCTATGCTCTTGTCTACAAATCCCCGCTCCTTGGCGTCAATCAAAAGATTCGTGTTGCCGTCGCTCAAACCGAAGCCATCGACGCTCCGATCTCGGCAACCCTTAGCGGATCGAAATAAGGGAGGCACGCAATGCAAACTATGTTAACTACTAATTCCGATGTTCCGACCGCGTTACCCGACATCGAGGCAAATGAAGGCCGCGAGAAAATGTTGCTGGATGATCAGAATGAACTATCCAACGATGAAGTTAATGATGACGAATTGGATCTTGAAACCGGATCGGAACGGGAAACTTCACGAACCGCAAAGGTACTAAAAACCGCTGCGGCGTTCACCATATTCTTGTTACTAATTGGAACAGCGATTACCTGGTTCTTCGGAATGGGTTGGTTCGCTTCGCCGAATCCCCAAGCCGTCAATCGCACGAGCCAGAAATCATCTCCGGCACCAATGACGGAGGATGAGAAACTCAAGGCCGCCCTAACAATGATCGCTTCGAAGGAGCCAATTGCAAGCAAGGACTCTGTGGTTGGGCAATCCGATGAACCGATATCAATCGACAAACCCGCTACGGTTGACGCCGAGTCAAACGATATCTCTTCGATGTCAGCATCGCGAACGAGAACCGAGCCTTCCTTCAATCTTGGCACTGATATCTCCTCCCGGGACGCTCTCAAACGAGAGGATCAGCCAACCAACCTAGAGACAAAGAAGAGTTCTCCACAAGGTAATGACACTCCACTGTCAAAAGCCGTATCGTCAACCGAACCCTTAGGACGCTCGTTGTTCTTTGGAGTCACTAAGGTCAGAGACGAGCAATTTCGCAATAATACTGCAGCGACTATAGCGACAATCTCGGACACACCAAAGACAAAAGTAAGTGGCCCGCTGCCCTTTGGCTCACTGCTTACGGTCCGCCTTATTGGAGCGATCTACACGCTTAGAAATTCTGGCGGGGTCGTACGTATGGAACTAACACAACCGGTAGCGGGAAAAGGTTACTCCTATCCGGCAGGGACCACTCTGATTGGCAATCTACGAGGCGGTGAATCCGTAAGAGCGTTCGTCAATATTATCGGCCTGATAGATCCGGTTTCAGGTGAACTGGTGAAGTTCACCGGCGAGCTATTAGGAACTGACGGAGCTTCGGGTGTTCCCGGAAACAGGAGAAGAGTTACGGGAAAGTGGACTCGATTCTTTCGAGGCCTAAAAGATACTGCGGGCTCGATATTGGGATCGGTCGGTTCGCTCCGTTCAGGTGGAACAGTAGTAATATCGGAGCCGCTGCGTAGAGGAACCGAAAAGTTGTCTGAGGACACAAGTCAGTCACTGTTTGGAACCGAACGCGAGGACACGTTTCTCGAGGTCTTAGCGGGTACTACCGGATACGTGCTTGTGACGCAACTACCTGAAGCAAGCACCACAATAGCCAATGCCGAAATCGGCGCAAAAAAAGAATGATTCCGTTTGACGCAAGCCGTCCACAGATCAACCCTCGCGAACTTGTCTCAGAAGAAAAACAGGGTGAGCTTTTCCAACTGATGGCTAGACACGGATACGTGCCCGACGAGCAAGTATTCGAAGATTTCTGTGAAAGTCTTAAGTCTGGACGGGCATGGCTTATTTCCGGTACGCGCGGCAGCGGGAAGACTGCATTTCCTGAAGCGTTAGCCGCCGCCTGTAATCTTTCAATGTGCGTTGTTGCCGGACGCGATGGGTTAAGACAGGAAGAAATTCTCTATGACTGGGACAGCGAAGAGCAGGAAGTGTGGATGAGAGAACACCTCGCACTAGCAAAACAACTACCCCTCGAAGAGCAAGCCGAGTTTCTCGACGAGGCCCGACGCTCTAAGTGGCAGCGTCAATTCCTGATTCTTGGTGAAGTCGGAATGGCGTACGATCTGGCAGCACGCGCGGCGGCAAGCACACCAATAAAGCCTCCTCCGGTATTGATCTTAGATGAAAGCGATAAGTTTGGAGCAAGCATCGAAGATTCACTTCTGATGCCCCTCGAACGCGGACTGATCTACATTCCACGATATCAAGGCGGGGCGATAGGCATTACTGACTGGAATTCCAGACCGATCGTGATAACGACCTCAAATGACCTGCGCCACAAACTCAGTTCACCGTTTATTTCGAGACACGTTTACAGCCGCTTCGCGAGTCCATCGCTGGAAAAGGAGCTTGAGATCTTATCGACAAGAAATAAACGCGCGACTTCAACCCACTTGGCACTTACAACCAAGCTAATAGACGCCGTTCGCGGGATTGCCGGAATGGAAGATCATCCGAGTGTTCGTGAGTCGATCGACATCGTTGCAGCTCTCGAACGCGACTCGGTTGAGTCTCTGAATTCGAAAAACTTGGTCCGGTATTTTTGTTATTTCGTAAAGACCGGCGCGTCCAGAGAACTGCTAACTCTTCAACTCGACTATCTTTTGAGGATGACGCACGCCTTCCACCCGGACATCGATTCTTGGCTAGGTTCGCGTGATAACAGTTGGAAGATCAGGTGGCCGCAACTCGCCGACAATTTGATATGAATAGAACAGAATCCAAATTGGGGCTTTTTTCGAGGATCAAACAGTCGGTGGTTGGCACCCAATACTCTGGCCTACTGGTAGTCGTTTGCGTGGTCGGCGTCTACGGATTTGTCAGAATATTGATGCCGCAGAGCGAAACGGCCCAGGTTCGATTTGTTGAGACTCGTGGGCCTGAATCTGAAAAAGTGTCTTCGCTGACCGGACCGCAGTCCAAAGACCCGTTCTCGGGTCCCCAGTATGATAACGCGGTAAGACTCAGAGAAACGTCGGCCTTGGGGATGGCAATCTCGTTATCCGTGTTGTCGCTCAATGCTCAAAACGGAAGACTCCCAGAGAATGTCGATCGGATAATTCGTCGACTTAATGAGGCCAAACTACAGCCGCCTGGGATTCAGACAAGTTCAGCAACTATTGCTTCCGACAGAAGCACGTTTCATGTCGCTTATCGACGCGAACCTTTTTCATTCGAGGTTCTGGCCGTACCCAAATCCGATCTAGGCTCACAATTACTATTTAGATTTCCGCTTCCTCAAAGCGAACCCAATACCGTTCTGTATTTTGAAACGCTCCGCGACAAACCTGCTCCGGCAGCCCTTTCAACCGTCGAACAATTGAGTGCGTCAGGCTGGAAGATACGGCATTGGCGGGGTGATGTATTGTCGCTTACTTCGGCGACTTATGACTCGCTGAGAGAACAGAGTGACTATTTTCGTAACGCACGGTAACTGATCAAGCTATGTTTTCGCGTGAATGGATTGAGAAATTCGACGCTTCCTATGGGATTCCGAGGAAGGCAAATGAGCAATATCTGCCGTCCTATCAAGCGTTTTGGCTGTGGTCGGCTGATATTGGGATGTGCGTTTTCTTTTTTGCTCTTGGGCTACTCGGCGCGATCGTCTGTTTGTTCGCGGGATACCTTCTAAATGTATACGGCTTGATCGTCTTGGTTTTCTGGGCGATGGCTCTGATTTGTGTTGCAGGCGCACTTGTAGATTCGTACTCACTAATTTGGGCCTACCGCGTTCGACGAATGAGTACGGCCCACGGCTCAGCAAGGTGGGCAAAGTCTTCTGATCTTATACGATGCGGATTGATGAATCGGATCAAAGGATTGCCATGGCCTGCAAACGCTCTTCCCCTAGCAAAAGCGTTTTGGGGTCGCGATGTATTTCTTCCCGCAAATCAGTGGCTCCGACACTTTGTTATGTTCGGCCCGACCGGCTCCGGTAAATCAAAAACCTTTTTCGTTTCCATGATCCGGGCGATCCTGAACAAGTCGTCATGTCTGGTTTACGATCCTAAAGGCGAGCTTTTCACCCAGACGGCCGGCTCCGCCAAAACAATTTACCGTTTAGACCTTAACGATCCGACAAAAAGCGATCGGTGGAACTTCATTCCAAAATGTCGAAAAGATCCTGCGTTTGCGTGTCAGATTGCCGGGATGATGCTCGGTATAGAAGGCCGACGCCGGACGAATGCCGACCCTTTCTGGGGTGATGCCGAACAGATAGCTTTGACGGCAATTCTGCTTCACATCGCGGAAGTTTACCGTGAGAAAGCTATCCCAGCCTTCGCCGCCGACTTTCTACTCTTCCTGAGCGGCGACGGCGATCAGGCGTTCACCGATGCAATGATGAATTCCCCAAGTCTGTATGCTAAACAAGCATATTTGGCTTTTCGCCAGGCACCGGTTCAGACTCGCGGATCGATTTTGATAGGTTTGTACAACAAGCTTCGACCCTTCACACTTGCCCCTGCCCGGATGGTGACGATGCCACCGGCCAAGGACGAAGCGGCAATTGGTTGCCGCTCGATAAACTTCGCAGACCTTCGCCGTCCAGGTACGGCGATCTATCTTGTTGTCTCGGAGGGTGCTGCGGATGTGTACAAAGAGTTTATCGCCACGTTTATCGGACAGGCCGTTATGGAAATGAGGCTCGATGGCGTTAATGAACCTGAGCACCCTTGCTTCGTTCTCATAGACGAGGCTTACCAGTTGAATGTCTCGGAAGTCAAAAGAATTTCGGGTATCGGGCGTGGGCGTGGTGTTGGACTCGGTCTCGGATATCAGGACTTACCTCAAATGTACGACCAATACGGTCGTGAGCAGGCGAATGCGATTCTCGGTACCATAATGACCAAGATCTTTCTTCCCGGTCTTGACGATGTGACTGCCGAGTACGCCTCAAAGCAGCTGGGCGAAACGACGATCTTCTCAAAAACATTTCAGGACTTTCCGGGAAAGAAACAGGACAACACCAGATACGCTGAGCAAAAGCGTGCCCTCATGCTGCCGAATGAGATTCGACAAACAGCAGCTCATTCCGAAGTGTTAATTATTAGCGACACCGCCCCGCCGATCCGTGCGGCGTACCCCCCATTTGCGGTTCATAGAAACACTTTTTCCGCCGCGATCAAAGGAACACCCCGGGAGATCCACCTTGGAGATGTTGATCCTCAATACTCATTTACAGACCCAAGCCATGCCAATCGGCCTACCGAATATAAGAAAGCCGCTCTCAAAGAAGTTATCTCGTCTGAGGTTGATCGAATCTGTTCGAACGAACGTCTTTCGGAACTGGCATTTCATTCAGCAAAAGACTCAGGGGTTGATTTGCTAGAAAGTCAAGTAGAAACCGAATCGGCGAACAATGATCCGGTTATCAACGCTCTAAACAACCTTCCTATCGAGGTGGGGTACTTTTCTGCCCAAAGCAATAGAGGTTCTTTGTTGATTGAACACGCATCCATCTAAAAGGCATGCTAAATAGACTCAAGATCTCGCTCATCCTAGCTCCGCTGGCCCTCACAATTTTGATCGGCGTCTATGTCTACTCCCTTTGGTCGCAGGAACGAAAGCGAGGCTCAGAAATCCCCGTTGACGCAACCGCATCGATGAACAGAGATTTGGTGAAGTTCCACCAAAAACGCGGTTCGTTCCCAGAGAGGCTGAAAGACCTTGAAGGCGTCGTCTGGGAAAAGAAGGATCGAAACTACGTCTCGGGCGGACATTCAATAATTCACAGAAACTACTTCTATCTTTATTCAAGGATTGACCCGACTCGATTTACTCTCTGGGCCATTCCAATCGGCAAGGAGCGCGAGGAGGCATCAACATTATTTTTAGTAGGAACGCCTACAAAAAAAAGGACATGGAAGGGGGCCGCTCTCATCGTTGAAGATGTCGGTAAACTGCCCAGGCTGTTACCGACCGAACAGGATCTGGCTCTTCGAGGAATGGTTGAGCAGGTAGATCACAAAGCGGTGTACTCGAATTCGAAGTAAAGTACTTCTTTGCGAAAAGTACCGACAAGTGGTACTTTGTGCAAAGGATTACTTTCATGGAAACACAAAGTTCGCAACTTAGAGTCGAAGAATGGGTAGATAAGGAAATTGCTTACGGCCGGAGCGCTTTCTCTCTAGATCGAGTTGAGAGTGAGCTGCCGCAGTATTCTGAAACCGCGATCAAACGTTCTCTGAACCGATTATCACGAAAGGGCACTATAATTTCCGCACACAAGGGTTATTACGTTATTGTCACGCCTCAATACTTTTCACGCGGGATCCTTCCTCCTGCACTATTTATTGATGGACTAATGCGTTTCTTGAATCGGTCATATTACGTTGGCCTTTTAAACGCTGCTGCATTCCACGGAGCGGCACACCAGGTGCCTCAAGAGTTCTTTGTTTTCACGGGTTTTCCGCCGATGAGGCCAACCGTAAAGAAAGGGGTAAAGGTAAATTACATAACCCGAAAAGAGATCCGAGAAAACCTTCTCGAAGACCGAAAGACCGAAACAGGAGTTGTTAAAATTTCCTCGCCGGAACTTACGGCTGCCGATTTAGTGCAGCACAATAAAAGAATCGGCGGTTTGAACCGCGTAGCTGAAGTACTGTCAGAGCTGACCGAAGCGATCCGTATCGAGAAACTAGACAAGGAGTTTATTCAGTTCGTTCCAACTGCCGTAATTCAGCGGCTCGGCTATCTGCTTGAAACAGCAATAGGTGCAGAGTCACTTGCCGACGGGCTGTATAGAGCTGCGGCATCAAACGTCGGAAAGTTCTTTCCTGTGCCATTGAGCTCAACAAAAAGGAGACACGGATTCCCCGTTGAAACGAGATGGAATGTAGTTGTAAATGAAACGATAGATACCGAATAGTGATTCCTAGCGCTTATATCACCCAATGGGCCAATTTCGTCCCATGGCAGACAAATGAACAGGTTGAGCAGGACCTTGTGATCACACGCGCTATTGTGGAAATCTTTTCGGATGTTTTCCTACGCGAACGCCTCGCGTTTCGCGGTGGGACCGCTCTTCATAAACTCTATTTGGATCCACAACCTCGGTATTCCGAAGATATCGATCTCGTTCAGATCAAACCTGAACCAATTAAAGAGACTCTTGCTCGCCTTCAAAACAGGCTTGAATTCGTTGGTGCGGCATCTGTTGCTCAGAAGAAAGACAATAATACTCTCCGTTTTCGATTCGAATCGGAAATACCTCCGGTCCAACCTTTGAAACTAAAAGTCGAAATAAACTGTCGCGAGCATTTTAACGTGATGGGCCTGCAGGAGTTTCCTTTTGAAACGGAATCTGACTGGTTTAGCGGAAGTGCCGATATTGTCACATACGGGATCGAAGAGCTTCTCGGAACGAAGCTTAGGGCTCTGTATCAGCGTCGCAAAGGGCGCGACCTATACGATCTTTACAAGGCGTATCAAGGGCAACGGCTGGATTCTCAAAAGATCATTGAAGTTTATCGAAAGTATATCGCTTTTTCCGTAGACAATCCGCCAACTAGAAAACAGTTTCTCCGGAACCTCGAAACCAAGATGCAGGACGACGAGTTTCTGGGCGACACACGGGCGTTGTTGAGACCAACGGAACGGTACGATGCCCATGAGGCCTTCAGTTTCATAAAGGAAGAACTTATTGAAAAGCTCTAGGTTCCCGGTTTGCCGATCAAAATAGATCGACGGGTACTTATACTACCGAACATGCTCGGACGGGGTTTGAAAATGATTATCCCGGCTTCGAACGTCTGCGGACGTCGACTGCGTGGAGAATGGAAGACGATCTTTGGATAGCTCCTTTTCATTAAATTGATTAACAATGCCGCTGAGTTCGAAAGTCAGCAATTGTCGCGCTTCGTTATTCGTACTTCTTGCTCCAACCGAACTCAAATGATCCGTTAAAATTACCCGGGTTCGTTCCTCAACAAACTTCGGATCGGCGTTTGCGAGCGACAATTCGAGCAGCTCGGTTTTTAGCGCTGCTTGAAGTTTGCCTGGTTGGAGATCATGCGTGGATTGGTTAGTTCCGTCGATGACGGGACCTTTCGATTCTTGGGTGGTCAGTCTGGCCGTTGTTTCTAGCTTTTCCTTCTGCTCGGTGGCCACTTGATAAACGAAATCCCTCTCCGCAGGCGGCAGTTTGCTGGAAAGTTCACTGTGGTCGAAGTTGTTTTTGAAGCGGAGTTCCTCATTCGGGGTTTTGAGACTCTGTAGAAAGTGCTTCGTTGCTGATAAGGAATCGTTCAAGTACTTTCTTTCCATCCGAGATTCCAGACTTTCGATCAATTGCTGGGCCTCTGGGCTGGGGGCGATATCGCCTCTTTTCAAAGCCTCGGTTCTTGCTTTCGTGGTCTCGCGGTCACCCGCGTAGTTAAGTTTCGCGACGATCATTTCGGAAGTATAGTGCCGGGGCGACTGTCCGGTAAACAACATTTGCATCTCCTTCTGTGTCAGAGCCGGAAGGTTCTTAGTATCTCGATTCTGGCCACTCTGCAGCCTTTGAAGCCCGACAGAGGCATTTTCAATCCGTATCCTTGATGACGCTTCGATAACTTCATCACGCGACTGGCAGCGATCTAACATCTGGGCGTAGTCTCGATACCGTTCGTTGAAATGTCGAAGTCTCGTTTCAGGTTGATTTAGCTGGTGCTCAAGATACGCGGATGCGATTCGCAGGTCCTCGGAATTCAGCTCCTTTCCTCTCACAGGGTTCTTGATCGGCTTATCAGCTTTTGCCCTAAAAAGCTTTAGAATTATGGAGGGCGAAATGCCATTTTCCAGTGCATCGTCCAGTGCCGGAAATTTGACCTCAGCCCAGTGCTTCATCTCTTCCACGGAAATTTCAGATGCGAGTAACGTTATGTGTGTACTTTGAAGCTCGACGCGCTCAAACCCGAGAGTACTATTAAGGTGTTCAGAATCTCGTTCCGTTGCAAGATGCTCGAAGGTTTCACTAGGTTCTCCAAACGATCCTCGAAATTGATGTTCCGTATCGTGGAGATCAGGCTCGAGAAGCGGCTCATACGGGACCGAACGGTCAGTTGGTTCGAGCTTCTCCATCTCACCTGCAACAATTGCCATTTCTGCTAGAGTTCGATCAAACCGCTCGGTCGTCGATTCTGCTTTCGACTGATGGCGATCCTGATCCAAAAACTCCCGTTTCCCGTCAAGCGCGTCATAGATCCAACGTAAGACCTTTGCCTCGGTTTCTCGATCTGCATTGCTGCCGGCGATGGCTTTTCCATAGTCAAGGATCTGTGGTGCGACTTCGCGTGCTTTGTCTGACCCGACCAAGGGTTCAAGACGCACAACTGCGTAGCTAAGAGTTGCGAGTTGGAGCGGTGACGTTAGATCGTGCGACTCCTTCGGAATTATCAGAACGCCATTCTGAACGGTTCCTCCACGCTCGTATGTGTCACGGAGAAACTGTGATCTGCTGTTCAGGTACGAAGCGTGCTCGCTCCTGTTGCGGCCATCCGTGTCGTCAAGTTTTGAAAGCTCAAGGTCTGCTCGGCTAACCGAAAAGATCTCGTTGATTGCCCTTTCGGTACGTGGATTCGACGGATGAAAGTTTGAATCTTGGGTAAGCGTATGATGTGAGGCTCGATCCAGTTCTTTGACCTCAATTGCCTTCGCAACCTTCTCGATCGCGAGCTTAATAACATCCGCGTGACACGTCTGCCCTGCCCGACAGAAACACGTGATCGAAATCGACTGTCCGTTCCGGAAGGCATCGCCAAGTAGGACCATACCATCCCTAAGTCCGCCATCATTTTGTTTGTAGCTGTTTCGCAGCCGTTCGGAGTAAGCGAAAAGTGCGGCTTCGCGACCGCTTCCCCGTGGTGCAATTTCGTTCCGGTTGGGCGAAAGAAGCCCCAATTCTGGAGTGCTAATATTCCCGAGATCGAGACTCCTGTTTGGAAGCGTAGACTCTGCTTGATTCAAGCGAGCAATTACCTTATTGCTCAGATCATATTTCATAACTCGTCCCTCCGCGTTTCGATCGCGTAGCTAATCGATCAAAGTAGATGGCAAACTATGTGCCTTGTATGGGCCAAAATACACTACCGAAACTATTGCGGTGAAATGAGCCAGGGGACAAGGAAGCTTCGTGTCGTTGAAAGTTATCTACGTCACAAGAGGTAGTATGAGCCTGGTGAGCGACCCCATAAAAATGTGGTAAATTAGTTTTAGTGAAACAAGTCTCCGCGTCTGTATTAAAAGATAAAATCGACTTTGGAATCATCACGATCAGAGAAGATGAGTCCCAAGCGGTATTGAAACGCCTCCCGACAAAAACACTTTGTAAAGGAAAACAGACGTATTCAATTTCAACCCTCCTTACGTCAAACGGAGACGAATACTCTATTGCTTCGGTTCGCTGCTTAGAGCAAGGAAACCAACAAGCCCAAACGGTCGCCCAAAGACTGATTGACGAACTAAACCCACAGTGGATTCTCTTAATTGGAATCGCGGGTTGCGTTCCTGATCCCGACTACACTTTGGGCGACGTGATTCTTGCCTCTCGACTTCACGATTTTTGCGTTTCCGCGAGTTTTGATGATGGCTCACATCAGTTCAATGACCGCGGAGGTCCGATGCACCCCGACGTGCAGAATTTTCTTGCATCTCTTCCATTTATCGAACCGCTTTTGGGCAAGTGGAATACGACACGTCGAATCGGTCCGGAGCGCCCAAAGACAAGACTGAACCCCGAATTCTTTTACGGTGATGACGACTGGCAGACAAAAACGCGCTCCAGTCTGAGGAGATACTTCGGGCCACGAAGTCAAAGAAAGATTCCCAAGGTCTTCACGGGCTCAGTCGCGTCTAGCGACACTCTCGTTAAGGACATTGGTCTTGTAAAGGAATGGCAACAGTCTGCGAGACACGTAGCCGGAATTGAAATGGAACTGGCCGGTGTCTACCAAGCCGCCCACAATGCGCAAAAGCCGGTTTTGGCCATAAGAGGGATCAGTGATGTTGTAGGTTTTAAGCGTTCTCCGGATTGGACTGAGTATGCTTGCCACACGTCGGCCGCCTTAGCGATAGCCTTACTGAAATTTCGCCCTATAAATCCAATTAATTCACTCGGCAACGAGCTAATGGTCGCTGCATCTCCAAAGGACTCAGCGTCGGTTGCCCCGACACTATCATCCGCATTTGCCAATCCGCCTAAGGATGTTCCACCTTTATTAAAAGCCGAAACGCTCTACTCGAATTTTTTGCCTATTACATACTTTCCTGAAAAGATTTGCGTGGTCAATACAGAAGCCACAGGTAGGTCCGACGTTTGGAACCTTTTGCGTGAGGAGACAGAACGCCCTCCTGATGATTGGGTTTATCATGGCAAAGCCCTTTATGCTTTTCACGATTTTAATGATCCAATTTGGAAAAGAGTTGTGGACGGAAATGTTGCCGAATCTCACGATACGGCCAGATGGTCTAAAACTGAAAGCACCGTTGAAACCAACATTTTTATTGAACTCCTTAAGAGTTGCTTGCGACAGATGGGACGTTCGCTTGATCTGTCGTACCGCCACAAAAAGCCTCTTCGCTTTCTCTACTTTTCTCCGACTGAAGACTTGACTGCAAGAACCATTACAACCATGAGTCTTAAAAAGAAGGGGACCCATACGGTTTTCGGCGCTTATACGAACAAGAAGACGGACGAGATTATGTATTACCGTCACCATGCGTTCCGGTTTGAGTTTGAAAAAGTTAAATCCAATTGGTATTTGCAGATCACGCCGACTTACCACTACACCCGTGACGGCTATCGTCTGTATTGGTTCTATGAAGACCAAATTAGCGGAATAAAACGGCTGGAGAATAATGAAGCGGTGTTTCGTCAAGTGCTTTTCTGGGCTGAAATACTTAAGAGCGGCTCTCCCAAACTTATAGGCTCTGAATATAGTGACCTTCGTTTTGGCGAACTCTTAAAATTTAGCTCTTCATACGGCGTGATCGATGAAGCCTGGTCGAAGAAGGAATCGGCGGCGAAAGTTAAATCGGAAGGAAGCTTGATGTTTGAACGATGAAGATTGATTTGCTGACACCTGAACCGCAATTAGAATTCGCCAATGGCGGTCTCTGCCATGATGTCCGTTTTGGAATAGGGCATTTTGGAACCTACGATTCAGGAACTGACAAGGCACCAAAGGACATTAAACTTGGCATTATTGGCAGCAATGAGACTATCGATTCTCTGACAGAATGGGTTGAAGAATGTAGAGGGGAGATTCCTGCCAAGAAGAGTAATCAGCCAAACCTTTTTCCACCGTTTCCAGGCTTTAGCCCAGAACATGGATTTCATTCCAAACTTACGTGGGACGATTCCACTATTAGAGCGATTTACTTTAATCAGAAACCAGCAACTCGAAGGGCAGACTTCAATAAGATACTGGAGGATACCGCGAAACTCTACACTGAGGAGATCTCCCGTATTCTTGATAAGTCTGATGTCAGCGTAATCGTATGCGCTCTTCCGCTGGAACAGCTCAAAGCTACAACCGCAGCCTATATGACCGCAAGCCTAGCGGATGAGCCTACTTCCGAAAATGAAGATAGTAAAGATAAACATGTCGTACAGGCCCTCTATGATTTTCACGACTATTTAAAAGCTGAATCGCTGGCTTTTCGTGTCCCAATTCAAATTGTCCTTCCAGCGACGTATGACGAAACTAAACAAGCGGCGCAAAAAAAGATATTCAATCGCGACCAGCAAGACGAAGCTACGCGAACGTGGAACTTTCATACTGCGCTCTATTACAAGGCAAGAGGCGTTCCTTGGCGAATGATCCGCAAGCCTTCTGATTTAACAACCTGTTTTCTCGGCATTAGCTTTTTTAATACCTTGGACCGAAAAAACATATACGCCAGTTCCGCTCAAGTCTTTAACGAACGGGGAGAAGGAATCGTTGTCAGAGGTGGGATTGCATACAAAGATACGGAAGACCGACAGGTTCATTTAGATGAGGAGGGTGCTTACACAATAGTCAACACTGCTCTTCAAAAATACTTCGATGAACATAACAACTACCCGGCTCGAATAGTCCTACATAAGACCTCATCATTTACAGAGCACGAACTTGCCGGTTTCGGAAAAGCTTTCAATGAAAAAAGCATTCGGAATGTTGATTACGTTCATGTTCGCGAATCAAGCGCAAAACTTTTTCGCACTAAGAATTATCCCCCGCTTAGGGGCACATTATGGCATCATGAGGACAAGAAAGGGATTCTCTACACGAAAGGGAGCGTTCCATTCTATGAGACGTATCCCGGAAAGTATCCACCAGGGACAATCTATATCGATTCGACTTACGCCCAAAGAACCTTCTCTGAAATTGCGTGGGAGATATTCGCTTTAACTAAAATGAACTGGAACAGTACTCGCTTCGACCAAAAGGTTCCAATTACACTGAAAGCTTCGCGAGAGGTGGGTGATATTCTAAAGTACGTAAGAAACTCAGAGTCACCTTCTCTTCCCCCGCACTACCGATTTTATATGTAAGGAGACTCATCAAACCAAGATGCGGATCCGCACAGCCTCCACCATTTGAAGAGTTATGGAAATTAAGCCTCAGTAGTTTATTTGACAGGGTGAAAGGCGATTCTCTCGGGAACCAACAGCCTGTTGAGCGTGCTAGAAACGCTGGGTGACGCAATTTACAGTTCGTTCGGAAATCACAATCGCTCAATTCCGCCTTTTGACTTTCGCTCATTTGTTCTAGGCGGATCGTACAAAGTTGACCTTCTTTTGTGTTCTGCCTCCTTACGTCCAATGCCCGATTCAGCTCTTCCTTCTGGATCATAAATGTTCCTCAAAACTTCATCGAAAGACAAGGAATATATTCGGGTCGAGCGTACCAGAGTCGAGACCAGTCGTTCAGCTTCCTTGCTGCCGGAAGTTCGCTCGATTCTTTTCTCAATCTCATTGATCTCGCTTGTTGTGAAGATAGGCGGGTAAGTGAGATCCGTAGCACTACCCAACAGGGACAGTTGCCTAAACTCCAAAGCCTCTTTGGCTGCATTCAGCGACAATTCTTTGGCGGCCGCCACGTCCGCTTTGAGACATTTCTCGCGATCCTTTGCGCGGCCTTCGATCTGGCGTCTTAAGGTTCGATGATCTTTGCTCTCTAACAGTAGACTCAGTGCCTGGTCAAGAATCGAGCTTTTTCGTGGCATATCGACATCGCTGAGATTCAGGTAACTCATCGAACCGTTCGATTTGTCCTCGATCGCAAATCTGTGAAAACGCTTCGAGCTTCGGTAGAAAGCTAGGTCTTCTTTTGTCTTATTCAGTCCGATATTGCAAAGAATTTCTCTTGCCAATACGCGGCCCACGATCGCGTGAGAAAGATTCCCGCGTTCGTCGAGGCCGATCTTTCCTTTGGCTCCATGTTGGCTGGGTTCCGCCCCTTGAATCGATGTCTTTTGGAGTTTCCAATTGGATGCGTATTCTTTGGGAAATTTGAGTTTTCTTGAGAGCGTGTCAATTTCGTTGATCTGATCGGCAGAAAACACTGGCCTCACTGTATGCAAGGTGCTGCTTCGATCAAGGACTTCACTTAGAACCTCAACAATGTTCTGCTCTTGCCGCATCGATTTGTGCATTTGCAAGGATTGTTCACTCAGAGAACTATTGACCGAATCAAATAGAACGACTGCCCTTAACTTGGAATGTCCGCTTGAGGGCTTGTTGGTCAGATATTCGATTGCCGAGCGAATGCTTTGAAGAACAGTGCGACCATCGTTTTTGACATCTTGTTGACGAGCTATCATCGCCAAAGAGACTCGATCGTTTCCGACCTTCACCTTTCGGTAATACGCGTTGTCTTTGAAGTCCGAGAGCTGCCGCTGATGTAGTTGCATCCTTATTTCAGAAACCGCTTTTTGTCCAGCGAGAAGTCCAAGATCAGAAACCGTTCTAGGTGCGATTTCTTTCTTGTTTTCAAGGTCGGTTCTCACCTGTTCGAGGTAGCGAAATTCACGCATTTTCGTATTCGCAAGACATTCGCTCTGCAGTTCATCGAGTTCTTGTTTTTTGAATGCGGGCGGCGGTACTTTTACTCCTTTTTTTCTGTAGTCGGTTCGGATGAGATTTGCTTCGCCACGAATAGACGTAGTTTCCTCTCTTAGCTTGAAAAATTCCGATTCTTCACGGGCGAGTATGCTGTTGGTTATCGCTATGATCTGGCGTGATTGCGGTGTTTTGTTCCAGTCTTCGGAGTTGGCTGCTATTTGCCTTACCTCCAAGAGCGAGACTCTTTTGGTTATTGCTTTTTCCAGATCCCTGATCGGAAACTTGAGGCTCTCACGATTTTCGATAAGAAAAGCAATCTTTTCTTCCTTAAATTTGAGTTGATATTCGGCAAGAATACCCAGGCGTAGAATCTCTCGTTCGTGAATATTTCCGTCGCCCTTTTGAAACTTAATGGCGTGATGTTTTTGTAGAGCATTTCGATTGTGCTGCTTGTCATTGGCGTGTTCCCGTGTAGGTGTCCGTTCCGCAGTAAGCTTCTGAAGCTTAGTCTTCGCGGATTCGATCAGAATGCCATCGATGATCCGCTTTTCACCATCGACAAGCTCAAAATGCGGAAGGGCCTCTCGGGGAATTTTGTTTAACGATCTAGAGTGAAGATCGTGGGTAAAATATAGCTTTTGAATTGCGATATGAACGTGCGGGTTTGCTGTGTTGAGATGAACGGCTCCTGCCCAGGCAAGCCTTTCGCTTTTGAGACTCTTTTCCAACTTCCCGATGGCAAACCTTGTGACGATTATTAACTGCCGTTTGCGATCCTCGTCACTCGAACCAAGTTGTTGAAAATCTTCCCGCCGAAATGAGAGAACAAGGTGGTGAAGTTCGTTGTTTGAGGGACGGCCTTTGCCGCAATCAGATTTAAGAAAGTTGTTCGCGCTTCTTACGGTAAGGTGTTCGGTAAACTCGTTAAAAAGTTCACGACCTTTTTCGGGCTCTGCATTCCGGTCGATCTTACTGTGCGCTAGATAATGAATGAGACCGCGAGAACTGCCTCTTTTTGATTGAACGCTGGCAATAACTCTCATGATTCGCTCGCTATCTGATTCGTGGGTTTAGGCAACGAATCGATTCGTTGTTTGAGTATTTGGACCTTGGTTGCAAGGTAGCTGCCCTGAAGGGATTCATCTCCCGCGACATGCTCGTGGAACAGGAGACATTTCTTAAGATCGGACACGGCGTGCTCGATCAGCTCAGCCATTGCGGTCGAGGCGATAACAACGCTCTGTTTCCGGTCGTTGGTTTCCGGTGACGCATATTCGATGAGCTTTGTGAAAACAAGATTTAGCGAGGAAATCGACATACTCGACATCGAGTAGATTTCGGTAGTCAGCGAGTTTGCTTGACGTAGAAGTTCTAGTGCATCTTCGAAGTCCGATTCCATTCGATCAATGCTTTCTCGAATCCCGCCTATGTTGTCGCTTACAGCAAGATCAACCGTCTCGTTCTGGCGCCCGGTTCGCACAAGCCAATCGAGCTTTTCCTGACAGCGACCCGACGCAAAATGCTGGTGTCGATCGTTCAAGGCGAAATGGATCATTCGACGGACAATCGCGGATTTGTTCTCGCCCGTTTCGGCCGCGATCTCTTCAAGCTTTTTGTAGTCCTCTTCGTAAGGCCTAACGCTGATCGGCCGTCCTTGTATCGACTCGATATCCAATTCGATATTTCTTACTATTTTTTCTCTTTCTCGCTTTCTCATCTCTCGATCTTTATGGCAGCGTTTTGTCACCCAGTTCATCGGCTTGTAATTTCTCCGACCATTTGGACATGAGCAATATACGTGCCTTTGCGGGAGATATGGCGAGAACTACGGTTTGTAATTTTGATGACACCGCGTAACTTAATGACAGTGTGAGACTTACTTGACTTACAAAGGCTGGTTTTTGGTCTATCCTGTCATACACCCACAGCTGTAATTTTTGTTTTTTAACAAGGCTCCTCGATCCGTCTCTTTTTTACGCCGAAAGCGGCTCGCTTATTCGCCGCCCGTCGCCTCCGAAATACCGCAGATGTTTATTGCGGCACGCCGATTGATCTATCAACCAAGCCAGTAAATTCGCCTACCAAGGAGACCAAATACTAATGAACGATCAGAGCAATATCACCCCCTTTACAAAGCAGAATTTCGAGCGTCCACTGCTGCAGATTAACCGCTTGAACTTTGTAAAATTGAACACACGTGTACTCGAAGCGACTGCCATCAAACTGAAACAATATCTTCAGTTCGCGTCCGTCAGCATGAATACCGAAATAACGAATGATGATGTTGTCGAGTACGCGCTAAACCACCTTTTCGATCGCGACCCCGCGTTCAAAAGTTGGCTTAGATCTAAAAACTAGAGAATGGGGGAGCTAAGCAGAAAACGCGGACGGAAAGGTGCCATTCACATCAAAGTTTGACGGAGGAACGAACGATTGATGTTGCACCTCGTATTGTGAAACCAACTTCTCTAGCTCCAACTCAAACTCACGAATATTGATATTGTCTGCACCAACTGAAATATGTCCGGACAGGCGCGACAACTCGCTGTCAGATAGATCGCACCCAACCCTGGCTGCAGCCCGAGCAAGCCTGTCAGACACTTCTTGCAAAGCAATTCCTGAATGGCCTTTAACCCATTTCCAGGAGACATGATGTCCATAACAGGCTTTGACAAGACGGGTCCAGAAAGAACGATTTGTACGCATCCTGTTCCGACCCATCATGGTATCGATCACATATTTCGAGTCCGAAACTATCTCGATACAGCAACATCGTCGAAGCTGTTCCAAGGCTCGTGTACAGGCAAGGATCTCGGCCTGCTGGTTAGTGATCTGTCCAAGATAATTGCCGATGAGTCTGATCTCTAGCCGGTTGTGATCAAGGATTACGGCCCCTGCTCCCGCAGACGAATCGATCGATCCGTTTCTCAGACAGGAGGCATCTGCGTAGATCCGTACAAGAGGCGTATAATTCGCTGCATTTCCGATCCCACTTCTATTTTCAACTAATCCGATAACGCTCATTGTCCACCTCTCATTTGTTCAGTTAAGGAAAGGAGCGACCATTTGGAAGCCGCCCCTTTACCATCGAATCATTCAGAACTGATCCACAAACGAATCATCAGCCGCTGGTTCCGTAGGGTTATGGCCGGTGAATTCCGGCACATCGGGCTCGCTTGGTTCCTCAACTGAATCTTCAACACCGTTGGATCGGTTCGAACCGACGAATTCAAACGAGAAGAGAGACACCTCAGCTCCCGATCTAGGCTCGCCGTTTTCAGTGCTCCAAGGGCTGAACGAGAGTCTGCCGTGAATAAGCAGATGCGTACCTTTTTGCACGTGCTCGGCTATTGTTTCCGCTGTCTTGCCGAACGCTACGACATTGAACCAGTGAGTGACCTTAACCCGGCCTTCCGGGCTGCTTTTGAACGAATTTGAGGCGATGGGAAAGCTTGCGATCGGCGTCCCTTTTTCCGTGTAGCGAAGGGTAACTTCGCGGCCTGTGTTTCCGAGTATCGAGATATTTGCTGACATGGCGTATTCTTGCTCCTTTTCTGGTCTAATTTTTCTCCGAATGGAACGGCAGTTCGTCATTTGATTCAGAACTTCTTGCGAAATGCCTAAATGCTTTACTGCCGCTCCTTTCGATATTCACTTCTGAACAACTTTTAGGCCGAACGAACAACCTGAACATGTGTTCTTTGAACAGATGGCTTTGTAAAACGACTGTTTTGAACCATTCGACTGCCGTAAACACCTTCGTTCAGTTGGGCTTCGACGGTCCTAACCTCATCCCAAAGTCTCTGTTTCTCCTGACGTTTGAGAGCTTTTGCTTCAGGGTCGTTATAGAGTCCGAACTTGATGAAGCGAAGTTGGCCGGCATTGGCCTTTTGGATCTTTCGAAGCCACTGCGTAGCTGCCATTGACAGCTTTCCTTTCAGCCGTACTTCTTGCGATTTTGCGACTGTATTTAGAGCTGTAAATTCCTTGAGCGAGAGCACTTTCTGATCCTTGAAGTCCGCGTAAGCTTTCTTTTTCAGATCGGCCAAATCTGCGGTATCCGTGGTGCTTCGAATCGCAAGATAAGTATCCTGATACGCGTCATGTCGAAGGCTTCGGAGGTGAAAGTCGGAGTACTGTCGCTTCCACAGGAGTCGCAATGTAGCTGCCGCGTACTGCATTTCCTCAAAGTCAGGATTGACCTCCTGATCTACAAGGATCTCGAAACTACCTTGCTTAAATGAGTAGAAACGGCGTGCAGAACGCACAACTTTGCGGTCATAGATGCGGTCGAGTGAAAGAGCAAGCCATTCCTCGAATTCCTGATCCGAGAATGGACTTCTCGACGGCATCAACCGGCCCGCACAATTGATCATTCGGCGGCCTTCCTCGACGACGTTTCCGCCGAGTGAATGACCGACAAAAAGCTTCGGAAGTTGGGAGTAGAGTTCTCTCGATTCATACGGAAGGCAGTCCGCATCTATCTCGCAATCAAGGTCGAACACAACCACCGAACGTTGGCTTGAACTCATCGTTATGCCGATCAGTCCGTTCTCGTCGAACTGCGCCAGTTGGTCGAATGTTGTGAAATCTCGGTCGAGTTCTTCGATGGATTTATCGCCGTCTTCCAGATAGAATTCCGCGAAATCATCGAACATCATACGGCCTACTTTTTGCCGACCGACACGCTTCACAACAGCTCTCATCTCATCGTCGAAGTTTGGGCATTTTGGCGGCAGCGGCCTGCGATTCTTGGCAACCTCCTGAACCCTGCGTTGGTCAGCAACACAAAGTTTTCGTTCTCTTGTTCGAGATTCCTCGAAGCTGATCTCGCGATCTGCCGTAGTCGCCGTAACAGCTTCTAACTGCATGCCGAGCAGGCCCATTTCGTGAAGAACCTCACTGACGCCTCTTCGTCTGATCTCGCCGTAGTAGTACGCTGCGATCTGCTCGTATTCATACTGCCCGGCGTCCGGGCTGGCGATCGCCTTTACGCATCTGACGAACTCCTTTGCATCCGTCTCGTCGGACAAAATCTTCATCGCGTATTCGAGCGACATTATCCGCACGCGGCCCAACGCTTCCGGTTCAAGTTCATCCGCGATTCGAACGACAACATCGCCCAAGATCGAGAACTCTTCGAGCTCTCTTCTTCGCAACGGATTCGATGAAAGATGCGCACACCAGTCCTGCATAGGGGAACCGGTATTTACCGGCATGAACGCCAGCATTTGATTATTAGGAGCGTGCTTTCTGAGTTGTTGAATACTTATTCTTTCTGCCATAACTTCCTCTATTAAATCGACAACCTGCCGAATCGAAGACGCGTGTAATTTAGGGCCACATCTTCAAAACCCTGAATAAAATCACTTTCATTCAGGCTTGAAAATCCCTCTCAACTCGCGGGAGAAGTATGTTTGGGTGATGAGATCAGGTCACATCGAAGAAAGGTCTCTCAGACGCTTTGTAGATAGGCGAACGTGAGCGGTGCGCGGCTCTCAAGTTGAGCCCGTCCGGTTCCGAGTCCGTCTACAGGAATTACAATGATGTGTTCCGCCTTTGAAATTTTGTGAAATAGAATCTCGAAAGCATGGTCGATCGCCGCTTTGTTTTGCTCGAATTCGGCATCCGTAAAGAATGCATCTTCGTGATTGCTCAGGAGTTTCTTGGTCGGAATCCCGACACAATTCGGTTCAGCCCTCATCGCCGCAGCCTGACCGCCGAAGCCTCTTCGGGCAAGATTGTCACCGAAAAGAAAGATGCGATTGGGGTGATCTCTCACAAGCGATCTGGTGATCCACTTCATTTTTACGACTCGATATTTCATTGCGTCGATCTGTAACCAAAAAGAACTGCCGCGTGAAGAGACATTTCTCCACGCGGCGGCAGTTGAGCCCAGGCTGTGATTGGATTAATAGGCCGCAGCCTGCTGAAGTTCCACTGGTGCGGTCGGGGCCACTTGCATTGCAGTTCCTTCACCGTCCTCATCGCGGCGTCCCGACAGGAATTGGAATTCCTGCAGAACGATCTCTGCTCCCGCCTGCGGCGTGTCGCTCTGATCGACCCACGGGTTGAACGTCAAGCGGCCCTGCACATACAAACGGCTTCCTTTCCGTACGTAACGTGCAAGCGTCTCCGCCTGCTTGCCAAATGCCGTTACGCGGAACCAGTCGGTCTTCTCGACGCGTCCCTCAGGGCTGTTCCTGAACGAGTTCGAGGCCATTGAAAAGCTCGCCACGAGCGTGCCGTTGTCCGTGATCTTAGTTTCCGGGGTCTTCCCCAAATTGCCGATGATCGAAATATTTGCTGACATTTTCTTTATTCTCCTGTTTGATTAATTTTCCGAGGATCCCCTGAATGGCGATCTCCAATACCTTCTCCGAAGGCATCTCTTTTCTGCCGCTGATTATTTCTCTCCCTTATCGACTCTTTACGTAAATCGGAATGACATTGAGATTCGCGTTAGCGTCTTGCTGGCCGAGAGGCGGTGCGTATGTCCGTTACGGCGTTTGGGCGGGCGGGATTTATATCACGTCGCTGTGATGTAACTCATTCTCACTAACTCCTGTTGTACTGATTTCTGATAAAATAAGAAAACACTTCTAGTGAAGCTCCGCAAAATCCTCCGAAGGGTTTTTAAGTAGAATTGTATGAATGCCGTTGAGATCGAAGAAGCCGTTTCCCTGCTTGCCGAACAGCCTTTCGACGCCGAAAGTTTTCCTTTCGCGTTTCTTGAGGCGTTTGGCAATAAGGAAACGACTATCAAAAGGCTGAAAACCGGAGCGACGAACCAATCCGATCTGCCGGGCGGCGTACTTCAACGAAACAATATCCATATTCAAACCTGCTCTGAAGGCGAACTCACTGCGGCTTTGGATGCACTCCGGCAGAGCCCGGCGACGACGAAGCAAAAAGCTAAATTTATCCTCGCGACGGACGGGAAAGCATTCGAAGCTGAGAATCTGTCCGATGGCGAGACCGTCGCATGCGAGTACTCAGAATTCGCAGATCATTTTGGGTTCTTTCTGGCACTCGCCGGCATCACGACGGTCAAACAGATCCGTGAGAACGCTTTTGATATCAAGGCAACTGGCCGTTTGAACCGCCTCTATATCGAATTGCTCAAGGAGAATCCTGATTGGGGCACGGCAGAGCGTCGCGAAGACCTGAACCACTTCATGGCCCGCCTCATCTTCTGTTTTTTTGCCGAGGACACGCACATCTTTAATGGTGAAATGTTGTTCACGGCTACCATTGAGCAGATGAGCGAGCGTGATTCGTCAAACACTCACGAAGTACTATCCGAACTTTTCCGTGCGATGAACACGAAGATCAGTGAGCGTGCTGCTTCGAACATACGCAGCTGGGCCGATGTCTTTCCATACGTGAACGGCGGACTTTTCTCGGGAACTTTGGACGTGCCGCGATTTAGCAAGATCGCCCGCTCTTATCTGCTCCATGTGGGCAAACTCGACTGGACAAAGATCAACCCCGACATTTTCGGCTCGATGATCCAGGCGGTTGCGGATGATGAAGAACGCGGAAGTCTCGGGATGCATTACACGAGTGTTCCGAACATCTTGAAAGTTTTGAACCCACTTTTCCTTGACGATTTGCGAGATCAGCTTGAAGAAGCCGGCGATAACGCTCGTAAGCTTCTGAATCTGCGTCAGCGAATTTCGCATATTCGCGTATTCGATCCGGCGTGCGGTTCGGGTAATTTTCTCGTTATTGCCTATAAGCAGATGCGGGAGATCGAGGCCGAGATCAACATACGTCGCGGCGAAGATGGACGACGAACTGAGATTCCGCTCACGAATTTTCGCGGTATCGAAGTTCGAAGTTTTCCCGCCGAGATCGCGCGCCTAGCTCTGATTATTGCTGAGTATCAAAGTGACGTCCTGTATCGCGGCCAAAAGCTCGCGCTTGCTGAGTTCTTGCCTCTCGAACAAGCTAACTGGATAACTTGCGGCAACGCTCTCCGGCTCGATTGGCTCAGCATCTGCCCGCCGACGGGAACTGGCGTAAAACTATATGCCCAAGATCTCTTTAGCACGCCGCTCAATCAAACTGAGATTGACTTTGAGAATGAAGGTGGCGACACCTACATTTGCGGGAATCCACCGTATCTTGGCTTCACTTGGCAATCGAACGAGCAGAAATCAGAAATGCGAGCATTATTTGAGCGCCGTTTAAAGGGATGGAAATCCCTGGACTACGTCGCTGGCTGGTTCATGAAGGCAGCCGACTACGGAGAGCAAACTAAATCGGCCGCTGCCTTCGTTTCGACTAATTCGATTTGTCAGGGCGAACAGGTTCCTTTACTTTGGCCGTTAATTTTTGAATCGGGCCACAAAATAGTATTTGCTCATACGTCCTTTAAGTGGACGAACTTAGCCAATCACAACGCCGGAGTGACTGTGGCTGTGATCGGCATTCAACGAAGTCCGGAGAAGCCTCGTCAATTGTTCTCCGTCTCGGAAGATGGGAGTCTTCTTGTTAAGAACGTAGATAACATTAATGCCTATCTGACGGCCGGTCCGAACGTAATCGTGAAGGCCGTGTCTCGGTCTCCGCTCAACAAATCCCCAATGGTTTGGGGGAATAAGCCTACGGATGGCGGGCATCTTGTCTTGTCGTACTGGGACCGTGAGCAGATCGAGTCAGTCAGCCCTGAAGCTCGACAATTCATTCGACCTTACCGCGGAGCCGCAGAATATATTCGTGGCATCGAACGATTTTGCATCTGGGTAGAAGACTCCGATTCGGATCGCGCATGGCAAATAGAAAGCCTTGCTGAACGTTTTGATAAGGTCAAACGCTTTAGGGAATCAAGTATAGCGGCTGAAACCCGACCGGCGGCTCGTTATCCTCATAGGTTTCGCCAGATACAATCAATTGCCAACCAGCTCACACTAATTTTGCCGCAGGTAAGCTCAGAACGTCGGCCATACCTTCCCATCGGACTGCTTCCGCAAAGAACGATCGTAAGCAATCTTGCGTTCGCTTTATACGATGCACCACTTTGGAACCTCGCAATCATCGCGTCTAAGCTCCATCTTGTTTGGATCGGAACCGTTTGCGGCAAGCTAAAAACGGACTACCGCTATTCAAACACGCTTGGCTGGAACACTTTTCCGGTTCCAGCGCTTTCCGATCAGAACATCGCCGACCTGACTCGTTGTGCTGAGAATATTTTGCTTGCCCGCGAGGCTCATTTCCCAGCGACAATCGCGGATCTTTACGACCCAGATACGATGCCCTCAAATTTGCGCGAGGCACATGAGAAAAACGATGAAACACTCGAACGAATTTATATAGGTCGACGCTTCAAAAATGACACCGAGCGGCTGGAAAAGCTTTTTGAGCTTTATATGCAAATGACGGCTAATCAGTCAGCGGCGAAAAAAGTGAAGACGAATACAAGATGAACAAATCGATCCCTATACCATCAATTTCTGTTTCGTACGCCCAAGATGGACGATCTACAAGCTCCAACGCGCTGGGAATGCGGCCGATGCAGGAGCGTGCCTATCAAAAACGCGGCGAACAGTATCTGCTAATAAAATCGCCCCCAGCTTCAGGTAAGAGCAGAGCATTGATGTTCATCGCGCTCGACAAGCTTGCAAACCAAAACATTAAGCAGGCGATCATAGTCGTGCCGGAACGATCGATCGGAGCAAGCTTTCATGATGAGCCACTCACTGAGTTCGGTTTTTGGGCTGACTGGCGAGTCGAGCCACGCTGGAACCTCTGCGATGCACCTGGAAATGACACCAACGGAAAGGTTGATGCGGTCAACAAGTTTCTGGAGAGTGACGACAAGACGCTCGTCTGCACACACGCCACGTTCCGCTTTGCAATGGACAAATTCGGAGCCGAAGTCTTCGATGATCGCCTGATCGCGGTGGATGAATTTCACCACATCTCAGCTAACCCCGGCAACAAACTGGGCGAACACGTCCGTGAGCTGATGGCCCGCGACAAGGTGCACATTGTCGCAATGACCGGCTCATATTTCCGTGGTGATGCGGAAGCAGTACTGCATCCAGACGATGAATCGCGTTTCGACACCGTTACATATACCTATTATGAACAGCTAAACGGCTATCAGTACCTGAAGCGGCTCGACCTCGGCTATTTCTTTTACACCGGCTCATACACCGACGAGATTTTAAGAGTGCTTGATCCGCAGGATAAGACGATCTTGCACATTCCGAATGTCAATTCCAAGGAAAGCACAAAGGATAAGATCCGCGAGGTCGAACACATAATAGAAGAGCTTGGCGAGTGGCAAGGTTCGGATCCGAAAACTGGATTTCAGCTAGTGAAAGCCGCCAATGGAACGATCCTCAAGATCGCAGACCTCGTCGATGATGAGCCTTCGAAGCGAGACAAAGTCATAACCGCCCTTAAAGACCCGGCTGAAAAGAACAATCGCGATCACGTTGATATCATCATCGCTCTTGGCATGGCAAAAGAAGGCTTCGACTGGATATGGTGCGAACATGCGTTGACCGTCGGCTATCGTTCGAGTCTGACAGAGATCGTCCAAATAATCGGCCGCGCCACGCGAGACGCTCCGGGTAAGACCAGCACACGTTTTACAAACCTGATAGCTGAACCAGATGCCGAAGAGTCGGCGGTCGCGGAAGCAGTCAACGACACGCTCAAGGCTATCGCTGCTAGCTTGCTAATGGAGCAAGTGCTATCGCCTCGATTCGAGTTCAAGCCGAAGTATAAGGCCAATGAGCCTACTCCGGGCTTCGATTATGGTGAAGGCGGCTACGATCCAAACAAGTGCAATGTCGGTGTCGACGCGGAGCGAGGATTGATTCAGCTCGAGATATTTGGTTTGGCCGAACCGAAAAGCCCTGAAGCTGAACGTATCTGCACGGAGGACCTAAACGAGTTAATTACGGCCTTCGTTCAAGATAAGCGAACCATTGAGAGCGGTTTGTTCGATGAGGAGCTGGTGCCGGAAGAGTTGACGCAGGTAAGAATGGGCAAGATCGTCAAAGAGAAATTCCCGAATCTCGACGACGAAGATCAGGAAGCAGTACGTCAACACGCGATCGCTGCACTCAATATCGTGCAGCAGGCAAAGAAATCCCTTGTCGGCGACGGCGGTATTGACGCACAAAACACTTCCCTAATCGACGGTGTTCGAAAGTTCGCCTTGTCAGTAACGGAACTTGATATCGATCTGATCGATCGTATAAACCCATTCGGCGAAGCTTATGCGATTCTTGCCAAGTCAATGACCGAAGAACGCTTGAAGCAAGTATCAGACGTAATCATGCGAAAGCAGTCGAAACTAACTCCTGATGAAGCTCGCGATCTAGCCATTAGAGCCGTAAAGTTTAAGAAAGAACGGGGACGAATTCCGTCATCGACCGCCCAAGACGCATGGGAGCGACGCATGGCAGAAGGAGCAGCCGCGTTTGTCAGATTCAAAGATGAAGGCCGCTATGAATGACATCGATCTAGACGAACTTCGCGAAGAGCTAAGCGAGTTTGCTGAGCCGGCAAAAAAAATCGGTCACTCAGCGGCTGAGCAGCGCATTGTCGCCGGGTTCGAAGAGATCGAACGTTTTGTAGATGAGAATCAAAGACTGCCCCAGCATGGCGATGATCGGGACATTTTTGAGCGACTATACGCAGTTAGACTTGACCGAATACGCGAGTCGGCCGAGTGCCGCGATGTCTTAAAACGCCTTGATTCGAAAGGACTGCTTGGCGACGAAGCCAACCTTAACCTTCGAAAGGAGATAACCGACGAGGAACTATTGTCCGAGCTTTCAGATGTCGCTCCTTCTGATGACGACTTGACGAGACTTGTACACGTTCGTTCACGCGAAGAGATAAAATCCGCGGAAGAGATCGCAAAGCGAAATCCTTGCGAAGACTTTGAGAAGTTCAAACCTGTCTTTGAAACAGTTCTGGCCGACCTTGAAAGCGGTAAGCGCGAAACACTGAAATACGAGAACGATTCCCGGATTCGGAAAGGCGATCTGTTTATTCTCGACGGCCAGACAGTTTTGGTGGCAGAGGAGGGAGAGTCGTTTCGGAGTAACTATGATCGCGACGATTGGCGGTTGCGCGTTATTTACTCAAACGGAACAGAAAGTGACTTATTAATGCGTTCGCTTCAGAGGGCCTTGAACCGTGATAAAACGAGCCGAAGAATTATCGAGCGGAGTCTGGGACCACTTTTTGCCCAAATTGAGGATGATGATGATCTGCCATCCGGATATATTTATGTGCTTCGAAGTATGTCGGAGCATCCGTTTATCGCGGAGCACAGATCCGTCGTCCACAAGATCGGCGTGACGGGAGGTGACGTGAAAGCCCGGCTTGCGAATGCAAAGAATGATTCAACCTATCTGTTGGCAGATGTTGAAATAATAGCTACATTCAAACTCGCAAACATCAACGCTAAACGCCTCGAAGCTCTGATCCACAAATTTTTTGCCAGCGCGCGCCTCGATCTGAAACTAAAAGATCGGTTCGGAATTGAAGTTGAATCGAGAGAATGGTTCCTCCTGCCTATAACGGTTATCGAGGACGCAATAGAGAAAATTACAGACGGCAGTATTGGAAATTTTCGATACGACCCGGAGAGCGGGCTGATTGTTATCGCTTGATAACGTTCGGTTCATTCTTGAGCCCTTGGTGCACAAACACCCCAATTACGGAACATTTATGCACCGACAGTTCTGGATCCGCTTAGTTTTTTAATAGACAGAACCGCCAGGCTCATGACCGCTCTGGTACGATCCTGATATTGAAAGATGCCTCAAAGATCTCCCTTTCTGCTTCGCGTGTCCGCTAAAGTCAGCAAAAATCATCGCAACAATTGAAACGTTCCTCCGAGTGCTTCTGCGATACATCAATTTTGCGGTACGCATCTTGCTTTCTCCTTTTCACCCGTTCCAACACAGATTGAGTGATTCGAGACGCACCAGATAATTTTTGTTTACATTTGCGGGCCGTAAGTTGTATAACAATCAATACTTACACAGAACTAGGCAATAGTTGGATGGTTGGAAAGAAAATGGCTTTTCAAACCCTTGAAGAAGCGTCTCTATTGATAGGTAAAAAATAGTTGTGGATAACCCGATCCTTTCCAAGTTGCAAACCTCACCAAGCGAACCGCCGAGTGGATCTGACGGTGCGCTTGATCGGGAGGGATTCTTTACAGAATCGCTAAAGCTGATTCGAAGAGTAATCACGGGTCGAAGATCCGTTTCAAATGACGACGTTCCTGATATTTCGCAAGAGGCAGCGTTAAGGCTTTGGAAATGGCGCGCGAAGTTTGAAGATAAAAGTTCGCAAATGGCAGAGGGCGATTGGAAGTCCTTCGTCGCTCGTACTGCTCATAACGAAGTAAATCGAAACCTCTCAAATCGAAACAGGCGGATCGAAACATCACTCGATGATATCGACTTGCTCGAAAGCGAGCTAGATGCTTCGTCCGCAGAAACTTTTGTTTTGGTCAAAACGGTTTGGCAAGGTATTTGCAAACTGAGTCTTTACCAACGGCAAGCGCTTATTTTCAGTTCGGTAGATCTCGTGCTTTATCTTTTCCAATTTGGAATCGAAGAGGATGAACTGTTAGCGACGCTCAAACTGTCGAGGGAGTCTTGGGAAGTGATTTCAGCACGAATGCCTCTAACCGATTTTGCAATAGCTGAGATGGCAAACCCGAATTCAGCCCCTGGCCAAAGAGTGGCAACCGCAGGCGCGGTTAAGAAGGCGAGATTTGACGCTCGCAGGAAACTTAAGGAGTTGATGAAATAAATGAATCAAGATCACTTATCAGCTGCTGAGGTCGCCATGTTTCGGGAAGACAGTTTTTCTTCGCGATCGATCGAGATCGGCCGACATCTTCTCGCCTGCAAAGAATGTCGAGCAAAATTACCATCCGTAAAGTCGCAAGAGTTCCGGGACTGTGTACTGGGCGCCGACGGTTCACGACTGAATGAATCTGAAAACAGATCCCGATTTTTCAATTTTCCGGGGTTGTCCTTCGCGAGAGTAGCGGCCTTTACAGGATTCGCAATTCTGCTTCTCGCAGGAATCTATTCTTTTGGTGTTCAACAGTCCATTACGTCGGTGCCCACCGTCGCAAGAATCGAGAACGACAGAGCAACAAGTGGATTGAATGCCGCGTCGAATAATGTTGCCGAACAGGCAACTCACGAGAAAGAGCAAGTACCTGTTAAGAGTGTGGACGGTCGCAACAAAGATTTGAGACAAAAGCCTTCATCAACACGACCCGAGCAAAGAAAGGCGTTGAGGGGTAACACAAGCGAGAATTGGATTCAAAATGCCGAAACTCGCGGAAGTGAAAATCCATGCTCAGGCGGAACCACGATCAATCTTGAATCCAAATCCGATGGAAAAGAGGTTTTTCTTAAATGGAATTCTGTGAAAGGGGTTGAAACCTACGACGTTTACATCTCCGACCTTGATGAGAATCTGGTCGAGCATTTTGAGTCAAAATCTCAAACATTTTACCGTTCCATGGTGAAACTCGATCCGTCAAAATCCTATCGCTGGAAGCTGATTGTTACGCTAAAGAACGGCAATAAGATCGTTGGTCCGCCTCAAGCCCTTACTTCGGGCTCGTCCGCGGAAGAGAGCAAAAAATCCGGGGCCACGGAAAAACAACGAGGCTCGTTCGAATTACGTTGTGTGGGATCAAAATGAATAGAATAAGTCACAACCAATTGAAGCTTCAGTCGTTGGCGGTTATCCTCTTTTGCTTGCTCATTTCAGTTCACGCGCAGCAATCTGACGATTTTCCGGTGCCAGACTCCTATCAAGTCGAGGGGATTCCGCCTATCAAGAAATCGGAGGTTGAGCATCTCTTTTTTGAACCCGGAACGGTTAGAAGTAATTTGATCTGGGATGCAGATCGAAAAAATCGAAGACTGCTTATTACCGATCAGACAAACAACATCTATCTACTAAGTTCACCTCTTGCCCAACCCGAGAAGCTCGTTGAAAAGGTTGTTCCTAATTCGGTGAAAATAAGACCCGATGGTAAAGCATTTGCCTACACTTCAGACCTTGACGATGAGGACAATTTTCAGCTTTTTTTGTACGATTTCGCGAGGAAAACATCCGTCAAATTAGTCTCACTTACGGGTAAAGACGAATCCATCGACTATTTTATTTGGGGTCGCAGCGGCGATTCCTTACTGTATATCCGAGCTGATTACGATCTTAAGAAAAGTACTTTGTGCACCTACAACTTCCAAAAAGAAACTTGCTATCCGACGGAGATGAAAGGAGTTTGGGAAGTCCTTGATGCGGTGGGCGACAAAGTGGTCTTGAAGCATTGGAAAGCGTCGACGGCCCAACATCTCTACGTTTTTGACCAGAAGACTGCTCAGCTAACCTCGATCGATGAAAAGGGCAACTCTCGCGGAGCTTTCTTGGCGAGTGGGAACCTCTATTGGACAGCGGAAGGAAACGAGGTTTGCAAGAAAGATCCGTGCATACTTTCAATGAACTTGAATTCGAAAAAAGTAGCTCAGCTGCAACTTCCCGAAAATCTGTTATCGGTCAACGATGCTAAGGTCTCTGGGGATGGTAAGCAGTTGTTAATTACAGGAAGCCGGGACGGAATCGATTTCCTTCGCATCTTTCAGCTCCGGAACAATAAGGCGACTAACGAATACCCACAGTTTCTTCCTAATGCTTATGTAGTTTGGCACACGCGTTGGATGTCGAACAACGAAGTGGTTTACACCATTGAGAACATCGGAAAACCTGCGTCGATCCAGTCATTTAATATCGACACAAAACATTTTACAGACTGGACGAAAGAAAAATTGCCGCCCTCACTCGCGGGTAAGGTATCGGCACCTGAAGTTATTCGATGGAAGTCTTTCGATCAGCGAGAAATTTCCGGGTATATCATCCGTCCGAAAACATCGTTGAAGAAGATGCCGGTTCTGATCGATATTCATGGTGGCCCTCAAATTTTGGCCAGACCTCTGTTTAACTCGCAGGATATCCGACTTGCGTCAAATCTCGGTTTGGCAATAATTCACCCGAATATCCGCGGATCGTCCGGCTTCGGCAAGGAATTTATGGATGCCGACGATAGAGTAAAAAGATCCGATGCCGTTAAGGACGTAGAGGCTCTGCTCGATTGGGTGGGTAGGCAGCCCGACCTCGACGCAGATTCAGTGTTTCTTCGCGGAGGCAGTTACGGAGGCTTTGTTGCCCTCTCCACCGCTTTGAACGAGCCAAAGAAGGTTAAGGGGGTGATAGCTGAGTATCCCCTTGTTTCGATTAGGGGAATGCTCTCTCAGAGTTGGGTGGACGAGTTTGCTAAAAACGAATATGGCGATCCCAGCGATGAAAAGCTAATGTCTCGCCTTGACGACCTCTCCCCACTAAATAACTCCGGACGATGGAACAACATTCCTTTGCTCTTGACTAGAGGAAAACTCGATTCACGAAATCCGGAACGGAACGTAGTTGACTTAAAGAATCAGTTGAAAAGTCGCGGCTCTGATGTGTGGTTTATCTACTCTACAAGCGACGGACATGGGGTGAGCAGCAGATACGTTTTTGCCGCGATCTATAAATTCTTGAAAACGAAAATTAATAAGGAGACCTAAAAGTATGAAGAAACGTCAATTCATTTTGTGTATAGCTTTGTTGTCAACCACTTTGGCCGCGAATGCATACGCGACCGGAACGGTCAGCATGTCAAGCTTCGGCCTCTTGGACAGCGTCATTAACGCAGTCACACTACTTCTACGTGGTGATAATTGTCCGGTTCGGCAATGTCAGGATTGCCGTCCAGGGGAGGAACCAGACGAAAATGGCCATTGTAGACCGAGGTAAGAGCAAGAATCTCTTGGTGCTGCGTCTTAGGGCAGCAGGCCAGTTGATGATGGCTGGCTTGCTGCTTTGCCTTGTGTTCTTTTTACCAGCCTCAGGTCAACCAAAGGCTCGGTCGAATACGATCGATCGCGCTCGGCTGGAATTGGATGATGGCAACTACGCGAAGGCTATCGAACTAGCCCAAACAGTTGCTAATAATCAAGATCCAATGCAGCAAGTGTCGGCACTTGACACAATTTTGGTTGCACAAATCGCCCAGCAAAAATACGTCGAAGCAACGAAGACCCTTGAAGACTATTCAAAGATCGTCTCTTCCAGTTCAGATCCTCGTCTAAAAGCGCGGGTTAGTTTGCGAGCATCGGATCTGTATCGATCACAACGGAAGTTTTCAGAGGCACTCCTACAAGCAAAGGATGCATTGAAGACCGCTTCAAATGACCGAGAAATCATTGCAGGATACTATCTCAGTCTCGGAAGAATTCTATTTACATCCGGATATGATCTCTCGGCGATCATTTGGTTGGAGAAGGCAGAGAATCTATTCGAACTTAGCCCAGTGAGTTCGGGACAGATAGATACGTACCGTTTTTTGAGTCTGGCATGGTCATCAAAGCTAAATTACGTGGCGGCTTTGAAATACTCTGAAAAATTGATGTCCGCCGCCGCTGGCTCTCGCTTTAAGCATCGCTATCGTCAATCCATTTTTGAAAGTGCGACGCTATTGGCGTCGATTGGTCAGGGGCGAAAAGCAATGGCCATGCGGGAAAAAGGATTGAATCTATCGCTTGAAAGTAGAAATACGTACCAAGCACGAAATTTTCTGGCGTCATTACTGCTGAACTCATTATACGACGGCGAACTATCAAAGGCGTCTAGCTATCTCGACCGGCTGAAGTCACTCGACACAGATGGTGAGTTTTCGTTTGAAACTACACTTGGCAAGGCGATCATTTCTGGGCTAACAGGGCAACACGAAATGTCGGACAAGGCTTTCAGCGAGTTAGAAGAAAGGACTAACAACTCTCCATTCATATTGCCGTCATGGAAAAAAACCATCGCCGAGAAGAATAAAGAATGGGCACGGGTCATACACCACAATCATACGCTTTTGAATCTCGCCATGGCTCGGAAGTTCCGCGACGATCTACCCGGAATATACCTTTCTCTCGCATTCGCTTACTTTCACCTCGGTCAAACTGTAAGAACGCTTGAGTTCCTGGACAAAACCATATCGCTCGTAGAAACGATTCGGAGTACCGACAACAATAACTTCTCGCTTGGACTGTTGGAAATTTATCATAGAGCGTACCGTTTGATGGCCCAGACGAAACTCGAACGTCCTCGCGAATCTTTCGAACTAGCAGATTATCTGAAAGCTAGACTGCTACAAGACCGAATTAATAATTCGTTAGCGAGGGCTACATCGGTCATTACACCCAATATGCGCCTAAGACTCGAAATGCTGACCTCAGATTTAACAGGTTTGCCAGGAGAGGATTCCGAAATCGGTAGACTGGAAACTTTGTTCACGGCCCACATTCCAGAAACGGTTATACAAAAGCCGGACTTTTCGGTATTGGATAAGATCCCAGAACTTGAAAACAAGGCCATTATTTCCTATCTCTTCACAGCGGACGAACGACTTGTCGCATTCGTATGGGAGAAAGGTAAGCCCATTAGGTCCGTGTCCCTCCCAGAATTCGATCGTGATATCGCTGCAGAGGTAAAGCAGACCGAACAGAAGATCAAAAATCGAATCTTCTTTAAACGTGACGGCAAGGAGTTGTTTAACAGACTGTTGAGGCCGCTCAACATTTCCGCACCCCATCTAATTATCGTCCCAGACAAGCAGCTGTGGAAGATCCCCTTCCACGCATTAAGCCCGGATGGAGTGAAATACCTAATTGAGAGCAAACTTGTCAGCTACGCCCCGTCGGTTTCGATTCTTATTGAGCAGTTGATGACCCCGAAAGCGTCTCGCCGAAGCCTTCATGCACTCGCGAATGCCACCTACAAAGAACGGACTCTTCGATACGTGAACGATGAAGCAACAAGTGTATCCAGAATGTTCAATTCCGAGCCTGTATTAAATTCCACGATCACAGATTTTAGGCGGCTTGCGGACAAGTCCGACATATTACACTTCTCAATGCATGCACAGATTGATGGTGACCAACCTCTGGATTCATTCTTGGGCTTTAGATCTGTTGGCCAGGACAACGGGCGGTTGACGGTTGAGGACATATTGGACTCGAGACTCAAAAAAGGTAGTCTTGTCTTTCTTGCCTCGTGCGATACAAACAACGTCCTGAGCGGCGAAGGTCTCGTTAGCTTAGCGTGGGGAATGATAGGAGCCGGCGCCACTACAGTAATCTCTACTCAGTGGGAGGCGAACGATAAATCCACACAAAAGTTCAGCGAGCTTTTCTACCGAGAGCTCCTCAAAGGTTCATCTACGGCAGCGTCACTTCAATCAGCGGCAATCGAATTGATTAACGACAAGTCATCAGGATTCCACGAGCCGTATTTCTGGGGCGGGTTCACCCTACTTGGAGATTTTAGGTGACGGATTCATAACAGTATTACTGTGCACTGGTTTTCACCGAGTGCAAGACCTGTGAACTATTCCCCGGATCCTTAAACAGCTCCCATGCTGATAGAGTTAACGCTCTTGAGTCGTCCTTGTCAGGTCAAAACCTAAAACACAGCTAAGGTTCGATCAAAGAAACATCGCCATTCGGGTTAAGCCGAGTCCTAACTCTGTCTGATTCCATCACCTGTTTCCCCTCTGAGAAGTAGACTCCTTTTTTTCTTTAGAATGTGTGGAGACAGTCATTGTCCTAAAATCCACGCTAATTTCTTCCGCATCAATAATCGTTTGGTTAAACGTCAACCGTGCATTTTGATACCTATTTTCTTCTATTTACTTGCAATATTTGTCAACAACTTTTTTGACGGCGTTAAACGCGCCGTCTAATATCAAAAACAAAATGATATTTATTCTTCTATGCTCGGGATATCTTCCTACGACCAACAAACCATTCCGTTACGCTCACAAGCCCGATCGTAAATGATAGCCCTTTATTGAAATTGAAATTTTCTACCCAAGGAAGACCCAGCAAGTACAGTTTTGAACTGTGCGATAAGGATGCGAAAAATGCTAGATTCGGCACCAGCTCAGATGGTAGAAAGTTTTCTCAGGTCCACAGTAAATGACCCTATCATCCGAGTAACAGTTAAGGGGCGTGCCGATATTCCGCTGGTCACTGGTCGCTTATCGCGAGCCAGCCGTAAGCGACGTGGATAAAACATCATCCGTTCACAAAAGCCGGGGATGCTCACCTGAAATACAAAAAAGCCAATGACACGTATTGATCGTTCTGACAAAATAATAGTGTAGAAAAGAACAAATATGAAGTCAGATAACGAGAGTACCCAATCGACGGGAGACGATAAATGGGGCGAACGCATTGTCGAACGCCTTTTCCCCAATCTTAGGATTTTTGCTCCTAAGTTTCTGAAGCTTGTAAATGACTTCGATCCAGCGACGCCCCAAACTTCGCTCGCTAAGCTAGATCGGATTCTCAGTGGAATGACTCCTTCTACTCCGGCCTCGCAACGGTTCATTCTGCGATTTATCAAGGCCGCTACGCGCGTGCCTCGGTTTCGGCAAAATATCCTCGACCAGCTCGACGAAGTCATAACGATGACGAAGACAGAGGCCAAAAAAGACTCGCGTTATTCCCTTCTTCTGAAACTCATGCACGATGCGGATAAAAAAACCGTCCTCGCCGGAGGGGTCGTAACTTTCCGACACGCAGATCCGAGCCAATGGTTTGCTGTCCAAATGAACTCGAAATCGAAGATAGATCGTGCAAAGTCCGCTGTTGGAGAGCTCCGAGCGAATGCGGCAAAGGACGCCTTCCGCGACACCGTGGAATATTTGTACACGCCTTATATCAAGACGCTTGTTTATCTTTCGCTTCTCCGGGAAGGCCGGGACGAGGAAAGCCTGAAAAAGGTGGAGGGTATGCGGTTTGGCAATGCGATAAAATATCTCAGTGCTAAACTCTCGGATTACCTAAAACTGTTCGACGATAGAGCGGGCTGGATGCGCAACTGCGCTACGCACGACTACGTGCCATTTGACCTGCCGACGGACTCCTCAATATTTCGCGACAGAGAAAAAAATCCGATCCCGATTAGTACTGACGATCTACTGGCCTTAACAGAGGATATGTACCAGCTCGCCGGGGAAACGGTGGCAAGAGTTGGTCAGCTTTACATGTTCCGGGAAGTTTTTCGCAACATGGGTCTTCGCGACATATTGCTCGACCACATTCCTGTCATTGCTTTCGAGAAAGATCCGCAAAAGGCGCAAGGCTTGGAAGAAAAAATGCGAAAAGACTTGGAGGCGAAGTTTAAGACGGGTCACTAAGACAGTCGGCGATTCTTAGAATTGCCATTAACGCATGAGGATTTTAAGAAAGATGTCCCAGTTCCAAAACATCTCAGACTTGGGTTTCGCGCTCCGTCATTTATAGATTCGTGTTCCTTGGCACGACGCGGGTGGAAGGAAGTGGTGTTTCCAACTCGAATATGAATGCGGGAACGAAGCTCCACCGGATCGCGGAACGAATGATGGTACTGAGGTTTCTTTCGAGTCGGCTTCATCATTCGTATCAGGCTATCAATCGGCGTTTCCTTCTTGGACGTAACATTCCTCCTGTAGTCCGAGACCATAATTATTTGGACTGTATTAGAAATCGAGTTATATCTTGGATAAGGTTAATATTAAAATCATTTCTTTTGGAGCAACTTCATGTGGTCGGATAACGAGACAGAGATCGATCTATTAGGATTTGACTATTTAGCGGACGCAGTTGTTTCTGTGGTTCAGCGGGATGATCTTTTGCCCGCGACAATCGGTGTTTATGGCGATTGGGGTGGCGGTAAGTCGAGCCTACTGCGAATCGTCAAAAATAAGCTAGAGACGGATCCCGATGTCGTGGTCCTGTCGTTCAACGGTTGGCTCTTTGAGGATTACGAGAACGCGAAAACTGCGCTAATGGGATCGATCCTTGAGGAACTACAGGATAACCACAAATTAATTCCCGAAGTAAAGGATAAAGTTAAGGGCCTATTAAAACGAGTCAATGGATTGAAACTTGCGACCGGCATTGGAAAGGTCGCGGTCGGATTATCCACGGGCATGCTTCCAATGGTCGCTTCTGGAGGGTGGGATTTCCTGTCTATTTTTGCTTCTTTAAAAGAGAATGCCAAGGGCGTCGATGTCGCTGAACTGAAAGGGATTATTGATGAAAAGAAGAAGGAGGAGGAGGACGAAGAAGCAAAACGCCGAAAGCAAATTCGCGAATTCCGAAAGGATTTTCAAAAGCTTCTGCAGGAGTCAAACATTAAGAGGCTTGTCGTAATCATTGATGATCTCGATCGTTGCCTCCCGGACACAATCATAGATACGCTTGAGGCGATTAAACTCTTCCTCTTTGTCCCAAGCACGGCTTTCATTCTTGGGGCCGACGAGTCCCTTGTGAAGTACGCGGTTCGAAAACGCTTTCCTGAGCTTCCCGGCGAGCGTGCAGAAGTAGGGCGCGACTACCTTGAAAAGCTCGTTCAATTCCCACTTAGAGTGCCGCCGCTCGGTCAGGCGGCAATGGAAACTTATGTCGGGTTGTTGTTCGTCGACCTCGAGGCAGATCTAAACGCAGAGCAGAAAAAAGAAAGTCGTGATCGAGCCCTGGTTGCAGACGCCGATAACCTTTCCTCCGTTAACTTCAATCTCCAGGTTGCCGAGGAAATCTACGGCGAAAATCTTTCGGAGGAACTGAAAGAACGACTCGGTTTGACGCGACGCATAGCCCCATTGTTGGCCACGGGACTAAAAGGTAATCCCCGCCAATGCAAACGGTTTCTCAACACTCTGCTCCTTCGGCTTTCAATGGCGAAGTCACGGAACGTCACTCTCGAACAACGATATCTTGCGAAATTGATGCTCCTTGAATACTTCCGTCCGGAGTCGTTCAGAAGACTGTCGGAGTTACAGTCTGAACAAAGTGGTCGACCTGTTGAATTAGGGGCCATGGAAGCAATCGCGAGGGGCAGCGCGTCCCTCCTTGAGCCGGCGGAAGAGGTGTTGAAAACACGTGCGAGAGAACCCAACAAGAAGGGAGAAAAATCAGAAGCTCAAGCTCAGGTTGAGAAGAAACTTGACGGCGAGTTCCAGCTCTGGCTCGACCAACCGTGGACAGGTAATTGGCTCAAATTGGATCCGCCATTAAAGGACGTCGACTTACGACCGTATTTCTACTTCTCGCGCGACGTTCTGGTGTCCGCAATGGGTGCAGAAGTCAGCCGAATGACTCCTCCCGCTCAAGATGTAGTTGCAAAACTTCTTAACGAAAGTGAGGCAGTTAGAGCCACCGGTCTGACAAAGCTCGAAGGTCTAAGTGACGGGGACATCTCTGCAATTTTTGAAAGCTTCATTAACCGCGCCCAGCAAGAACAAGAAATTGGAAAGGCTAACGCAGCTTTTCAGCGGTTGATCGAGATCGCCGGGAAACGCAAAGAAATGCGCGGCGAGCTGATCATCTTCCTCAACCGGACCCCGGACAGCGAGATTGCTCCCGTCGTTCCGATCCAGCTGGAACAGCTATACAACGACGAGGAATGGGACGTAGCTCTCTTAGAACTCTTTCAAAAATGGGAAAAGTGTACAAATAAGGGCCTTGCGGGAATAGTGTCCAAGCGCCTTCAAATTCATGCGGCGAAGAAATAGCTATGGGAACCTCCAAACCCAATGATGGTCCCTCGGACCGAACCCCACTATTGCCCGACTGGGCACAAAACCCGGACGATAGGCCCCCGGCACCCGTTCCGCTGGCACCTGTCCTCCCAGATCCACTTCCCGATGACCCTCGCGAACCGAGGGAGCCGGACGATCCGCCGCCCGATCTTGTCCCACGGCCTGAGCGGCCGGATCCCGTGCCCCCTCCGCCTGCGGGGCGGGCCTGGCAGAACGCGAAGTCAGATATTTCTCGTTACGGGAAGTCGGGTTCGCGTAATGACCTCGCGAGATCTGGACGGTCATATGTCAGGGCTCGCGGAGGTGCCGCGGCCGCAACTCGAGCATCTTCGGCCGGTCGTTCGTCGGCCGCAAGAACAATTGGGTTCATTTCGACAATCAGCAGCGCCGGCCTAGCCGCGGCGTTAGATAGTATAGGGCTGCGAGACGTCCTCGGACGTTCGGTGGAATCCGTGCTATCGGCGATTGTGAATAAACTTGCCCCTACTGGTAAGGGCAAAGACGAAAGTGCAGCGAGAAAAGCAGTCGACACAACTCTTGTTTCGCTATTTGAACAGTATGGAGTTCTGGATGGGGGACTGGAGCGGCTCGAGGCCTTGGATGCAGCCGCTATCGAGCGGGCATTTCACGATCTTGTCGCTGAGTATAATTTCCAGCGCTGGATGATGGAACTGAGCAAGAGAATCGAAGAGAACGCCGTAAGCTCGGCTGAGGCTTATCGATTGGAACAGTTCGCGAGAGAGTGTATTTATGAGATCACTGTCCTAGATTTCCGCGGTCATAACGTCTTGAACACTGATTGGACTGCTCACGAGAATCAACAGCTTATAGACGGAATCTATGAGCAGGCTTATGTTTTTCTGGAGAATTTATGACGAACTGGAATGTTGTTTGTCGAATCGGCGACGATGACGATTACGCTGCCCCGTCTCCACACCTGATCATTCCGTTCGATCAGGACGGCCGATCAACAGTAGCGGCCAATCGGGTGTTCCACACGCTCACTGGGAATAACCTCTATCCGTCGAGGATCGTAAACGATCTCCTCATGCTTGCGTTGGCTGTATATACGGCTGATCTGAGAATTTCGCGCGCGTTCGGGATGGATCGATGGTCCCGTGAAATCACGGTGCATTCACCTGTTTATAACCCGGATCTCTGGCGAGGAGTCGAACCGCATCTTGCAGAGACGCTCAGCTTCCTGTCGGGCGACAACTGGCACTTTGAGTTTAGAGAGCGTCCTGAGACCGTGGGCGAAGACCAGGCAGATCCACCTGAACGACAGATCGACAAAGTCGCACTGTTTTCGGGCGGTTTGGATTCGTTTGTGGGCGCGGTTGACCTGCTCGAAGGAACTGAGGACATCGTGGCTCTTGTTGGACAGTACGGAGCCGGCTCAACCCATCCGTCTCAAGAAGGAACACATGCGATTTTGAACGAAGCATTTCCCGATCGGACGATACGCATGGGGTTTTGGGTGCAGCCTTCGAGCACGGAAGACCGGTCGGGCGAGGACACTATGCGGTCCCGGTCATTCCTTTTTTTAGCCTTGGGCACTGCCGTGGCTGCCTCAAGCGGTGACCACGTTCCTCTTTATGTCGCTGAGAATGGCCTCATTTCCCTTAACGTACCGTTGACGCCGGCTCGGATGGGCAGTTTCAGTACGCGCACGACGCATCCGTTCTTTGTAGATTCATTCCGAAATCTTCTGCTCACCTTGGGAATTTCTACTCCGCTAATACTACCTTATCGGTTTCTTACCAAGGGGGAGATGGTGCGGGACGCAAAGAATCCCGATGTGACGGGCAAAGGTTTACCTCTCACACTGTCTTGTTCACGCCCAGATGCAGGACGATTCGACAAGCGCCCCCCCGGCACTCACTGCGGATACTGTGTGCCGTGTATCATTAGATTGGCCTCTATGAAAGCAGCGGGCATCTCAACTAAAGACGCAGCGTTTTACGACATCGTGCGTGGAGGGACTGGTCCAAAGACAGCAAAAGGCCGAGATCGCAGGGCGTTTGAACTCGCGATAACTCGAACTAGATCCTTGTCCCGGCTCGGCCTGGTTGGCGAAGTGACAGCTACGGGTCCCCTTCCTGATGAAGACGTATCGGAACTTGCCGACGTCTACTTGCGCGGAATTGAAGAGGTAGCTGACTTCCTAAAAATCAAGCGGTCTAGGTAACTGTGGCAGAAGCGAATAACAATTTTTTCGTTGACATGCACTGTCATATCGATCTCTTCAAGGATCCTTTCGGTGCAATTCTTTCTGCCGAAAGAGCTCACGTTTATACGATAGCCGTTACAAACGCGCCTTTCGTATTTGAGAACACTGCGGAACTTGTTGCGACTTCTCGATATGTCCGGGCAGCCGCTGGGCTGCACCCGGAACTGGTTGGAAGTCACGGCCATCAAATCGATGAACTGCGTCCGCTCCTAGATCAAACGCGATACGTGGGGGAGATAGGATTGGATTACACAACGCTCGACCAGGGTCTGCGGCAAAAACAACGTCTTGTATTCGGCAGAGCCCTTGAGTGGTGTGCAGAGTATTCGGATAAAATTGTTACTCTTCATTCGAGAAGGGCATCGGCTGATGTGATCTCAATGGTGGGTTCCGGTTTCAATGGAAAGGCCATTCTCCACTGGTTTTCGGGAACGAAAAAAGAGGTACAGCGGGCAGCTAATTTGGGTTTTTATTTCTCGGTCAATCCGGCGATGAGTCAGTCAAAGAAAGGTCAGTCTCTTATTGCGGCAATGCCGATCGAAAGGGTTCTCACCGAATCCGATGGGCCACTTGTGGGCATCGGCCAGAACTCCCAACTTCATCCGGCGGACGTAAAGCTTGCAGTTCAAGATATTTCAGCTCTCTGGCGAGTTTCTTTCGACGAAGCGCAATCGCGAATTTGTGAAAACTTCCGAACAATTGTTGACGACAGATCAACACCCTTCCAGGATTTCCTTGGGCAGCCTATGTAGTTTCACATCAATTAAGATGCGTTTACAGGTAGAGTCCTTACCTCTCCCTGCCCTTCGTCAAGTCGCTTGACCGCTTCAAGCATAAGTTCTGCATCCGTTTCGGCGTAAATATTCGTGATACTCATATCTGAGTGTGCGAAGAGATTCTGCACGATCAGAGGATTTGTGTTTCTTCGGATAAGTTCACTAGCGAAATAGGTTCTTAGGTCGTGAAAATGATAGTTTTCTTCCCGAGTTCCGTCTGGCTTGTTGATTTTTGCTCGAATCAGGACTGGGTGCCATCGTTTTCGGAAATCGACGATTGGAAAGGGCAACTGCTTATCGGCAATCAAATCCCTCAGGACCGATGTCGCGGTTGCGTTGATCGGAACCGATCTAGGAGGCCGGCCTTTTGAACCAATTACCCAGACACGCTGATTCTCAAAGTCGATCACACTCTCGTCTAGTGCCAAAAGTTGACCTCGACGCAGCGGTGTATTTACGGCCAATTGTACGAGCCTATAGAGTAGCTGATCCGATTCGAGTTCCTTCCAAAGAGCTTCCTTTTGCTCGGCTGTGAGAAGTCTTTTTCGAGGTGGCGGTTCCGGAAGTGCTTTCACGTACTGCATCGGATTGCGCTCAAGTAGATCTTCCTCGCAAGCGAGACTAAAGATCTTAGATAGAGTCGACATGATCCTGTTTATCGACGACGGCGAAATGGTACTTTTCTTTTTTCGCTGGTTTTTTCCATATTGCAGTTTCGATCGACAGTCTCGACAATCTTGCGGGGTAATAGAATGAAGTGGCTGGTCCTTGAGGTGCTTCAGAAGAAGTTTTATATAAAGGTTTTTTGCCCCTTTATTTATATTATTCTGCTCAACATACTTTCGATATGTCGTCTCAACAAATTGACCGAAAGTAATGGTCGTGTCTGTCAGCCCAAACGCTCGGTCAAATAGCTGCTTCACCAATTGTCGTTCGGCGAGTTCAGCTTCTTCCTTAGTACGGGCTGTCGGAATGACCTGATGAATCGTCTTATGACCTTTAACCCGCCTGTATACCCACCAGCGAGCTGTCGCATACGCCGGATGCTTAGCGTTGATCTTTTTGCCGTTATATTTCTTAAAGACTGACATACGCTTAGAAATTTGCTAACCAGGCATCTACCTCTGTCCTATTAAAAGTTGGTCGACCCACGCCGTGAAACGGCAGGCCATTGCATCTCATCCATCGATTAATCGTTGCTCCTGACTTCTTCAAATACTTCGCGACTTCAGACTTCGTCATGATCTCTGGTGGCTGAACCGCGTGTATAGCTTTCTCGATGGCTCCTGCCACTGAAGTGTCAATTAACCGAATCAGTTCAGCCTTCTCAATCGTTATTATTTCAACCATTGAAATTCCTCCGGTTCCCAAGTGGGCAAACGATGTGCCGCAGGCCTTTTGCGTAGAAAACAGTTCAAAAAGTACGTGATTTCGCTAAATTTGCACCAATCGACACGCTTTTGAACCACGTTCAAAACGCTACTGAACCGCAGTGATCGATAGTGATAAATTTTGAGAGTTTTGAGCGGAAAAAGCGGGACAAAAGAATACTGCAACCAACCTGCAACCAAGTCAGAAAAATAGAGCCTCCAGCAATCGCTGAAAGCCCCATTTTTATTGGTCGGGACGGCGAGATTTGAACTCACGACCTCTCGCACCCCAACCAATCTGGGGACCGGTCAAAAGTTCTCAACATTGCTCAAAACCGCTTAAAATCAATACTTCCGAATCAACCGAATAGCTATGAATCCGTTTGAATCGATAAAAGTGCAACCATCCCGCAACCAACTTGTCTAAAACTACGCCGACCATTACGCGTCGAAAATCAAAATCAGTGTGCCCCAATCGTTGAATAAAATACCATACTTCAACCTCCGCCAGCCGCTTATTTTTCTGCTCGTGACATTGGCCAACTCTCACTAACCTTTAACGGTATGAGTTGACATCATTTGCCATCTAGTGGTGATCTTCGATTTCTAAGACAAAATGTAACGCTTGCCCTGTCATTCTTAACGCTGGCGATCAAAGTACCGTTTGATCCTCGACGAGCGGGCTTGATTATCTAATGCTGAATATTTCTCACACACGGGTTCGGCCAGCGGGGCTAGCTAGTCGTGCCATGCCCCGACATCCAACTCATATTTAGCAACCGCGTGAATCTGGTCCATAAGGAGAGCGATAAAGCCGGCCAACCGGGCCGACAAAATGAACTGCGCGCAATCACCGACGTGACCGACCTGACGTTTTATCCGAACCAGCGCTTGCATCATTCTTTAAGCCTCACCGGGTGACTAGCAAACTCGATCCCGATATTTGCCCGTGCTGTCAAGCTTTTGACGGAACATACTCCCGATAATATTGAGCTACAACCGACTTTGGAAACTGTAGCATAAGTGTCTCCAAAGGTTCGTCCCCAATCGTTCGCGAGGCCTGCCTGTCACCGTCAGCAGCGGCCCAGCGACTTAGAGATGCTCCTAAGTGAATTCCGTAATTCGCCGAATCTAGTCTAATGGTTCCGTCCCAAAAAGGTCGAAAATCCGCATTCACGTTGACTCGCGAATTGAAATCATATTCGTTACCGATCTCCACCTGGTTGCTATTCAGGGAATGCTGTTCGTATATATTCTGTCCAATATCTTCATTCTCGAGATCGAGAGTAAGTAGTTTGGAAGCATCAACCTCATGAAAGCTTGAGGCGATTTGGTTGATCCAATCTGAACCCGCTGGACTATAGAGTATTCCGTTGTTGATCATTGGCTTCCACTCGTCGCTCCACCAGTAGATCAGATTCCAGATTTTCGGGATCGAAGGGCGGATCAATTCGGACGGATCTTTGAACAACAGCACATCGCAATCGAACCACCATCCCCCGAATTTTTGCAGCAAGAGCGTCCTGATAAAATCCGATCGGAAAGGAATGTGCAGACACGTGCGTGCCGGACTCGGCAGATTGATCCATGAGTCGATCGTTCCGTCCGTCAAATGCCTGTGACGTGTTCCGAAAATACGGCTGATAGAACTAATGCATAGCTCTGTGAATGGATGGGGAGTTCCTTCCCAGTATGTGAAAATGTATTCATTCATGAATGGTTTTGAAGCATTCTTAGATGCCGGTCTCGATGCTCGTCGGAGCTGATCGATCTAAAGGTTACGCTAAATGAGACTGCGACCTTTTCGTCGTTAATCACATAATGCGGACTGGTAACGGGGATGTAGACGCCGGAGGAAGGCGTCATATAGAACTTTTCGAATTTCCCTTCATCGACCGTTGCATCCGACAGGGAGAAACCTACCTCATCTGCGTAAAACGCGGCGATCTGGGTGGGACTGACGATCGGATCTTTTTCATGCCGATTTAAGTAGACCGACTTGGATCCTGACACCTGGAATAAGAAGTTATGTTCGGGGTCGATATGCAGCGGGACTCGAACAGATGGGGAACTCACGAATGCAAAGCACATCGGCCGCAAGCAGTCGCTGGCTGCGATCCCGAGCTCGCACGTGAGGTCTTCCAGAAGCTCTTCCATAATGCGTTTGTAAGTCGGGAGCTGTTCGAGATTTCTAAAGATCATCCACGTTGAACTGCTTTTGATGTCATCGATCAATTCTGAGATCGAGAGAATGCCTGTGTGGTCCGATACCACTTCGATCATGTCGGAGGGCAACATGGTCGAAACCCGGGTGAATTCTTCTACCTCGAAGGATGGCTCGCCTGAGAGTCCATGTTCAAAACAGAAAGAGCGAGTTGGGAAATCCCGCCGAGCTTCTCGATTGATCGTGAGGTGTCCAGGTCGATCTTTATTCATTCTTATAGTTTTGTGATCGTTGGAGCCAAAATATGCTTCTCATCCCAGTACATACACCCTGGAGGCGGAGAAACCTCCACCAGATCACCCGTAAATTCCGTGAATCCCGCTTCGTGCAAAAGTTTGACGTACTCCGGCGTAAACTCCACCTCTCCGGCATAGTGAGTAAACACGCCGCCCGGCTTCAGCAGCCTATAGGCTTCGTCGAAAAAGCTGAAGCGCGCCGTATGCAACTCATCGAGAGAAATTGGGTAGGTGTCAAAGAGGATTCCGTCGAGGGACGCATCGGGCAATTCAGGAGTAACCTCCTGCCAGAATCCGAAAAGCGGCTTAACATTTGGATGCTTATCTTTGAACTTCAACACGTTGTCGAAGACGTTAGCATTCGCCTCGACGATCCAATGCTCGGCGATCGGATCCTCCTGGATGAATGCGGCCGAGATCCCGAGTCCAAATCCAATCTCGAGTACAACGCCTCCCCGTGAAGCAGCAATGGATGCTAAACGCTTCATGTAAGCCCCCTCCCACGTTTCCATGACCGGATGCCCGTCTATGAGGAGTTGTTTAGCCGTGATCTCTACGGGGGCGTTCCTCCACTTTTCTCGCGTGTCAGGAAATGCGAGCTCATTCAACGGATGATTTTCTTTATTGAACATGATGATTTCGATGATTTAAGTTTTAGTAAGCTCAAATAGCTCTAAAATGAAGTCGTAGTTACCGTTCTCATCGGCCAACCGAGATTCCTGGATCAGGCGAAGCGAGATTCTACTCTCACGACATAGTCTCTCGAGCAGCGGTCGGTCACCGCTCGTTGAGGAAAAACCGAGGAACGCTTCGCCGTTATCTTTCAGGTAACTATCGAAGCCCGAGAGATATTTTTGGATGGACCGATAGTTCGGGTCAAAAACACTTCGTTGCAAGAGGTTATCCTCTTCGAGAGCCTGCTGGACAAATGGCGCGTTCCAAAATATCCTATCGAACCTAGCCCCTTTATCGACCTGCTCGAAAACGTCGGACACAAAAGCGTCGACTCGTTGTTCGACTCCGTGGAGGATACTGTTTATCCTGGTGTTGGCCACAGCGTCCGGGTTTAGATCTACCGCAGTTACGTTACATCCCGTCAAAGCCTGCGTGACCGCTATAAGCCCCGTACCGCTTCCGATCTCAAGAAGCTTCTCGCCATCTTGTCCGGATAATGCTTCGCAAAAGAAAAAGCTGTCCTCGAAAATCGGCGGCGCGAATACAGTATTCAATCCAACAAAAGATCTACCGTTAAACTCGAACGTGTAGACCTCGGGAAGTGCTCGATTCCTGAGCAGATACTCGTTGGTGATATCAACGTAATCAAGCATAGTTTCACTTTACGGCGCACCGTTTAAGGTCCAGGGTCGCGCAATGAAAGGAACCGCCGAAGATGTAATAACTCTCGAAAGGACAGGGGATCGGTTCGAACCCGTGGTTTCTTAACACTCGGATCATATCCTCCTGGTTCTCTTCTACGACGACGCGTTTTCCGTCTAAGCTCAAGACGTTCATGCTCATCCAATCACTCACGACGCGGTACTCGCCGATCTGCGCAAAAAATGACTTGGGCTTTGGTGCTTCGATCAGATCCCATTTTTGTAAAAATTCAGGTAACCGCTTTGGATCGACGAATTCAGGGTTGAACAAGAGCTTGCCCTCGGCGAGCGGCATGATCGTAGTGTCGATATGCAACGTGGTCTTACTGAGCGACTCGATCAAGCTGATCTCAACTTTTTCGGGAAGGATATGCTGTAACCACTCTACGCCGAAATTGTTGGTAGCATGACTGAGCTGACCGACAATGTTGTTTCCAAAACGCAGAAAGTCCGCCGCATCAAACGTAGGCTCGAACTCCGTAATTGAGAATGGAAAGGTATCACCTTTGAGATCGTAATAGAGTTTGTCGGATAGGCTTGGCTTCGGGGCTGAGATCCATCTCGCTCCACCTTTGAACAATTCCTTGAGGATAGTTCTGAAAGGAAACGCTTCGAAGTATCGACCTCTGTCCGACATTGGACACTCAATGATCAGGTCGCCGACTACCAGGAACACATCTCGTGGATTGGCGCTCGAAAGGCCGTTGGCAACTTCCCAGTCAGGTGTAGAGTATCCTCTCCCGAAATCCATCCCATCCGGTCTCCACACGTTAATGCCCTCACGCGTGAGGATATCGATAAAGGTCTGCAGATCACTGGTTGCTCGTTCGATCAGCTCTTGAGGTATTGGTTTCCCTTTTGACGCGAATATATCTTGGTAATCGGACAACGCCTCCTCGGGGATCGTATTCAACAAAAGTCGATCCCAATCAGGAAAGTACGAATTATCGATCCGCCCCACGACGACATCTTCGAGAGGATCCCATTCATTCCAAGAACTGACTAAACCTTTCATAAGTGCTTCACATGCGCGCTCTAACCTAATCGCCGATTTGCCGATCGCATGATCTTGGTCAGCAATTCGCTATAGGTCACGCCCGCCGCGGCCGCCGACCGGCAGAAATCTCCGATCTCAGGATGAAGATGCGGCAGTGGGTTGATCTCTATAAAGTAGATTTCGCCCGACGGATCAACGCGAAAGTCGATACGAGCGGCGTCACGGCACGCTAATCCGTTGAAAATTATCTCGCTCGCCGATCTGATCTTCTTTGCCAACCGCAAATCATCGATTCTTACATACTGCGCACGGTCGCCCGAGTTCTCCTTAACGTCGAAACCGTAGACAGGGCTATTCAACAGCACCACCTCTATGGGATCAAAAACCTCTACTTCGCCTTCTGAACCCGTCAATCCGATTGTCACCTCGGTCCCCGTTATGAACCGTTGAACGATCATAGGTCGACGATATAGATTAAACATCGAGCTCAAGTGCTCCTTAAGTTCTGCATGAGAGTGAGCGATCGAGGTTTCACTTATGCCTATACCGCTGCCTTCGTGTGCAGGCTTAACGATGTACGGATAATCGCTCAGTCCAGAAGTAGCTTCGATGTCCGAAGGAGTTTGAATGTAGATCCAATCCGGTGTGCTAACTCCGAGCTGCTTAACCAAAAAGTTCGTGAGGTTCTTATCGAGCGTCTTCAACATCACGTCCGGCTCGGAAAACACGTAAGGAAGACCGTAAAGCTCGCAAAAAGAAGGTATCAGTGACTCTCGATAACTCCCTCCCGCCATTTCGCAAATACTGAATATGAGTGCGTTCGCTTTTACCAGCTCCTGCGGAGTGTCTGGGCCGTAACGAAAATCCAGCACGTTGTACCCTATTCCAGTAAGTCCGTCACGCAGTAATGCGACGGTGTCGGGTATGTCCCAATCAGCGCTCAGATCACTCGGCTCGCCCTCGAATTGGGGTTGATAGTCGAGTCGAAGATTGTAGACGAGTGCCAAATCCTTTTGAGAAGTCTCCATATTCTGTCCGCGCGATCAATTTGAAAGTATGATCGAGATCTCCTGTTGCCTGACAGGTTCCTGGCAGGTACCCAATGAATAGGTCACGACATTTACAGACTCGTATTTTTGCGGTCCTCTGTAACAGAGGCACGCATGGCTGGCCTTAACGCGAGCAAACGCTCCCTTCGCATTGCCGAAGGTAAGCAGGTCTTCGCAGAGTTCCCTCGCGACATTTTCCTGAATGTTGAAACGACGCGTGCGATAATCAACTAATCGCGAAAGCTTTCCGATCCCCAAAATTAGCGAGTCGGGTTCGTAGATAAGGTCAACAGTCCCCCAAAATGGCAGAAAATGGTGCATGCAAAAAGCGAGATACGAGATGTTCAGCCCGCTCACCAGCCCAGAGAAGTCACGATCGGCGACTTCCTCGGTCACCGTAAGTATTTCCGAGGCGTCTTTGCTCACGTAGCCGGCAAAAAGCTCTCGATACGCAGCGGTGATCCGATCGGGTTTCTCCTCGATCCCTTTTAAAAACTTGTCCAATTCTGCTTGCGGCAGAAACTCGCTCATCCAATCGGTAAGCTTTGAATCAGGGTTTTTGCTCATCTCTTCTTGTAAAATTCACGTCTAAACGATACTCGTTTCAACTCCATCGAAATCTCGGCATGTCGTCACATCAGTATCCTCCCAAAAGTTCAATGGAACGGGGATCTTTCCGCGTCCGGTCACGTCGACAATATAGGTCGGACACGCAATGCCACTCAGGTGAGAGCGGAGCTGTGAAGCGATCAATATTTCTTTATCAAGGTCGCAAACGTAACTCTCGAGGCCTTTCACTTGGTCGCATCGGTAAAGGTAATAAGGTTGAACCCCGATAAAGTATAATTGTTCGAAGAGCTGGCGAAGCGTCTCGAAGTCGTCGTTGATCCCGCGAAGGAAAACTGTCTGGCTGAGCAACAGCATTCCTCGTCGACGCAAGTCCGCTATGACGGTGCGCGTTTCATCGCCAAGCTCAGCCGGATGGCTAAAGTTGATCAAAACGAATATCGGGCGCGTTTCGGCTAACTTTTCTAGTCGCTCGAGTAGTTCCTGAATTGGTTTTGTGGAGAAGGAACGCGGGTTGTGACAAGGAAGCCTCGTCCCTACACGAAAGATCTTTATCGTCGTGACTTCAGATAATACATCCAGAATGCTGGAACTGATCTTAGGCGTGTAGAACGGATCGCCACCCGAGAGGATGACGTCATTGATCTCAGGCCGTCGCTCAATGTAATCCCGAATCGATTTGATATCTGCAGATGCCAGGTCACCCTCAGCTAATCCGATCTCACGACTCCGGGTACAGAACTGACAATGGGCCGCGCATCGGAAAGACACCTTGATCAATGCTCGGTTAGCAAACTTGTGCACCAAGCCCTTGATCGGTGAGTAGCTTCCTTCGTGTAATGGATCTATTTCAGGATGGTCGTAGACAGTCGCAACTTCGGTCGGCAAGATATACTGCCGGTGTATTTCGGGTACACCGAACTGCTTCTTCAGATGTGGAGTGACCTTTTCTTGCATGGGTAACGATAAAGCATGATACCTCAAATTGAAGTACCGAATCTTTGTTACGAAGGCTGCGATCTGATCGGACGTAGTTCAGTTCTCGTTTTCTGGCAAGCCTTAAGTCAAAATACTCCCGAACATTGGTTTTCGAGCAGTGCCCGAAACGCCACCTTGGACGACTGTTGCTATCCATTGGTTTTGGTCCTGAAGTACCTGCAACCCGTCAAGCATATTCCACTCTTTTCCACCTAAGTCGAGGATGATATATTCACTCAAACTGGCTGTCAGAATGCGGAGGACTAGGGCCTTGCCTTATAATAGTATTATTTCTCGCTACCCCGCCACTGGAAGAACAGCGGAAAGGCTACTCTACTTCGTTTTTGGCCCTTCCTATCTCATCGGGCGTTGAGAATAAGGAGCCGAAACAAAGTTGGGGATACGATACTTTTAATTCTCAATGCGAGGTGGCAAGCCGTTTTGCCGGCAAGTAGTCTCACTATGAAGGACTCGAAAAGCTGTGACAACTGTAATAGGTATTACTCAAATGAGACGGCCTTTTGTCCTTACTGCGGGAAAAGTCTGATTAGCAGGCTCATCTGCACCAGGTGTAACTTTGCTAATAAATCGAACGCTAATTTTTGTGGACAATGTGGCACCTCACTTAATAAATCCACATTTCCTTCCATACCTGAAAACGACCTTCTCGAACTCCCTGAGAGAAGACGAGTGAATCCCACGATCGAACCGGTCATTGATGTCACCAACCTCTCCTACTCAATTCCTCAATCGGAAGAGAAAGTTATTTTAAATAAATGTTCCTCAGAAGTTCCGTATTGGGAACACGAATATGTCTATGGTGTCTCCGAACTCGACTACGCTTCCAAGAATCAAAAGGCCTTTTACCAATACTTTAAGAATGCATTTTTGAACAACGTTTTGATTGATATTGAGGGGAATTCCAATTACGCCTTCATTCTGCTCTTCGATCTTCAAAATCAGTACAAGACGCATCGGAACATCCTGAGACTGGAAGAAGCCTTTTCAAAACTTGCCACAATTTGTCCCGCAACAAGCACATATAGTCGAGAAATGTTGCGCGAAACAATGACCTCCGCCGGTGATTTAGAAGGTCTTAGGCGTTTGAGTGAACGGCAACAGGAGGAGGAGTACTGGCGATTCGGGAGCAAATATAAGAGAAGGCTCGCGTTGGACTTTGAGCAGGTTGAGCTACTAAATAAGCTTCCTTATCCTCGAAGTAATTTTGTCGACATCGAGTACTGTTGTGTTGAGGTAATCAAACTGTATCTCGCGACAATCGAGAAACTGAAACTTGAGTACCTAGCAAATCACACAACATTGGACAAAGAGTCTGAAAGGATCGCGGATTTGGTCGCGAGGAAACATTTCCGGTATCGCTTCAACAGTTACAATTATCAGTGGGCAGTTCAGTCAGTTACCGAAAATATTTACTCGATCATTTTTAAGCATTGTGAAAATGCGGTTCGGGAGAACTACGGGCATAAACGGAAGCTCAATACCAATGTTTATGATTCTCCGCAAGCAAAAGCAGAAATCGATAAATCAGTCGTATCGAAGATTAAGGGGATAATTCAGGCTGGAGTAAACACGATCAGTCCGCCGGATGAAAGTACGGAGATCGAACTCAACGGACAAAATACGACGCGCTGGAAAGTTAGATTCAGTGAATTGACTGCCGAGCAGCCAATACACGCAGAACGATTTGTTGCTGATCTAATTGAACTTGGAAGACTAAACCAACGAAATCCGTCAGTCGAGAATATATTCTTTGAGGGCTCAAAGTATATTTCAAAAATTGACAAAGTATCCGCTCTGTCCTTGTACCTTCATTATCTTTATCACGACCTCCGTTCAATAAAAGTTGACAACAAAAGACTTACTAAAACAATTCAAAAAAATCTTTTTAGGACAAACGAGCAATTGCACCAATTCGAGCAAATTGTAAGCGACTTCATCAATAACCGGGACTTGGAAAAGGCTCTCTCTGAAATACCGCAGATTTATCTCACAAAACGAAAGGAAATAAAGCTAGATGCCGGCGCGATACAAGACGCCCATAGTAAACACAGTAGTACGGTTGGACTGCTGAATGAGTATTTGCAGGATGAATTTGACGACGGTCAGAACTCAATCATCTCGGAGGAAATAAGCAGTGAAGAGGTGCGGATAGAGATCGCTCAAAAAAGCTCAACAACTCCGGTTGCTGAACTGGTCAGCGATGTGGTGTTGAATTCAAATCAAATAGAACTATTGCTTCTCTTTGCAAAAGGCAGCTTTAGCCTTCAGCAACATGATGCGGAAAGTTTTGCGAGGCTCCACGGCCTATTTAAGAATCAGTTGATCGAAAGCGTCAACGATTCTTGTTATGAAATTCTTGATGATATTCTCATCGAGGAAGAAGACGAAAACTATATTGTAAACCCTGAATATTTCAAACGGATTATCAACGTATGATCGAGAATATTAAACCGAAAGAAGCGACTTCTATCATCAATTCGTTAATTGGTGGCGTTGTTCCCAAGACCGGTGTTCAGCATATTACCGTAGGGCGCTCCGAGGAGATTGCGGCGGCTGTGAAAGCGTTGGAAGAGGCTCGGGATGGCCAGAGTTTGGTCAAGTTTTGGATTGGCGACTACGGTTCGGGAAAATCATTCATGCTTCACGTTTTAAACGTAATTGCGATGAAGCAGAAATTTGTTGTGTCGAGTGCTGACTTTACGCCGGAGAATCGTCTCTATTCCAATGACGGCCGGGCTCTGGCCCTATACTCGGCGATAATGAATAACATATCGATTCAGACGAAACCCGAGGGTGGTGCGTTGCCGACCTTAATGGAGAAATGGATTGAGCAAGTCGTAGTTAAAACAGCCGAAGAAAACAGTATTTCGTTAGCGGTTATACGAGAAGAACGATATATCGGTCTAATTCAAACAAATATCATGAAAACCATAAACGAACTGACCGATGTCGGCGGGTTCGATTTTGGAATGGTGGTAATGAAATATTATGAGGGATTTATAAATGGTGACGATAGCCTAAGGCGAAATTCTCTGAAATGGTTGAAAGGCGAGTACCATACAAAAACCGAAGCTCGACAAGATCTAGGTGTTCGGGAAGTCATAAATGACACTAATTTTTATGACATGCTCAAAAATTTCTGCAAACTTTTTGTGAATATGGGCTATAGCGGATTTATGATCAACCTCGATGAGGTTATTAACCTCTATAAGATTTCCACAGCAGCGATGAGGGAGAAAAATTATGAAAAGATTTTGTCTATCTACAACGATTGTTTTCAGGGAAAAGTAAACAATTTGTTCTTCAACTTTGCTGGAACAAGGGAGACGCTCGAAAACCCGCGTCGAGGACTATTTAGCTACGATGCATTAAGAACGAGACTGGAAACCAATAAATTTGAAACCGCCGAGGTAAGAGATTTTGCGCAGCCTGTAATACGCTTGTTCCCATTGGACCACAATGAGATTTTTGTCCTCCTCAAAAATCTAAAAGCAATATTCGATTTCAACTACCAAATAACAATTGACGTCAGTGATGAAGACATTCGCTACTTCATGGAAGAAATCTTCAATAAACCAGGCGCCGCCGAGTTCCTTACTCCGCGCGAGGTTATTCGGGATTTCTTAAACATATTGAGCATCCTCAGGCAAAATCCCAATGTTGACAAGAAGAAACTGTTTCGTGATATCGAAATTTCGGACGAAAGGCCGGATGAGAATCCTCTGGATCGCATTGAAGAACTTTAATGTCATTTGAATTGCTCTCAGAACCGATCCGTAGGTACATTCGCGATCAGCGGTGGGAGGAACTTCGTCCTATTCAGCACGCCGCAATATCCAAAATCCTATCAACGAACGACAATTATATATTGGCATCGAGAACGGCGTCGGGCAAAACTGAAGCAGCCTTTCTCCCAATTCTTTCCCAAACGGATTTTGATCATGCTGGAGTCCAGGTCCTTTATATTTCGCCATTGAAGGCTCTAATAAACGATCAGTTTGTTCGGGTTGAAGAATTGTGCAAATACCTCGATGTACCAGTTACAAAGTGGCATGGAGAAGCAAACCAGTCGGCCAAGACAAGATTGATCAAGCGGCCTCAAGGAATCGTGCTAATCACCCCGGAGTCTCTGGAGGCCATGCTCGTTAATAAGCCATTCAACGTGAAGCACCTCTTTGGAAATCTAAAATTTGTTGTTATCGACGAGATACATTCATTTATCGGAACTGATAGAGGTACGCAATTAAAATCGATAATTTCACGGCTTCGGAATCCCCCCTCGCCCCCCTTTCGGATAATTGGCTTGTCCGCGACTATTGGTGATTATGTTGAGGCAAAGAGATTCACCGGTAACGAGACGGGAACGAAAGTATTGCTGGATCGGAGTGCGAAGGAGGTCGAAGCTCAATTCCGATATTTTGAGGGGTCGGATAGTGAACTTCCTCTGGATCTAGTGAAAGATCTTTATCTTGAAACGGAAAATAATAAAGCATTAATTTTCCCAAACAGCCGTGGTCGAGTTGAAGAGGTCTCGGTAAAACTGAAAAAGATTTCCGACCGTGTTCAAGGCCATTCAAACTACTTTTCTCATCACTCCTCCGTCGATAAGGACGTTCGCGAGTATGTCGAATTTTTCGCGAAGAATAATCGAGGACAGAATTTCGCGATTGCGTGTACATCTACTCTTGAACTGGGCATTGATATCGGTACGGTAGATGAAGTCGTCCAAATCGACGCTACAAATAGTATTTCTTCTTTGATTCAAAGGCTTGGAAGGAGTGGAAGACGCAATAGTGAAAAAAGCAGATTGATCTTATACGCAACAAAACCATGGAGTTTTTTACAATCTTTGGCTTGTTGGGCGTTGTACCAGGATGGATTCATTGAACCTCCGGAAACCAATTCGCGTCGATTGGACATTCTCGTTCACCAGGCGCTTTCTATCACAAAGGGATCTTCAGGTATCGAAATAGAATTACTTGTTGATCAGTTAAAGCAAAATTGCGCATTCGAAGACCTTTCTATTTCCGATATTGAAGAAATTATTGATCACCTAACTGAATGTGATCTCTTCGAGAAATTACGCAAGGAAATAATCATAGGCATTGAAGGGGAAAAGGTTGTTAACAGTCGTAATTTTTACAGCGTTTTTACAAATGAGGATACTTTCAAAATTCTTAGCTCTGGAAGTCCCATAGGAGATATCCCATTTTCCCCGCAAATAGTTGAAGGCGAGAATCTACTGTTAGCCGCCCGAATATGGAAAATCATCCATGTAGATTTCGATGCCAAAAGGATCCATGTTATCAAAGCGTTAGACGGGAAAAAGCCATCATTTTCAGGTACTGCTGCTAGTGTTCATGGTAGCGTCAGACAAAAAATGTTGGAACTACTTTACTCGAAGGAAGTCTTTAATGTTCTTAACAAAGCAAGCGTCATGGAATTAGGAAAGTTACGAAAAGAATTTGCACCGTTTAACATCCAAGACTTTCAAACTGAAAGACCGATGCGGATAAAGGATGGCTCTGTCGAACTATTCACGTTCGCGGGCACCAAGATAAATAATACGATTTATCTTTTACTGGATTTGGCGGGATTCGAATGTAAGCTCAATACTCCATCGAGCTCGTTTGAGATTGAAACATCTGCGACCCAGCTGCGGGCAAAATGGCCTGCTTTGCAATCAGCCTTGCAGCACATAGATGAACACCTTTCTGATCTAATTGACAAACGTCCTCAAATACTAAGTTTCTCAAAGTGGGGATCACTACTACCGAGAAAATTTCAAGTAGAACTGCTAAAGCGAAAATACTATGACTTTAATGCAGCCATCAAATTTATCGATTCATGCAAGTTTGTAGAGAACTGTTAACAACATTAAATTCCTCAACCCGAGTTAGTCGGTTTCAGCGTTATCTCCGCCATCCAGGCCTCGTAAATCATTACCATTGCGAGCGTATCGAGTTCACAGTATTTTAATAGGGCGGCTTTCATTTGGTTGCGAGCTTCCGAAGGCAAATCTTCGAATTGGAGCTTGCAATATGCCGTCATCGCGGCCCCGCCATCTTTTATCTTGTCCATCTCCATGATCGCAGCGTAATCATTTTCCGATTCATCGGCGAACATCACTGGTAAAAGTTTGTAAGGATCAATAACGCGGCCATCTTTTTCGACTACCCACGCCTGATCAGTGAAATTTCTACTCGGAATTCCACCCTCTGCTCCATAAACGGGTTGGCAGTACTTCGCCTTTAGATACTCGGAACTATTTAGCGTAGCTGGGAGCACAAACTTCAAGGAATTCGAGCCGTTAGTTGCCGGATCGTAATGATATCGCTTTACGAGTTCAAGAAGATCAACCATCGGACGAGAAGTCGTCCAGGCTTCATCCTTGTCTTTTCGTGGGTTAGTAATGGATTCGATAAATGCAATGAGTTCCGCGCGATCCGGAATGTCTATAGGATCCCGCAGCAGCTGTTCACGAATTGCGCAAAGATATGAATTTTCATGGGCCGCGTATCGGAAAACCGTGCCATCGTCATCTGCAAGTTGTCGCATCAGTTCACGGACACAATCATAATTTGGAAATGTTCCTGGTTCGATCGAGATGAATTCGCCAGCGTGTTCAACATCTCCATTTTCACCGACGATGTGATGGGAGAACTGGAAAAGAACTCCTTCATATGGTCGGCGCCCTTCCTTGAAGGGAATCGCTGGCATTGAGGTTTCAAAATCTATAAAGTGCAGCGGAAACGTCCAAGACTCTATCTCGCGCTCCAGATTCTGGCGGTCATAGAATGGCTCTGCGACGCGTCGCTGACCGAGATCAATTTGCATCCATTGTCGTTCGGTCCGCGCGATGCCCGGTTTACCGTCCGGTTTTGGTTTTATGTCATCCTCTGTTAGGTCAGAAAATTTTATTCTGCGATCCGACATAAATTTGTCTTTTGACCGCAAATCCCAAACGTCAAGAACTGTCGACTCTTCAAAATCGGCATCCGTCCAACCGAGCGTGTAGCTCCAGCACTCACGAAAACCGCTTCGAAGTTTTCCGCCAGCTTCGTCGTTAGCAAGACGAAACTCACAATCTTTGCATACGCTCCGCGGCTCACTAATAATTTTTTCGTCGCGGCTGTAACTATCCGCCAGCATTGCGCAGTAGTCATCAAACCTGTAATCGTCAATCAGTTCAGCAAAATACTTCTCGCAAGTTTCGTCAACGTTTATTGCCCGAAGGATTTGGGGCGTCAGATCAGCTTTGGTAAGAGTATCGGCGATTTGGACTCGGCGCTTTCCTTCTTCCCGAACAAGGCGAAATTTCTGATTCAGCCCGTCAGTCGGTGCTATCGACGTTTTGTCGACAAGCATCAGATGTGCTCTGACCGAAAAATCGGTTTGGGCAAGTGATATAACGTGTTTTTGGAACGCAACATCCTCGATATACTTCCTCCAATCGCTACTGATCGTTCCCTTTTGGGTAAGCATGCCGCTCTCTTCAGTGAAGCCACAGGATTTTGCCTTTACCTCAAATAAATCGAGCTGATTGCCGTCTTTGACAATTACATCGCACCGCACCATGAAGTTTTCGAATTTGAAAACGGCCTCAAACAATGTGACATTGTCAGCTTTCAGATATTGTTCTGTCGCGGTTGCGGCTGCCTCGTCATTCGGCGTTTCGATCAGAATTCCGTCAGGAAAATAACATCGAGCAAGAGCCCCAACCTGAAATCCGCCTTCGGCCAGATTCTGCAGAAAAGAATCCTCGATCTTTGCATTGGCGTACTCAGCTTTGCCCGTATAGAAAAGCTTGGTTGGACACTCCGTCGCCAACTTGAATTTTGATTTGGTGAAGTATCGCATTGGTACGAAACTGGCTTCTCCTTTCAGAAGAAACGGATCAGCGGAAATTTCGGTGCTTGAAAATGTTAAATTCTCGCCAGCCTATAGAAAGATTTTAGAAGCATTAGCTGAAAATCTAAAGTTGTGTCCAAGCGCCTCCGAGTTACTCATTAGGTCGAATTTGCGATTGCTGGACGGGCTACGTTTCTATGATTGGCATTGCAACAGAAATAGCGGATTTCTCCTACACTTCTGGACTGCTCTTCGCGTCTGAAAGTCTATCCGCAGAGAAACTCTGGAGACGGAAGAAGCAAATGTCTACCGTCCAAACCGAACAAATCGGGACCGCAATAAGGAAATGGCAGTGGTCAACCTTCTTGGCCGATGCGACCTTATCCGGTAGCGATTGTCACAGATTCCTGGTAGCCTCCGTCGGCAGTCCTTTCAAACGTTACGATCCTGCCAACCGCATTCAGCTTTTGGCCAAGGAATAAACCAAAAGAGGCTGGAGCAAACAGGACTAGTTGGACACGCTTTGCGCGATATTTTGTTCGTGATTCACGAATCAACTGCTTAGCGTGGTCGGCTAGCGCGACGGCATCTCCCGCAGTTCTAATAGCCGCCTGTCCAGAACCGCTCTCGGGCTCTGCGTAGATTAGACCGGATGTCGTGCCGCGATTCTCATCGAGAAAATTCTCTGCATCGGCGCGGCCATCGCCAGAAATTGATAGAAAAAGCGCAATGTCCTCGCCTTGATCACTCCCAACTAGGGCCTCATATCTAAACCTTGCTTTAGTAGGCGGAGTGTCCGATCGCCATAAATTAGTTTCGCTCCCGGTCGGCTGCTGAGTACGAAAAGCGAATCCGCCGACGTCAGGAAATTCAGCGCCGACAGCTAAAAGAGTGGTCAAAGGTAGCTTTCCGCGGAAATCGATGTACCGACCGTCCGTCGAATTTTGAAAAACTTTCTTCGCTTCCTGTAGCTCAGGAAGAAGCTTGTTTTCCCATTCACCTTGGCTCGGAATCCGTCGAGTCGGACGGTCGATAAAGCCAGTCCAGTCAATCTCCACAGTGGGTTCAGGATCGAACCGTTCCTTTGTCCAGCCGTGAATGGTTAGGCCGACTTTGGGGTTATCAACCGCCTGTGCCCACAAGTCGTTCTCCGAAACGAATTCACGGAGCGATTCCAGCGTAAATTTCTTCTTCGACCCACCAGCTTTTATAATGTCCCGGATGGAACTTAGCACTATCTTTCGCGGTCCGTCTCCGCTTTTAAGCCCGTAACTGGACATACGATCGTCCACCATCGCGGCAAGGTCGCGCGTGCTACCAAACCCCAGCCTCAACCTCAGGGCGCGGCAAAATTCGGCAAGTTCTCGCTCGTCGGCCTTGAGACTTGAGCACCAGAGCTTCCTAGCCTTGCCGACCTTTGAGCGTGGCCCCTTCAAGTGGAATGACTCATCAAGCTCGTAACCTTCACGGATGAGGCCAATGAAATCGGCTGCAGCCGGCCAGTTGCTTACTAGCCAAATCTCTACGTCACCAGTCTCTTCCTTTAGTTTTTTCCAGCTTTCAAAAAGCTTTTGAAGCAGCGAAGGGATGCTCGGCTTCTTAACGTGAATAAAGTATTCGAAATCGTAGTGGCCCGACGCCGTTGCGTGCCACTTCACCTGGTAATATTGCGAAGCGATCTCTCGCCCGATTTTAGGATGCAGTGTCACGTCGTCCGCGGCTCCGGCCTTTGGATGCTCGACGTAAACGTGATCGTAGTCACAATTATCCGCGAGCAGTGGTAACATCAAATACCAGCTATACAGGTGCTGGTAGTCGTCCCCGCCGATCCGTGCTGAGCTTTGTTCACCCATAAATTACTTTCCCATCGCCCGCGGCGCGTCTCATGAGAGCGGGAACAACTTGCCAAACATGGTGCGCCATGTCCTAAGTGCTTCTCCACTCTTTCCCTCGCGTTCGAGCCGGATGGCGTACGCGGCCTGCTGCTCAGCGGTCGTAAGTGCGTTCCTCGCATCCGCGCACATCTGTGGCGTCATGCGGTCACTCACGTCGGGGCCGAGTCCTGCGGGATCGGGCCATTTCTCTGAGATCCTAGCCGCAAGCGTCGAGAAGAACGCCTGCATTTCCCGCGCGTAATTCCCACCCCAAGGTGGATATAACGCCTCAAGTGCCATGACCTCGATGAGAAATCCTGGTTTGATCGGTTTTCCCTGCTCACGATTCCACGACTTCATCATCCGGACCAAACCTTTCCACTCCCTGTCGTAGGCTTTCTGCGCGGCGACTGCCTTGTCGGCATGAACTTCCGGATCGGTCTTCGTCCAACCGGTCGAGATGTCTTTGTCGGGGATCTCGTAATGTTTGTCCTCATCAAAGGCAGGAACTACATCAAAACTGACGACTTTGTCATCCGTCTCACCGTTTTCATCCTCTCGAATACCAAAGTCGACACAGACCGATCGACGCTGCTGACAAACATTGTCCTGACCGTATTCATCGGCTAAAGCCTTCTCGACGTCTGCGAGCAGGACGGACGGGGCTTTGTCGCGGTAATGCCCTTCACTATCGCCGAGGACGCAAAAGATATCGACGTCTTTCAAGGGCTTCGTCTTGGTATGGCGGGCATACGATCCGGTCAGGAAATCTCGATCCACGGCAAACGCCCCTTTCATCACGCGGCGAATATCTTGCTGGCGACGTGATGCGTCCTGCTGTTCGCGGTCGTTGAGTTCGAGGCGACTCCTGAATTTTTTGAAAGCGTCTTGTACGGATATCATGACCTACTTTTCCCTCCAGTAGCTGGTACCGCTGAAGATACCACCCGCTCCAATTGTTGTACCGATGCTCTGCTTAACAAACCCATCCGTGGAGCGAAGCGAGCACCTCGACCATCCGTCGACATTTCGTCGCCTGGGTGCTGTGGTGGTCAAGATCTCGTAGTCGCAGTTGGCAGGGTTTAAACCGGCCTTCTCAATGTGGTAGCGAATATCATCCGGGTCCTGCCAGAAGGACCCATCACCAGACTTGCTGTATGAGATGTCGAAGTCCCATCGTCTGACGAGTTTGTCTGTTCGCGAATTGTAGATCTCCAGATAAACGCTCTCGAGGTCTCCATCGGCAAGCCAGGTATGAATACCCAACTCAAGCGAGGCCCACTGGCCGGACATCTTTGCCGGATCGAGCCCGCTCATTCGCACGATCTCTTTAACCGAGTTAAGAAGCTGGTTAGTAACAAAGTTATATGAATGGACGTGTGTATACACGCCAACAGCAGTAGCACTCATAACCTTAGAAATGCCTCCACGTCGACCTGGGCTGCGTTTGCTGCGGCCGCTGATTTCCTCGCTCCACTATCCTTGGAGGAATCGCGGGCAGTTATCCTTTCTGACTTCTTCGAAAGTTCCCTCGTCACCCAATCCAGGTTTTCTGCATTGCACGGAAGCGACATCTTCCAGTCGCCATTGGTCGCATTGAAAGCAAGAACATCCTCGTTTACGCCATTCCCATCAACGGAGTCTTCCCCGTAGACGCAATAGATCCGGACCTGCGGTCCGCTGCCGGAAACGATGACAGGCGCGTCGCTAAATACTTCGTCGGTGATCAGCGACGCGGCCAAGCCTTCGATTGAATTGAGCTCCGAACGAGCAGTCGAGCCATCCTTCGACAGTAGTTCGGATATTACTGACCAGGTACTGGTCGCCGTTCGCTCCGGCGTTGCGGCAATATGTCTTGCTACTGTCGACATAAACTCTCCTTCCTTATTTCCCTCGCTTCGCGGCCGCAAGCGCTTCTGCCGCTTTTAACAGTGACGCCGCTGTAAGTTTTCCAGGATCGATCGCGGACTCCTTTTTGTAAGCGCACGCACTCGCGATCATTTTTCGTAAACTTCGCCCGTCGACGCCGTTTGAGATCTGGACGACCTTCTCGAACTCAGCCGAGCTAATGAGTTTGCGAACCGCAGGGAATCGTTTTCCTAATCCTTCAATCGTGTCTTTGAGAATTGACCGTCGAGCCTCTGTGTTCGGAAGCGGAACCTGTATGACTAGGTCACATCGTGATAGGAAAGCTTCGTCGATTGCTCCCTCAAAATTGCTGGTCGCGATGAACAGTAACCCGGAGTATTTCTCGGCAAGGTGATCGAGTTGGGCGAGTACCGCATCAGTTGCACGGTGCACGTCGATGGGGTTTGCCTCCATGCTCAGCTTTTGCCGGTCGGTGGCCAAAGTTTCGACTTCGTCAAGCAGCACGACGACGGGTCCGGCTGCCGCATATTCAGGAATAGTCGAACCAAGAAGTTTGGTTACCTCTCGCTGCGTCTTACCCATTGCCGAATTCGTAAGCGCATGTGGCTCTATCTCGAGGAACGTTGCTCCTCCGCTGATTACCGAGGCAATTCGCGAGGCTAGCCCCCGAGCTAATGACGTCTTACCCGTTCCTGGTGGACCGATCAGCAATACAACACCGTGAGTAGGGATGACCTCGCGGCCCAGCCCATTCGCGCGGAGAGTCATTCCTAAGACGGCCTGATTTACCAACTGATCTTTCATGTCTTTCTCCAAAAAGATCGAGTCCCAGAGAAGGTCGAACTGCGTGTCCGGTAGCCTTCTTCGATCAAGAATCGCGGCCGGCAGTTCTTCAGAAAATTCACGTTTCGTGCTATTTATGCTCATAACCACTAGAAAATTCGACCCATTTCGTAATATCCTGTTGTGGGAATATTCATATCCTAATCGTCCGAGCATTTTCTTGTCAACTTTTGTAGGAAGTTTTGCTTCCTAAAATAGGAACCTATATGAGCGACTTGTACGAATCAATCGGAAAGCGCATTCGCGAATTGCGCGCCGCCTTCGGCGACGGAGTTGGGATCAATCAGGAACAGCTTGCCGAGTTGGTCGGCACGACTGCGAACACAATTTCTAGATGGGAAAGCGCGACGTACAAGCCTTCGGCGATGGATCTACACAAACTCGCGAAGGCTTTTTCGGTGAATGTGTCCGTGTTCTTTCCGGAAGCGGACATACCGAAGCTGGCAGCTCTTACCAGCGCTCTAGGCGAACTCAAAGATGAGGATATAGCCGACCTTACCGAATACGCTTTATTCCGGAAGAGTCGCCAACGGCTAAAGGAGGCTCAAGCAGCCACGAAAAAACGCAAAGCAAAATAGTCTGCTATCAACTCGGAGATTTGAACGCGGGTGAAATAAATTAGACGATACCTTGATCGGACAACTGGGGCATTTTGTACAGCGAAGCCATCTAGCCAGAACGCATGACCGAAACTCCTGCACAATACTATCAGCGTCTAAAGGCTCTCGCGATGGCGAAGCGAGAACTCTACAAAGTAGAGACGTCGAAGATAAATCTAACGCTAATTCGAAGCATATATAAATCAGAAGGCGTCAAGATAGACTATTGGATTCCAAAAGGTCGGAAAATCAAGGCCTGTTATTTCGCCGACGGTGAGCCGTCCGTCATGGTCGACAAAAACCTTCCCAACGAACCGAAGATTTTTGCGCTGGTTCACGAACTCAAGCATCACTGGGTCGATCGCGATGCGATTCTTGACGGTGTCCACAAATGCAGGGCGTATGGTGACAATAATTTTGTCGAGATCGGAGCGGAGGTTTTCGCCGCGCAATTCATTTACCCGGACACCGAGATGTTGACGGACCTAGAAAATTTCGGTGTACCCACGACCGGCTGCACGCCTGAGCACATTGTTCGATTTAAGAACGCTTGTCCCGCACCAGTCAGTTACACATTTCTTGTGAAACGTTTTGAAAGGTTCAAGCGGATCGAAGTCGGTTCGTGTAAAAAGGTCCAGTTCAAAAAGCTGGAAGAGCAGATCTTTGGCACTCCGGTTTATAAGCGGCCAAGTTTCATCAAGAATCGCAAGAAAAAAAGAACCTGATAGAGAATGATGGGATAGAGGTGCCTTGACTGGCGTGAAGACCGCTCACTTTGGAAATCCACGTTTACAGGACTCCGCATCTATGCGGTTCCACTTTGGCTGGTGATTGACCGACAGGAAGGTGGTCGGCAACGTCATGCTTGTAGGAAAAGAGTGATACTTTTTCCTACAGGGGCACTGGGTCGTACGTGAGGTAACCCATTGAACAACAAGTGCTTGCGAGAACATAAACGGAAACATAGGGACTCGACCTCTTCCCAAAAGTTGTTCTGGGATTTAGGGTTTTGCAAGCAATCGTCTCGTTGATCCGCCTAACAAATACAGGCACTAGTCTTGAGTCACATTTTAGGGACAAGAGGCTCGTCGAACCGTAACTAATGTCGCATGCGGATTAAGTAAACAATGTCTTAGCTTGTTCGGCTGTAGAATCGATGCGAATTAGGAACGCTGCTCCCAGTCCCGCCAAAGCTAAAACACTGAGCAGATCAGGACCGCGACGCTCGACCTTGTGCAACTGATTCACGAAGGAGCTTCCAGCGGAATATACCCCATAGCCTGCAACGCCAAGCCAGAATAGTTTTTCGAAATTACTCATACAATCCTCGTCTTAAATAATGTCGAGTCATACACCTGCAATTAGAGTTGAGCATGGTCACAAATGGGGCGGTAGTGCGCGTTCATTTAGGGTGCGATTTTTTTCGCGCCCATACTTTGTTTACATGTCGCTCTATCTTGCGCGCATAGGGCCCGGCAACGTTCTCGCCATTCTCTTTTGCCCAGATGATCGTTGCTGACAAGACCTCAGCCTTTCTTAATCCCTCGCTGATCAGATCAACAATCCTCCGTCCTCTAGCTGAACGAGGCTCACCTGGAGCCCCTCGGCCTTTTCCACTAGAAGGTTTCTTCTTCTTTGGCGCTCTCGGTACCACCTTCGCCGCCTCAAAACCCAGGATTTCTCTGACTTCCCTAAGATTCTTGTTTTCATCCCTCAAGATTGTCGCGGCGGCACCTGCGTGATATGGAACATTACCGGGATCATCATGTTGTTCCGTCGTCATCGCAATCGTTCGGCCGCCACGGCTGTGAATGTGAAGTTGCTCCCTTGGAGTGTACGCGATATGCAATCCACCGGGGCCCTGAAGGAAATCCAATCCTGTAACTTCGAGCCAATCATCTTCGCCCCATTCATGGTAAACACGACCCTTATTGTCTTGGTAGACATATCCAAGATCAACCTGGCGAAGGCCACACGGCTTTCGCTTCTTTCGCGGCTCAAAACATTTCTCCGAACAGACATGCTCTTGTTCCTCCGTTATCACTTTGACGGTTTTAAGCTGTTCGTCTTTCGATCCTAATTTCGGCTTAAACATATGAACACCTCTCGTTTCGAGTCTCCACAAGCAATTATCTCACCTTGCAAGCGTGTCAACTTGGCGAAGTTGCGACCAAGCGCTATGTTTCGATCATATCAACTCGTTTACTCGTATTCATATCGGAGATTTTTTGTTCGACGGTTCCGCCCTGACGAATCGCTACGCGAGCTTCGCTGAAATTGAACTCCTTAAGGTTTTCGACCCAACGCGGTGAAAAAGTGACATTTATTATTAAGAAATGTCACTTTTCACCGCATTCTTGAAGGAGGAATGAGCATGGGAGCTATAATCTCTCCTTCGTTATAGAGATTATTCTTGCCAAATACGATTCGTGCTACACTGTTACGGAACCTCCGCACATCACGCAATAGTGTGCAGGTTTCGTAACACCATGACAGGACGCGAAAGACTTCTTAAATATGCCCAGAACCGAAAAATATTTCGTGGCTCTGATGTCGAACACGACCTAGGGCTTTCGCGGATGTACATTTCACGCCTGGTCAAGGAGGGTCACCTCGAACGAGTGGGTTACGGACTCTATTCACTAGCCGCTGCTGAATTTAACGAAAATCAAAGCATCCTGGAAGTCGTAGCAAAAGTACCGAAGGGCGTGCTCTGTCTTCTTTCGGCACTACGATTCCACGATCTGACCACTCAGAATCCATTCGAGATATGGATCGCGATCGAGCGGGATATGTGGATACCCAAAATGGATGCGGTTCGCCTTCGGGTTTTCGGGTTCTCCCCGAAAGTGTACGAAGCGGGCATTGAAACCCACACGATAGATGGCGTGGAAGTGAAAGTATACTCGCCGGCAAAAACGATCGCCGACTGTTTTTACTACCAAAAAACCGTCGGCCTTGATGTCTGTATTGAGGCTCTTCGCGATGCGTGGAACTCGCGGAAAGTGACCATGGACGAGCTCTTCCACTTTGCTAAGATCCGCAATGTGAAAGGCACAATACTTCCGTATCTGAACACCCTTTCGTAGAGAAGATGGTAAAAAAAGAGATAAAAGATATCCCGTCTTCCGTTAAGGACCGCCTAACGAATAAAGCTAAGGAGCGGCAGGAAGAGGTTCAAAGTGTCTTGGTGCGCTACGGCATAGAGAGGTTTCTCTACCGTCTTAGCGTATCGGAATACAAGGATCAATTTCTCCTCAAAGGCGCCGCGCTTTTCTCGCTCTGGTTCGATGCTCCTCATCGGCCCACGAAAGATCTCGATCTTCTCGGCTTTGGATCGAACGATATTCCTGCGTTGGAAGAAACGATCAAATCGATCTGTCGGATCAAAACGGAGGAGGATGGCCTCGAATTTCCGGCCGACACAGTTCGCGGTGAACGAATCCGGGAGGAAGAAGCGTACCAGGGTGTGCGAGTGAAGTTTACCGCACTACTGGGACGAGCGAGAGTGCCCCTTCAAGTCGATATCGGTTTCGGGGACGCGGTCACCCCTAAGCCGGCGACAGCGGAGTTCCCGACCCTTTTGGATTTCCCAGCCCCTAACCTAAGGGTCTATCCAAAGGAAACCGTCATGGCGGAGAAATTCGAGGCGATGGTGAAGCTCGGAGAGGTAAACGGGCGGATGAAGGATTTTTGGGACCTGAGTTATTTGATAGAAGAGTTCGAATTCAAGGGTGAACTGCTGCAATCCGCTCTGCGTGCAACCTTTGAAAATCGACGGTCCCATTTTCCGAATGAGTTGCCGGTAGCGCTTACGGACGACTTTGCAGCAAATACAATGGTTCTTGCTCGATGGACCGCCTTCATCAAACGAAACCGAATCGAACGCTCGAAAGATCTTTCAGTAATCGTTCAGCAACTGCGAGGTTTCTTCGGACCAATTATCGAGTCCGAACGAGGGCAAAATCGATTTTCAATGAGCTGGAGCAAAGCCACTGGGTGGTCCTGAACGGCGCCCGCTCAGCGTTTTCAGCTAGTCGAGGGGCGTTCTGCTGAGACTGTGACATAGTCCCGGACGCCTGAATTGCCTTCGTCGCCGGAATCGTTATCTAGCCGCTTTACCGCTTCGAGCATCTGTTTTTGATCTGCTTGGGCGTAAATAGTGGTGATACTCATATCCGAATGAGCGAATAAATTCTGAACGATGAGTGGATTGGTGTTTCGCTTGATCAATTCGCTTGCAAAGTAGCTTCGAAGATCGTGGAAATGATAGTTCTCCTCTCTCGTTCCGTCTTTTTTGTTTATCCCCGCGTTTCGTAGGGCCGAATACCACCGCTTACGGAAGTCTTTGACCGGAAACGGTAGCTGCCCGTCTGCAATCATGTCTTTCAGTACGGTCGTCGCCGAGGCATTGAGCGGTACGAGTCGGGGTGGCCGCCCCTTTGAACCAATCACCAGAACTTGCTCATGCTCAAAGTCTATAAAGTCTTCGTTGATGGCCATCAACTGGCCGCGACGTAGCGGAAGATTCACCGCCAAAACTATCAGTCTGTAAAGGAGCGTGTCTTTCTCCAGCTCCGTCCATAGGTCTACTTTCTGTTTTTCATTTAGCAATCGTCTCCTAGGCGGGGGCTCTGGCAGAGCTTTCACATACTGCATCGGATTGCGGTCGAGAATTCCCTCCTCGCACGCGAGGCTGAAAATCTTCGATAGCGTAGACATTATTCGGTTGATCGAAGCAGGTGATAGTGCACTTTCCTTCTTTCTCTTATTCTGTCGATTCTGTAGTTTCGCACGGCAATCCCGACAATCCTGCGGAGTGATGCTGGAAAGCGATTGTTTCTTGAAATGTCCCAGCAGGAGCCTAATGTAGAGGTCCTTTGCACCCTTGTTGACGTTATTCTGCTCAACGTACGGCCGGTACTTCTTCTCAACGAATGCGGCTAAGGTAGTCGTTGTGTCGGCGATATTGTAGCTGTGTTCGAAAGCAGCCTTAATGATTTGTCTTTCGGCTAGTTCCGCTTCTCTTTTCGTCTGCGCCTCCGGGATCACCTTATGAATAACCTTTCCCTTGAGACGTTTGTACATCCACCAACGAGCCTTTGCATAGGCGGGATGAGACGATTGTATACGTTTGCCGTTGTATCTTTTGTAAACTGACATATGCGTTGAAAATAAAATTGGTGCGATAATGCTCCGGAAACCCGAATCGATCCCCTCTGAAGATGCAATTCGCAACTTCTATTCCTCCGCTTGTTAGCCGCTTATTTATTGAGAACTAGTCCTAAATGGAAAACTAAGTGGTGAGAATATGCACCGTGGTGCATTTAATAGCCAGGCCGAGTTTGGTGGGTCGTCAAAAATGGTTGGTTGCAAGATGGTTGCAGTTTTTTCGACGGTGAATCGTCGTAAGTATACTAATTTGAAAGTTTACGAGGCAGGCCTCTCGCGGCTTGTGCGAAACCGCGAAAAATGGGGCTTTCGAAATTCATCGAAAGCCCCATATTTATTGGTCGGGACGACAAGATTTGAACTTGCGACCTCTCGCACCCCAAGCGAACGCGCTACCAGACTGCGCTACGTCCCGATATTCGATTGTTTAGGTTAAGTTTCGCCCGCCGAAATGTCAAATGTTTGCCGAAAACGAAAGCTGCGGCGCGAAAAAAGATTGTCCGCAAAGGCCGCCGAATTGTAAAATAGAGGAGGTGCTCCCACGGCCATGTCGATACCGACCATCCTACTGCTAAACCGCTAAACGTTGAAGCCCTGATGTCGCAACTCTTAAAATATTGGGTTCCTAAGACCTTCAAGAACGAGAGGATCTTCGCGTTTCTTGCGGTCGCGGGTATGGCGATCTTTGAGTTTGCATTCGGCCGCGTCGGGATGATCGCTTCGTTCGGACAACTTGATTTTGCGGCGGATTTCGTCGGCGCCCTCTTCAGTTTTGCGTTCCTGTCCCTTACGTTCTGGTTCTTCTATCGGTTTATCTTCCACGCATTCACCGCAAAGCCGGGGATACGCGTCATCATACTCGCTCTCTTTGCCGTAATTCTGTATGCGGAATACAGCTACTTACGCTCGATCGGCCGCTTTACCGCCCATACCGATATAACCTATGCGCTTGGAACCAACAGCAGCCAAAAGAGCGATACGATCGCAGCGTTTTCGAGTTTTGCGTGGCTTCCGGTGTTCGCGATCATTCTTGCCGCTTCGATCTACTTCCTGATCAGAGAAAGCCACCGAACGACTCTTAAAGACTTCCTAAGGGATGTCGGTGTCATTCTCTTTGGCTACCTTGGATTGTATTTTCTCTTCCCGCTTCTGGCCGGCCAGGCCGCTTACAGCTCGTCATTCGACGCGTTCGCTCAGACCACCATAAACTACGCGATCTCGGGACCAACTGCGATCGCCGCACCGCCGGCACGAACACCTCTGCCGAGTTTTGCTAAACCGGACACGGTGCCTGTAAATAACGTGATCGTCCTATTCGACGAATCCGTGAACGGGCGGCATCTCAGCCTGAACGGATATTCGCGGCCGACGACGCCCTTTCTCAAAGAACTTGAAAAGGCCGGCATTCTAAAGAACTTCGGCGTTGCATCATCCACATATACTTCCAGTCAGCCGAGCTATGACTCTTTCATCGTTGGTGCGAATGACGAGATGCTCGAAACGCTTTCGCTCAGAGAGCGAATGTCATTGCCTACGATCTTTCAATACGCGACGACGATGGGTTATAAGACCTGGTATCTTGACGGACAGATGAAAGAGTATTGGGGCGGGATTGCGGACGACAAACAATACATCGATCAGATCGTGACACTTGCCCAAATCGACCCCGATCGCGTCGAGGACTATGAACGGAACAACGGAAGTGTTATGACGGATGAGAATCAGCGCGCAGGGCTAAAGCAATGGGACATCGATCTGATCCTCGCGGAAAAGGTGCGAAGTCTATTCGAGAGTTCGACCGGAAACTTCGTGTTCGTCTATAAACGCGGCATCCATTTCCCGTATGAGAAGAACTATCCGGCCGAGAATGCGATGTGGCAGCCGATCTACAAGTTCACGAGCCAGTGGGAGGCTCCGCCCGCAGAGGCCGCGGCCGGGATAACAAACTCCTATGACAATGCGTTGCTTTACGGGCTCGATCCATTTTTCAAAAAGCTCGGAGTTGATCGTCCGCTTCCGAACAACACAGTGATCGTTTACACATCGGATCACGGTGAAACATTCGCGTCGAACGGACGAGCTGGCCACGGCGGCGACTCGATCGATGAAGCATCGATCCCACTTTTCATAATCGGGCTAGAAGGCAGAAAGGTCGGCTCTCTTACGCGGGCCGAACACCCAAATATCTTCTCCACTTTGTTGGATCTTCTGAACGTCCCCAAAAACACCTGGAACTCGGCATATTCTCCTTCACTTTTTGATAATGAAGCGCGCGATCACGACAGATACTATCGATCGGGTGACGGCCGAAGGCATTTGTTCGAGAACTGAAGATCTCCGAGGGAGCTAGAGTTGCCGCGCGAGCATTTGACGGAGTTCGACGAGATGAACGGCAAGTCTGCGAAGGGCCTTACGCTGCTCGTCGGAGAGTCCGGTTGATGCGGCCGCCGACTCGACGACGTGTACGTCAGGCAATGAGTCAAAAAGGGTTGGAATATCAGAAACCGGACCCTTCACACCTTCGCTCGCCGCAGCGGTTTCTTTTGCCGCCTTTTGCGGCGTTCGGGCTTCCGTCTGGAGTTTTTGCCGTGCACCCGCGATGGTGAACATCTCCTTATAGAGAAGCTGCTTGATCTTTAGAGCGATCTCGACATCCTTACGGCGATAACTGCGCTGCCCAGACTTATTCTTCTGCGGTGAGAAGGTCGGGAACTCCGTCTCCCAATACCGAAGCACATGCGCTTGAACTCCGACCAGTTCACACACTTCGCCGATCTTGAAAAAGATCTTATCTGGAATTACGTTATCCACAGGCGTCATCGCAAAAGTTTTGTGTTAAGGTTTTCTATAACACGGTCGGGCGTTATTGTATGCATTTACAAGACTTGTGTCAACAACAGCAGATGCGAAGCGAATTTGAGTTCATGGATTACATTAAAGAGCGGCATAAACTTAAAGTAATAGGTGATGACTGCGCCGTTCTGCCATTGAATGGCCAATCAGATCAACTATTTACGGTCGACCTTTTAATAGAGAATATAGATTTTCGTCTCGACTGGACAACCCCGGCTCTCCTTGGCCATAAGGCTCTTGCCGTTTCCCTTTCCGACATTGCCGCAATGGGCGGAACGCCTAAGTACGCCATGCTCTCGCTGGGAATTCCACAGGGGCTGTGGAAAACGTCGTTTCTTGATGAGTTCTATGAAGGATGGCATTTGCTGGCCGACGAATTTGGCGTCAAATTGATCGGCGGCGACATATCGAAAGCAAGCGAATTGGTGATCGATTCGTTCGTGATCGGCGAGGTCGCCAAAGGCAAGGCGTTGCTAAGATCCGGTGCAAAACCCGGTGATCTCATCTTCGTAACAGGCGAAATCGGCGGTGCATCCCTCGGCCTTTTGCTGCTGGAGAATGGAACTCGTCCCGGCCCAAATGTCGAAGCGCTCCTGCAGAACGCAGTTCTAAGGCAACTTAAACCCATGCCGCAGATCGCGATAGGCAAAGCCCTGCTAGATAAAGACTTAGCGACCGCAACGATCGATCTGAGCGACGGCATTTCTTCGGATCTCTCACACATCTGCAAAGCGAGTGGCGTCGGTGCGGAAATCGACGAGCCGAAGCTTCCCATCGCAAGAGGGGCAACACTCGAAATGGCTCTCAACGGCGGCGAGGACTTCGAACTGCTCTTCACCGTTCCACCCGAACGTCAGTTTGAGGTCAGTCCCCTTGGAGCTGTCGAGATCGGCAGAATCGTCCCCGCGTCTTCCGGAATCAAGCTAATCGGCGAGAAGGAAGTACGCAATATCGAGCCAAAAGGCTTTGACCATTTCGTGGACCGCTAACCCGCCAGTTTCGGATTTGAGCGAAAAAGTTCTCGGTAAGCAACGCGATAGTAAAACGCAACGAAGGCATTCGCGGCGACTAGAAATATCGCGACCGGCAGTCCTGAATTATCTATGAACGCGTGATAGGCGAAGATATTGACGATGATCGGTGCGATCAATATGGTCGCAAGCGGAACGAAGCGCCCTGTCACGAATAAAATGCCGCACGTCAGCTCGACGATCTTCAGCATCGGGATGAAATAGCCGACCGCGAAGATCCCGTCGTTGAACGTCTTGGCAACACCGGTCAATTCCGGTACAGGCGCAAGGTCAAGCAGCACAACGACCGACGCAAAAATAAAAAGCAGACCCATCAGCGTACGGACGATCACCATCGCGATCTTCATAGACTTCCTCCTTCTCGCAAACTGTGTGGGCTTGTAGTTTACGCATTTATGGATCGCCCGCCAAGCAGTATTTCGACGAGCGATATTCAAAAGTTTCGGCCGCCGGTTGAACTTCTCCGAGCCGACTTAGCTCTCCGGATGCATGCAAGCGGCATATATTGTTTACGAACAAAAGACAACGACAACCGATTGTGCTTGCGTTATTTTGCACTTTAGGAGTAAATTTGGACTTTGGACGCGCCGTCTGCCATCGAATAGAAATACGCCGGCGAGGGCTTCACGTCACTGCCGCGTCGAACATGATCGGATCATCTTTTAAGGAGGCTGCACGAACTTGCTGACCGGACGAGTACTGTTATTGAACTTTTCGTATGAACCGCTTGGAACGGTCGGCGTTGCCCGTGCCGTCTGCCTGTGGTTTCGCGGTGCCGTCTTCGTTGAGGAGAACGACGGCGAGAATGTTCTGCATTCCCCATCGACGACGTTTCCGGTGCCGTCGGTTGTGCGCCTCCGCCACTATATCCATCTGCGGCGAAAGAACAACGAGAATTCAATGAAGCGTGCGAGGATCTATATTCGTGACCGCTACCGCTGTCAATACTGCGGCGAACATCGGCACGCGAAAGACCTGACGCTCGATCACATCCTGCCGCGGGCACAGGGCGGCGAGCATACGCCGCAGAATCTTGTGACAGCGTGCGTTAAATGCAACCAGCGGAAAGGCAATCGAACACCCGACCAGGCACGCATGCCGCTTCTTACCTCGCAGAAACTGCTGCGTCTCGGCCTCGACCACGTCCTTCTCTGCCACTACGCAGAGTCGCGTCCCGAGTGGAAGAAGTATCTCTTCATCGACGAGACAGGCGACGACGAACGTCTCCAGGCCGTCGCCTGATCCATCCGCATTCCGCTGCGCCAGAACGGCCCGGCCAGCGAGCGAATGTGTCGCTCCCAAAGGTTTGCAAACGTAAATCCTTCACGCTTGCGAACAAGACTGTCCTTCCACTTATCGCCAAAACAAAAAATGCTCTAGTCCCTCACAATTCCCTTGACAGATCATTTTCATCCATCGTAATATCGCAATATTACGATCACCATATCGTATTCGAGACAACTCGATGGACGTGAATTATGGGTGCTTCAAAGACAGATAGTTTCACCGAGGGCCAGCAGGCGATAGCGTCGATCGCCAAAGCTCTCGGCCACCCGGCGAGGGTTGCGATCGTCGAATACCTATTGAAAGTTGACGGCTGCATTTGCAATGACATTGTGGACAAACTCCCGCTCTCTCAGGCCACGATCTCTCAGCATCTGCGGGCTCTCAAGGACGCCGGGCTAATAAAGGGCAGTATCGAGGGTAACGCGATCTGCTATTGCGTTGAAGGAAAGACCGTCAAGAGACTGCAGAGTTACATTGCAGGAATTTCAGCAAAGTTGACGGCAAAAGGCACGGAGTGCTGCTGAACATTATGGAAAATGCAACAACGTTAACAAAAATAGCGAGAGACAAGGACAGCGAAGAGAATAGTGCCGCCTGCTGTGAACCCGGCTGCTGTTCTACCGAGCCCGGAAATGCAATTAGCGCCGGAAATTTCGTGCCTGAAAAAGCGGCGGCGATGGATGATGCCGCGAAGTTAAAAGAACTCGTTCGAGAGAAGTACGGTGCGATCGCTTCTCAGGAAAAAGAAGATAATCAGGCCTCGTGCTGCGGCTCCGGCGGATGCTCGGACGAGGTTTACAACATAATGACCGAGGATTACGCCTCGCTCGAAGGCTACGCCGCCGACGCCGATCTCGGCCTCGGATGCGGCCTGCCGACGCAGTTCGCGAAGATCTCTGCCGGCGACACGGTGGTCGATCTTGGCAGCGGTGCAGGCAATGATTGCTTCGTCGCACGGCACGCAACAGGCGAGAGCGGCCGCGTCATCGGGGTTGATTTTACTGACGCGATGCTCGAAAAGGCCCGCGTGAATGCCGAGAAACTGGGTTTCACTAACGTCGAATTTCGCAAAGGCGATATCGAGGAGCTTCCCGTCGATGACGATACGGCGGATGTCGTTGTCAGCAACTGCGTGCTGAATCTTGTGCCGGATAAGAACAAGGTTTTTGGTGAGATATTCAGGACGCTAAAGCCCGGCGGGCATTTCAGCATTTCGGATATTGTTATCGAAGGTGAACTTCCCGCATCGATCAAGAGTGCGGCAGAGATGTACGCAGGCTGCGTTTCGGGTGCGATCCAAAAGGATGAATACCTCGGGCTGATCGAATCGAACGGCTTTACGAATCTCACGCTTCAAAAAGAGCGCGCGATCGACGTGCCGGACGATATTCTGAAGCGCTATCTTGGCGACGGCCCGTTGAACGCATTTCGCGAAAGCGGCACTGGCATCTACAGCATCACCGTGTACGCTGAAAAGCCAGACGCTGCCGCGTAAATAAATATCTGCGCAATAATTTACCCGTAACCGAGAGGACGGAACTTGCCAGAGCGAAGGGCTCGCACGTTCCGTCCTTCTCCTTGCGCAAATAGTGTAAAATGCGCATTTTACCTTTATGAAAGCGTACGACTCGGAAGAAGCGATCCTCGCCCTCGTCGAGCAGTTCGAGGCGTGCTCGATCCCGCGTGATGAGTGGAAGCATCGCGAGCACTTGGTCGTCGCGCTTTATTACGTTTCAAAATTTGATCTCGACGCTGCAACAAAAAGGATGCGTCGCGGCATCTTACGTTTGCTCGAACACGGATTCGGCGTGGATCTCGAGAAAGAGATGCCATATCACGAGACGCTCACTGTCTTATGGATGAATGCCGTCCACAAATTCTGGAGCGAAAGACGTGAGCATCCGCTCCCGCAGATCGCCGGCGAGATGATCGCGAATTTGGACAAGGATCACCCGCTGAGATCCTATTCGCGGGAGCGTCTTTTCTCCGACGAGGCCCGAAAGAATTTCGTCGAACCCGACCTCACGTGATCGGTGTTATTCGAGCACAAATGATCCACGCTCACAATTTCACGCCCTAAACGGAAAGTGCCCGGGTGACGTTGCCATCACGCGGGCGTGGGTTACCTGTTACGGATATCCTACGAAATACTTCTTGTTATAAGAAGCGACGTATTCTCTTATCTACTAAACAAGGGTATGATATACTAAAATCATCTAAGATTCAAGTACAATATCCCTAACCTCAGGAGATCCTCAATGTCCCCACATAAATTGGTCCTAGGCCTCGATTTAGGTGTCACGTCGATCGGTTGGTCCCTTATTCAATTTGATCTGGACGAAGCCGGGAAGGTTTCTCGCAGTGACGACGGACAGGTAAGCGCCAGATTGGTCGGAACCGGCGTTCGTATCTTTCCGGCGACAACTGAAGACAAGACGAACGAGCCGAAGAATGCCAAGAGGCGCACAGCTCGCGGGCAGCGTCGGCTCGTAATGCGAAAGGCAAAGCGGCGGAACAAACTCCGTGAACTTCTTTCTGCGAATAATCTGCTTCCCGCCATCGATTCGGCGACCTCGGCTTCGGAGTTCCACGCTCTCGGTGATCCTTACGACCTGCGTGTTCTTGCCCTCGACCAGCGCCTCGAACCATACGAAGTTGGTCGGACACTCTACCATCTCTCGAAGCGCAGAGGCTTCAAAAGCAATCGAAAATCCGGCGAGTCAAAAGAAGACGGTGTCGTTCTTGGCGGAATCAAGGAAGTCAAGGAGAAGATGGAAGCGCAGGCGATGCGCACGGTCGGCGAATACCTTCGATCACAGGAGAAGAAGCGAAAGCATTTCACTCAGCGTGACATGATCGAGGATGAGTTCGAGGCGATCTGGCAAAAGCAGGCGAGCTTTCACCCAACGCTACTAACTGATGAACTGAAGAAGGACATTCACAACGCGATCTTTTATCAGCGGCCGTTAAAGTCACAGCGTGGATTGATCGGCAAGTGTACATTTGAGAAGGACAAGAAACGTTGCGATCTGGCACGTCAAGAAGCACAGCGGCTTCGTTACTGGCAAGATATCAACAACCTTCAGCTCCAGGACCCGACCACGCTTAACTGGCGTCCGCTCACACTTGAAGAAAAAGGTCGTGTCGCCGCCAAGCTTGAAAACACGAAAGAGCTTACTTATAAGGGTCTTCGAAAGCTGCTCAAGGTCGGTGAAGATGTGCGCATCAATTTGGAAGCGAACGACAAGAAGTTCTATGGCAATAAGTCAGCTTATACCTTTCGAAAGGCTATCGGAGAGCGATGGGATGCGTTCAACGATGAAGAACAGAATCGCCTTGTAGAGGAACTTTTCCGGATCGAAGACGAAGACGCGCTTGGGCGACGTTTAGGCGGCTTCTGGGCCTTTGGCGATGATGAGATCGAAAAGCTCAAGGGTGTCTGGCATCAGCTTGAGGACGGTTATAGCCGTCTATCCCTAAAGGCAATTCGTAAGGTCTTGCCGAAAATGATCGATGGCCTGCGTTATGACGAAGCCGTGCGCGAAATCTACGGCGATCACCGTAAACAATTTGGCGGCGAAGAATTTCAGAAATTACAGCTTCCGTCCAAGGAACTGAGGAATCCGATCGTGTTCAAAGCCCTTTGCGAGGTACGAAAGGTTGTCAATGCGATCATTCGAGAATATGGCCTTCCCGCTGAGATACGCGTTGAAATGGCACGAGACCTCAAGCTCACGAAGCTTCAAAAAGAACAATCGATGAAGCAGGCCAATGCGAACAAGCGGGCGAATGAGGAGGCAGAGGATTTTTTCAAGCGGAAGTTCAACCTAGAGAATATCTCCGGCACCGATAAGCTGAAATATCGTCTCTGGAAAGAATCCGGCGAACGCTGTCCATATACGGGCAACCCAATACCGCCCGAATCCCTTCTCGATGACGGCCTTGTTGACCTCGAACACATCATTCCGTACAGCCGGTGTTTTGATGATTCATATATGAACAAGACCATCTGCGATGCAAAGTATAATCGCGAGGTCAAACGAAATCGTGCACCGGGTGAATATCTTGATCGTGAGAGCGAGGAGTATGCTCAACTGATGCGGCGCGTCAGCCTTCTTCCTTTCGGCAAGCAGCGGAAATTCAAACTTACGAGTCAGGAACTTGAGACCAACGATTGGGCTGGAAGACAGCTGTCTGATACGCGCTATATTTGTCGCGAGGTACGCGGCTATCTCCGCCAGCTATATCCGCATAGTCCCGATGAGAATAAATATGTCTCGGTCGTCGCAGGCGGTGCGACAGCTCAACTGCGGCACGTCTGGCACGTCAATGCCATACTCTCAGACGGCGATATCGAGGTAAAGAACCGCTGGGATCATCGTCATCACGCGATTGATGCCATAGTTGTCGCGCTTTGCGACCGCAGTCTCTTCCAGCGCATCTCGAAACTTGCGGGCCGCAATCGCGAGCTGATGAAACGGATCCTTTCAGGATTCAGCGAACCATGGCCGGGCTTTTTGACCGACGTTGAAACAGCGATGAATTCGCTCGTCGTCTCGCATGCCCCGACAAGGCGCATTCGGGGCCAGCTTCTGGAAGAGACCGCCTACGGCCCGACATCGACGCCCGGTGTATATGTCGTCAAAAAGTCCTTGGAAGGGATAACGGACAAGCAGGTTAAGAACATCGCAGATCGGGCGATCAAGGAGATCGTCGAATTGCGTCTGTCTCAGTTCAACGGTGATTCCAAGAAAGCGTTCGTCGAGCCGCTCCTTCACAAAGACGGCAAAACGCCGATCCGCAATGTTCGCGTTCTCGTCACGATGTCTCCGGAAACGGTGGTCGGGATCAAGAACGAGAGCGGCGAAATTTACAAGTATTACCCGCTCGCCGGTAACCACCACGTCGATATCTACGAGAATGCGGACGGTGAGAGAAGAGCGGAACTCGTGCCGCGATTCTACGCGGCACAGCGGAATTGGAAACCAAGGGATCTAGGCCCTGAATGGCGGAAACTCTTCTCGCTTTGCGCGAACGACTACGTTGAGTTTCGCGGAGACGACGGCGAATTGACCGTTTATAGAATACAGAAGATGTCCGGCGGCGGAACCGTCGTCATCATCGGCCGCCCTTTGGAGGACGCGAGATCGGAATACGTTACCGGTGTCGTAAAACAGCTTCAGGGCAAGAATCTGAAGAATATCACACGCAAGCTTCAGGTCGATCCGATCGGGCGTCTTTCAAAGGCAAGCGATTAGCTTTTGAGAAAAATTTCGGTTCGCTTGTCAGGTTGAAAAACTATGATCAAGCGAACTGTCGAGATCTCCACTCCGGGCTGCTATCTCCACACCAGGGACGCACAGCTCGTGATCGAAAAGAACGGCGCGAAGGTCGGCAGCGTCCCGATCGAGGATCTAGGTGTACTTATCCTTGACGGGCCGCAGCTTCTTATCACGTCTTCCGTGATGAGATGTCTTGCTGAGCAGAACGTGTCGGTCATCTTCACGGATGATAAACATCTGCCGTCGTCTCTCACAATTCCCTTTTCGGCGCATTCCATACAGACAAAGGTGCTGAACAGCCAGATCGGTATCTCGGTTCCCGTAAAGAAGCGACTCTGGTCGCAGGTGGTCTCTGCGAAGATCGCGAATCAAGCTCGTTCGCTCGACCTCTGCGGTAAGGACGGCACCGCTCTAAAAGAGATCGCGAACCGCGTAAAAAGCGGCGACTCGGAGAATCTCGAGGCCTACGCCGCAAAGATCTATTGGCGCAAACTCTTCGGCGACGATTTTCGGCGTGATCGTTACGCGGGTGACCACAATATGCTCCTGAACTATGGCTACGCTATAATTCGGGCGGCGACCGCTCGCGCCATTGTCGGCACCGGCCTGCATCCCGGCCTTGGAATCAACCACAAGAATCAGTACAACCCGTTCCCGCTCGCCGACGATCTTGTCGAACCGCTCCGACCCTTTGTCGATGTTCGTGTTAATTCGATCATCGCTAAGATGCGGCCCGACACCGACGATCCTGAACGGGAGATCGTACTCGACAAGGAGACGAAAGCCGATCTGCTGCGTCTGCTTGCTGATGATTGCTCGTATGACGACCGCACGCTTCCGATGCTCGTAGCTCTCGGTTATTACGTTGCAACGGTAAAGCAGGTGATGATGGGCGAGGCAGCGAAACCGCTGATCCCTATCTTTGCGTGAAATCGAAGCGTTATGAGATTTTTTGGAGGACTGGATACTGTGTGGATGGTTGTTATGTTCGATCTGCCGATGGTCTCGGCTTACGACAAACGTCGATATGCACAATTTCGAAAGGTGCTCCTTCGTGACGGCTTTTCGATGCTGCAATTCTCTGTCTATGGACGACACTGTCCGTCCGAAGAGAACTCTGAGGTTCACGAAAAACGAGTCGTCCTAGCGTTGCCGCCTGAGGGAAATGTCCGTATAATAAAGGTTACCGAGAAACAGTTCGCCCGAATGAAGACATTCTATGGGAAAAAGCGCCGCAAAACAGAAGAACCACCGCTCCAGCTCAGTTTTTTCTGAGCCTCGGCGGCGGCAACTTCTTTCAAGCCAGCCATTTACAGCCGACCTAGTTTAGCAGATAAGAGAATCGTCGCAACTCACAACATGAAACGACAACCACTTGGAGACCTCGCCAGTTTAGCAGATAAGAGAATCGTCGCAACTCACAACCATTTTGTCTTTCGCCGTCGCGTTCTTCTAGTTTAGCAGATAAGAGAATCGTCGCAACTCACAACGAAATGAGGTCCAATGATCGCATCTATCCAAGTTTAGCAGATAAGAGAATCGTCGCAACTCACAACGCGATCTCGTTCCGGCGCGTCTCAAGCTTTAGTTTAGCAGATAAGAGAATCGTCGCAACTCACAACGTTCCAAGTTCGTTAGTCTCCTTCGACGAGTTTAGCAGATAAGAGAATCGTCGCAACTCACAACAAAGATCGCGAGGTCTGTTGTGACGCGTTAAGTTTAGCAGATAAGAGAATCGTCGCAACTCACAACTCTCCTTTGTTTATTTGAGTAACTAAATTAAGTTTAGCAGATAAGAGAATCGTCGCAACTCACAACGATTCGCCTTGTAAGCCGAACATTCTCCATAGTTTAGCAGATAAGAGAATCGTCGCAACTCACAACTCGTTCACCGTTGCACCCTCGACTCGAACAAGTTTAGCAGATAAGAGAATCGTCGCAACTCACAACTCGATGATCCGGCCGGCGATCGCCTGCAGGAGTTTAGCAGATAAGAGAATCGTCGCAACTCACAACAGGAGGAATAAAACAAGTGGATATCGACTAAGTTTAGCAGATAAGAGAATCGTCGCAACTCACAACTATCTCCCTCTTGCGTCGCGTCCGCTCGTCAGTTTAGCAGATAAGAGAATCGTCGCAACTCACAACCGACGGATGGCGGGAAGCTCGGGCTTACGAAGTTTAGCAGATAAGAGAATCGTCGCAACTCACAACACGGGGTGGGAGTGGGTGGCCTCGAAAAGCAGTTTAGCAGATAAGAGAATCGTCGCAACTCACAACTTGTTGTAGTCGAGAACAGGACGGGACCAGGCACGGGAGACAAAACAGTCTTTCCGGCGATGCCCACAAGTCGTGACTTTCCATTACCTTCTCATTATTCCATGACTGACATAGCTGAGGACTACGGGGCAAAAGAAACAGTTAAAGTAAAAGGCGAAAAGGGCGAGAAGAGTAGAAAAATCAAAGCATCTTCAACAAGTGAGGCGGTAGAAGGGCAGTACAAAATGGTTGTTTTTGAGTCCAAAAATATTGGAGATAACCATGTAATGAGGCAGGACGTTGACGGCACTTGGTCAAGTAAAGACGGCGGAGGGTCACTCGTGAAGGGAATAAAAGACCCCGAGGCCTATTATGGGGAGAATTTTAACGATCCTAATGCAAAAATTACCTATTTCTATAGAGGTACGGACAAATTAGGTCAGAAGAAATAAGTATAAGAATGGCAGTATCATTATGAAGAATATACTAAAACACTTGCATGTTCAGATTGTTATGACGATGGCAATTTCGCTTATCTCAGTATCAGGCGTCATGGCGCAAACGCCCGGGTCTACAGATATGAAAAGCGGTGTTAGCGACTGTGTTAAGGTGTCTCTAGTGGCGGATTCGAATTTACTCGAAAAGGAAGGCACAACTTCCTTGAATGTAAAAATCGAGAACGTCTGTGCCAGTGAAGTTCGAGTTTCTGAACCGTCGTTCGTACTTGAGAAACCGAATATTGGCAAAAAACTAAAGTCGGGTGACAAACGTGTCGCTCGAATTGTGAAAGAGAACGCAACAGCGCTTGATAACTCGCTCAACACAATTGAATCTGGTCGATTTATCGAGTTTAATTTGTATACTCGCGATTTGCGATGGAAAGATTCAATTTCTTCCATTGATGTGTTTCAAGATCTCTTTACCGATTTGAATCTAACCATTGGAATGTACAATCTTTACGCAATGGTGAGCATCGAACGCTGCGTAAATGAGAACGATAAGCCCTTGCAAAAGGTAACATCAAATAAGCTGGAGATGCGGTTTGAGGGTTAACTTAAAGCTCTCGGGCTCGAATACGGCTATGGAAACAACATATTGAACAAAGGAAGTTTAAGGGAACAAAGGATCACGGTTCCGGGCGTTGGTGTTCGTTTACGACGGAAGCGGACAATTTGTAGCGGAGTATTCCACTCAAATCAGTCAGACACCGCAGACGAGCTATTTGACAACTGACCATCTGAGAAGTCCGCGCGTGACGACCGATCAACTGAGGGCCGAACCGAAACCTTTGGCCAATCGGGTGATATACCAGTTCCGGCATTCTATAGGAGATAGCGTCCGGGAATTATGGCGAAACAGGAACTCGAAACTGTTGACCGGGATACAATAAGGGTTGAAAGGCTATGAAACGATTCTTCATTCTTGCACTTATATTGCTTGGAGTGGCCGGTTCCATATTTGGGCAGAAAGCAAGCAATACTTCTGACCAGGCATTGCGAGGTTCGGGCCGCGTGAATCCGTCAACGCTGGGAATGGAGTTCGATCTTCCGCTGGGCAGCTACGCGGGTCGCGGTATTAATGTCCCGATATCTATAAGCTATTCGTCAAAGCAGTGGAGAATGGAATCTGCCGGCTCGATTGACGGCGGGATCGTCACGGGCGGCTGCCGCACCTTGTACCATCCAAGATTCAGCGAACGTTCCGCTTCTGGCTGGACCACCAGCTTGGCCACGCCGTATATCGAATATACCGACCTCGATAATTTTTATGACGACAAGGGCTTTCCATACGATTTCGGGTTGTGTGTATATGCTCCTCCGCCTACATCCAATTCATATTCCTGGGTTCGAAGGCTGACGATTCATCTGCCAAGCGGCGAAAGCCATGAACTGCGTGCGGATGATGTGGTTCACGAATATTCAGCAAGCAGCACGTGTCCGCCATCGGGTGGATATTCCTGCGATCCTGAAACGAAGTGGCTTCAATCGAACTGGAATGCAACCTATTACGCGGTTGACGGGTCGAATATCAGGTATGTCGAAAATTCGAATACGAATACCTATGTTCTTTATATGCCTGACGGCTCGAAATACGAATTCGACAATGCCAGAGGCAGTGTGTACGGCTACACCGCACGAAAGGCGAACAAGTTCACCGACCGTAACGGAAACTATACAAGCTACAACTCGACCACCGGTGTTTGGACTGACACGCTGGGACGCACCCTTTCGGCGCCGATCCAGCCGACCGCTCCGAGCTCGCCGACAACAAATGAAGCCCCGATCGAATACAGTCTGCCGGGAATGACCGGGAAATATAAATTCCATTGGAAGAACTTGAAAGGTGCGACAGCCGCCGAAAGCGCTCTCACAGATTTTAATCAGGACCTGAAATATACAGGCGATAAGATCACTCAGACTACCAACGGTAACTGGACATCGCATCCATCCGGCACGTACTTGTTTCACTCGAACGCTAATACTCAGTTCGTACAATCCAGTTCAAATGTTTTCAACCCGATACTTCTAACCAAGATCGAGCTTCCGACCGGCCAGAGCTATGAATTCTCATACAATATCTACGGACTGATCGAAAGGATAAAGTACCCAACGGGCGGCGAGGAGAAATTGACCCACGAAGCCGTCGCCCCGCTGACACAGCCCGCTTATGACGATGAAGTAACGCCGCAGACGAACTTCGGCGTTACAAACCGAAAACTATATATGACCTCTGGCGGTAGTACGTTTTATGAGTGGGCTTATTCCGCCGTTCACGTCGATCCTTCCGGGTACAAGGTAAGCGCTACAAATCCCGATGGCACGATAACCGAAAGGTTTCTGCATCAAGGTGATCCGCCCTGCACCGGGTGCATGGTCGGAACATATGGATATGACAATGTTCTTGCGGGAATGCTGTATGAACAACGCAGCTATTCGAACACGTCGGTACTTGTTTCAAGAAAACTCGTTCATTGGACAAAAAAGACGTTTACTCCGACATCGCCGTCAATCGAGGCTGACTGGCACCCTCGCGTCACTCATGAAGAATCGATTGTTTATGACGCGAGCGGCAACGGCGTTTCGGCGACTACAAAGTACGAGTACGAGGGCGATCTTGATCTTCGCGATACGCCGGTTCTGGTAAACAAGACGACGCAATATGCGTTTGTGCCGATCAGCGGCGGAGGTGGTGGTGGTGGAGGAGGTTCTTACCTGATCCCGCCCGACCCGCACGAACCGCCTGAACCGAATCCGACGCCGGTGCCGACGCCGATCCCGCCGACGCCGGTTAAGATCGTTGAAACGCAGTATCTGATCAGCGATCCGGCTTACGCGGCGGTAAAAAGCTATTACACCGGGCAGAACATGTTCGGGCTGGTTACGGCTTCGCAGGTAAAGGACGGAGCTGGCACTATTGTTTCGCGGAGCGAGACCGTCTACGACGAATCCGGCAGATCACCCGGATATCGCGGCAATCCGACAACCTCAAGAATTTGGGACAGCACGAAAGGGGTTGTCACGAATACGAGCGCTTATATTGCAACTCACGCAAAGTTCGATATCTACGGCAATCAATATGAGGCAATAGATGCGAAAGGGTGCGTTACTTCGACAGAGTTTGATACCACATACCAGGCTTTTCCAGTAGAAGTAACTACTTGCGCTCCGTCTGACGGGATCTATGGTTCAAGCACACCGTTCGTTTCAACTGCAACATTTGATTTTACAACTGGCTTGCCGTTGACGACTACCGATGCAAACGGTCTGCGAACCGAGATCGAGTACGATACTGCGACCCGGCGTCCGAGATTTACTCGCATGTTCTCAGGATCGACACAAGTCGGAAGTACTACGGAGACGATCTATCATGATGAGCCGAATAACTATTGGGTGAAGAATCGCGCCCAGATCGACACGAACCTCTGGGCGGAAACGATCACGTATTACGACGGGCTTGGCCGCGCGTGGAAGACGGAGGAAGTAAATTCGAACGGAAACATCTTTGTCGAGAAGGAGTTCGATTCGGATGGGCGCGTGCTGCGTATCAGCAACCCATTCCGCTCGGGCGAAACAAAAGTGTGGACGACAAATGTCTATGACGAAGCCAGCCGGGTAAAGGAAGTCGTCTTGCAGGACGGCTCGAAGATAAAAACGGATTATGGCGTTTCTGTCACCGGCGTTGTCGGTATTACCAAACAAATAACCGATCAGGCGGGTAAGAAACGAGAAGGCATTACGGACGCTCTCGGTCGAATGGTTCGGGTTATCGAAGACCCGACGGGTGTGAACCTGAGCACGGATTACGTCTTTGACACGCTTGGAAACCTGAGAAGGACGATACAGGGCGAGCAGAACCGTTTCTTTATGCACGACAGTTTGGGACGACTTCTTTTTGCAAAGCAGCCTGAACAGAATGCGAACGCCGGCTTTATCGCGACGGATCCGATCACAGGAAACACGGCTTGGTCGGTGAAATACGAATACGACGACAATGGAAATATCACAAGGACTACGGATGCAAGGGGCATCTACATCGACGGGGCATATGACAACTTTAACCGTCTCAAGACAAGGAACTACTCCGACTCGACGCCGGATGTCGATTTCTACTACGACGGAATATATCTTGATATAAGCGATGTTCCTCAAACGGCCACGGGCAGCGTTAAGGGCAAGACGACGGGCGTCAGATCGAGCGTGTCGAGAACGAACTACACGAGCTTTGATGATCTCGGACGCTTGCTCACTCACCAACAGATCACCGATGGTCAGACCTATCCGACAAGCTACACCTACAACCTCTCCGGTGCGCTAATCGAGGAAACATACCCTTCGGGTCGCGTTGTGAAAAATACGCTCAATGGGGACGGCGATCTAGCACAGGTTCACGCAAAGAAAAATGCGGGCGATTTCTTCAGGCCGTACGCCTCGAACATCTCTTACAACGCGAGCGGTGCCGTCGAGAAAATGAAGCTCGGCAACGGTCGATGGGAAACCGCTGCCTACAACAACCGCCTTCAGATCACGCAGATCGGTCTCGGAAGCGGTTCAAGCGACACGAGTCTTCTCAAACTTCAATATAGTTACGGCGATAATACGCTAAACAATGGGAGCCTGAGAGAACAGAAGATCAGTTTCAACGGACTCGCAAATCCTTTTGAACAGACCTATACCTACGACGATCTGAACCGTCTCCAAGTAGCGGAGGAAAAAGTTTCCGGCAGTACGACCTGGAAACAGACCTTCGTGATTGACCGTTACGGCAACCGCCGTTTCGACGCCGCCAATACGACCACTCTTGGAAGCTGCACGCAGGCGGTCTGCAACCCTCTCATAAATACATCAGATAACCGGTTCTCCTCAGGCCAGGGCTATGCGTACGATCAAAACGGCAGTGTTACACAAGATTCCGAGGGTAAACGCTTCGCATATGATGCGGAGAACCACCAAACGAAATTCTTCGCCGTCGGCAACGGTTCGAACGATCCGGACGCGACCTATTCTTACGACGGCGATGGCCGCAGAATAAAGAAAGTCACGGTCACGGAAACGACCGTGTTCGTTTACAATGCGAGCGGGCAGCTTGTGGCGGAGTACTCGACGCAAATCTCTCAGACGCCGCGCATTAGTTACGTTACGGCGGATCACTTGGGTTCGCCAAGGGTTGTGACAGATGAGGTCGGTGCGGTCGTGGATCGGAAAGATTACACTGCTTTTGGCGAAGAGAGCTTTACGTCGGCTCGAGTAGCCGTCCTCGGTTATGCGACGGCTGATGATATCCGAAAGGGCTACACCGGCTACGAAAAAGAGACGGAAAGTGGTCTCGATTTTGCGCAGGCGAGATACTATAACGCAACCCATGGACGGTATACATCAATCGATCCATTGACTTCCTCGGCGAACACGCTAAACCCTCAAACATTTAACAGATACTCCTATGTCCTAAATTCACCCTACAAGTTCAGTGATCCCCTTGGGTTACTTCCAATGAACACTTTTGGGGGCACCGGGTGCAGTGCTGAGTACTCGAGTTGTGAAGGTAAGGATTTTACCGAAACTTACTACGTGGTCACACAAACGACCACATATACCGCAACATCACATGTGGGGAATAACTCTGCCACTATCACAGTTACTGTGACGGAGACGTGGCTAGAGGATATACGGGGAAACCAAGTTTTCTACGATCCCGCAGGTAGGGTGGTGTCGGCGGCCCTTAGCAACGTTGTAGGCTATTCGGCGCTTCAGCAGTCTCAAATTAAGACGATTGCAGTAGCCGCGGCAAATGCAGCATTAAATATCGGCATCGACGTAGGTCGTTTCTTGGGAATAGTTCAGGGGGAAAGTGAATTTGGGATGGTAAAAACAGGAGAAGGTCCGCGAAAGAATGCCGTCTCAAATCCGTCACAATATTCAAGTGGGCGCGCTCAGATCGCGGCATGGGGATCCGCTGAATATGCAGCGGTCCTTCAGTACAATCTCGAACAATCCGTCATAAATGTTTATCAGTGGGCCGAAAGAGGTAGTGGCAACAATTTATGGAATCTTTTGTATCGCTGGAACGGTAACACCGACATCGAGAAAAATGGCAAGGAGCAAAGGGTCAATTTTGCAAACCGTGTTTCGGGAATCATCAATGGTATCCAACGAACTACGAAAGTTGGACCGCGGGAACGAACAGGATATTTTGAAAGTTTCGGCAGGCCAACATCTATACCCTCGAGCGGCGTAAACCGATGCATAACATTATTTACATGCAGATGAGACGGAAGAGGAAGAAATCATGTTTAGATTAGTAATATTTTCTTTGTTTTTACTATCACTCGGCTCTTGTGGAGGTAACTTTACTAATTTGTCCTCCTTTCCCGCAACTTCTAGAGATGCGCCCGCTGGAAACACCGCAGGCTGGCAATTGATCTCGGAATATCGCATTCCGCCCGATGAAGGAAGCCTTACAAACAGTTTTGCATTCACCGAAGATTTTCGATTGTGGTCGCGAGGAAGTTCGGATTCAAAAGCCAATCAGTTAATGTATTCGGATGACTTCGGCAAATCGTGGAAATTTGTGGATGCCCCTGATCGAGGCTTGGGAGCAGATGGAATAGTTCGTTTTTTTGATTCAAAACATGGCTGGGCAATGGATACATCAAGCATACTAAGGACAGAGGACGGAGGCCGTTCATGGAAAAGCGTAACCGTTCCTAATGAATCAAGAATTAACACACTCAACACCTTAGAGTTTACCGATGCTGAGCATGGCTATCTTGCAGGTTCTACGACCTTAATGGAGCGTGGTTCAGGTACAATTAATTTCGGGATAGAGATTCTGTGTACGCGTGATTCCGGGAGTACTTGGCGAGTATGTTATAAGAACCGCACGAATAATACAGTATTAGAAATGATTTCTGTGGGAGATTCGACGCTGGCGCTTGTAGATCACAAAACTCTACTAATCACTAGCGACAAAGGCATGACTTGGAAGCAAAAGCGTTGGGAGTTTCCAGCGACAGATATAGCTGCATCCCCAAATGGCGTGCTGTGGACAACAGGCGAAGATGGTTTCCTGCGATCATCTAAAGACCTTGGTGACACTTGGGAAATAACTCCTCTTGAAAATTCAAAGGATCCAAATTTCAGATGGACTTCTATCTCATTCGATAAAACTGGTCTTGGAGTCGCGGTCGGCTCTAATGGAAACGTCTCGTCAACACCAGATGGCGGTTTTTCATGGGAATTACATAATCTAAGCCTCGCATCGGATCTATGGACGGTTCGAGTTCAAAGTCCGTATGTTGCTATTTTGGATCAATCGAAATTGAGCGTATTTCGTATCGATAAACGATAAACTTTGTAGCGGAGTACTCGACTCAAATCAGTCAGACGCCGCAGGAGTTTAGCAGATAAGAGAATCGTCGCAACTCACAACATCATGCCGAACCGAGCGGAAAGCTGCTTTAGTTTAGCAGATAAGAGAATCGTCGCAACTCACAACGAGCTACTGGCGGCCTACGGCGAACTGCAAAGTTTAGCAGATAAGAGAATCGTCGCAACTCACAACAAACTCGGTAACAACCTGTCGCTGGATCAAGTTTAGCAGATAAGAGAATCGTCGCAACTCACAACACAACATTCTTTTTGCTTCGTGACATGTGAGTTTAGCAGATAAGAGAATCGTCGCAACTCACAACCCAAACCTGTCCGAACGATTCCATCCGGTAAGTTTAGCAGATAAGAGAATCGTCGCAACTCACAACCATTTGGACGCGGGCGGCCTCGCATCCAAATAGTCGTGGATCGCGGCGGCCGCGATCCGGGCGATAAGGGGCATACAGACCTCTGCTTCCGGCCGGTAGCCCAAAATATCTGACGGGTGTTATCTTAGTAAGGTTTCCACCGGAGACGCGTTCGATAACATTCGATTAGTGATGCTGAAACTTTTTAACACACTCTCTCGCCGACTAGAGGAATTTGTGCCGATCGAGGACGGCAAGGTGCGGATGTACATCTGCGGGCCGACGGTCTGGAATTTCGCGCACATCGGAAATTTCCGCACTTTCATCTTCGGTGATGTGCTGCGGCGTTATTTGAAGTTCAAGGGCTTCGAATTGACCCACGTCTTTAACCTGACAGATATAGACGACCGCATCATCAACGAATCCGCGGCACGCAATATCTCGATCGACGAATTCACGGCGCCTTTCATCACATATTTTTGGGAGGATTTTGACGCGCTCGGGAACGAACGGCCGGAGGTTACACCGCGGGCGACGGAACACATCAAAGAGATGATCGGCATCATCGCGACTCTCATCGAGAACGGCCACGCATATGAATCCGACGGCTCGATCTACTATCGCATAGCGGCGTTCCCCGAATACGGCAAGCTTTCGAAGATCAGTTTCGAGGGCAACATCGCCGGTGCGAGCGACCGCGTCGATACCGACAAGTACGACAAGGAGGACGCACGCGATTTTGCGCTCTGGAAACTCGTCGGCGAGGACGAGATACCCGGTTGGGACGCTCCGTTCGGCCGAGGCCGCCCCGGCTGGCACATCGAGTGTTCCGCGATGGCGATGCGGTATCTCGGCGAGACGTTCGACCTGCACGCGGGCGGCATGGACCTGCAGTTTCCACACCACGAGAACGAGATCGCGCAGAGCGAAGGCGCGACCGGCAAGCTTTTCTCGAAATATTGGGTGCACAGCGAATTCCTGAAGATCGACGACGTTACGATGTCGAAGTCAAAAGGAAATTTCTTCACCTTTCGCGACCTTCGTGAGCAAGGCTATTCGCCACTCGCGATCCGCTACCTGCTGCTCTCGGTTCCCTATCGCAAGCAGTTGAATTTCACATTCGAGGGATTGAAGGCCGCAGAATCCACGGTCGAACGCCTACGCAATTTTAGGTCCCTCGTGAAAGAAGGCGGAAGCCCGACCGGCAGCGATGGTGCCTCTTCGCAGGCGTCAGACGGGGACACCCAACCTACCGGCCGTGATTCTGCCGCAGCTGCACTCAAGAAATTCGAAGAAGCGATGGACGACGACCTGAACACCGCCGCCGCCCTCGCCGCGGTCCACGATATGGTCCGCGAGGTCAACACCATTATCGCGGCGAACGGCCTTACTGAAGAGGAGAAGTCGGCGGTGCTTGACGCCGTCGCAAAGTTCGACGCGGTGCTCGGGATTTTCGGCAGAGAGGACAGCGACCTTCTCGACGAGGATGTCGAAGCGTTGATCGCAGAGCGTCAAGATGCTCGACGTCATCGCAACTTCGGCCGATCAGACGAAATTCGTGACGAGCTTGCGGCAAAAGGCATTATTTTAGAAGATACGAAAGACGGAATGCGTTGGCGGCGGAAATAAGCTAACGCGAGGCCGAGACGCCTTCGCACAGCTCGCCGTCGATGCTTGAATATTTCAAGATAACTTCCTTATAGGTGTCGCTTTCTCTGCAGTATGAGAGGCAGCGGTCGTAAGGCTTCGAGTAGATGTGGATGCTGACGGCCCGCTCGTCAAACTCGGCAAGGTTCAGCACCTGGTGGATCGGTTCCTCGAGATCGACCTTGGCCGCAAGACAGTCTTTTAATTCGAAGGTCTCGGTCTCGCGCAACTTACACCGCATTTGCGATTCGTCGATCTCTTCGACCGCAAAGTTCCTTCCACGCAAACGCCCTACCGGCACCATCATCCAGCATTTTTGATCCCAGTGATTGTGGACCGTCGATGCCTGGCCTTTCTCCCAGCAGATCGCCATCATCTCAAAGCGTTCGTCCTTGTAGATAAGGTTTCTTGTATAGAACTCGGGGCTCCAATAGAAATACTTTTCCAGCGAATCGACCGCTACCGGATTCGAAGCCAGAAACTCATACACATTGTCTGTAACGAATTCTTCGTCAGGGATGGCTTTTAGCCCATCGATCAGGGCAAAAATGGGAACGGGTTGCATAGGTCAATTTTTCTTCGATTCGCGTAAAAAGTCAATGAATTCTGTGTGGTTTCTTGTAAGGCCTGGAAACGTCGCTTTTGTTGTGCCGTCGGGATCGATGATCGCATAAAAAGGCATCGCGACCGTTCCGAATTTTTCCTCTTCAAAACGCTGTTGCCGCTCGTAAATTTCGCCCGAACCGTCCGTGTAAAGTTTGGCGAGAACAAAGCGCCCGAGTTCGCGTTTCACGTCCTCACGCGGAAACATATTCGCTTCCATCCAGCGGCAGTTCGTGCACGTATAACCTGTGAAATCTACGAAAACGGGCTTGTTTTCGGCCTTTGCTTTTGCCATCGCGGCTTCAAGATCGTTCTCGATCCACTTCGGCTCGTTTTCATCCTTCGGAGAGAAGAACTGTGCCTCTCCTGCCTTTGCCGGCGGCAGGAAAGATTCGATCTCGCCGAGTTTCGCACCGAACAGGCCCGTAAATAGATAAAATGCGACCGCAAGGCTAATTATCGACGCCATCAGGCGAACCGCGCCGAGCTTTTCGGGACGCGGATCGTGAGACAGTTGGAATTTACCCAATAGATAGACGGCGAGGACGACGAAGATGGCGACCCAAATAGCGATGACGACCGGCCGCGTGAAGATGCCCCAGTGCCACACAAGATCAACATTCGAAAGGAATTTCATTGCCGCCGCAACTTCCAAAAAGCCCATCGCGACCTTGACCGAATTCATCCAGCCGCCCGAACGCGGAAGTTGATTTACAAGCTGTGGTGCAAGAGCGAGCACAAAGAACGGCAAGGCAAAAACGAGCGAGAACGCAAGCATCCCAAGAAGCGGCATATGCCAATTTCCTTGCGATGCGGAGACAAGTATTGTGCCCACAAATGGCGACGTGCAGGTGAACGACGTCAGCGTGAACGTCAGCCCCATCAAAAGAGCCCCGATAACGCCGCCTCCTTTCCCTTCCTCTTGGCGCGTGAGGGAGTCAAGCTTCGTCAGTAAGCTCGATGGGATCGCGATCTCGAACGCTCCAAAAAGATTGAATGCAAAGAAGAGAAAGATCGCTGTGATGAGCAGATTTATCCAAGGATTCGCTGCAAAAAGATTGATGCCGGCCGCACCGAGGAAGATGGCGAGGAGCATTCCCGCGATCGTAAAGGTCGCAATAATTCCTATCGAATAGACGAGAGCGAGCTTTATCGAATGTGAGCGGCTTCCGCCGGAATGATTCGCAAAATACGAAACCGTGATCGGGATCATCGGGAACACGCAAGGCGTGAGCAGCGACAAGGCCCCGAGCGTGACAGCAAGCCATATGAACGGCCATATATCCTGCGGGAGCGGTGTCTGTGAAGGTGCGGCCGGTGATGCTGCGGCACTGCTCGGCGTCTGGGCCGCCTTCGCCGTAACTCGTTCGGCACCTGCCGCAGTTACGCGCATCGTCCGCGGCGGCAGGCAAAGCGTGTCATTGCAGGCCTGAAATCGCACGTCAAACCCGATCTTCTCGACCGTGGAACCAACAGCGCCGGCAAGCGGGATCTTGAAGACCGCTTCGTTGGTGAACGACCGTGTTTCGAGAGGTTTCCCGTCAACCTTGAAATTCGGATCGGGACGGACGATCGGCTTCGGGCTTTTGATCTCGCCGTCAATTTTCCACGGGGACGATTCAGCGGCCTTTATCGTCGTCGCTATCGGTCCACCCGCGGGTTGATCAAGAGCGTAAAGATGCCATCCTTCTTCAATGGAAGCCGAGAGGGTCGCTTCCACGGTTTGCCCGTTCTCGCCTCGCTGGACCTTGTCCTGCGGGACGTCCAACCGCCACTTTATCGGATCCTGCGCAAAGGCAACGGCCGAAAAGATAAGCAGCAGAATTGGAAGCAAGATCTTGGGCGCCATACGACCGAAAATCAAACTATACCAAGTTTGATCGAATGATGCCGTCCTTGGCGTTCTATTTTTGCAGTTCTCGTTCGGGTTTCCTATAATCGAATGTTCGGGCATCTTATTTATTTTTGCCTATTTACAAGGATTGAGGGAGGATCATATCTTGCCAAAAGCAGCTACCAGCCGAAAACCCGAAAAAAGAGACTACTTGACTTCGGGCAAGGGTGCGAAAAAGGCCGCATCAAAACCCAATAAACCTGATTCGAACACCTTTTTGGACGTCGAAGAGGCCATCAAAGAATATGAAGAGAGGAAAGCCTCTCAGCTGAAAGCGATAAAGCTCGTTGATAATGCGACGCTTCGCGAAATGCTCTACCAGATGGTTCTTGGGCGGCACTTCGAAGAGAAGTGCGCCGAAGTTTACCGAATGGGTAAGATCGGCGGCTTCTGCCACCTTTATATAGGTCAGGAAGCGATCGCGGTCGGTTCGATGTCGATGCTTGAAGATAACGATATGGTGATCACCTCATATCGCGATCACGTTCAGGCGATGGTCAAGGGGATGTCGCCGGAAGGCGTCTTGGCCGAGCTTTACGGCAAGGAAGGCGGATGTGTTAAGGGTAAAGGCGGCTCGATGCATATGTTCTCAAAAGAACATCAGTTCTTTGGCGGACACGGAATCGTAGGCGGTCAGATCGGCGTCGGCACGGGAATGGCCTATGCCGCAAAATACAAAAGGACCGGCCAGGTCGTTCTCTGCTTCTTTGGCGAAGCCGCAGTTAATCAGGGCATTTTCCATGAATCGCTCAATATGGCGGAGCTTTGGGGCCTGCCGTGCATCTATATTTGCGAGAATAACCGCTACGGAATGGGAACCTCGCAAAAACGCGCGATGAGCGCCCGCAGCATTGCGAAAAAGGCCGAGTCGTACGAGATGGCGAATGAGTTCGTCGACGGAATGGACGTAATGGCCGTCCGCGGTGCGACGCGTCGGGCTGTCGAACGTGCACGCAATGAAGGCAAGCCGACGCTGCTCGAGATCCGAGCGTATCGCTACATGGGACATTCGATGTCCGATCCGGGCAACTATCGCACGCGCGAGGAGATCCAGAAATACCAGGAACGCGACCCGATCATCCTCTTCAAGGACAGCCTGAAGGAAGCAAAGGTGCTCACCGATAAAGATTTTGAGGAGATCGAACAGCAGGCGATCGAGGCTACGGACAGGGCCTTGAAATTCTCGGAGGAGAGCCCGTATCCGGACGAGAGCGAATTGTTAGCGGATGTTTATGCGTAGTACCCGTGCGTAAGTAGGTTCTTTGGAATTGCCATATACTTTTATTTTAATGAGCACGCGCCGCCGCACTTTCATGCCTTCTATGGCGGGGACGAAGCGGTATATGAAATTGAGACGCTTCGTGTGTATGCTGGCAATCTCCCGCGTCGCGCCCACACTCTCGTACTCGAATGGGCGGATTAGCACCGTGCGGAGTTGATGGATTGTTGGAATGTTGCCACCGATGGCGGCACTCCGAAACCGATAGAACCCCTGAGGTGAATAATGGAATTGGTAAGAGTTAATAAAGTAAAGGCATTACACGATTTTGTCGTCTACGTTTGGTTTTCTGACGGGTCGGAACGGGAAATCGATATTGGAAAATATCTGCACGGCCCGGTGTTCGAGCGCGTTCGAACGGACCCAAAGCTCTTCAGTTCAGTAAAGGTCACTGCGGGGCGTACGATTGGTTGGGGAGACGACTTAGATATTGACCCTGACACGCTTTTTTATGATCTGGTGCCAGCCTGGATGGAAAAACACGAGCTGGAGTTATCAAGGTAGTTATGGCAGTTTTAACCATCCGCGATGCCCTGAATCAGGCCCTTCGCGAAGAACTTATCCGAGACGAGAACGTCTTTATCATGGGTGAAGAGGTCGCTGAATACGATGGCGCGTATAAAGTTACGCGCGGCCTCTGGAAGGAATTTGGTGACAAGCGTGTCGTTGATGCTCCGATCACTGAACTTGGATTTGCGGGTCTCGGAGTCGGTGCGGCAATGGCCGGATTGCGTCCCGTGATCGAGTTTATGACCTGGAACTTCTCGATCCTCGCTGCCGATCAGATCATCAATCACGCCGCGAAGATGCTTTATATGTCGGGCGGCGAATTCAACGTCCCGATCGTCTTCCGCGGGCCGAACGGCTCGGCCTACCAGGTCTCATCCCAGCACTCGCAGGCGCTCGAGGCACTTTACTCGAACTTCCCGGGCCTGAAGGTCGTGATGCCGTCGAACGCCGCGGACGCGAAAGGCCTGCTCAAATCCGCCATTCGTGACGACAACCCTGTCATCTTTATGGAACAGGAACGTATGTACGGGATCAAAGGCGAGGTGCCGGAAGACGATGATTTCACGATCCCGCTCGGACTGGCGGACGTAAAACGCGAAGGCACGGACTGCACGATCGTCGCGCGCTCGATGACCGTTCCGATGGCTCTCGAAGCCGCCGGGAAGATACAAGAACAGTTCGATGTGTCCGTCGAGGTCGTCGATCCGCGTACCATCAAACCACTCGATATCGACACGATCGCGAACTCCGTCAAAAAGACGAATCGTTTGGTCATCGTCGAGGAGTCGCACGCTTTCGCATCGGTCGGGGCCGAGATCTCGCATCAGATAATGGAGAACGCGTTCGACTATCTCGATGCTCCCGTGAAGCGCATCTCGACGGCCGAAACGCCGATGCCGTACGCGAAGAACCTCGAAGCACTCGCCCTTCCGAGCGTCGATAAGATCGTCGCCGCGGTAAAGGAAGTCTGCTATTTGTAGGGCACTATGGATAGGAAGGCGGCGATTCGCGAATACAAACTTGGGCCGCGACCGATGGCAGTCTTTCAAATTCGCAACACGGTGAATGAACGCGTGTTCGTGGATTCGAGCATCAATTTTCCGGGAAAGATCAACCGCCACAAGTTCCAGCTGAATGCAGGCAATCATCCGGTCAAGGACCTGCAGACGGACTGGAAACAATTTGGGGAAGCGACATTCAAGTTCGAGATCCTTGAAGAGTATTCGCCTTCTGAGTCGGCGGTCGATAACGCAAAGGAAGACCTCGCGGCACTCGAGGCCCTTTGGCTCGAAAAGCTCACAAACGATGGCGTCGAGCTTTACAACGAGCGTAAATTGACCCGCGAAGAACGCCTCGCGATGATCGCCGCAAATAATCGCGGAAAGTTTTGAGTTTTGATGGAAGATCGTTAGGCGAGCCTGTCCATCGACAAAAAGTAGGAAATTATGGCTGAAAAATTTTTAATGCCGAAGCTATCGCCCACGATGGAAGAAGGGCAGATATCTCGTTGGGTCAAGAACGAAGGCGATTCGTTCGAGGCCAACGAAACTCTCGCCGAGGTCGATACCGACAAGGCGACGATGGAAATGACCGCTCTCCATGGCGGCACGCTCCTAAAGATCCTGAAAGACGCCGGCGACACCGCGGCCCTCGGCGAAGCGATCGCGATCACCGGCAATAAGGGCGAGGATATCTCCGCCATACTAAGCGAGATCGGAACCGCCAAACCGTCGGCTACGGCGAACGGTAACGGAAAATCCGAAGAAGCACCAGTTGCAATGGCGACACCTTCCGTCGCGGCTCCCGCGATTCCGCAATCCGAAATCCGCATTCCGCAATCGGACGGCCGTATGCTCGTCTCGCCGATCGCCGCTCGAATGGCAGCGGAAAACGGCCTTGACCTCAAAGCCATTTCCGGCTCCGGCCCGAACGGCCGCATCATCAAACGCGATATCGAGCAGGCTCTCGCCGGCGGCGGAACAGCCGCCGCAAAGGCCGCTGCACCGAGTTTCACGCCATCGACCGTTGTCGGAGCTTCCGCATTCCGCGAAGAGCCGACGTCGCAAATGCGCCGCGTCATCGCTTCCCGCTTGGCGGAATCGATCGGCCCGATCCCGACGTTCTATCTCACCCGTGAGATCGAGATGGACAACGTGCTCTCGCTGCGAAAGGCGATCAACGCTTCCCTTTCCGATGACCAAAAGGTCAGCGTCAACGACATTCTCGTCAAGGCCGTTGCTATGGCATTGCAGAAGCATCCTTTCGTGAACGCGTCGTATCAGGACCGCTCGATCCGTTTCTATGAGCAGGCCGACATCGGCGTTGCAGTCGCCATCGACGAAGGCCTGATAACGCCCGTCGTACGCGGTGCGAACCTGAAAGGTTTCGTCGAGATCGGTGCAGAGGTTCGCTCGCTCGCCGCTCGTGCCCGCGACAAGAAGCTTCAGCCCGAAGAATACACAGGTGCAACATTCTCGATCTCGAATCTCGGTATGTTCGGTATCAAGGAATTCACCGCGATCATCAATCCGCCCGAGGCAGGCATTCTCGCCGTCGGTGCCGCGACTGAAACGCCCGTCGTACGCGACGGCCAGATCGTCGTGCGTTCAATAATGAATATCACGATGTCCTGCGATCATCGAGTGATCGACGGTGCGACCGGTGCGAAATTCCTCGACACGCTGACAAAAATGCTCGAACAGCCGGCAATGATGCTCGCGTAGAAGCGACCCGTTCTATTCGGCAAATAGAAAAGGAAGGCCGCCTGAAAATTGGCGGCCTTCCTCGTTTCACAAAGGACGAAGCTTACTTATCTTCCGATTCGTCCTCCGGGATCGGCTTTGAGTTGCCGCGGTCATACTTTGAAAAGCGGGATGTATTCAGCCAAGAAGGCATTTGAGCATCTTCGGATATTTGCCATCCCATAATTGCCATCACCTCAGCGACCGTCTCCGCACCTTCCCAGGCCCAAGAATCTTTGACCGTATCGCCCGGCTGGTGATAATCGCCCTTCTCCCAGTCCTTGATCTTCTTTATCCAAACCTCTTTGTCACCCGCGGGAGCTCCGAGCAGCATAAGCGACGGAACGCCGCGTTCGACGAACGAATAGTGATCCGAGCGATAGAAGACCTTCTCGTCGGGCATCGGGTCGGGGATCACGTTGATCTCCATCGACTTGGCGACAGAATCAAGCAACGCTCCCAGCGTCGAATGTTCCGCGCCGTATCCAACCATCGTCTTTACCGGGCCATAAACCTCAGAACCGATGCCATCCAAATTCAGATCGGCAGCGACCTTCTTGATGTCCCACGTCGGATCTTTTGCCCAGGCCTTCGATCCGAAAAGGCCGTATTCCTCGCCGGTGACAGCGAGGAAGATCATCGAACGCTTCGGCTTCTGCGGCAGCTTGCTGTACGCCTCTGCGACCGCGAGCATCTCCGCGGTTCCAAGCGCGTTGTCAGCGGCGCCGTAGTAGATCTTGTCGTTCATCTTGCCGAAGGCGTCGTAATGGGCCGAGAAGAGCACAGCCTCCGAGCTGAGCTTCGGATCGCTTCCCTCGAGCACACCGGCGACGTTGTATGCGGTGACCTTGTTCGTATGGATCTTCGAGACGGCCTTCGCCTTTACCTTCAGATCCTTACCACGGAACTTCGTATTGCCGGCGAGTTCGATCGCCTGATCGCGCGTCATTCCGCCCGTGGCCAGGAGTTTCTCGATGCCCTTGGCCGTCGCCGATATGAACACGGGTGCGCCTTCCGGGTAATACTCTTTTTCGCCGCCGAGATTCAACTGCCGACGGCTGTAATAGTCCACAGCCTGGTCCTCGGTCCGTTCCTCATCGCCGCGGCTGAACGAAATGATCGCGGCAGGACGCTTGCTGAAGATATTCCGCATTATCGCGCGCTGTAGCTTTTGCTTTTCCCAAGTGTCTTTCGGGAAACCGGGCGGCGGGCCTTCTATCATCACGACGAACTTCCCGCTAAGATCGACATCGCCGAGCTGGTCGATACCGGCGGCCTTTCCCTGGATCGCGTAGCCGACAAAAACGATACTGCCGCTCGCAGTCCTATTCCCGACCGCCGGCGAGAACGCGAAATCCGTGCCGTAGGTCAGATTCGTATCGCCCGCCGTGAGACTCGTGGCGGGATCCACGGTCGTCTCGGTAAAGCCGACCTTTTGAAGGTAGCTGCCCTTGTCGCCCAGTGGTTTCAGCCCCAACGCCTTGAACTTCTCGGCGATCCAATTGGCGGCCTTTTCGCCGCCGGGCTGGCCGGTACCGCGGCCTTCCATTTCAGGTGTCGTCAAGGCGACCGTGCTGTCCTTGATCGACTGCACGGTAAGTGCTTCGCGGATCAGATCCGCAGTAGATCGGGCAGGCGCGGCCGTCTGCGCCGCGACCGGCAAAAAGGAAGCAAGCAGCAGAACTGCGATTGAAAAGAACGCGGAGAATTGTCCGCGGGATGAACTTGATCTCATAAACTAGATTTGCAGACTTAATTGAATTTAGGCTCGTATTTCACGGCCGTTTGTTATTATCATCATTGGCTATCGCTGAAGACAACCGAAAAAATGAAAATCATCCCGCCGTCGAAAACTATTCGTCGGCGTACGCGGCGCTTATCGCCGTGCAGATCTTCTACGGAACATTGCCAGTCGCAGGCAAGGTGGTACTTGCTCACATCCCGGCCCTCGCCCTGGTCGGTTTTCGCGTCGGGATAACCGCACTTGTCCTCGTGATCTTTCAAACCGTCCGAGGCCGGATCTGGCTTGCCAAGAAGGGAGACTATTGGCGTTTTGCAGCACTCTGTGTTTTCGGCGTTCTTCTGAACCAATATCTTTTCATCGGCGGCCTCGCGCTGACGCGTGCGTCAAATGCCTCGATCCTGGCAGTAACGATCCCCGTTTTTACGCTGCTCATCAGCGTTTTGTTTCGTTACGAGAAGCTCTACTTGCTGAAGGTACTCGGCATCACGCTTGCGGCGGCCGGCGTGATCTTTCTGATCGACCCGCGCAAGGCATCTTTCGAAAGCTCAACGACGCAGGGCGACATAATGATGGTACTGAATTCCCTCGCCTTCGGCATTTACGTTGCGGTCTCCAAGGACATCATTTCGCGGAACGGCCCTTTCCGCTCGATGATGTGGGTCTTCATCTTCTCAAGCATCGTAGCCGTACCGGTCGGAGCGATGAGTCTTTCGACCGTCGATCTTGGCCAGATCCCGACATCCGTCTGGGCACTGATCGCGTATATCGGCGTCGGGGCGACCGCGGTCCCATATCTCCTTAATGCGTACGCCGCCACACGCGTAAGGCCATCGACGGTCGCAATCTTCATCTACCTGCAGCCGATCATCGGCGTCGTCCTTGCCGTGATCTTTCTAAGAGAGCAAATGGGACCGAGTTTCATCGTCGCGTCGCTGCTCGTCTTTGCGGGGCTCTTCCTCGCAACCCGACGCAATGCCGCCGCCCGCGTTGCAGAAGGCCGCGTTGCAGAAGGCCGCACGAAGTAAGGCCACCGAATTTTGAATTTTGAATTTTGCCTTTTGCCCTCCCCTCACCTCTGCTCCTGCCTATTCCAGCCGCGTGCGGGACCTGTCGTATGAAGACTCAGGACAAGAACATCGCCTTCCATCGCAGGCGTCTGGAACACGATCGTCTCCATCGGCTGTATCTGGAAATGCTTGCAGAAGTTCGCCGCATAGAAGATCCGTGCTCTTATACGGTCGCCATCCTTCTTCTTCAGGATGAACGCGTTCTTTACGGTAACTGACGACCGCTTGATGCCGATCAGTTGAAGCCTCTTGTCGTAAAAGAGCACGACCGCGTCGGGTTCGCCGAGTGCTTTCAGTGCGCCGCCGTTCAAATAGAATGTTCCTTTTCGTGTCAGCGTTACGCGGATCCGTTCCGCATCCTGAACGATCGGGCCTTCACTGAATTCGATCCAATTGATGTTCATACAAGAACGAATTGTATCATCTCTGCAACATCGTTGCAAGAGAAAATTCACTACTCCAACACCGACGCCGTCTGCGGATCTTTCGTAACTTGCGATATCCGGAGCGATTCCCGACAGTTTCCTGCGGCATCTGCAAAACTTCGTAACCGCCCGACCGTCGCACGCGACAGCTCCGGACACGCACCCGACGCAGTCTATTTTTTCGAAAAAGGGCGAAAAACGGCTTTATTTTTTTCACGTTTTGTGAAATTTGCGGTTTCTGGAAGCCAATAAAAATGGGCACTTGAGAAGACAGCCGTGCTAAATGCTCACAAATTGAATATTTTGCAACCAAACGGCGAAAAATCGCGTAGAATGGCCATATTCATTGGTTCAAAGAACGGAAAAGCGATGCCGACGAACATCACCGAATCGGTTCAGGCCGACACAGGAAAAATAATGCTAAGCGTAGAGGGCGATCTGCTGCTTGAAGACGCTCTCCTTCTCGAGCGCATCGCTGGCTCGATAGTCGATGAGCGGGACAAGGACGTATTGATCGACCTTGCGGACCTCGACTTTCTCGATAGCGATTCTGCGGCCGTTCTTAAACGCCTCACAGAGTCCGGAAGGATTGAGATAAACGGCATCGAGATCTTTCTGCAGTCCGCCATCGACCTCGCAGAACGCCGGTCGTAAAGAGCCTCGCTATCCTTTTCGTCTAAATACCTTATCGGCATATAATTTCGATATGGATGCTGCGGAACTTGCTGCGCTTGTGGGCGGAGAACTCGTTGGTGAAGAGAATGTTGCGATCGCCGGATTTGCCGATGTCGGTTCGGCCGGTGCGGGCGACCTGAGCTTCTTTGCAGGCGATGGCGAGGTTCCGCGAACGAGTGCGACTTGCGTTCTGGTCAAGGAAGGTGTGGAATTCGACCGCGCGATTCCTGCCGTGATCGTCGTCAAGGATCCGAAGCTTGCGTTCGCAAAGGCCGCCGCACGCCTTTCATCGGCGCCGAGGCGAAGCGGCATCGACCCATCGGCGGCCATCGCTGTCGATGCGGATGTGGGAGCCTCGTTCGTCGGCCCGAATGTCGTGATCGACAACGCCGCGAAGATCGCGGCCGACGTCGAAATTCACGCCGGCTGCTATGTCGGCCGTGACGTCTCGATCGGCCGCGGAACGCGCATCTTCCCTAACTGCAGCATTTACGATGGCGTGTCTATCGGCAAAGACTGCGTCATCCATGCCGGCTGCGTGATCGGGGCGGACGGTTTCGGGTTCGTGCGGGACGGCGATTCTGGCTATGTGAAATTCCCTCAGGCGGGTTCGGTCGTCATCGGCAACGACGTCGAGATCGGCGCAAATTCCTGCGTCGATCGCGGTGCTCTCGGCCTAACCGAGATCGGCGACGGTACGAAGATCGACAACCTCGTGCAGATCGCCCACAACGTGAAGATCGGGAAACGTGTCGTCATCGCCGCACAAACCGGCATCTCGGGCAGCACGATCATCGAGGACGATTGCGTCATCGGCGGCCAGGTCGGAATGGGCGACCACGCTCGAGTATTGAGCGGTGCGATCATCGGATCACAGGCCGGTGTCCTTCCCGGCAAGATCGTTCGTCCCGGCGTTTGGTGGGGAACGCCTGTCCAGCCTCTCGACGAATATAAACGCCAGAACGCTCTCGTAAAAGGCCTCTCACGCCTCAAGGACGAAGTTCGCCGCCTCCGCACCATTATCGACAACAAGTCAGAGCCGCCTGCGTAAACGGAACGCGGACGCCCTCGTCCGCACTGAGCCCGAAGGGCGAAAAACGTCACGCCGAATCCAGACAACATTCAGTCACCGCTTCGCGGCGATGCGGACGAGGACGTCCGCGTTCCGAGTGCCGCGATGGCTTCTGCCGCTCGTTTTGAGGCTCCGCCGTGGCCGAGCTTTTCTGCGGCGGCGTTCAGTTTCGCTCTAACCTCTTTATTTACAGTGGGTTCGAGGAGCCGTTCGATCTCGTCGGCGAGTCGCTCGGGCGTAAACTCATCCTGCATCAGTTCGTTAACGATACGATCGCCTGCGATGAGGTTTATCAGGCCGAAATGTTCCGTCGAGATGAGCGGCACGAAGATCTTGTAATTCAACGCAGAGGTCTTATAGACGATCGCCATCGGCGTACCGATGATGCCGGCCTCGAGCGTCGCCGTTCCGCTTGTGACCGCTGCCGCGTCCGATGCGTTAAGGGCATTGTGCGTCTCGCCCACCACGACCGTGAACGGAAGTTCTGAGGCCGCGAGAACGGCTTCGGCATCGTGCAGATTCTTGTCTGAGGCAAGAGGAACTACGAACTGCCTTGATTCGTCTCTCGCGGCCAGCAGCTTTGCAGTTTCAATGAGGACAGGCAGGATCCGCACGATCTCTTTATGCCGGCTCCCCGGCAGAAGCGCGATGATCGGCCTTTCCGGGTCGAGGCCGTGTTCCGCCGCGAACTCGGTGCGATCTTTCGCTGCGGCGACCTCCCGTGCCAACGGATTCCCGACGTATTCGACGTTCTTCAGGCCGCGTTCCTCGAACCACTTTTTCTCGAACGGCAGGATCGTTAGAAGAAGATCGACATTTCGCCGCAATGCGTTCACCCGATATTCGCGCCAGGCCCAGACCTGCGGGGCGATGTAATAGACGACGCGAATTCCCTGCTTGTGGAGAAATTTCGCCAGCCTTAGATTGAATTCGGGGAAATCGACGAGCACCGCCACATCCGGCCTCTCGGCAGCGGCGGCCTTCTTGAGCTTCTGCATAACCGACCAGAACATCGGCAGGGCACGAGCGACCTCGAGCAGGCCCATTATCGATAGCCTGTCGGCCTCAACGATCGGAAAAACGCCTGCGGCACGCATTTTCGGGCCGGCAGAGCCAAAAAAGCTCACGCTGCCGCCCGCCGAATCTTTCAGCGCTTCGACGAGCTTTGCGGCGTGCGTATCACCGGACGCCTCACCGGCGACGATCATGATTTTGAGAGGTGCGTCCACTTGTTGTCTAAACCGTTAAAACTAAATGATATACAGCCCGCGATAGTTTACAACCGCGGGTGCGGTCACGTGCATCAAAGCGTGCAGTTTTTGCGCATTGCAGTATTGGAGAAAATGATGCTCTCGGGCGTTTGCCTCAGGTAAGGTAAAAGCCTTAAAATCTATTGTTTTTGAGCCCTTTGCCGCCATGTGCTTTGATCGCGAGCGGTATAAGTTTCGAAAAGTCCTCCGGAGGAATCTGTGACATTTCGCTTTAGTATTTTATTTTTTGCAATTATCTTCTGCCTCGGCCTGAATTCACAGGCTTCGGCACAGCTTGATTCGGTCATCGGCCAGATCACGAACGCGGCCGCCGAATCGTACGCGGGCGGCATAAGCGGCGACGGGCGATTCGTTGTCTTCGAATCGAACGGCGACGTCGCAACGGAGAATCCACGAAACAGTGATCACAACGTCGAGATCTTCGTCTTCGATTACGCTCAGCGAAGGATCTTTCAGATCACCGACACAAGAAGCGTGATGTATGACGTGAACGGCGAGAACGTGTTCAGCAACGTACGCATCTCGATCGTTAATACACGTCCGATCATCAGCCACGACGGCAAGTGGATCGCATTTTCTTCGAATGCGACCATCGCTTATCCTGGCGATGACACGAATCCGCCTGTCATCAGCACGACGAATCCGGGTTCGTTCGACGGCAACTCGTTCACGAGTCCGACGCCGACGCCTTCGGCGAGTCCGAGCCCAAGCCCCTCGCCGGCCCCGAATCCGCTGACTCGCGACGCGAATCTCGAAATGTGGATCTACCAGATGCCGGTCTTTATGCCCGTTCCCGATATGACGAGCGGCGTCGAGATACCGTATCAGGAGCTTGCCGGCGGCACCTTCACCAGAGTGACGAACACTGTCCCGAGCCAACTGCCTCGCGGCGGAACACAAAGCTCCGGAGCATTCGTCGCTGACGACAATCACGACGCAAGCATCTCGGACGACGGCGGCACGATCGCGTTCGTCTCGACCAGAGACCTGGTTCCCGGCGTCGGCAACTCGTTCCCGCTCAACGAAGATAACGACGAGGTCTTTACATTCCATCGGCCGACTTCGACGCTGAATCAGATAACAAAAACGCCCCGCGGCCCGATCTCCGACCCGATCTATAACAAGAATCCGACGATCTCCGGCAGCGGACTGCGCGTTGCGTTCTCAAGTACCGGCGACAACCCGATCGTTGGAATGACCGGCGGAAACAATCCGGCGTCGAGTAGGAACGAGGAGATATTTTATTCCGATCTCACGGCGACGGGAGACGTCGGCACTGTAAAGAAGCAAGTTACGACGACCACGCCGACAACGCCCGGGGCCATCGTCAATATCCTTGACCTAGGCCGCCGTATGAGCCGCGACGGCAACCTGATCGTGTTTGATTCATACGCGGACCTTGCGAACGAGAACAGCGGCACGAATTACGATTCGTTCGCGACATATGTCTATGACGCGACGGCGAATAATTTCCGTCGTGTATTGCCGCGCAGCAATGGTGACTCCGGAGCTCCGGGCGGCGATCTCCAGCGTTATGGAGGCTTTACCGACACCGACGTTGCCGGCACGCCTTCGACCCTTATCCTCGAAACGAGGATGAACATCAAAGCCGACGGCACCGTTCCGGCAAACGCCGACGAAGGATTGAACCCGGATCCGAACCGCCCGATCCAACTCTATACATATCCGCTTACCGTTCCGCCGGCAAGCGCGACCTTCAAACGGATCGCGAAGTTCCCATCGCCAACGACGTTCCTCGCTTCCACAAGAGCGATCACGAGCGATTCTGCGTCTCGCTTCGCATTCAATATGTCGCTGACCGAACTCGGCGGCGGCAATCTGGATTCATCGCCTGAGGTGTACTATATGCTGACGCCAACGGCAATTAACGAGGCCAGGATCTCGGCGAATTTTGCGACAGGGGCCAGTAAGATACCGGTTTCGCCGACCGCTGTTCCATCACCTAGCCCGACAGCGACGCCCACGCCGACTCCAACACCTTCGCCGTCGCCGACCGCATCGCCGAGCCCGACGCCCACACCCACGCCGCAGTCTCCGCCGGCAGTATTCGGCCTGGCTCCCGGAATGCGTGCGATAATGAACTTCCAGGCGGGCATCGACCGCCCGTTCGTTGAGCGGTCCGGCGTTGGGTCTATGCAGCGAAGCTTCCAGCTTCCGATACAGCTTAGCGGCGTGACGATGACCATCAATGGTTTTTCCTGCGGACTTGTTCGCGTAAGCCGCCACAGGATCGATTTCGTCGTTCCGCGAGGCCTTCCGGCCGCTGTGGAAGGTACGCCCTACGACCTGGTGCTAAACAATAATGGGACGATAATGCGAACGCAGGTCATACTGGTGCCTGCAAGACCCGACGTTTACAGCTTCGAAGGGCTAGAAGGTCCCGGTGGGCGAGCAAAGATATTCAACGTTACAAATCGCGTGCAGACGACCGAGCCATTTACGGTACGAACCAGGAGTATTCGGCCATTTGGACGCGTTCCGACAAAGCTTAGAATTTATCTGACCGGATTCAACCCGCGGATCGGCACAGGCGTCATCAATGTCCGTATCGGCTTGGGCACGAATCATTTCCTCACCATTTTGAGTCAACCCGAAGAGGTTGAACCCGGCATTTATGCACAGGACGTGGAGTTGAATGACGACCTGGATGGTTCGGGCGATCAACCCGTCGTCGTCATCGTTGCGATCAACGGGCAGGTCTTCGCCTCGCGTTTGGATGACGGAGCCCCTCGTACCTTGATCCTCTGACGCTCATCAACTTTAGCGTGAACCAAAGGGTGGGATCGCCGACGGTCTCGCCCTTTTTGCGTAATTGGGAGGCCGATCTACTCCGTTTCCGCAAAACGGACAGCAAGATCCCGGCACGCCTCGTTGCGATACCTCTTGCGGCCGGGGTTTGCCTCTCCCGCAGGGCTATACTATCCTTAAGGTTATACGGTAATAACGAAAATTTTTGCGACTACCGTTCCTTTCAACGTTTATTTTATTAAGAGCGGGCTTAGACAAGGAGTTCTGATAGAAATATGGCAGGAAAAGATGTCAGCACGATGCTTATTGCACCAAAGATTTGGAAGAATGGTCAGTTGGTCGATTGGGATAATGCAAAGATCCACGTAATGTCGCATGTCGTCAATTACGGGTCGAGCGTTTTCGAAGGCATACGCTGTTACACGACCTCGAGCGGGCCTGCAGTCTTTCGCCTCACGGAGCATATGCAGCGCCTGCTCAATTCTGCAAAGATCTATCGAATGGACTCGAAGTTCACCCGCGATGAATTTTGCAAAGGCACGATCGATGTGATCAAGGACAGCGGTCTCGAACATTGTTATATTCGGCCGATCATTTTCCGCGGCCTTGATGAGGAAAAGCCCGCGTTCGGTGTTAATCCTTTCCCGAATCCGATCGATTCGTACATCGCTGTATGGCAGTGGGGCAAATATCTCGGCGACGAGGCCCTCGAAACCGGAATCGATACATGCGTTTCAAGCTGGACGCGGATCACCTCGAATTCAATGCCGGCTATGGCAAAGGCCGGAGCGAACTATATGAATTCGCAGCTTATCAAGATGGAGGCTATTCTCGGCGGATTCTCAGAAGGTATTGCTCTTGATGATCGCGGTTACTTGTCAGAAGGCTCTGGCGAGAATCTTTTCCTCGTCAACAACGGCAAGCTCGTCACACCGCCGCTCGGCGCATCGATTCTGCCGGGAATTACGCGAGACTCTGTGATCCAGATCGCGCGCGAACTTGGCATCGAGGTCGTCGAAACGGCTATCCAGCGGTCTGCTCTTTACGTTGCTGACGAAGCATTCTTCACCGGCACGGCCGCGGAGATCACGCCGATCCGTTCGGTCGACCGAATCTCGGTCGGTGCCGGCAAACGCGGGCCTGTCACCCAAAAACTTCAGGAAGAATTTTTCAAGGTCATTCACGGTGAACGCGAAGCGCCGTTTGGTGCCGAGTGGCTCACGTATGTGAATCCGGAAAAAAAAACGGCTAATGCATAGTTGACCACGACCACTGGTATGGCAAAGCGGCTAGGTTTCAAGCACCATAGCCGCTTTTTTCTTTCCTCTCGGCGTCTGCCTTACCGCAGGCCTTGAGCAAACTGTTCCGTCCCAAAGCTTCCGATACCGTTCAATCTAAAGCTGAAGACGATCTTATTTTCCCGTCGGGCACCAACGTTGAATGTGTAGTATTGAAGAGCCAGCGAGCAGCAGTTATACGCATAGCCGATAGTGTAAAGCGAACTGATCAGCGGATTCAGATTTGCAGCTCTTCGATTCTCAAAGTCAAAGAAAAGCGATGCCCCGCCATACGGTCCTTTATCCCGGTTGCCGACAAAGATCGATGGACTCCACTGAGCCCCGCGAAGAGTGCCCGGCTCAGATCTGTCAGGGCGAGCATACTGCGCAAGCGAAGGGATCAATGTGACACGGCGTGTATAGTAAAGCGTCTGAAAGAGCTTGAACATCTTCGTGTCATACCCTACGGTCGCCGAAATATCTCGCAGACCGTCGCCATACAACCCCCAATCCATTCGCGTGCTTACAAAGATCGTCTTTTGAGGCCGATATGTCGCATCCACGTTGATGGGCGAAAAACGACGAGCCGCTCCTCCGAATGAATAGAAACTCAGGGCAGTGATTGGCTCGATCTGATTTCGACGCCCTGCGACAAGAGCACCGCCGAATGTCTTGTCAAAGAAATACTTTCCGCGGATCGTTAGCGAAAAGATCTCATAAGGTTGGATCGAAAGGTCATCTCGCTTTCCGCTGTCCCCCTCGCTCAGTCGTTTCTGCGCGTCTTTTGTGACCGCCTCGGCATATCTTCGAGTGTAGATACGATTCGTTATGCCGTACTCCACCTCATTCGTATTTGTGATCGTGTCGATATAGTCAAACCTAATGATCTTATTGAAATTGTCGACGCCCTTTACGAATCGATAGGTCAGAAACGGTTCGATCACATGCCGAAACTTGAACTTCTTATCCTTACCGTAAAAATTCTTCGCGAGGGCGACGGGACGAATATCAAGCGTGAACTGGCCGTACTTGCGGATGAGGTCGGTGCTTATCACGTTCCGGCGGAAGTCGAGCGAGTTTGAATAATACGTGACGCGGGCCGATGCCGATGCGGTTACGTTGAAATATTTCGTGTAGATCGGCAGTGTAAACTCTGGATAAACATCGAAACGCTGCATTATAGCAGGCGTAAGAGTGGGTTCTTGGAGATTCTGCTGTCGATAAAGACCAATATCATCAACCTCTTCGCGCCTTGAGACACCCTCCAAAGAAGACTTGAATGAGAAATATGCGTTCTTAAAGAAGGAAAGTCTTGAAGGACGCTTCTCGAATGAAATGCTCGGCAAATTACGTGTCTTGACGCGAACATTCGGGATCGAGATCACCTGCGAACGCGCAAGTATATTCATCGTGTAGTTCGTCCAGCTCTTGTTCACGAAGACCTGAGATCGTTCGATCGGTGAAATGATCTGCTGTATCCCTTCGAGAAAAACCTGACGAAATGCAAGATTCGACGTGATGCGGATATCCGCCGACGCAGTAAATCCATTCGGAAAGTACTGTACACCTTCGGCATAAACCGTCGAGCCGCCCTGGTTTGGATGATCCCGGTCCTCGCTCGCACCAAAGATGCGGTCCTTGACCGCAAAAAAACCGATGTTGAAGTACGACCTGGAGTTCGAACGCGTCCGTAATTCCGCCCCGTATCCGAAGCCTCGCGATGTGTAGAGATCGCCGCGGAACGTAACATCTGCCGAGGGGCCTAGAGTTTGAAAATACGCACCAGACACCTGGGCGCCTTTCGTCGGCGAAAACCCGAACGCTGGTGTTAAAAAGCCCGACTTTCGATCTTCCTTGTTGATCGGGATCGAGGCGAAAGGAAGGGCGATGATCGGCATGTTTTTGATCTTGAACTTTACATGCTTGAGCTTCACGCGGTCGCCGGTTTTTATCCGAGCGGATTTTGCTGCAAAGCTCCATTTCGGCACCGCTTCGTCACAGGCCGTAAATTCCGCATCGGTCACTTGAAGCTCAGTCAGCGAAACTCTTTCGACACGCGCGGCTGTAAAATAAAGTACGGTGCCGTCATTTGTTTGATTCGTAAATCCGGTAGCATCTTCGAACCACCCGAGCTTCGTCTTGTAGTTCCACTCAGACCTTACGCCTGTGATCCGCTCATCGTTTCCTTTGTCAAAGATCACGTTGCCCGTCGCAACCATCTTGTTCTCAGCTTCGTATATGACGACCTTGTCGGCCTGGAGCCGATAGATGCCATAGTGGACATCAACGCTGCCTTCGTGCGTTACAACCCGCTTGCCTTGGGTGCCTTCCACCGATTGGCGATCGGAATAGACGACCACCTCGCCGTCTCCGCCTTCCGGCTCGACCGTGTCCTTCGCCTTCGGCTGAGTTGGGGCGATAACGCTCTTTCCCGGTGCGATCGGATTGATATTGGGCGTATCCGTGATCGGATTTGCGACCTGCCGGTCGACCGGATTCGTCTGCTGTGCCCAAAGCGGAAGGCACAGCAATAGCGGCAAGATCAGTATGCAGAGTGCGCGGCAAGATCGCATCAAAATGGTAAGGGATTCTCGTCTAAAAAAGATGCTACCACGAACTTGGCTTCATCCTTAAATCGACCATCTTCGCGGAGAGAGTCTCCCAAAAAAAGGAGGCCTGTCCTAGGAAAGTTCGAGGAGGAAATAGTTTGTACCGTCTATTCGGACAAGGCGGCCCTGCGTGTAAGGGGCGAGCGTAAAGAGCTTCGGGTCATACGCCGTACCTTCCAATCCATTGTCGCCGGATGTCTCGCTTTGGGCGGTCAGTTCGCTTGGATACCAGCTTTCGGGCGACAAACTTACCTTTCCTTTCGCAGGACCCGACTCTGCGGCGATCTTGTCAGCATCTTCCGGTGCAAAACGCAGGACAGCGACGATCTTCTCCGAGCCGTCTTCCTTCTTCCACGCAAGGTCCTCGGTCTCATAAGGGACATTTATAAGAAGCCTGAGTTCTTCGAGATTCGAATTTGCTGAATTTGCATCTGCGTTGACGTTCACATTTGAGTTCTGGGTCCGGTTGGAATTATCCCGCGGACTCATGCAGCTGAGGGCCGTAAGGGCCATTAGGATGAATATGATGTGTATGTTTTTCACGATTATTCCAAACGGGAAGTACGGCCTGAAGTCTTTGATACGAACCATTTCACCTTACAAAATTGTTACGCGTAACGCAATTGCCATGGATCGACCGGTCACGCTTGCGGATGCCTCGTTCTAAGGGCCAAATTCGTGATATTCTAAAGGTTATGGTTCAAAAACCATCTCTTATGACACCAGACACTAAGCAAGTTCGAACCGCCAATGTCGTGGAGAAGGAACGTTGGGAGTCCGAAACCCTTGACCCGGCGTTAGAGAAACGAGCAGAAAGGAAAAAGGCCTTCGAAGGAGTCTCGCTCGAACCCGTTGACGGGCTCTATTCAGCGGCGGACAGCGACGACATCGAGGTCGGATTTCCCGGCGAGTTTCCTTATAAGCGTGGAATCCATCCAACGGGCTATCGAGGCAAACTTTGGACGATGCGGCAGTTCGCGGGTTTCTCGTCGCCGGAGGAGACGAACCGCCGTTTCAAATACCTGATGGAGCAAGGTCAGACGGGACTTTCTGTGGCGTACGACCTTCCTGCTTTGATGGGACTCGATGCCGATTCGCCTCTTAGCGAAGGTGAGGTTGGAAAATGCGGTGTTGCAGTTTCGTCCCTGTCCGACTTTGAAGCTCTTTTTGACGGAATCCCGCTCGACAGTGTCACGGTTTCACAAACCATCAACGCACCGGCACCGATCTTTCTCGCGATGTATCTCGTTGTCGCAGAAAAGCAAAAAGCAGACTTCAAGAAAATATCGGGCACGCTTCAGAACGACATCCTGAAAGAATACATCGCACAAAAAGAATGGATCTACCCGATCAAGCCTGCGATGAAACTTGTTATCGACACCTTCGAGTACTGCTCTCAAAATGTGCCGAAGTACAACCCGATCAGCGTCAGCGGTTATCACATTCGCGAAGCCGGTGCGACGGCGCTCCAGGAACTTGCCTTCACGCTCCGTGACGGTGTCGAATACGTCCAATACGGAGTCGATCGCGGAATGGATGTCGACGAGTTCGTTCCCCGCCTTTCGTTCTTCTTTAACGCTCACAACGACTTCTTTGAGGAGATCGCGAAATACCGTGCGGCCCGCGTTATTTGGGCTAAAACGATGAAAGAACGCTTCGGCGCGAAAGATCCGCGGACGATGCAGCTGCGCTTTCATACACAGACCGCCGGCGTCTCTCTGACCGTTCAGCAGCCGCTTAATAACATCGCCCGCGTCGCTATTCAAGCCCTTGCGGGCGTTCTTGGCGGCACGCAGTCGCTTCATACCGACTCATACGACGAGGCTCTCGCCCTTCCGACAGACAACGCGGCCCTCATCGCTCTTCGCACGCAGCAGATCATCGCCGAAGAAACCGGTGTCGCCAACACCGTCGATCCACTCGGCGGCAGCTACTACCTCGAATCTCTCACGGAGAAAATGATCGAAGGTTGTTTCGAATATTTTGACAAGATCGACGGATTCGGCGGAATGGTCGAAGCGATCGAAGCAGGCTTCCCTCAGCGTGAAATTCAGGAATCTGCCTATCAATACCAAAAAGCAGTTGAAAGGAAAGAGCAAACAATCGTCGGCGTGAACAACTACGTTATGGACGATGAGATCCATAAGACTGACATCCTCCAGATAGACGAATCCGTGCGCGATCATCAACTAGAAAGGCTCCAGCGAACCAAGGCGACTCGTGACAACGGTGCGGTCGCAAATTCCCTTGAAGCACTTAAGAAAGCTGCATCAGCGAACGAGAATACGATGCCCGCGATCATAAAGTCGGTTGCCGCTTACGCCACCGTCGAAGAGATCTGCGTCGCGTTGCGGGACGTTTACGGCATCTACGAGGAACCGGCGTTCTAAGTCCAAGATGAAAATAAAGCTCGTCTATCCACGACGTCGAAGACTTTCAGGACGGGCGACCGGTACTGCGTATTTCAACCTTAGGTGGTCGAGCGGTTCGGTTACAAAGAGGGATGTTCAATTCGGTAGCCTCGCATCGGCGATCAAGTTTCTAAAACACCGACTGAAAAAGATTCCACTCTCCGAAAGGGACTCACTGTTTGCGAAGTTGTTTGCGGAAGTACGTAAGCCGACCGGGGGGCTTGGTCGATTTTCGCTAGGAACGTGCATCGGCGAAACTTCCCTTTCGGGGCTTTTCCAACGTGCAGAGGCCGCATGGAACCAACTCGAACACGAGCACGACCATCAGAAACTCAAAGTGGCGAGCACTATTGACCTTAAACATTGAGTATGACCGGAGTCGCCGAATTTGCCTTGTATCGACACTACAGTTACGCCGAAGTAACCGAAACGTTGTAAGGTTGCCGCCGCCCTATCACGTTCGCCATCCGCAGGGCCGAATTCCCTTACCGCCTCAGCATCCATGCTACAATGCAACCATAGAGGAAATTACAATGATTTTTCATGTTGTTCTAGAAAATGACGAGGATGGATGGATCGTAGCGGAATGCCCATCTCTTCCGGGTTGTGTTTCACAAGGAAAGACCGAAGAAGAGGCCTTGGCGAATATCAAAGAAGCCATAACTGCGTGGCTTTGGGCCGAGGATCAAAAAGCCGTGGCGAGTTTGCCGCCGCCGCGAGCGAACGGAGCGGTCCGCGTTACGATCTAGTTAGAATGGGGCGTCTCGGGAACATTTCGGGTAAGAATGCAGTCAAGGCATTTGAAAAAACGGGATGGCAACGTATTGGCCAGGTCGGAAGTCATGTTGTTCTCTCAAAGCCGAACATCCGAGTGAACTTGTCGGTACCCCAGCACAAGGAGCTTGCCGCCGGCACTTTGCGAGCTCTTATCCGCAATGCAGGCCTCAGCGTCGATGAATTCATCAAACTCACGAAATAACTCTACCCTTGTATCGAAGGAACCAAGAATCGGATTTCCCGGGAACTCGGCTCTCGGGGCTCGTGGAGAGGCGCTTGCGGCAGCGTACCTGGAATCTCAAGGCTATCGGATCGTGGTGACCAATTTTAAGGTGCCTGTCGGCCGAAATCGTGCTGGAGCGGCCGTCACCGGCGAGATCGACATCATCGCACTCGAAGGCCGAACGCTTTGCTTTGTCGAAGTGAAAACGCGTCGATCGGAAGATTTCGTTCCAGTTATCGCGGCCGTCGATAAGCAGAAGATGCGGCAGATCACGCGGACAGCTCGCGTCTATCGCCGACTTTTCGCTGTCACGGACATGGCGATAAGGTACGACGTGGTCACGATCCTAGCACCAAGGCACGCCGAGCCCGCGATCACGCTCACTAAGGCGTTTTGGAATGAAGCATCTCTAAAGAAGCGGGCGTGGACATCGGACAAATGGATGAACTAGCTCGACCAAAGCAATGCGAAGCGATCGCAAAGAACTGCACGATCGAACTTCGCCTCTCGAACAACGCCGAACTCACGTTGGAAATCTGGAGACGCGAAGGCGATACGACAGGCTGGGAACTGATAAAGACGACGACGAGGTCACGGTATTTGGACAGGCCGATAAAGCCCGGCCAATATTACGAATATCGAACAAGAACGGTCGAAGGCGATGCATTCTCCGCGTTCTCGCCTTCGACCGTCGTTTATGGAAAGTAGCCTTATTTAAGCTCCCAGGAAGTACCGATCGTAAACGAACGTCCTCTTGCGGGTGCGAAGTTGAACTGTTCGCTATACGCTCGATTCATCAAATTCGAGACGCCAACGTTGATATTGAAGTTGAACCGCTCACGCCGGAAATAATATCCGCCCGATATATTATGCGTTACGAATCCCGGTTCGGGGCCGCCGTTGCCGCCCTGATTCACCGGAAGCAGGAATTGTGGAGAAAGCCGCTTCTGTTCAGCGACGATCCTAGCCGCGTAATCGAAGAAGTAGTTTCGGCCAAAATTCTGCCAGCGTACGCCGATGTTGGTCCTGAATGGGCTGATTATGTCGAGCGGCACATCCTTCTGCGTGTCGTCACCGCGAAGATAGCTGAAATTCCCGTTCGGCGTCAGAAGCCCGAGCTTGACCTTGACCGGGATCTCGAACTCGGCCTCAAATCCTTGTATTCTCGCCCGGTCGACGTTCTGCGTCTGATAGACACGGACCGGAGCACGTCCTGGAGGTGAACTCACGATCTGGCAGTTGTCGGCGTCATAGATGGTTCCCGGCTGGACGATAAATATCGGACAGCCGCGACTGTCAAATGCGGCCGGCGTTGACATAAAGTTCTCGTAATTGTTTACGAAATATGTCGCAGATGCCGAAAAATGCTTATTCTTGAATCGAACCGTTGCATCAAAGTTTACGCCCGTTTCCGGCTTCAGCCTTGGATTGCCGACCACAAACCCGCCTATCGAACCCGAATCAGTAAAGAATATCTCGAATATATTTGGCGTTCGGAAGGAACGTCCAACCCGAGCCGCAAGCGTGACCGCGTTCGTCAAATTATATACAGCACCAAAGTCGCCCGTGACCGCCGTTGTCGAAACATCCATTCCGCTTGCGAGGCCGTCAATGCCGAGGTCGTGTATCTGATCCGGACGGAGCTGCGGCAGATTGAACCCGGTCGTCGGTTGAGCTTTCGTACGGAAATTGTCGACGCGGATCCCGCCGGTAAGCTTTAGTCGTTTGGTAAGACGAAATTCGTCTTGGGCGAAAGCCGCAAAATTCGTTAGCGTCGCATCGGGCACGCTCTTTGAGTTATCGATCGACTGAACCGGCGATGTCGGGGTGAATGCATCGATGATCGTCCGAGAATCTTCGTTCGAGTCTCGGAAAAAGCTTGCTCCGGCCGTCAGCGTATTTCGACTGCCGATCTTCCAATCGGTTTGGAGGTCCGCTCCACTCGTCCGTGTGTCGATGATCGTTTCGCTGAAGCGATACATACCGGGAAAATACGGCAACATCGGCGGCACCGTCAGCACATTCGTAAAATTTCGATCCTGCTTTTGATAGTAGCCGGAGATCGAAAGGCGCAAAAGATCCTTCGTGATCGACGCCGCATCGTACCGCAGATTCACCTTATCTCGATTCGAGAATGGAAAGTTTCCGGCGAAGGTGCCGACAAGGCCCGCAGAGCCTATGTTCGCACCGCGTCGACGATCATACGTTGCCTTGATGGTGTTCAGGTCGTTTAGAAAGAAGCGGGTCGAAATGGCGGTATTGCTGCCGTGCGATTGCGAGTTCAAAACCTCACCTTCGTCCGTGATACCGATGCCTTGCTCGCGAAGGTCCGCAAGGAATGATCCTTTGGGCTTTCCAGTGAAATAGTTTCCCGATCGCTCAAGTGATTGCGCAACGCGGAATGCGAAATACCGCGTCGATCCCGTAAGGCCAAGCGAACCTCGAAGCGTGTCCTCGTTCGAGCTATAGAATGTATCAACGCGTCCGCCGAACCGAAATCCGTTCTCACGTCGAGCGGGTGTATCGCTCGTAATGATATTGATGGTGCCCGCAAGCGCGTCGGTGCCGTAGAGGACCGAGCCGCTCCCTCGAACCACCTCGACCGATTCAATGTCCGCAGTATCAACCAAGCCGGTCTCTACACCGGATTGACCGGTCGATGTTCGGCTATTGTTAAGCCGTTCGCCGTCAACAAGAATGAGAACGCGGTTGCTGTCGAGCCCACGAATTCGCGGACGGACTTGGAACGCACCTTCGTTCACCGTCGAAGTGCCGGGCAGCGTGCGAAAGATATCACCGATGGTGTTGATGCCCTGCTCCTCGATCTCTCTGCGTCCGACCACTGAGACGGGCACCGCGGTCTCTTCGGCAGTGACCTGCGTGCGTGTTGCGGTCACTGTTACAGTTTCACTCACGCCGCCTACTTCAAGCCGGAAGGACTCGGCGGTGTTCGAGCCGGTTGACAGCGAAACCTCGCGGGTCGCGGATGCAAAGCCATTGGCCTCAACGCTTATTCGATAGGTCCCGGACTTCGGGACCGCAAAGCGTACCGTTCCGGTCTGATCTGTCATTGCTGAATTTACGGTCAGGCCGCCGACGGCAAGTTCTACCTTCGCACCTGCGACGGCAACATCATTGGCGTCTTTCACGGCAACCTCAACACCGGAAGGCGACTGTCCGGCGGCTGAAAGAACCGCCGCCAACATCAACAGCGCACACAGATAAAGAGCTCGAAATTTTTCACTAAATAAAGATCGCATACTAAGTATTATTATTTGCGAACTGACATGTTCGCTTTTAGGTTCATGAAATGACGGCGGCAGCGTTGGCCTTCCTGCCGACCCAGTTCGTAATGCTTGAAAAGGTGGCCTTCGCCGCTTCTACGATCTCGTCATCGGCGTCGGCGACTTCAGCGAATCTCGTCAAGCTTTCTCCAAAGGCTCTCCACATCGGCCCGGTCGCTTGCCCGTAGCCGAAATAGAAGGCCCCTCCGTTCTCAGGCGTGAGGCCGAGATGCTGCTTCAAATGTCGCGAGATGACCTGGCCGCCAAGAGTTGAGCCCTCGATAACGTAAAGACTTCCGAACGCTTTCGCAGCAGATGAAATGTCCGGGAGTTCAAGTCCATCGTCTTCGTTCTTGAGCCCGAGTATTTTTGCATCGGCTTCAAGAAGCGGAAGCTTTGCGCGCTCAGAATAGTCAAAGCCAGCACTCTTTAATACTTCCAACGGAAGTTTTGGCTCGTAAGCAACATAAAAACTCCAAAACTTCGATACGAGCCGTCGATAGTCGGTAATATCGAACATCTAATTCATAACATCGACCGCAGCCTCGACCTCTTCGTGCTGCAATCGTGTCTCTTCCTTTAATCTTTGAAGGATCATATTTTATTGCAAATGAAAATCGTTTTCAATAAGCTAATCTACGCCCTTAGCTTTCCTTTGTCAAATCGGCCGTGATCCACGCCCTCGCGTAAGTCAGCAGCGGCGCGGAATTTGTCGATCGGTAACGAAAAAAGGGCCCATTCCGACCGAGCGGCAAGGGCCCTTCAAAAACGAATCGGGCTAGAACAGGCTACTTCGCGCCGCCCGCCAACGTAATTCTTGCATTCGCGGCATCCAACTTCTGTTGAAGCGGAGCATTCTCCTCGATAGGTGAGGTCGCGGCAGCGGCAAGTGCCTTTTCTGCGGCTTCGCGTTCGCTGCGGGCCGCATCGACGTCAACTTCATCGAACGTCTCGGCGGAATCCGCAAGCACGGAAACCTTGTTGGCACTCACCTCGACGAATCCGCCGGTAACCGCCATCTTCTCTGCTCCGCCCTTCTGCGAATAGCTCAAGATGCCCGGTTTGAGTGCAGAAACAAGCGGTGCGTGATTCGGAAAGATCCCCGCTTCCCCGCTCGCAGTCGGCACCGTCACCGATTCGACCTCGTCATCAAAAACCTTCTTTTCAGGTGTTACGATCTCTAGTTTTAGCATAAATGCAAGTAAATAGTAAAAAGTCAAAAGGCAAAGTCAGAGGCTATTTCGACTTGGCCGTGAGTATCGTCTTTGCAACGATCTTTGTGATAACGACCGCCTCATCTCTCAATTCCTCGATACCGGTTCGAATGTCATTTCTCAATGTTTCGGTAGCCAAAACCAGCCGAAGCCAATAGTTTGATTCCCGAGCTTCCTTTAGGGCGATCGCATTCTTATGAATAAAATCCGCAGTGCTCTGACCGGCCCGAGCCTCTTCCAAATTCGCTCCGACCGAGGTTCCCGACCGAAGGAGTTGAGAAATGACGTTCCGACTGACGTCTGTGTTCGTCTCAAGGTACTTGCAAAGCTTAACGCTCCGAACAGCAAACTCGAAAGCTCGGTCGCGAATATCGACCAGTTTCTTCTGCTCACCATCAGCCATAAAAAAGCTTCTGGCCTTGCCTTTTTACCTTTGCCTTTTGACTTCGGCTATGCCGCGGCCGCCATTTTCTTCGCTTTATCGCGAGCCTGTTCGATCGTACCGACCATATAGAATGCCTGTTCAGGCATATCGTCGCATTTGCCGTCAAGGATCTCACGGAAGCCTTTGATCGTATCTTCGACCTTTACATATTCGCCCTTGAGACCGGTGAACTGTTCGCCGACCGTGAACGGCTGCGAGAAGAAGCGTTGGATCTTACGTGCACGAGCAACGGTAAGCTTGTCGTCTTCGCTCAACTCGTCCAGGCCAAGGATCGCGATGATATCCTGCAAATCCTTATAACGCTGAAGGATACGCTTGACCTCCTGCGCCGTGTTGTAGTGCTCGTCACCAACGACCTGCGGATCAAGGATACGCGAGTTCGAAGCGAGCGGATCGACCGCGGGGTAAATGCCAAGTTCCACGATCTGACGTGAAAGTGCGGTAACGGCGTCGAGGTGAGCGAACGTCGTTGCGGGTGCAGGGTCAGTGTAGTCATCCGCCGGCACATAAACGGCCTGGATCGACGTGATAGCGCCTGTCTTGGTCGATGTGATGCGCTCCTGCATCTCTCCCATCTCCGTTGCAAGGTTCGGCTGATAGCCCACGGCGGACGGCATGCGTCCGAGCAATGCGGACACTTCGGAACCGGCCTGCGTGAATCGGAAAATGTTATCAACGAAGAAGAGCACGTCGTTGCCCTGATCGCGGAAGTACTCGGCGACCGTCAGGCCGGAGAGTGCGACGCGAAGTCGTGCTCCGGGAGGTTCGGTCATCTGGCCGTAGATCAGTGAGACCTTCGAATCCTTGATCTGTGCCTTATCGACCTTCGCAAGGTCAAAGGCTCCCGTCTCTTCCATGTTGTGGTTGAAATCCTCGCCGTATTTGATAACGCCGGACTCCACCATTTCGCGGAGCAGGTCATTACCCTCGCGCGTGCGTTCACCGACGCCGGCGAACACCGAGAAGCCTTCACGTCCCTTTGCGACGTTGTTGATAAGCTCCATAATGAGCACCGTCTTGCCGACGCCGGCACCGCCGAAAAGGCCGATCTTTCCGCCGCGAAGGAAAGGCTGGACAAGGTCGATGACCTTAATTCCGGTCTCGAACATCTCTAGCGATGTGGATTGCTCGTCAAAAGACGGTGCATGACGATGGATCGGATATCGCGTGTCAGCAACGATCTCACCGAGCTCGTCTACTGGTTCACCGACAACGTTCATCACACGCCCCAAGGTAGAGACACCGACAGGCACCGTGATCGGGCCGCCAAGGTCGAACGCCTTCATTCCTCGGACCATGCCGTCGGTCGGCAGCATTGATACCGCACGGACGCGGCCTTCGCCTAGGTGCTGCTGCACCTCTGCGACGACATCGACCTTTTCCTCGACGTCGAAGCCTTCGCTCGAGATCCGAAGTGCCTGATGGATCGGCGGCAAATAATCCGAAAACTCTACGTCAACCACGGGTCCGATGATCTGAACTACTGTTCCGACCTGACCATTTCCTTCGTTCGCCATTCTTATAAAAAGCTCCTCTAATATTGAGAAAATCGATAAATTTACAAAGGAGTTAGAGTAGCACAGCTAGCCCCTCGTGGCAAAGACCGGCATCCAAATTATTGGTCTCAAAAGTAGTTGATCGAAAGCCTTTTGGCCAAACAGGCGATTGACGTCAAGCGGAGTTTCTAGTAGCCTGAAAGCAACACCCATGGCCGCTGCAAGATAGGCCTCAAGACAGACCAAATTTGACTGACACACGCAAACTCGAACTCCCGGCACAAGGACTCAACACCCTATTTGGCGTCCAAGACCAGAACATCAAGTTTCTTGAATCGCTGCTCGACGTTCGTATCGGCGTTCGCGGCAATGAACTCCTGATCGACGGCGAACCGAACGACATTGCAACCGTCGACCAGATATTGAGCGATTTCGGCGATATCTTCAGCGATGGTGCGGCATTTAGCGACAAGGAGCTAAGAGATGCTTTCAAGCAGATCGCTGAGGATCGGGCATACAGCCTGAAAGATCATTTCCAGAAGGCACGATTCAATCCATCAGGCAAGAAGACGGTCGCTCCCAAAACCGCAAATCAGCGTAAATACCTGGAAGCCATTGCAAAGAACGATCTCGTCTTCGGTATCGGCGTCGCGGGCACGGGCAAGAGCTTTTTGGCGGTCGCAATGGCAGTCGATGCCCTGTTCAAAAAGCAGGTTAGCCGCATCATCCTAACTCGTCCTGCGGTCGAGGCGGGCGAACGCCTCGGTTTCCTCCCCGGCGACCTTCAGGACAAGGTCGATCCATACTTGCGGCCGCTCTACGACGCGCTTTTTGACCTGGTCGATGCGGAAAAGGTCACGAAAATGCTCGAAAAGCGCATCATCGAGATCGCACCGCTCGCCTTTATGCGCGGACGTACGCTCTCTGACGCTTTCATCATCCTTGACGAAGCCCAAAACACGACCAACGAACAGATGAAGATGTTCCTAACGCGTATCGGATTCGGTTCGAAAGCTGTCGTTACCGGCGACATCACGCAGATCGATCTGCCGCGTGGACAAAAAAGCGGCCTGAAGGAGGCTCAACGCGTCCTCGATGACATCGACATGATCGAGTTTGTCTATTTCTCGGAAAAGGACGTGGTCCGCCACAAACTTGTCCAGCTGATCGTCAAAGCATACGAAGAACACTCCGCGGATCCCGCAGAATGAAGGTAACCTTTCGTCCATCGCGTGAAGAGCAGATCGAGTTCCTCTTGGAGCGCCAGAAGCAACGTCAATCGAAAGCCACGAACTATATCCTTTGGTTGTTCCTAATATTTAACATATGGATAGTACCAGGGATCTTAATCTACTGGGAGTGCGTTTGGACCGGTTTGGCGGCGTTCGCATTGAATCTTGTCCTTGTGCTCTTCGTTTGGTCGTTGCAACAAAAAGGCTCCGTTCGTAAACACTTCGAGAACGCGTGGCCCGAGCTGGAGAAATTCGATTGCGAGATCGAGATAAACGAACTGGGTCTTTCGTGCGAACACGCAGGAAACAAGAGCTTCTATCCATGGAGAAACATCGAGGCAATAGGTTCGATGCTGGGGCAGATATTTTTCGATGCCGGCCCGGCAACCGTCCTTCTTTCGAAGCGGGCATTCGTCGATAAGCAGGCCGAAATGGATTTCTTCGAGCAAGCTCAAAAATACCAACGGGCAACGCAGGCCGAGCGCTAATTTTTACATTCGTGCATCCGTAGCTTCTTCTTCTGCTACTTTGTTAACTGGACGGTTGGACAGCTCATTCCAGTTCACATTTACAGTTGAGCAATGAAAAATCTTTAACCGAAGTAAGGGCGGTTATGCTAAGGTAAGGAATGAGGACGGCAATGGCAATCGAAGCAAAAATAACAAGTAAAGGACAGATAACCGTTCCGTTGGAAGTACGCAAAGAATTAGGCGTGAAACCGGGCGACAAGATCCGCTTTGAGAGAAACAGCGACCGCGAGATCACTGTACTCCCGGTGCGAAAGGAGAGCCTTTTCGAAAAGTATCGCGGTATCGAGCGAACCGGTGTTGGGGCGACTAAGCGTGAGATCCTAACAGAAATACGCCGAATGCGCGACGGTGAAGACTGATACCTGTGATAACCGCGATCGACACGAACATATTGGTTTCTCTCTGGAAAGGCGAGGATAAAACATCCGCACTTGCCGCAGCCGCTTTAGACTCGGCAAAGGCGGACGGTGGCCTCGTGATCTGTGGTGCCGTATTTGCGGAATTATTGGCGTATCCCAAACGGACCGAATCCTTTATATACGAGTTTTGTTCCGATACCGGAATTGCCTTTGATTGGAGAATGGATAGCTCTATCTGGGTTGCCGCCGGGAGATCATTTCAGGCCTATACAATACGCAGAAAGAAACAACAAACGGACACGCCAAGACGTATTCTCACCGACTTTATCATCGGCGCTCACGCCGCCGAGAACGGCTACCGTCTTTTAACGTTCGACGAACGCATTTTCAAAACGGCGTTTCCTAAACTAAAACTATTAAATGGCTGAGCAACCTTGGGGCTACGAAAGGTTGGAGTTAACGCTTTTCTTCTTTGCTTTTCGTATGTAATTGAAAGGTCTAGGACATTGGACCTCTCTTCACATTTGCCCAATGAACAATTTACAATCCTCTTGTGAACCAAGTCATCAATCTCCAACGCAAGATCAAGTTTGACCTCGATGCGGTCCGTGAATTCACGGCCTCTCTCCCCGAGAAGATCGACGAAACCGTTGGAAGATCATTCTCCATCGCGTTCATCAATGATGCGAGGATGAAGCAGCTAAATTCGACGTTTCGCGGCAAGGATTGGACGACGGATGTGCTCTCCTTCCCGTTCGAAGCCCAGCCTTTCGAGCCGGGATCAAAGAACCTCGGCGACATCGTCATTTCTGCTGAGCAAGCTCAAAAGCAGGCTACGGAAAATGGCCTTTCGCTCGAAGGCGAGATCAAGCAGCTCATCCTCCACGGCGTCCTGCATCTTTGCGGCTATGATCACGAAACTGACAGCGGCGAGATGAACGCCCGCGAACTCGAACTCCGCGACAAACTTGGCATTTAAAGCGGCGCTAGCTAAGCCGCAGCGAGAGCGTTACTCCAAGTTCCGACCATTCCAGAACGCAAACCCGCTCGCCTTGCGTTCGCGTTACAATTCACATTCTGTGCAAATCGTGCATTTCGTGCACTTTGATACATTTTGTGCGGAATGTGCTTCAAAATGGATGCGTCAGTTCGCTATGATAACAAGACGGTCGAGCCGGCCGTTCGGTCTTTGAAAAAATGTGAATGGTGAATGGTGAATGGCGGAGCGAAGCTCCCCTCCTTATGAAGGAGGGGTGACAGCCGCCTCGGCTGGCGGGGTGGTTCTCTTTTTCGAAAATTTGCGTCCTTAACGGGTACCGACCGCTCGATATGATAATCTGTTATCTCAACGCCCTATGACAAAAACGACCAAAGTTGCTGCTCCGTGCGTGATGGTCATCTTCGGTTCGACCGGAGACCTTACGAAGCGGAAGTTGCTCCCTGCCCTTTATAATCTTGCAAAAGGTGACTTCCTGCCGCACAAGTTCGCGATCGTCGGCGTCGGTCGGCAAGAGATGACAACTGATGAGTTCCGAAAGATGCTCATTGATGATCTTAAGACATTTCTGCCGCAGGCTCCTGATGGAAAGCTTCTTTCATGGTTCGAGGAACGCGCCTACTATACGGGCGGGGATTTTGACGACGACAAGAAGCTTTTCGGCGATCTAAAGGAAATGCTTGGGGATGTTACGACCGCACATCAGATCCCTGAGGATTACTTTTTCTATCTAGCGACGCCGCCGCAGCTTTTTGCAACCGTCACACAAAAGGTCGTAAAGAATGGACTCGGAAAGGAAGAGAATGGCAACTGGCGACGGTTTATCTATGAGAAGCCTTTTGGCCGTGACCTTGATTCGGCAAAGAAGTTGAACGCATCGCTCACAAAGCTAATAAAGGAAGATCAGATCTACCGCATCGACCATTACCTCGGCAAGGAGACGGTCCAGAATATTTTGGTATTTCGGTTTGGCAACTCGATCTTCGAGCCGATATGGAACCGGAATTATATCGACCATGTCCAGATCACGGTCGCAGAGACGTTGGGAGTCGAGCAACGCGGCGGCTATTACGATTCGGCGGGAGCTTTGCGGGACATGATACCGAATCACCTCTTCCAACTCACGACGCTGACGGCAATGGAGCCGCCTGTTTCGTTCGAAGCTCATGCGGTTCGGGACGAACAGGCCAAGATCCTTCACGCAATTCAGCAGTTCACTGACGAGGACGTGCTGAGGCGTGCGGTCCGAGGGCAGTACGACGCCGGCACGATCGACAACAAGGCCGTACCTGCATATCGCGACGAACCGAACGTCTCGCCGAGTTCGAATACGGAAACCTTCGCCGCTCTCAAGCTTTCGATCGATAATTGGCGTTGGGCAGGTGTGCCATTCTACCTGCGTACGGGCAAGCGGATGAAGGCACGACATTCGAGCATTGTCATTCAGTTCAAGGCGGCCCCGTTCGTCCTATTTAGGGATACGCCCGTTGAAAAGCTTACGACGAACCGGTTGGTCATCCACATTCAGCCCGACGAAGGGCTCACGCTGCACTTTGGTGCAAAGATACCGGGCCCGGTCGTAAATGTCGGCGCCGTCGATATGGACTTCAACTATGTCGAACATTTCGGCGAACAGATCGCAACCGGCTACGAACGTCTTCTCTACGATTGCATGATCGGTGACGCAACGCTCTTTCAGCGTGCCGATATGGTCGAGGCGGCATGGAGCGTCGTAACGCCGATCCTGGACGTTTGGCAGGCGATACCGCCGCGGGGTTTCCCGAATTATGCATCAGGCTCTTGGGGGCCGCCCGATGCGGATAAACTTCTGACGGACGACGGCCGCGAGTGGAAGAATATTGTCGAGTAGTATGGAACTTCAGATCGCCATCGCCGTCCTTCTACTGCTCTTGCTCGTCTTTCTTGCGACGATAGATCTTGCCTTCGCCTATCTTTCGGACGTTGCCCTGCGCCGCCTCGTTGCGGACATCGAGACCACCGACAATCATTCTTCGGCCACGCTGTTGAGAGATATTCTCGACGACCGGCCGCGATTTCGGTTTACGCTTTCATCGCTTCTTCAGATAACGCTCATCGCGTTCATCGTGCTCATCACGCTGATTCTCCTTGAGGCCCTGCCGGAAAGGACGACCTTCCTTGTCGCCTTTATTTTCGGAGCGATCGCGGCCGTTGTGGGCCGGCAGATCTTGCCGAGACTGATCGTCCGGCACGACACTGAGAAGAAACTCCTTTCCCTACTGCCTGCCGTCCGCCCGATATTTGCCATCGGCAGATGGTTGACCGCACCTTTCTCATTTCGAAGCGGCAAAGACGATTCGAAGATCGAAATGTCCGTCACGCCGGATTCGCCGAACGATGAAAATGACAATGCCGATGAACTGAATGCCCTCATCGAGGTCGGCGAAGCCGAAGGAATAATCGAGGAGAAAGACCGCGAACTCATCGAAACGATGATCGAGTTCAGCGACACGATCGCCGCCGACATAATGACGCCGCGAACCGAGATCGTCGCTATCCAAAATGACGCGACGATCCGCGAAGCACGCGACCTTATGATCGAAGAGAAATATTCACGTCTGCCGGTATATCGAGACTCGATCGACAATATCGAGGGAATGGTCTACGTTCGCGACCTGCTGCATGCGTGGGCCGAAGGTATGGAAGAAACGGCCGTTTCTCAAGTAATGCGTCCCACTCTCTTTGTGCCTGAGACGAAACCGGCTGACGAGCTTCTGAAGATCCTTCAGCTCAATCACGCCCAGATCGCCGTCGTCATCGATGAGTACGGCGGTGTTGCCGGCCTGATCAGCGTTGAAGATATTATTGAAGAGATCGTCGGCGAGATCGAAGATGAAGATACTCAGCCGGAAGAGATAATCGAGATCATCGAAGGCGAAAATGGGTATTTCGACGTGATCGGCTCAACAGAGATCGATAAGATCGAACGACTTTTTGACCTGGAACTTGAAGACGAAGATTTTACGACGATCGCCGGCCTGGTAACGCATGAGGTCGGATACGTCCCAAAAGTCGGAGAGCAATTGCAGATCCGCGGCCTCGAACTTGAGGTGATAAAGGCTGATGAGAAGCGCATCCAAGTGCTCCGTCTTAGGCGTTCGGAACCTCAGCCCGAACAGGAAGAATAAACGCTAGTATAGAATCTGCACATGAAGCTTCAGGCAAAAATTGGAAATGAAACATCGGCGGTCAGCGTCAAGGAGGAAGGCAACCGCCTTTTTGCCGAGATCGACGGGCGTAAATACGGATTTGAGGCCGTACAGCCCGAGACCGGACAAGTCAGTCTGCGGTTCGACGACGGCAGAAAGATCGAGGCTCGCGTTGAGCTCGATGCCGAAGGCCGCTACATCGTGTGGATAGATGGCCGCTCTATTGAACTTGAGCTGGCAGACCCGAAAAAGTTACGCGGATCGAGCACGTCGAATGCAGACGCGGCGGGTGTGGCCGACATCAAGACCGCAATGCCTGGAAAGGTCGTTCGACTTATCGCAGCGGTCGGCGATACTGTCGAAAAGGGTGATGGCGTGATCGTCGTCGAGGCGATGAAGATGCAGAACGAGATCAGGTCCCCAAAAAATGGTACGGTTTCTTCGGTTCGCGTTGCGGAAGGCGATACCGTCAAAGCAGGCCAAATATTGCTCTCTATCGAATAGACGTGGTTCTTACGACGACGAAGGTCGTAGAGTTGTCCGCCTTGTCGGCAATTTCACGCTTTAGGATCACGCCGCCGTAGAGTTCGACCGCCGCTTCGCCGCAGATCGATGCCGAACTCAGATCGTTCTGCCAAACGATCTCTCGAAGACTCGCCGCCGTATCGGTCGTTTCGACGGCCTTAAGTCTAGGCTCACTATTTAAGAACACTGCGCACTGACGCAACGCTTCGGGATGAGAATGGACATTCGCGATGCCTTCCAGCGAGGCCCCAGAAGCACCGGCCAGAACATGCCGGACCTCAACATCCAGCGACTCCACAACGGCGAGGTCGATGGCTTTCAGGTACTCCTTGGTGGACAGGATCTCCCCGACCGTCGAGTTCTCTTTCGGGATGACGGCAAATCCGACCTGGCCGCTTCGCAAAAGAGCGAACACCTCGTCGAAAGTATCGCAGCCGATGATCTCGATGTCGGAACCCAACGCTGTCAAGGCGGCCTGCTCGCTGTACGACCCGGGAGCCCCCTGGATCGCCACCTTTGTAAGTGAACAATCGTCTATGACCTCTAACTCCTTCACCTGCTCGACCGCCTGCACACGCCGCGAGTCCGCCAGGATCGCCTCGTAGATCTGATCGACCACGCTAGCATCTACAACGCCGCCGCTCAGGCTTCTGACCCGGTCAAATATTCGGATCTCGCGCTCTCGGTCGAGGATCGGCATCCCCGAACTTTGCTTCAAACGCGATATCTCACGAGCGATCTCCACTCGCTTTGCCAGCAAGCCGACGATCGCGCTGTCCACGTCATCAATTTGCCTTCTCCAATCGTCTAAGTTCATAAACATTATAAAAGGCCGCGAATCTTGTCATTCGCGGCCCTTACTCTCGAAACTTTTATGCGTCTTTTAGTTAGATCCTGACACAGCTTCCGGCCGCCTTCCGCGAAAAGTAGTTCGCATAAAAGCTAAAAAAGGAAATAAAACCGAACGTGCTAGATGTCATCGTTATCACAACCCAATTAGAAAAATAAAGCTTTCACGGTGTCTGGTCAAGGATAAATTCGCATTTTTAGAATTCGTGGCCGCCTGCTCATGTTCTGTGAAAGCCCCGTTCAATGTCCTTCATCGAAAGTCGGAGAATGACCGGTCGCCCATGCGGACACGTCGTCGGCGATGTGGTCAGTACGAGTTTGTCGATCAACCAGCGCATCTTCTCTGGAGTCAACTTCATATTGATCTTGACGGCCGCACGACAGGCCAGCGATGCCGCGATGTCATCCCTGAGCGGCGTCTTCGCACCTCGCCGCTTCTCGGAATCAACGGCATCCAACAACTCTGCGAATAGGTTTCTCGCCTCGGACGGAGGCAGGTCGGTAGGTACGCTCTTGATCGCGACCGTCCGTCCTGAAAGACGCATCGTACTAAATCCAAAAAGTGCGAGGTCGCTCTCTATGACCGAAAACGCCTCGGCCTGGGCGGGCGAAAGGTCCAACGTCTCCGGCAACAGAAGATTCTGAGACTCCATTTGGCGTTCAGCTTCGGACCGCCGAAACTTGTCGAAAAGTATTCGCTCGTGAGCGACGTGCTGATCGATCAGAAGTATGCCCTCATCATCGACCGCAATAATGAAACTCTCACGAAGCTGCCCCAGCGGCTGGATCTTCGAATACGAAAGTGATTCGGGATCTGCAGGCTTTGCAAAGTGAGTCGCAGAGTTGAGAGGCGGAAGTTCCGGCAGATCGACGGTACTCGCTGACGATGGAACGGCGGCATGATGCTCGCTTGCAGCCGCAGCGTTCACAAGCATCTGGTCTTCAAATGCCCGGTCAAAGAGATCGAGTTTAGAGGGCTGCTCGCTTGGCAAAATCGTTGGGCTCTTGGCAGCGACCTCCGCAGTTTCGCGTTCCAAGGCCACATTGGCAACGTTGCGGTCGAAATCCTCATTTAGGGGGACCGGGTCAGGCGAAAAATCAATCGGCTCCTGTACGCTCACTTCCTGAGCGACGGCAGGCAACGTCTCCGCATAGGACCGCACCGGCTCATTCTCGGCAACGTCCGGCTCACCGACCACGCCCGCACTCGAGAGTGCCGAACGGACCGCCTCCGCGACGGCATCCCTTACCGCTTCGGTTCGCCGAAATCGAACCTCGGTCTTCGAAGGATGAACGTTCACATCGACCTCATCGAGCGGCAGGTCAATAAACAAGAATGCGACGGGATATACACCGTGGGGTAAAACTGACCGATAGCCTTCGAGGACACCGCCGGCGATGGTTTTGTCGCGAACGAATCTTTTGTTTACAAAGAAGTACTGCTGATCGCGAGATGTCCGCCGCTCACGAGGCGCGGAGACGTAACCAGAAACCGTCGCAACATACTCGCGTCCGCCTGCGACCGGCAAAAGGCTATCGAGCAGTCCGCCGCCAAAGATCTGAAAAGCTCGTTCGCGAAGGTCTTTCGCAGGCGCAGCATTCAGCGACTCACGGCCGTTGTTCGTCAGAAGAAACGCGATCTCAGGGTGCGCCAGGGCATAGTGAGTGACGATCTGAGTGAGGTGGTAATTCTCCGTCGCCTCCGAACGCATAAATTTACGGCGGGCCGGCGTGTTGAAGAAAAGGTCGCGGATCGCGATCGTCGTCCCGGTGTCGCGAGCCGCATCTTTCACATCGACCAGTCGGCCGCCTTCGATCACAACGCGAGTCGCGGCAATAGAGCTGTCGGTTTTCGTAATAAGTTCGGTCTTAGAAACTGAGGCTATAGATGCCAAAGCTTCCCCGCGAAAACCGAGCGTCCCGATCGCCGCAAGATCTTCGAGCGTTTTGATCTTCGAAGTTGCATGTCTTTCGAATGCAAGTATCGCGTCGTCGCGAAGCATGCCAACGCCGTCGTCTGAAACACGAATGAGTCTGCGTCCGCCAAGTTCGATCTCGACCGCGATGCGGCCCGCTCCCGCGTCGATCGCATTCTCGATGAGTTCTTTAACGACAGAGGCCGGCCGTTCGACGACCTCTCCGGCCGCGATCTGATTGGCAAGATTATCGGGAAGTACGCGGATCTTATTCATAGATAAACGACACGATGTCCCCTGTCTTCAAGATCGATCGCTGAATAGATCCAATCGATGACATCGATCCCGTAGCGGTCGATAAGCCCGACGATGTTAAGGGTCCGCTCCTGAAGGGCTCCAGATGGATAAAGTTCGCCAAAAAGCCGACGAAGCCGTCGATCCGCGTCACTATTACGCCTCATCTCGGAGCGATAGGCCTTCTTACGCAGTGCGGCTATGTGATAAAGCATCTTACGCCGCCTGGTCGCAAGGTTCGCCGCAAGCGTTGGATCGACCGCAGCAAAATACTCATCAAGTCGGCGAAGTTCAATATTGATCTCTTCCTCAACTTCGGCGAAGAGATGAGCCGCATCCTGACCGATCACCTTTTCAACGATCTGCGTTCTAACGTCCTCCTTATCCGCGAAAACATCATCGAACGTCAGCCCGTATGCATCGAGCGTGCGTTTATGGCGTGGTTCGACGACCGTGAAACTTTGTCTATGGACAATGGGTGTTGCGGGACGCTCTAAGACCATGTATGCGGCTCCGCTCTGGGCGAAATATGCGATCTCGGCGGCACCGCCGATATAGAGTGCGGTCGGAAACAGGAAGTCCTGCACGACTGCCCTTAGCATAACGCCGGCACTGAAGCGATCCGGTTGCTCCGCGATCGCTCCAACAATCTCTGCGATGGAAAACGTACGATTTACAGCCCTCGCTCTGACACCATCTTTGGTGAGCCTAAGGGGTGTCCTGACTCCGTCGTCCGTCTCCCAGAACAGCGGAAAATACTCATCTTCAACGAGCACCTGCCTATGCAGTCCCTCTTCGGTCAGGCGAGCATCGCGCTTCTGTATCTCAGACGTGATCAGGTGAGCCTTCTCGGCCGCAAGGGCCATTATCGGTCCGGAAAGCCGCTTAAGGGCGGCATCCTGCGGGTCGACGAATATCATTCCAAAGCATCCCAGCTGCTTTGCAAGCTGTCGAAGGAACGCCCTGCCGAATCCCTCGCCGAACACCCAAGAATCCCGCAGCTGACCGATGGCCTGTCGGCTGAACTCCGTCTGGGCGATCCGGAGTTCAAGTTCGCCGATCAATCGCTCGATCTCGGCCGTAAGAATACGATCACCGACCGGGATATCACGCTCGTCCGCACTATGATAGGTCAAGTGAATCGACTCGTCCTGTCCCGCGATCGTAACACTCGCGACCTCATCGAAATCGTGATCTTCTGTTGCCGCCCAGAACATCGCGACCGCCGGCGTTCCCGCCCGGGTAAGCTCGTCAGCGGCCTTTATCGCCGTCAGAGCCTTATAGATCGTGTACAGCGGCCCGCCGAAAAGGCCCGACTGCTGTCCGGTAAAAACCGCGACCGTCGTCGGTTCACGGAGTCTATCGATTGCGGCCGCCACTCTTTCGCCGGCATCAAGACCGTTATTGAGAGATGCCAATGCGTCGGCGACCTCATTCCGGTCAAGCGTGTAGGCATCGTTTACCTGCTTGGCGAATTCGGCAACGTCATAGATCGTTTCCGGTGCGTTAGGATAGAACTCTTTGAGACTTGCCCGATCTGTCTGGTAGCGGATAAAGAGCTTTGACTGGCCCGGGATGCGCGAAAACGGGATCGATTCGACACGAAGCGATCCGCTTGCTACCAGAGAAGGACAGGCACTTTCTTCCGTCAAACCATAAGCTCCCTTTGAAACTAAATTATAGAGACTTGGAATCGGGACTTCAAAATGCGGAAAAGGCCGCCGGCTTCAAAACCCTGGCGGCCTTCGCAACAAAATGGCTTCGCGATCTTATTGTCCGGGCAGAATTCGCGGCCGCTCGCCCACGACGATCGTCTTTCGAGGGCTTGGGACAGCCACTGGCTCCTTTGCCGCGACAGGCTTCTCAGCGTCCGGTTGGGCTTTGGCAGAAGGGTCGGTCTTCGTCGGTTCGACAGTCGCGGAGTCCGAATCAGGATCCTTTAACTCGATCTTGTACACACCGGAAGAATGTGTGCCCGCATAAATACGGTTCGGGTCGTGCGGATCGAATGCCATCGACCAAACGCGTCGGCTGGGCAACTCCATCGTCTTCGTATCGATCCGCTTCCACTGCTCGCCCGCGTCTCTTGAAATGTAGATGCCGCCGTCGGTTTCGATCGCGCTTCCAATAATGATCTCGTTCGGATCCTTCGGGTCGATCAGGATCGAAGCAAAGTTACCGAGCGGCAAGTGTCCGCCGCGGCGTTTCCACGTAGTGCCGTTATCGCGGCTCAAATAGAAGGTTTGAGTAGTGCCGACGTAAATATAGTCAGGACGGGTGGGATCGGTCTCGATCGCACTGACCGGGACCCCCTGAACGGCACCACCTGCATTTGCGAAAGTCTTGCCGTCATCACGAGAAACCATCACGCCTGACGTCGCCGTGCCGACCCAGATCGTATCCGGACGCTGTGGGGCGACGTGGATCGCGAAGATGTTCTGGTTAACGCCCGCTCCGAGGTCGAGCTTTTCCCAGCCCTTTGTCAGATCGTACGACCGGTAAAGTCCGGAATCGGTGCCGGCAAGGATGCCATTCTTGCCGTCCTCGGTAAAAGCGAGAACCTTGACGTTGTTTTTAAGGGACGGAATAAGGACCGGGCCTTTCGCGACAGGCACCGGTGCGGCTTTGACCGGCTTCTTCGCTCTCCCACGGGCACGCGTCGCTCTAGGATTTGCGACAACCGGGGACTTTCCGGAGGGCAGCGGATTCCATGTCACGCCGCGGTCCACAGAGCGAAGCACGCCATTATTGGTACCGAGATACATTACATTTCCGTTCACGCGATCCTGCAGGATGGTGAAAGGGGCCGTACGATTCACGTCGATGCTAGCCGACGGACGCCAAGTGGCACCGTCGTTGTCGCTGTAAAAGAAGAAGCCGCCGCCTGTTGCCGTGTTTCGCGTTGCAGCGTACAAGCGGTTCGGGCGCTCACGATCGGGGACGACCGCGTAGGTGAAACGGGTTGTCAGATCGCCGTTCGTCTGCGCAAAATTCCTGCCGCCGTCGTTCGAGACCATCACGCCGTAATTGTTCGTCGCGATAAAGACGCGGTCCGGGGCATCCGGATGTACTGCTATCGAATTGATCTCAAGGTTTCGCTGCGTGGTCAGCGACCAGGACTTGCCGCCGTTGACGCTCATCCAAAAGCCCTCGGTGGTTGCGGCGTATATCGTACCTTCACGCGTCGGATGCTGAACGATGTCGCGGGTTCGACGCGATTGTGACGGAATGCCGTTGATCTTCGACCAGCGTTCGCCGCCATTCTGCGATTCGTAGATGCCGCTGCATGCTGACGCAACTATATACTCAGGGTTGCGTGGATTGATCGTGATCGCAAAGACGTCAGAATCATCGATCATTCCGTCGCGGATCAGCTTCCAATTCGCCCCCGCATCGTTCGTCTTGTAAGCCCTCCACCAAGTACCCGCATAGATCGTTTTCGGGTCGCGCGGGTCGATCGCGAGCGAATCGATATTCACCGGCATTGTCGATGACGAGATCTTCTTCCAGTTTGCACCTGAATCCTGAGACATCCAGGCACCATCGGTCGTTCCGGCGACCAGTATCGACGGGTCGGTCGGCGACTGCGCAAGCGAGTGCACCGAACTCTTATGAAGTTCCTTTGCTTCCTTCCAGGTAATGCCGCCGTCGATCGAACGGAAAAAGCCTCCCGGCGCCTTGTGTCTGTGGCCGGAAGCATAAATGATCTTCGAATCCCGCGAATCGACGAAGAGGTCGTCGAGGATCAGCTGCGGTTCATTCAAGTTTGCGAGCAAGCGCCACGTCTTCCCTGCATCACCTGATGTGAAAATCTGGCCGTCGAGCGTGCTTATATAGAGGCGGTCCTTGTCCTTTGGATCTATCGCAACAACACGGACGTCGCCTCCGTCCGGGCCGGTCACCGTCCATTTCGTAAATGCCGCTTTATCCGGGTTGTCGGGAACGATCTCAATATCCGCGAAAGATGGCACAACACCAAGAAAGGTGAAAATGATCAAAAGAACAACGCAGCGATGGAACACACTCACTCTTGACATAGGGTATTTTTATTTCGGGTAAGAACCAGCTTGATAAACTCCGTTTCGATCGTGTTTGCCGCAGACTACCGGCAAACCAACATAAAACTAGATGCTAACGGACCGTGCTTCGTTTGCAGCAATTCGGGGTATGGCGCGTGCCAAGACCTCTATTGTAGCGAACGCTAAGGAAGAGAGCAAATATTTTTAAGCGCTTAAGCAACAGATGTGAAAACGGCCGCAGCTTGTGATGTAAGCCGCGGCCGTTCGAAATGTTCACCGAAAAGGTGAAGCTGAAGTAAGAAGTTACGGAGTCGGTGCATCCGCACCGGCAGGACGTACCCAGAACTTGGTGTATTCACCTTGTCCGTTGTCGCCGCCGTCAACAAAGACCACACGGTTCTTGTCGTATTTGCGGAAGTTGATCGCCTTCATGATCTGTGCTCTGCGATGACGCATTTGAGCAGCAGTGCCGTAATTGATGATGTAACCGGTCGCGGTCGGATCGTTGTTCAACTGGATATAGAAGTTGTCAACGCGGGCCTTGACCTCGTCATCTTTCTGCTTACCGAATTCGTCAACGAGGTTCGATTCCGGTCGGCCGGAGATACCGGCAGTTTCACTTGCCGTATCCGGGCATTGGCAGCTGGCCTCAAGACCACCGATCTGGACCGTAGCCGTGACCGACGAATTTGCCATCTCCCTTGTAGTATCGACCGTGATGCTGGACGTACCCTGGCCGCTCGAGATCGTACCGGCCGAAACGCTCCAGTTGTATGTAACGTTCGCACCGCCGCTGACATTGGCCGTAAAGGTCATCTGCTGTCCCGGGTTCGTGATACCGGCAGGGCCGCTGACCGAAACGCTCGGACAGTCACAGATCTTGACGCAGTCGGCACATTCCTTGACCTCGATCGTCTTGGTATCGGTCTTGCCGCAAACTCCGCAGCCGTCGTCAACACCTGTCGTGATCGTATAGGTTCCCTTCTCAACACCCGAAAGATCCCATGTTACGTTCGCACCGGAGCCGACGATACGTCCGCCGGAAACAGTGTAATTGTAAACAAGGGGATCATTCTCAGGATCCGAAGCGCTGGTCGCAACGCTGATCGAGCGGCTATCGTCGCACGAACCGGAAGCAGACTTGTATCCCGGCTGGCAGCCGATCGTGATCACGTTGTCGCTCAGGGTCACGCTGTTGATGCTCGCGGGCTGATTGACAAGTTCTTTAGCACGCTCATTACGGCGTCCAACAAAGAACTGGAAGATGTAGCCGTGCGGGTCGCCGGATTCACGGAATCCCGGAGGAACACCCTTCCAATTGGTTGTGTAGGTCTGAGCCGTGCAAGCTCCGCCCGTAACAAACGCACAAGGATTGGTAACGCTGGCACTGAAGTTCTTGTCCTTATCGAACCAGCCTTCATCCTGCTGGTTGAAGTTGTATCGATAGGCAAAGCTCATACCTGCCCAACGAGTGAAGAACACGCGAGCGCCGGCGATACCGTCCATCGGATGGTTCTCGAATGCGTTCGGTGTGCGGCCGCCGATGTAGCGGGTGCCGCGGAATTCGACGATCGGCTGGAACCACTTGTTGACCGGGAAATCCACGCCAATACCGGCCTGAACTTCATCGGGGCGATCAAGAAGTGTGTACGTGCCGCCCGGAAAATCACCCTTCGCAGATGACGTCCAGTTATAGCCGATGTTGGCCGAAAGGTTTGCCCATTTTGCTACGCGAGCATCAGCCACGAACGTAACAGCGACGTCTCCCCATCCGCCGCCCGGACCTGCACCACGCTGCATCTGATTGAATCCTGCGAAGTCATTCGCATGATCCGAATACCAGGTGTAAGAAGCGACGAGGCCGAGACCGATCGGGTTATCAACGCTGGTGAAGCGGACCTTGCCGCCGAAGGTGAACTGGTTGAATGCACTTTCACCGTACGTGCGGTTAAGGAAAGGTGCTTCAGGCAAGTATGACGGTGCAAGCGTGAACACTGCAGGAACCGTGCCTTGAGGTGCTCCCGTTGGCCCGATGATATTTGCCGTGCTCAGCACGAGACCCGGCAGAATGCTGCCGTAGACCGAGCCGATGCCGCGGAACGGGTTTGCGCCGCCGCTGCCGAGTAGTGCATTGGTGCCTGCCGGAAATCCAAAAACAGGTCCCGAGTAGGCCGGCGGGGTAAGGCCGTAAGTTCCGGCATTACCGCCAAAATACGGAAACTGAACGAATGGAGCTCCAGCCGGGCGGTAAACAGCACCGTACGGGCTGGTTCCGGGCGACATCACGATCGCCGGAGCCTGAGTCCACTGACCGTTGATCACAACTTGCGAGTTCGGCAGATAAAAGCCGGAAAGGTTCCGGGGCGAATTCACTTTAATACCCTTGTAGAGATCCGTCGAGAAGAAAAGCTCGATACGGTCGGTCAAACCGACCTGGAAGCTCACGGGCACATCCGTGATATCAACATCACCCGGATCGCGGTCATAGTTGCTGACGGCCGCCGAGAAGGTGAATTCACCCTTTCGGAGATTCTGCCCGTCATAGACCGTGAAAAGGCCGGTCGGGCCGCCGACAGCACCACCGGTACCGACCGTAGGTGCAGTGTTCCTCGGATCGCTGTCAGGGCGCTGGTGCTTATCCTGCGCCGCGACCGCGAATACGAGAGTCAAAATAACGAGCGTACTCAAGTACGCCATTTTAGCGAGTTTCATCACATTCCTCCGCCGAAAAAAATTGAAAGTCAAAAAAGTTGGCTGCAGTCAGCCGGTTAAGTGTCAAAAAATCAACTTGCATTATTACACAGAGCATTGGTCTTTCCAAGTAGGCAAAGTCCAAGCTGTCCAACAATTAGTCGAAAAAGCTTATGCCAATGTTAGCAATTTAATCGGGAGTAAAGCGCAAAGTCAACATACGGAACGACCGCCGGACAAATATCTCCCGATAAAACACTAACCTAACCCGCTCGTAAAATCAAGCGTTTTTAGCACCTTGCAGGAACGTCGGCCTATGCATAGATGCCGCGCATTCTCGTGTCATACGCCACGCGATCGATCGCGAGCATATAGGCCGCGGTCCTCGAATCGACGTTATGCTTTTCAGCGTAATGCACGAGTTCGTTGAAGCTTGCGACCATTTTCTCCGCCAAGCGGTTATTTACTTCTTCTTCCGACCAAAAATAACCCATACGGTCCTGCACCCATTCAAAATACGACACGGTTACGCCTCCCGCGTTCGCCAGAATATCAGGAACGACAAAGATGCCCTTCTCGTGCAGTATTTTATCGGCCTTCGGCGTTGTCGGGCCGTTCGCTCCTTCCGCGAGGATGCGGCAACGTATCCTATCCGCATTCTCCGACGTGATCTGATTCTCGGTCGCGCACGGTGCAAGAACATCGCATTCGAGCTCAAGCAGTTCCTTGTTGTCAACGTAATCGACGTCCGGATAGCCTTCAAACGAGCGATTCTTTTCAAGATATTCGAGAACGTGCGGGATCTTCAGGCCTTTCGGATTGTATATCCCGCCGCCGACCTCCGAAATACCAACGACCCTATATCCTGCTTCGTACATCAACCGTGCGCCAAGGCCGCCTACATTCCCGGATCCCTGAACAACGATAGAGGTCTTGTCAGGCGTAAGGTTGAGGCGCCTTACAGCTTCCCCGATCGAGATCAGAAGCCCGCGGCCCGTCGCCTCGCGACGGCCAAGACTTCCTCCAAGAGCAACGGGCTTGCCCGTAACGACCGCGGTCACCGTATGACGGGCATGCATCGAATATGTATCCATGATCCACGCCATCGTCTGCTCGTTGGTATTCATATCCGGAGCCGGCACGTCTTTGTCAGGACCGATGAAGTCGATAAGCTCAGCGGTGTATCGACGCGTCAGACGCTCGAGTTCCCCGATCGACATTTGACGCGGGTCGCACACGATGCCGCCCTTTCCGCCGCCAAAGGGAACGTTTACGACCGCACATTTCCACGTCATCCAGGCGGAAAGCGCCTTGACCTCGTCGATATTAACGTCCGGTGCGTAGCGGATGCCGCCTTTTGCGGGGCCGCGGGCAAAGTTGTGCTGCACACGAAACCCTTCGAACACTTGAATGTGTCCGTCGTCCATTCGGACGGGAACATAGACCTTTATCTCTCGACTCGGCACTCGCATCACTGCGTAGAGATCGTCTTCCAGCCCGAGAAGTTTTGCCGCTCGGTCAAAACGCTCACTCATCGCTTCGAACGGGTTCTTTTCGTCGCTGCCCTTAAAACGCCGCATGTCGTCGGCCATAGGATTTGCCATTTTTATATGATTCTCCAGATTAGTCAGTTCTTTACTATATCACTCGTGACATTCAAGGACCCCGAGCGAAAGCCTTCGAGGTCGAGCGTCACAAACTTAAAACCTAATTCCTTCAATTTGCGCGCGATATTGGCCGAAACCGCCAGATCATGCGCCTTCGAAAGTTCACTCGGGGCGACCTCGATCCTCGCGAGTTCACCGTGAACGCGAACACGAAATTCGCGAAATCCCATGTTCCGCAGAAAGTCTTCGGCCCGCTCGATTCGCGAGAGCCTCTTAAGAGTGACCGGAACTCCAACGGCGATCCTCGACGAAAGACAGGGGCTCGCGGGTTGGTCCCAGGTTGAAAGGCCGGCCTTCCTGCTCAGCTCCCGGATCTCGGCCTTCGTAAAACCGATCTCCGCAAGCGGACTCTTGACCTTCTGTTCTTCAGCGGCGATCCTGCCGGGCCGGTGGTCGCCGATGTCATCAGCGTTCGTGCCGTCAAGGACGGCACAATTCAGCTCCACGGCAACTTTTGAAAGCTTCGAGTAGAGTTCGGTCTTGCAGAAGTAGCAGCGGTCGCCTTTGTTCGCCAGATATTCTGGATCGGCAAGCTCGTTGGTATCAAGCATCATGATGTTGAAGCCATTCGCTCTAGCGACCCGAACTGCGTTGTCTCTTTGAAATTCTGAAACGCTTGGGGAGAGGCCGATAGCACAGATCGAATCGGTTCCAAGCTCTTCTGTGGCGATCTTCGCAAGGTAGGAACTATCGACACCTCCAGAGTATGCGACCAACACTCGTTGAAGTTTGCGCATCAGAGAACGCAGACTGCGTTCTTTATCCGCCGTTGTGTATTGGGCGGGGGCCGTGGCGACGATTTCCGGTAACGCGATCATTGGGGAACAAAGCTCCGCTCAAATCGAACTTGAATAATAACTTAGGGCGGAAGAAGTGGCAAACACCTCGAGCGAATATAAGAAATGCTAAGTCCCATCTTTTGGATTCGCAAGTGATATAATTTTCTCGATTCATGACTATGAAAGCCAAGCTCGGCATTTTTCTTCTGATAATTGCGGTTTCGAGTTCCGCTCTCAACGCTCAGACAGACGATGGCCCGGACATTGCGGGAATGTTTCGAGCGGCTCAAGACGTACACGAGAAGGGCGAATACGAGAAGGCGATCGAGCTTTACAAGAAGGTCCTCGAAGAAGCTCCCGGCCTTCCTGAGGCTGAGTATCAGATCGGTTCAGCGTACCTTTCTCTAAAGAAGCCGCAGGAAGCTGAAGAGGCTTTCAGAAGCGCCGTAGATGCAAGGCCCGATTGGTCCCTTCCACTCACGGCACTTGGCGATCTGCTTGTAAGAAAATACAAATCTGCATCTTCCGTTGGGAGCGATGCTAGATCGATCCAAGCTGAAGCCGAAGATCTGCTGAACAGGGCGATCAAACTCGACGCAGACAATATTCCTGCGTGGGTCGCTCTCGCCGACCTTCGCGTCACGTCCGGTGCGTCAGCAGAGACAACAAGGCCTCTTCTTGGGAAACTGCGCGAACTCTCCGACGGAAAGGCGAACATCCCGGCCTCGCTTTGGGTCATTCGAAGCATGATCGAACGTTCATTGAACGATACCTCCGCCGCAAAGGAGAGCCTCAAGCGGGCATTGTCGATAGCCCCGAATGATCGAGGAGCATTGATACTCCTTGGTGAATCCGAACTGCGTTCCGGCGACGTCAACGCAGCAAGTGAGATCCTTCGGCGGGTCGAGGCGGATGCCCCTTCCGACCCTTCATTGGTGTTGTTCAAGGCGCGCGTACTGTCGGCCCAGGGCAAGCCTGACGAAGCGGTCAAGACGCTATCCGCCGTAAAGACATCCGAAGCTCAGAAACTGCTCGATTCCCTTCGCGTGGCTTCGTCCGAAGATGCACCGGATCTCGAACGCCGCCTGCAGGACGATCCGAAAAACGCCGCGATCCTCGGACGGCTTTGCGTCATAAACAGGATCTCCGCTCCGGAAAAGGCTCTCGAATACTGCCGGCGGGCAAGCGAAGCTGATCCCGAAAACATTGCTCACGCGATCGGCTATTCGGGGGCATTGAACCAGGCCCGGCAATTCGCCCAAGCGGCCGCGTTGGCCAAAAAACTGGTCGAATTTGCTCCGGACAATGCGACGGTAAGGACGAATCTAGCCCTTGCGTATTTTGAATTAAAGGCCTACGCCGCGGCACGCGAGCAGTATCAATGGCTGGTGGATCACAAACAAGGACTGCCCGTTGCATATTATTTTGTCGCCATAACTCAAGATCATCTTGGCGATTACCGCAACGCCGTGGCAAACTATCAATTATTCTTAAGAAATGCCGATCCGGCGAAGCATAAGCTCCAGATCGACCAGGTCACTCTGAGGCTGCCGGCGGTTGAGAAGTTGGCTCGTGATTCGAAATAGCGGCCTGAACGCCTGAGGTTGAAGAGAAATGTTCGGTCCAAACACCCCGTTTTCCAGAATTCGTTGGATCGTTGTCCGTTTGTCGTTTGTCAGCGGAATCCTGATCGTTCTCTCCATTTCCTTTTCGACATCCGCTTTCGCACAGCGACAAGATCTTTTCGACAGTGCACCTCCGCCGCTGCTTGTTGCATCAAAGGAAGAGTTAATGCGCATTCTTGCTCCTGCGGATAACGAAGACAAGGCGAGGCTCGCGCTTGAGGCGATGGATGCTCATCTTTCAAAGGCAGAAGCGGCAGCGTCGGCAAGTTCCTTTGACGGAGCGTATTCCGAGCTTGGACATTTCTGCGCGATCATGCAAAGGACGGTGTCTGCCCTGTTGGTGTACAACTCGAACGGCCGCCAGGATCTTGACGCTTTGAAACGGTTCGATATCGGGCTTAGGAGATTTCTTCTTCGCCTGGAGAATCTCAGAGGGGAAATGCCGTCCTCACACGAGGCATTCGCGGCGAAGACGATCCATTATCTCCAGGACACACGCGACGCTGCTCTTAAACCAATGTTCGCTGACAACGTTGTTGCCGTTCCAAATTCGGATAAATGATCTTCCGTAAGCTCATCTTCTTCATCCTTTCTGTCGTTGTTGTTATCACCATCGCCGGCGAAGCATACGCACAACACCGAGATTACTTGAGCGACAGCGAGGCTGACATCGTTCGCGACTCCCAACAACTGGATCACCGCGTTAACACATTGGTAAAGATCATCGACCGGCGTTTTAACGCCCTCGGCATTGACCCCAAAGCGCCTATCGTCAAGAAAGACAAGACAGACTGGGGGCCGGAACCGACCGGCACGCGGACAGAACTCCTTGGCGACATCAAATCTCTCCTGCAAAAAGCGATCGATGATATAGACAACATTGCCGAACGCCCCGAACTTATGGTCGCAGACGTAACAGAGCGAAAGCCGAAGACCTTCAAGGAAGTGTTCCCGATTGCCGTTAAAAACCTCGCGGCAGCGGCCGATCGATATAAGCCATTGCTTCAAGCCGAAGGGGCAAAAACGACGGACCGCGTTCAAACCGGCCTGATCGCGAACATTATCGAGCTGTGCGATGAGATCACAGCCTCGGTCAGCAAGCTTCCAGCCGAGTAATAGGTACATTTTGCACGAGCCTAATTTGCTGCAACGTCTAGCCTCAATTACACTCTTCCTTTATGTCGGAAACTGAACTCAAGCGAACACCGCTCAATGACGCGCATCGATCACTCGGCGGAAAGATGGTCGATTTTGGCGGCTGGGATATGCCCGTTCAATACAAGGCGGGCGTGATCGAGGAACATCTTCGATGCCGCACCAGCTCAGGCCTTTTTGATGTTTCGCACATGGGCGAGATCTGGGTCACCGGTCCCGGCTCGGTCGCATTCGTTAACCGCATAACTACGAACGACGTTACGAAACTCGTCGATGGGCAAGCTCACTATTCTGCTCTTACGAATGAGAAGGGCGGCATTGTCGATGACCTTCTCGTCTATCGCTTTGGAGAGGCAAAGCTCCTTCTTGTCGTAAACGCCGGCACGACAGATAAGGATTTTGCTTGGATCTCTTCGCATCATTCCGACGCGGACGACTGTACGATCGAGAACGCAAGTTCGAAGTTCTGCCAGATCGCCGTTCAAGGCCCGAATGCCTTGAAGATCCTTCAGCAGATCACTGAAACTCCGCTTGAAGCGATCTCGTATTATCATTTTTCCGAGGGAGCGGTCGACGGAGTTGAAGCGATCATTTCCCGCACGGGATACACTGGCGAGGACGGATTCGAGGTCTATGCAGATCCTAAGTTTGCCGAGCAGCTTTGGAATAAATTCCTCGATCTTGGAGGATTTGGAAGCGATGCCGGAATTCTGCCCTGCGGACTTGCCGCCCGAAATACACTGAGGCTAGAGGCCGCAATGTCGCTTTACGGACACGAACTCGGCGACGACATCACTCCTTACGAGGCAAACCTCGGTTGGATAACAAAACTCGCAAAAGGCGACTTCATTGGCCGTCAAGCATTGGCCGAGCAAAAAGAGGCAGGACTTCAGAGAAGACTTGCCGGGTTCGAGATGACAGAACCGGGCATCGCCCGGGACGGCTTTGACGTTTACGTCGATGATGAAAAGTGCGGCGTTGTAACTTCCGGCAGCCCGGCCCCGTACTTGAAAAAGAATATCGGACTCGCATTCCTGCCGCCCGCTTTTACAACGGCGGGGCAAGAAATTAAAATCGATATTCGCGGCAGGAAAGTTGGGGCAGTTGTGGTGCCGACGCCGTTTTACAAACGCCAAAAATGAATTCCGGCGTCCCGATCCGAAAACCGCTTGCGGAGCAGGGTTGCCGGTCGTGCAACAGGGACCTTTTCACAGTTTAGGAGATTTCTCTTCCCTTTATTTTTTGAAAATATGTCAAATATTCCTGAAAATTTACGTTACAGCAAGGACCATGAATGGATCGCCGTCGATGGAGACGTGGCGACCATTGGGATCACAGACTATGCGCAACACTCGCTAGGCGACGTCGTTTATGTCGATCTGCCGCGCGTAGGCGATAAGTTCGACACCCACGAATCGTTCGGCTCGGTCGAATCCGTTAAAGCCGTTTCGGAGATCTTTACTCCGCTGGGCGGCGAAGTAACCGAGGTCAACGATGGCCTTAACGATGCTCCGGAATCCGTTAACGGCGATCCTTATTCTGCGGGCTGGATGATCAAGATGAAAATGACAAATTCCGGCGAAGCGGATGCTCTGCTCTCTGCTGCCGAATACGAGGAATACCTCGAGGCAAGTGCCTAGCCGTTCCCGATAAATAGGACGTCAGACGGTTCTCACATATCTCAAGCTCCGTGAAGCGGCAGTGAAATCGCCGCTTCACGGAGCTTGTGCCATTCTGCAAGCCAAGTTCCAAAAAGAGCTTGACACGCCGTTTCATTGATGATACATTTGTTGGAGTGAGTGCATTGCTCGTTGCATTCATTGGAGCATATCCGATAGGAACGGCCAATTCCCTTCCGGACCCATTCTGTAAGGACACCTTGGCGAGTTTGCCGCCCGTCCGGCCTTTGTTATTATTCGAGTTTGTATCAAAATATCGATAAATGAGATATATACCCAATTCACCCCAGGAACGCGGCGAAATGCTCAGGGAGATAGGCCTGGATTCTTCTGAAGAACTTTTCCGATCGATCCCCGAGGACATTCGACTGAAAAGATCGCTGGAGGTAAGCGAACCGCTCGCCGAAAGCGAGGTCATCGCATCCTTTGAAGCAATGGCCGCAAGTAATACCGCTTCGCAGAAGCCATCGTTCCTCGGAGCAGGCGTTTATTCGCACTTTTCGCCGACGATCGTCGATCATCTGATCCAGCGAAGCGAATTCTTCACGAGTTACACGCCGTATCAGCCTGAGATCTCGCAGGGCACGCTGCAGTACATCTTCGAGTTCCAGACGCTCGTCGCCCAATTGACCGCGATGGAAGTAGCGAACGCCTCGATGTACGACGGCTCGACCGCGATGGCGGAAAGCTACCTGATGGCGCAACGCGTGACTCGCCGCGACAAGGTCGTGGTTCTTGACAGCGTCCATCCGGAATATCGTGAGGTCGCGCGCACATACACGCAGCACGGCGACCTCGAGATCGTAACGGCCGCTTTTGATCCAACGGCCGGCTCGGGCGGCGACCTTTCGGCCCTTGATGACAAGACGGCGGCCTTGGTCGTCCAATCGCCGAACTTCTTCGGCTGTATCGAAGATCTTGCCTCGCTTGCGGCGAAGGCACACGAGGTCGGCGCTTTGCTTATCGTGGTTGTGACGGAGGCTATATCGCTAGGGCTTTTGAAGGCTCCGGGAACGTGCGATGCAGATATTGTTGTTGGCGAAGGCCAAGCGTGGGGCATTCCAGCGAGCTTTGGCGGGCCGCACGTTGGATTCTTTGCGACGCGCGACAAGTTCATTCGCCAAATGCCCGGCCGACTTTGCGGAGTTGCATACGACAAGAACGGGAATCGCGGCTTTACGCTGACACTCTCGACACGCGAACAGCACATTCGCCGAGAGAAAGCCACGTCGAACATCTGCACGAACCAAGGCCTTATCGCCCTCGCCGCGACGATCTATATGGAAACGATGGGTAAGAAAGGCCTGCAGGAAGTCGCCGAACAGAATGCCCAAAAGGCCGCGTACGCAAAGAAGAAGATAGGCGAGATCGACGGATATTCAATTCCTTTCTCGGCACCGACGTTCAACGAATTCGTCGTCCGCGGCCCGAGACGAGCTAACGAGATATTGGAAGCCGTCCGGGAAAAAGGCATCATCGGCGGCCTCGCTCTCTCGCACTACTACAGCGGCCACGAAAACGACTTCCTGGTCTGCGTGACCGAAACAAGCACGCGCGAGCAGGTAGAAAAGCTTTTGGTGAGTTTATCGAAATAGAATATCAGCAATTGGCAATGCGAATCCCTTTCATTCTTTGTCTTGTGATACTTTTTGCCGCTTTCGCTGCATCAGCGCAAGTGCCGCAATATGAAGCCTACCCGACGGGAAAGTTATTTGACGGTAAGAATGCAAAGCCGGTTATCACAAAGTTCGATCGGAACTTCAGGACCCGCATCAAGTGGGCGGCCGATGGAAAACGTGATTTCGCAGGTGAGTATATCTTTACTCAGTTCGGTTGCGGCATGGCCTGTCGTGTTACGTTCATTCTTAATGCGAGAACGGGTCGAGTTTTCTGGCTCCCATTCACGCTATGTTGTTGGGAACCGCTCGAGTCGGATCCGGTTGCTTTTCGTTTAGACAGCAGGTTGTTGGCCCTTCGCGGGTTGCGTAATGAAGCGCTTGGTGAGTATCAGGACGATAAAGCAACGGATGTTCATTTTTACGAATTCAAAAACGGCCGTTTTAGATTTATTAAGACCGTGAGGAGCCAGAATCATTAATGAAGGACATTGACCGTAGGAGCTTCCTCTATAACGCCGGCAAAGGGCTTGGGCTTGCGGCGTTGTCTTCGGCGGCTGTTGGGTCGCTCTTTGAAAATGTAAAAGCGGCGTCGAGTTCGGTCGGCCATCTGTCTGCGATCGAGGCGGCGGCGGATGAGGATTATTGGGCGGCGATCCAGCAGGCATTTTCGGTCACACGCGGGATCATCAATCTTAACAACGGTGGTGTGAGCCCGAGTCCGCGGATCGTAACCGAGGCATTCGTCCGCTATACGTGGCAGCAGGAAGATGCGACCGCATATACGATGTGGCGCATTCTGGAACCGCAGTCCGAGACCATCCGGACGGGCCTTGCTGAGATGTTCGGTTGCTCACCGGAAGAGGTCGCTATCACGCGGAATGCATCAGAGTCGCTCGAGATACTTCTGATGGGAATGGATCTTCGGTCAGGCGACGAGATCCTAGCGAACACACAGGATTATCCGCGGATGCTCACGACACTGCGGCAGCGTGAACTTCGCGAGGGCATAAAGCTGAATCTCGTAAAGGTCCCTATCGCACCGTCAGACGTCAACGACATCGCGGCCGCGTATGAACGTGCCGTTACGCCGAAAACGCGGCTGATACTGATCTCGCACCAGATCAACCTCACGGGCCAGATCACGCCAGTAAAACGTGTGTGCGAAATGGCGCGTGCACGCGGCATCGAGACGATCGTCGATGGAGCACATTCATTCGCACAACTTGATTTCAAACGCGACGATCTCCAATGCGATTATTTCGGTACGTCCTTGCATAAATGGACATACGCGCCGAAAGGGACGGGCCTCCTTTATGTGAAGAAGGACAAGATCCCGAAGATCTGGGCCCTGATGGCGAGCGAGGACAAGAACAAGAACGATATACGCAAATTTGAAGAGATCGGCACGCATTCGGCGGCAATGCGGCTGGCTATCGGCGAAGCGGTTCTCTTCCACAACGCCATCGGTGGCAAGCGGAAGGAAGAACGGCTGCGATATCTGTCCCGGTATTGGATGAACAACCTTAAGGCGATTCCAAGGGTCGGGTTCAATACGTCGTTCGATCCCGCCCAGTCCTGCGCGATCGCAAATTTCAAGATCGACGGCGTCGATCCGGTAAAGCTCGGCGGCTATCTGATGGACAGGCACCATATTTTCACGACGCCAATCGTGCATCCGGAATTCACCGGCATCCGCATCACGCCGAATGTTTACACGACGCTCTGGGAGCTTGATCGGTTTTGTGAAGTGGTCGCGGATGTAGCGAGGAAGGGATTGCCGCAAGGTTGATCGACGAAATGAAGATCCACTTGATCGATAGGAAGGTTACTGACGAGCAGTTGGCCGAAATGCTTGAAGCATTGGACACATACGTCAAGTTAGCGGTTGATGTTGAAAGGCGAATTCTTGCGGGAGGCGGCGAACTTCACGCTGATTGCAAAAGCGGTCTTAATTGAAGGCGGAAGTGCACAGAAGAACGTATGGGGGGCGGATTGGTTTTCGCACAGCAAAGAAGTAACGTTTGAATCCTTGATCAACATCCGACCAAGAGACGGAAATTCTTCACTGGAAGTGCAGAGCGTAGATCTACGGAATCGAATCGAGGAAATTGTACGGGATCATTTTGAAGGCTGAGATCTAATGAAGAATTTTGAACAGAAGCGCGAAAGATACATGCGTGATGAACTCGCGATACGCTTAGGCGGGCTCGCAGCGAATTTGGCTAGGGTCCGGTCGGCTTCGCGAAGCCCGATGAATCGCGACGTAGTATTCAGCTTGTTTGAAGAAAGTAAGTTCTTCATCGAGTGGACTGCCGCAGAAGCAACGTTGGAAACGGCTTCGGAACTAGTCGATTTGCAACTACAGATCGCGGTTTGGCAACGGTCTTTACGATCGGCTTGGGACGACGAAAAAGCCCGCGACGAGATCGGTTCCACGGCGATGAATTGGTCCGATCGTCTAATTGAAAGGTCTGGATTATTAGAAAAATGAGCATAAAGAAAGTTACACAGCATCCATCGCAGAATGAGGCGTTGATCTTCGAGCGTTCGCAGACTGGACGCGTCGGCTATCGTTTGCCGAAGCTCGATGTCGAGGCGATGAACATCGACGAGATCGTGCCGGCGGCCCTGCGCCGCGATGACGACCTTGCGGATGTCCCCGAGGTCTCCGAGGTCGATGTCGTTCGGCATTTTACCCGAATGTCATCATGGAACTATTCGATCGACCTCGGACTCTACCCGCTCGGCTCGTGCACGATGAAATACAATTCGCGCCTGAACGAAAAGGTCGCGAGAATTCCGGGTTTTGCGGGACTTCATCCGCTTGCTCCGGAAGCGGAATCGCAAGGTGCTCTCGAACTCATCTATCGCCTACAGGAAGCTCTCGCCGAGATCACCGGGCTGCCGGGCGTTTCGCTCCAGCCGGCTGCCGGTGCTCAAGGCGAGATGACGGGCGTTATGCTCATTCGGGCGTTACTTGACGAGCGCGACGGCGAGGCGTCAAAAGAACGCCGCGTGATGCTCATCCCGGATTCTGCGCACGGCACGAATCCGGCATCTGCCGCACTCGCAGGATTCACCGTGAAGACGATCCGTTCGACCGCGGACGGGATCACCGACATGGACCATCTTCGAGAACTATGCTCGGAAGGCGGCGTCGCGGGCGTGATGTTCACAAACCCGAACACCGTCGGCATCTTCGAGCGGAACATCAAAGAGATCTGCGAAACCGTGCATAATGCCGGCGGCCTCGTCTATATGGACGGTGCGAATATGAACGCGCTTGTCGGCGTCGCGCGTCCCGGCGATATGGGCGTCGACGTAATTCACCTAAATCTTCACAAGACTTTCTCGACACCGCACGGAGGCGGCGGCCCCGGCTGCGGCCCTTGCTGCTGTACGGCTGAGCTCGCAAAATACCTTCCGGTTCCGCGGATAGAGAAAAAGGAGAGCGGCGAGTTCTTCCTGAACTCGGACCACCCCGATTCGATCGGCCGTGTGAAGGCTTTCTACGGTAACTTTGGGATGATGGTGCGTGCACTTTCCTATATCTACACGCACGGCAACGACGGCCTCAAAGAAGCGACTGAGGCCGCAGTGCTAAATGCTCGTTATCTTGGACACAAGCTTGAAGGAACGTTCGCGAAACCGTTTCCATCCGACGGAATGCACGAGGCGATCTTCTCGCATAAGAATCAGGCAAAGAACGGCGTCGTTACGCTCGATATCGCAAAACGTCTGATCGATTACGGCTTCCATCCGATGACCGTGTATTTCCCGCTCGTTGTCGAAGGTGCAATGCTGATCGAGCCGACCGAATCAGTAGGCCGTGCCGATCTCGACGCATTCGCCGAGGCGATGATCGACATCGACCGCGAGGCTCGCGAGAATCCCGAGCTTGTAAAGAATGCCCCGCATTCCACACGCATCGGACGTCTCGACGAAGCCGCCGCTGCACGCAAGCCCGTGCTGCGTTGGCGGCCTGATATGGAAGCAGCAGGAAAGTCTGCCTAACAGACCGCAAAAACTTGGCAAACGAATGGCCACGATCTCCGGTATCTCAAAAGTCATTCGGGTGAGCCTTATATCCTTGTGGGCGGCGATCATCCTTGCCGCCCTCATCTTTTACCTGGCCAACCCTGCCGGTTTCTCTGCTGAGAATATTGCGGCCTTTCTAAAAGCAAACGCCGGCAACATCTGGATCGCGTACATTCTGATCTCCGCCCTTAGAGGCCTGACGCTCCTTCCGAGCACACCGCTCGTGATCGCCGGGACGATTCTCTTCCCTGCCGAACCGGTCGCAGTATTCTCTGTTTCACTCATCGGGATCGGTCTATCCTCAACCATGATCTACTTCTTTTCGGAGGCTATCGGCTTTGATGACTTCTTCGAAAGGCGAAAGCCCGATCTCGTCCATTCGCTAAAGCACCGAATGGAAACGCCTTGGGGCCTTGCCTTCGTCGCTGCCTGGGCTTTCTTCCCTTTCGCACCGACCGACGCAGTTTGCTACGTTGCCGGTATCGTGCGGCTCGACTACTGGAAGTTTTTTCTTGCCATTTTGCTCGGTGAAGCGATACTCTGTGCCATATACGTCTGGGCGGGCAATGCCTTGCTGGCGTAGGAATCCAACAACAAACGATGTAACTCACGACCAGACTCCTACAATTTAATTTCTCGAAAAGCAGACGCAGATGGTGAATCCTCAGAAACCGATCTTATATGCCCTTCTGGCTCTTGCAATAGTTTGGGCATTAGCGTCCTTGAGTTTCCCTTTTGGCTGGGATCAGGGAATATTTGCGTGGGTTGGCAACACGGTGGTCGATGGCGGCCTTCCGTACAGAGACGCATGGGACATTAAGGGGCCGCTCACCTATTATGTGTACGCGGCGGCCCAGCTATTTTTCGGAAAGAATACCGTAGCGATCCGGCTGATTGACCTTGTCTTCTTGTCGCTCGCTGCCTTCTACATCGCCAGGCTCGCCAGCAAGCTCTCCGGCCCGAACACCGGGCTATGGGCAGCCGCGATCTTCGTGCTTTGGTATGCTTCGCAGGGCTTTTGGCACACGGCGCAGCCTGACGGTTGGGCTTCGATGCTTGCTCTCTTTGCCATCGGACCGCTCTTGATCAATCGGGATGACCCGCGTTCATACCGTTATCTTCTTTCCGGCTTCGCGATCGGTCTCGCCGTTCTGATAAAGCCGATCTACGGCCTCTTCGCAATTGCCGTCGCTATCGATGCCGTCTTTCGATACCGAAAGGACTTTTTGCGACTTTTTGCTGCTGGTACTTCGATGATGCTTGGCGTCATCGTGCCGTTCGCTATTGCGGTGGGATGGTTCGCTTATAACGGGGCATTACAAGTGTTTGTCGACACATGGCTCGTCTATCCGGCTCAAGTCTATTCATCTGCCGCAAGTCCAAAAGCATTTTCACGGGCGGTCGGTCTAATTCGGTTCGCCGAAAGCGGAATGTTAGTTTCTGTTGCGTGGCCGGTCATAGTCGTCGGTGCGGTTTCCCGGCGGCACGAATGTTCACGAACATTCAGCGTGTTGTTAGCCTGGGTTTTTATCGCCGTTTTTTGCGTTGTGCTCCAAGGCCGTTTTTTTGAGTATCACTGGGCGATCATCATCCCTTCAATGGTCTTGTTGGGAACAAAGGGTTTCACCGCGCTCTTTGCAACGATCCGAAACGAACGGCGGGAAACCTCATCGCATGGCAGAGGACTGATAAGGCCGCTGGTGTTAACCTTTCTTGTTCTTGTGATAGGCCTTGCGGCGGTTCGACCCGCACTTGATGCCGCACGTTGGACAGCCCACATCGTTGGTTTGGTCGATACACCGAGCTACTACTCTGCGTTCGCCAGCGCCGAAGACGCCCGACTTGCAGCCAAATATATCCGCGAACATACAGCACCGGGCGAGAAGATCTCAGTATGGGGTTGGGATGCATCGATCATTTTCGAGAGTGATCGAAATGCGGTCTCCCGTTTCGGATACAGCATGCCGCTTATCATGGGCAAAGGCACACCACAGCAAAAACAACTCCGTGAAGAGTTCCTATCTGCGGTACATTCCGATCCGCCGGCATACGTCGTAGTTTCGCCTCAATCCGAAATGATCCTTGGCGAGAGCGTCGATCTAACGGACTTTCCGGAGTTCTCTGATTTCATCGCCCAGAACTATTCCGAAGAAACGCGATTCGGAAAAACACTTCTCTATCGCCGTCTGGCTCGTTAACCAGACCTGAAAAAGTACATAGCTCTGCTGCCTAAGTGTCTTTGTACTTCGGTATTTGTGCGCAAATTCGCGTAACAAGATATACTTTCTACAAATATGACAAAGATCGGCATTCCAAGAGAAATTAATCCAGGCGAAAAGCGAGTTGCGGCAACTCCGGAGACGGTGATCAAGCTTAAGAAACTCGGCTATGACGTTGCCGTCGAGAGCGGTGCGGGCGAAGGCATCAATGTTGCGGATGCGGAGTATCAGGAAGCGGGTGCCGAGATAATCGCCGACACGAACGAACTGTGGGGAGCCGCAGACGTTGTCTTAAAGGTTCGCCCTCCGGAGACGAACGAAAAACTGCACGTTCACGAGGCTGACCTTCTCAAAAAAGACGCCACACTGATCGGGTTCATTTGGCCGGGCCAGCACAAAGAAGTTATCGAGCGGATGGCCAAACGGAAGGCCACCGTCTTTGCGATGGATTCGATCCCGCGTATCACTCGTGCACAGAAAATGGACACGCTTTCCGCGATGGCGAACATTGCCGGCTATCGAGCTGTGATCGAGGCCGCGGCCCATTACCCAAGGTTCTTTACGGGACAAATTACCGCGGCGGGCAAGATCAACCCTGCGAAGGTGCTTGTTATCGGAGCGGGTGTCGCGGGGCTTTCGGCAATCGGTGCGGCGAAGGGTCTGGGAGCGATCGTGCGTGCGTTCGACCCGCGTTCGGCGACGAAAGATCAGGTTGCCTCGATGGGAGCGGAATTCCTCGAACTTGACGTCAAGGAAGAAGGCGAGGGCAAGGGCGGCTATGCAAAAGAGATGTCAGACGCGTTCCTAAAGGCGGAAATGGCGCTTTTTGCACAGCAGGCGATGCAGGTCGATATCATCATCACGACCGCACTGATTCCCGGCAAACCGGCGCCGAAACTCATCACGACCGGAATGGTCGAATCGATGAAGCCCGGCTCGGTGATCGTCGATCTCGCCGCCGAGCAAGGCGGCAACTGCGCTCTCACGCAGCCCGGAAAGGTCGTCAGCCACAAGGGCGTTACGATCATCGGGTACACCGACCTTCCGTCGAGAATGGCGTCGATGTCTTCGCAACTTTACGGCGCCTGCGTAACCGCACTCATCGAAGAGCTCACCGATCCGAGGACGCCTGACGGAACGCGGACGCCCTCGTCCGCAATCGCCGGTTCCTCCGGCGAGAATGCGTCTGAACCTCTTCGTGCCGAAGCGGCACTCAGTGCGGACGAGGCCTCCAGCGTTCCGACTTTGCACATCGATCTTGAGGACGAGGTCATTCGCGGTTCGATCGTCCTGCACGAAGGCAAGATGATGTGGCCGCCGCCGCCGAGGCCGACTCCGGCTGCTCCGCCCGAACCCGGCGTGCCGACAAAGAGTTCGCACGCGATCGCTGCAGCGAAGGCAGTTGGCGGACACGACGAAGGCAACGGCGTAAGCCCGTGGCTGCTCGGTGTGATCGGCCTAATAATGTTCGGCCTCGCCTTCATTCTGCCGCCGAAAGCGGCCACCGCAGGCGGCGACTTTCTCGGTCATCTGACCGTATTCATTCTCGCGATCTTTATCGGGTTTCAGGTCGTGTGGAACGTCAAACCGGCGTTGCACACACCGCTAATGAGCGTTACCAACGCCATCAGCGGCATCATCCTCGTCGGCGGTATGCTCCAGCTTACATCTTCGTCGCTAAACCTGACCGTCATCCTCGGCGCCATCGCCGTCTTGATCGCCGCCATCAACATCGCCGGCGGTTTTCTGGTCACAAACCGAATGCTGGGGATGTTTAGGAAGTAAGACAAGAGACGAAGTAGTATGTGGCGACGATTTTTTCTCCTTTCGGTCATGGTATTGGCGTTGACGACACTAGCTGTTGGGCAGGACAATGACAATGAAACGAGCAAGTTCGCAGAAGTTCCAGAAGTAGTTTTGCGGGACGTTATTCGCAGAGTTTTGATTTTTCAGTTTAAACCCGTTGCTACGAAAAAGACGGTCATGCTTGCAAACCAAATCTATATGCGGCAACCGAGGTCGTCGACCTTTGCTGTCACGATTGATCCCAGTTGGTTGCCCAAGATCAGGAATGTTGAGTTTCAATTGTTAAATGCGCCGCAAGATGAGGACGTTTTTTTCTTCAAAGAGTGGGAAGGTGCTATGCCAAACACTTTTTTAATTCTGTTCGGGCACGGCAATCCTGAATGCACATATTCGGGAAACCTATGGGTGTTTCGGGTTGGCAAATATAAGTCTAAATTGTGGTTATCCGGAGGAGCTGGCGCTGGATGTGCCAATGACGTCGATACGGCTGAATTGGCTTCGAATTGAGAGCGTAAAATCGTAGCAATAGCCTTTGGACCCAAATACGAGTTACAACAAGTCGCTGACGAAGGCCTGAAAGTGCCTCTCGAAGCAATGGAAGTTGGTTACGAAGCCGATAAAATGGCTCACGAACCCTGAAAAGTCAGTCACGAAGGGCATAAAGTGCTTCACACAGGTGGAGACATGGCTCTGGAACGCGGCGGCGAATTAACAAATGGAAAGAGCGACCCCGCCGAAGGCGGTCGTAGCCCTGCCGTTCACGGCGGGGTGAGACGGGAGAAAAAATTTCCATAGCCCGTTTCAACGGGCTTATCAAAATAAGGCTTTAGCCGCCGCAGCTGAATGGCTAAAGCCAAGACGGAAAAAGGACGGTAAACCGCCCTGATTAAATTTATTCAAACCACCGACCCCGCCGTAAACGACGGGGCTATGACCGCGAAACGCGGACACGGCAAAACGAAATGGCAAAACGTTCGTATTCAGAGATCAATCTTCATATTACCTGGCATACGAAAGACAATTCGCCGCTGATTACGCCGAGGATCGAAGCTGATCTGCATAAATATTTAAGGAACAAGGTGATAAGGACGGAAGGAGCATATTTTCACGCTATCGGAGGGATCGAGGACCACCTTCATATTGGGACTTCGATGAGGCCTACCATCGAGATCGATAAATGGATAGGTCAGTTGAAGGGAGCGAGTTCGCACGAGTTTGGAAAGGCTCTACAGTGGCAGCATGGCTATGGCGTGGTGAGTTTTGGGACGCGCGATCTGCCGTGGGTTATCAGCTATATTGAAAATCAAAGGGAAAGACACAAGCGCGGCGATATTTCGGAACGGCTCGAAATGACCGAAGATTGAGATGGCTAAAGCCGTCTTCGAGTAAGGACCGTACACCGCCCTTTGAATTGATTTTGATCTATTGACCCCGCCGTGAACGGCAGGGCTATGTCCGCGAAACGCGGAACCTCGGAAGCGAGCTTAAAAGATTTAATGCAACAAAGCTTAATCACAATTGCATACATCGCCGCGAGTGCGTTGTTCATTTTGAGTCTTGGCGGATTAAGCCGTCAGGAGACGGCTCGGCGCGGGAATATGTACGGTATCGTCGGTATGCTGATCGCGCTTGTGGCGACGGCGGCGGCGATGGATCTCGGCGGGCTGCCGGTGCTGATCGCGGCGTTGGTGCCGGGGCTTGTGATCGGAGCTATCTTGGCGAGCCGCGTCCAGATGACGTCGATGCCGGAACTTGTCGCGATACTGCACAGCTTTGTAGGCCTCGCGGCCGTGTTGGTCGGTTTTGCGACATACCTCGGTCCGCATCCGACAATGACGGCGGGAGAATCGCACCTTCATACTGCGGAGATCTTCATTGGAGTTTGTATCGGCTCGATCACGTTCACGGGCTCGGTCATCGCGTTCCTGAAGCTGCGCGGTTCCCTGAGCGGAAAGCCGCTGATGATCCCCGGCCGCCATCTGATCAACATCTTAATGCTGCTGATCACGATCGGGCTCGGGGTCGCATTCTTTATGGCTCCCGATCCGCATTCGGGACAGTGGCCTCTGCTTGCTGCGACGATCTTGACCGGGATTCTTGGCGTACATTTCATAATGGCGATCGGCGGTGCGGATATGCCGGTCGTCGTCTCGATGCTCAACAGCTATTCGGGTTGGGCCGCCGCGGCCGCAGGATTTATGCTCTCGAACGACCTTCTGATCATCACGGGAGCACTCGTCGGGTCAAGCGGCGCCATCCTGAGCTACATTATGTGCAAGGGGATGAACCGCTCGTTCGTGAGCGTTATGCTCGGCGGATTCGGTACCGAAGGCGGTTCACCATCGGCGGGCAGTTCGGCTCCGGCGGGCGAAGTGCGTTCGGTCGATTCCGCAACGGCGGCGAATATGATCGAACAGTCGAAGAGGATCATAATCGTGCCCGGCTACGGACTCGCTGTCGCACAAGCGCAGCATTCGCTCGCCGAAGTCGTCAAGATGCTCAAGGAAGCAGGCGTCGAGGTGAAATTCGCGATCCATCCGGTCGCCGGCCGCCTTCCCGGCCATATGAACGTCCTGCTCGCCGAAGCGAATATCCCGTACGACATCGTCTTCGAGATGGACGAGATCAACGACGAGTTCGCTTCGACCGATGTCGCTTGGGTGATCGGCGCCAACGACATCGTGAACCCTTCCGCGATGGACGACCCCGCGTCGCCGATCGCCGGAATGCCCGTCCTCCACGTTTGGGAAGCCCGCGACGTCATCGTGATGAAACGCTCAATGGCCTCAGGCTACGCCGGCGTCGATAACCCGCTTTTCTACAAGGACAACACCCTAATGCTCTTCGGCGATGCCAAAAAGGTCGTCGACGAGATCCTGACCGCAATGCGTGGATGATCTTCAAAAGCTCCCCTCCTTACGAAGGAGGGGTGGACGCCGCTTCGGCGGACGGGGTGGTTCTCTGGATCAGTAGTATGACGCTCAAAAGAAGCAAAACTGACTTTCACACACTGCCCCAGGTCGCGAAGTTTCGCCACACACTCCGAAAGAGTCTAACTCCGGCAGAGGCCGCGTTCTGGAATCTTGTAAAGAACTCGAAACTTGACGGTCGTAAGTTCCGAAGACAGCACAGCATCGGCAAATACATTTTTGACTTCTACTGCCCGTCAGAGAAACTTGCGATCGAACTGGATGGCCAAGAAGGGTACTTTGTCGATCATCCTGGCCTAAATGACCGCTCGAAACGAAAGTTTGCTGAATCTCACGGTTTTCGCGTTATACGTTTTGAGAATAAAAGAGTTTTCGAAGATACGGAATGGGTTCTTGATGTTATTCGCAGCAACTTTGGCTGGTGGATCGAGAGAACCACCCCGTCCGATTAAAGCTCTCCTCCTTACGAAGGAGGAGTACGGCTTTAGCCGGGAGGTGGTTCTTTCTCGCGTGTGATGTTAGAGAACCACCCCGTCAGCCGAAACGGCTGCCACCCCTCCTTCGTAAGGAGGGGAGCTTTTTGAGATGATCTTGGCGATACGAAGAAAATCGTGGATCAGCTATTGATGGCGGTGCGGGCGTGAGTATTTTCAGCACGTCGGAAAACTCGTCGCCAGCCTCACGGCATCAAAGCAAGTACATGCATAAGAATAACCTCTTAAAATTTTCTCTTATCCTCCTAACCCTTGCGTTTGGTGCGGAAAGTGCTTTGGCTTGTTCGTATGGACCGAGCACGGTTTGCGAAAAATATGCAAGAGCGGACCTCATTATTGTGGGAAGAATTGAAAGTGTAAAACCCTCGCAGGGCGAGCAGACCGTCGTCGTAAGTATCGAGAAAACGTTCAAGGGACATAGGCTAAAGCAAATTGTTTTGAACCAACCTCAGTCAACGTGTGACTTGGATTTTTCTGACGATGTGGGCGAAACAATGTTGTTGTATATAGGTCGTGACAGAAAAGCTAAAGAGTATTTTGCACTCAGTCCAGGAATAAATGGACGAATTGAAAGAATGAGCGAGGATTTATATTGGTTGAATAATTTGCCGATGTCTCTCAAACGAACAAGGCTTTCTGGAACAATTAAGCTTTACAAGGACGAACCTTTTGAATTTATCAAGAACGTCGCCGGAATAAAGGTCAGAGTCTTTAGCGACAAAAGATCTTTTGAAATCGTTACCGATAAAAACGGAGTCTATCAACTCTGGGATATCCCTCTAGGAAGGTATCAAGTCCAACCGGTTTTGCCACCTGAGTTTATCCCTGACCTAGAAATGGAAAAAGGCTTGATTTATGACCCTAAAAGCAATTACGATTCGTTCGGAATTAGGAAGCCGGATGCCAAACCCGATTTAATTGACATTCAACAGAATAGTTGCGGCGGAATTGATTTCGTCGTGAATCAAAAGCCTTCGCCGTAATCGACTTCCTAATTCCCTAATTTAATTAACGCCAATCTCTCAACCGCATTTCCCTTTTTCGATGTGTTCTTCGATGATCTCGGGGACGTCTTCGGGTTGGACCTGGTGGTCGAAGAGGCCGACGCCAATGGAGCCGCTCGGCAGTTGCTTTATCGAACCTCGACCAGGTGATTTCCTTCTCGGAGTAACTGAACGACCGACTCCCACCGAGGCTCAAGCCATTTAAAGAGACTGCGATTCGTGGCGTTTCCGATTCGAAGCCAAAGTACCGCCGGACCTTCGGTCATTCTCGATCGGCGTGCGGAAAAATCTTCATCTTTGGTGACTATGATCGATCCGTCTTTCAGGGCGTGATCCCAGATGTCGGAATCTTTGGCGGTAGTGAGAAGGACATCATCGACATGCGTTGCGGTATGGCCTTTTTCAATCAGCCAACCGGCCAAGCCAGGCGGCAGTTGCGCATCAACGAGAAATTTCATCTAGAAACCATCACAACTGCGTGATCTACCTGCGCAGATGCATACTCGAGAGAGGCTTTGATATCGTCAGCCTCAAGATAGGGAAAATCGTTCAGGATCTCTCTTTCACTCGCTCCACCTGCGAGCATGTCGAGAATGTCCTTGACACGAATGCGCATTCCCCGGATGCACGGTCGGCCGCCAGCCTGTTGCGGATCGGAAGTGATTCGGTTAAGAAGTTCGGAATTCATTACGAGCATTTTAGCACGTTATTTGCCGATCTGGATCAACGCCAGTCTCTCGACCACGGTTCCGTTTTCGATGTGTTCTTCGATTATTTCGGGGACGTCTTCGGGTTGGACCTGGCCGTAGAGGGTGCCGTCGGGGTGGACCATTACGGCGACGCCGATGGAGCAGAAGCCGATGGAGCCGCATTGTGTAAGGAGGACCTCGCCCATTGGGTTGCGGCCTTTCTTTTCCTTGCCCTGGCGGATGCCTTTGGCTTCGAGGATGCGGGCGAATTCCGAGAGGACCTCCTCGCCGCCGACCTTTGAGCAGGATTTGCCGGTGCAGACAAAAACCTGCCGTTTTATCGGCGCTTTGAGCATTGGAGCGAGCTTTTCGAGCTCTTCGCGGTCGGTGATGAATTTCGGCTTTCCCATATTTAATAAAAGGCTAACAGAATCAATACCGCGACAACAAAAGTTACGGCGATCTAAGAGATTTTTCTAGGGCTTCTGCCCGGCCTCTGTGATAGAATCACACCAATACGCGTATCGCACGTTTTCACGCTTACTAATGGCACCCGGCATTATCATCCACGTCACAGTCGGCCTTGAGAAGCGAACCGAATTCTTCGCACAAGAACGGATTCGGATCGGCTCGGACTCTACCTGTGACATACAGATCCACACGTCGTCCATACGCGACCTTGACGTTTGGCTGGAGCTTGACAGTTCAGACGGCAGCTTCCGCGTCGTAGATTTTGCCCAAGACCTGAACTTCGAGATAAACGATAAACCGCTGCGGCGTTACGTTCCCGTAACCGACGGAGACGTCATCGCTGCCCCCGAGAACAGCATTTCCTTCGGCTTCTTTTCGCTAGAGGCAAAATCCGCGCTCATCACCACAAATCGTGAGCAGCCGCATATTTCGCAGTTTATCGAAGATGCGGCCATCGAGTCTTACGGATCGGCAAAGCGGGATGACGCAAAGGCATTCTTACGCGAATTTACACGCGAGCTTGCACGCGAGATATCATGGACGACCAAGCTCATAACGCTCGTGATCGCGGTCGCCTTCCTGACCGGCATTCTCTATATCGGATACGCAGTAAATCGCGAGTTGCGGGAAGCCCGCGAACAGGCGAAAGTGCAGAGCGAAACGATCAAGAATCTCGAGGAAAAGCTTGGCCAGGCGAGCAACCAGCTTGGCGAGTTGGATAAAAGCAACAAGGACATCATTAAGACCGTCTCGCTTGCGCCGAACCTTCGCGTTGCGTACGGCAATTCGATCGGCCTGATCGTCGGAGTCTATGACCTCGTCGATAAGCGTACGGGCAAGGTCCTGCGCTACGCCGACCCGTCGCTTTATCGCAGCCCGTACGAGCCGCAGGCCCCGGAAAATCCTGATTCCATGCCGTCGCGGCCGCAGGTCGGGGTTACGACCGACGGCAACGGGCCGACGGTCGAATACGATTTTATCGGCACGTGTTTTTACGTTGGCCAGGGCTACATCGTTACGAATCGCCACGTTGTCCGGCCGTGGGAAGAAGACGACGGTGTTAAGCAGATGATGGCCGCCGGAAATGCCCGTGCACGCGTCAAAAAGCTCGTCATCTATTTCCCGAATCATCCACAGCCTTTTCCGCTCACGGTAAAGAGCGTCGGCGGCCGCGAAGACCTTGCGATCGGGTTTATCGACCCGGCGACCGTTCCTGAAGATCTGCCGACAGTCCCGCTCGACACGGACACCGCCTCGGTCGAGATCGGAAAGACGGTCGTGACTATGGGCTACCCTAACGGCCCTGATCGGCTGCTTGCGATGGTCGATGACGCCGAGGCCCGCTCGATCAATCAGCGTTTTGGCAACTCGCGGCAAGATCTGATCAACTTCCTTGCCCAATCGCAGAAGATCGTGCCGCTGACCACGCAAGGTTCTATCACCGACCTCGATTCCAAGCGGATCGTGCACGACGCACGCACCGCGGAAGGCGGGTCCGGAGCGCCGCTCTTCGGCCAAAGCGGCGAGGTGATCGGCGTGAATTTTGGTGTGTTTACGGAGAATACCGCCGCGAATATGGCAGTTCCCGTGAAGTTCGCGATCGCTCTGCTCGAAAATGCCGGCTGGGTGTCGCCTGATTCCGCAAAAGAGCCGAACTCCAACTCCGCCACCGCGGCAGCGAATGTCGCAAACCCGACGGCACCCAAGACGAATTGATCAGACCTTTTCTCTATAGGCAAGATCGGTCCGGTCCTCTCGTCCGGAACGATCCAACTCGCCCAATTCCGAGATCTTCAGCATCAGATGGTCGGCGATTTCCTTGTGCGTTCGCAGTTTGTCCGCTTTTAGATAGAACTCTGCGAGGTCGATGGGTTCGCCGAACAAGATACGCACCGGCTCACCGCCACGCCAGTTCCCCAATATCTGTTTAGGCAGATCGTTGCCAAGCCCGGCGATAAAGACCGGCACGACCTGCGGCCGTGCGGAATAGATCACCTTGCCAACGCCCGGCTGCGCAGGCAGAAAGTCATACGGCCCGCCCTTTAGATTCCGCTTCCCTTCGGGGTGAAAGCCTATGACATTCGGGCCGTCTTGCGAGCATAGCTGAACAAGCCTTCGAAGCGAATACTTATCGAACTCGCGTTTCTCGACCTCGCCCGCCTCGCGGAAGAACGGCGGGTACATCGAGAACCAGCCCATCACGAAATTCACCATCCAACCGCTCAGACGGTCATAAAAGAACTTCGCCCGGACCGGAAAGTAGAGCTGCAGCGGCCGATGCGTCTTCCGAAAAAGAATGCTCGATACCGTGTACATATCGAAGAACGAGCGATGATTCGCCACCAGAAGCACCGGACGGCCCGGGTCGGCTGCCTCAAAATTCTCGAGCCCGTGCACCTCCATCAGGTTGTAGGTCGCCAAGTAGATCCAAAGTGAGCCGACATGACGCTGAAAGAATGTCATCAGGCGTTTCCAGCGGCCCTGATTCATCCGGTGCGCAAGCCAGAAACCGCGTCGTTCGGTCGGAGCCAGCACATCCAGCTCCTCGATATCGGGAACGAGTGGTTCGAGGCTGCAAATTTCTGCTTTTTCGAGGCTGCTTTCAGGCATTTGCGGGACGCAAGACGATAAGTTTATCATTACGGGCACCAGGAAAGAAAAAGTGGCCCGGCCAGTTGGATTTCGCGGTTCGGGATTGCTGTTTTCGCACGGTTTGTAGGATAATCAATCTCGTTCTAATTTCAATTCAATTAACTTGGAGTCTCCATTCGAAACGCCGGTCGGCTCGTGTCCCCGCGAACGTCCAAAACGTCCAAATGGATCCCAATAAGTAAGGAGCAAATTAAATATGAACACGCATCCGATGTTTCGCGGCGTTCTGTCTCTCTCGTTGGTACTAGCGTTCCTAGTGATCGGTGCCTCGGCCCAACAGCTGATATGGACCGAGAATCAGCAAGATCGTTCGGCGATCACGACGGACAGAGCCGTCTTGAGGCCGTCTTATCCGACAGACTTTCGCCTTTACAACCTCAACATCGAACCGTTGAGGGACCAGCTTTTCTCGATCGCCGGCCGTTCCAGCGGCGAATCAGTCGTGATCTCGATCCCAAATGCCGACGGCGATATGGAGCGGTTCGAGGTCTATGAGGATTCGAACTTCGACGCGGCTCTGCAGGCACGCTTTCCTGAGATCCGTGCATACTCGGGACGCGGCCTCACGGATCGGTTCTCGACACTGAAGCTCAGCATCTCACCGCAAGGCATACAGACCGTAGTATTCCGCTCCGATGCCCACAATGAATTCATCGAGCCGTTCTCGGCCGATCATAAGGTCTATTCGGTATTCCGCCGTGATGGCGAAGCCGGCGGTTCGCCCTGGCGTTGTACGACCGGCGATGTCGGATTTTTGACGGGTATTCGAGACAGCTATCGCCTGAACGGCGACGTCGCTTCGCGGCCCGACAGCAACGCCGGCCAGATCAAAACGATGCGGCTTGCCCAATCCTGCAACGGCGAATACGCGAACTATTTTGGTGCAACAAGCGCAAGCCAGGTCGCTCTCGTGCTCGCGGCATTCAATGCTACCTTGACCCGCGCCAACGGCGTCTATGAAAAGGATCTCGCTGTGCATCTGAACTTGATCGATGCGACGACGAACGTCATCTATTACAATCCGGCGACCGACCCATACTCGACCTTGGGGAACTGGAACGGCGAGCTGCAGGCAACACTGACGGCAAATATCGGCGAAGCCAATTACGACATTGGCCATATGTTCGGTGCTTCGGGCGGCGGCGGCAACGCAGGCTGCATCGGCTGCGTTTGTGTCGATGGACAGAAAGGCAGCGGCATCACATCGCCGGGCGACGGCATTCCGCAGGGCGATAACTTCGATATCGACTATGTTGTTCACGAGGTTGGCCACCAAATGGGTGCGAATCATACCTTCTCGTTCTCGCTTGAGGGTACCGGACGCAACAAGGAAGTGGGCTCCGGAATCACGATCATGGGCTATGCCGGCATCACGCCGTATGACGTTGCCCCGCACTCGATCGACACTTTCCACGAAACGAGCATCGATCAGATCCAGCAGAATCTTGCGAACAAGACCTGTCCGGTCACGACGAACATGACCCAGAATCACCCGCCTGTGGTCGCTTCCGTACCGAACTACACGATCCCGATCAGCACGCCGTTCGCTTTGACAGGTTCGGCGACCGATCCTGACGGCGACGCCCTGACGTATCAGTGGGAGCAAAATGACAACGCGACTTCGTCCGGCAGCAGCAGCCCAGCGTCACCCGGTAAGACTACAGGTCCGAACTGGCTCTCGTTCCCGCCGTCCGCTTCACCGACACGATACTTTCCGAAGATGGCGACGGTGCTTGCCGGACTCCTCGTATCGCCCACGCTTCCGGGCGGCGATGCCGTAGCGAATACCGAGGCTCTAAGCTCGGTGTCTCGTACGCTCAACTTCCGCCTTACGGTCCGCGACAACAAGCCGTATGTACCGGGCGTGACCATCGGTCAAACTCAGTACACGGACTCCGTCATTACGGTGACGAACTCTTCCGGGCCGTTCAAGGTAACTTCACCGAACACATCGATCCAGGTCGCCGGCGGTTCGGTCCAGACCGTAACCTGGAACGTCGCTAACACGACGGCTGCTCCCGTAAGCGTCGCGAATGTCAAGATCTCGCTCTCGACGGACGGAGGCGCGACATTCCCGCAAGTGCTCTTGGCAAGTACACCGAATGACGGTTCGGCAGATGTGACCATCCCGATGGGCGTTACTTCGCAGGCACGCGTCAAGATCGAAGCCGTCGGAAATATCTTCTTCGATGTTTCGGACACGAACTTCTCGGTCACGGCTCCGGTACGTGCGAAGTATGATTTTGACGGCGACGGCAAGTCGGACGTTTCGGTCTTCCGTCCCTCGGACGGCAACTGGCATATGCTGCGGTCAACCGCCGGCTACGCCGTTGCTCACTGGGGAATCTCCACCGACGTACCCGCACCAGGCGACTTTGACGGCGATGCAAAGGCCGATCTTGCGATATTCCGTGGAGATGCGAACAGCGCAAACCCGGACTTCTACATCTTCAATAGCTCGAACTCGACCATCACGTTCCTTTCGTTCGGACTTCCCGGCGATGTGCCGGTCAATGCCGACTATGATGGCGACGGTAAGACGGATGTAGCGGTTTACCGTCCTTCAGACGGCGGCTGGTACGCTCTTAAGAGCACAGGAGGCCTGATCTACACGACGATACCGAACGCTGCAGGCACGATCCCTGCTCCGGGCGATTTCGATGGCGACGGCAAAGCCGATATCGCTTACTACAACGGCTCGGCCGGTTCGTTTACGTACCGTCCGTCAACCGGCGGTTTCCCGACGACGGCTACGGGAATGGGAACTTCTTCGGACGTTCCCGTGATCGCGGACTACTCGGGCGACGGCAAGGCCGAGATCGCACTCTTCCGAACGCTTACGGGCGACTGGTTCATCTACAATCCGGCCGCCGGAACGAGCTCGACGACCCATTTCGGATTGCTCGGCGATATTCCGACGCCCGGTGATTATGACGGCGACGGACGCACGGACCTTGCAGTGTATCGCAGCGGCACGTGGTACCTGCTAAGATCGACCGCTGGCTTTACAGCCTACGGATTCGGCCTTAGCAGCGACGTTCCGATCCCGGGAAGGTAACTCTCCAATACAAATAGCTCTACGGCCGGTCGATCACTCGCCCGGCCGTAGACATTTCAGCGGTTAGTTGTTCGTCGTTCGCTGTTCGTTGTTCATCGTTCGGAGGTGAAATTGCTGTCGAACAACCAACAACGAACGACGAACACCGAACTACGAACCTATTCGATGTTGAAGTACTTCGCTTCCGGGTGATGCAGAACGATAGCAGAGGTAGATTGCTCCGGATGCAGTTGAAACTCCTCGCTGAGTTCGACGCCGATCCTTGATGGATCGAGAAGCTCGAAGATCTTTGCCTGCTCCTCAAGGTCCGGGCACGCCGGATAGCCGAAGCTGTACCTCGATCCCTGATAGCCTTGATGGAAGAGCTTTGCGAGTTCGGGAGCATCTTGTCCGGCAACGCCTAGTTCCTCGCGAATGCGTTTGTGCCACATCTCCGCAAATGCTTCGGCTGATTCCACCGAAAGGCCGTGAAACAACAAGTAATCCGTGTAGTTATCCGCCGCAAAGAGCCTTGCAGAATGTTCGCTCGCCTTGCTGCCCATCGTTACCAGGTCGAATGCGACGACATCCATCTTGCCGGACTCGACCGACGCGAAATAGTCCGCGAGACACAAATTCTTGCCGCCTCGCTGTTCGATCGGCTGTCGCGGAAAGTTGAATCGCAGCCGCTCCGTCTTCTGATCTTCGTTGTAGATGATCAGGTCGTTGCCTTCCGACTGACACGGGAAATAGCCGTACACTACCTTTGCTTCGAGGAGTTTTCCGCGGATCGCATCGGCCTTCAGTTCTTCAAATCTCGGACGCACCTCGTCGGCGATGATCTTTGCATATTCGTCCGGCGTCATACGGCCCTGCTTGTACTGCCATTGACCTTTGAAGAGTGCGGTCTCGTTAACAAAATCGAAGATCTTCGTAAGATCCTTGATCTCAACGACCTTCGAGCCCCAGAATGGCGGCACGGGAATCGGCACATCCTGCGAGATCTCGGAGCGTGTCGTATGCGCGGTCGAACCGCTTGCGCGCTTGCGAACCTGCTCGGCCGCATTTACGCCCAATTTTGCATCCTCACCGACGAGGTCTTCATTCTCCGCCGGTGCCTGATTCGATACGCTCGCTGCCGCCGCTGCTTTACTCGCCTTCTCGGTGGTCTCCGCGGTCTCTGTGGCTAGATCCCCGCCGGACGTAAGTTTGTCCATTGCGTGCAGCCCGTCAAAAGCGTCGCGGGCGTAGAACAGATCGCCGTCATAAAGCGGGATCAGATCCTGATCGACATATCTGCGGTTGAGCGCCGCGCCGCCGAGGATGACGGGGGCGTTGATGCTCCGCGTATTCATCAACTCAAGATTGTCACGCATCACGAGCGTCGATTTTACGAGCAGGCCGCTCATACCGATCGCGTCCGCCTTTGATTCCTCAAAGGCCCGCAGGATGTCGTCGATCGGCTGTTTGATGCCGAGATTGACGACCTTGTAGCCGTTATTGGTGAGGATGATATCGACAAGGTTCTTGCCGATGTCGTGAACATCGCCCTTGACGGTCGCAAGCACGAGCGTTCCCTTTTCGATCCCTTCGACGCGGTCGAGGAACGGCTCCAGGAATCTGACCGCCGCCTTCATCGCCTCTGCCGATTGCAGCACGAACGGAAGCTGCATTTGTCCGGAACCAAAAAGGTCGCCGACCGTCTTCATTCCGTCGAGCAGGATGTTGTTGATTATATCCAGCGGCTTGTATGTCTCGAGGGCCTGTTTCAACGAGTCCTCAAGCCCGATCTTCTCGCCCTCGATTATGTGTTCCTTAAGACGCTCCTCGATCGGCAGGTTCGAGATATCGGGCTTGATCGACTGCGCGGTCTTGCCCTCGAAAAGCGTTGTGAACTCGACGAGCGGATCGTACGTGCAGATCGACGGAACGCGGACGCCCTCGTCCGCAAGCGCCGGTTCCCCCGGCGAACCGATGGTTCGGGCTTCGCCCTCAGTGCGGACGGGGGCGTCCGCGTTCCATTGTCGGCGGTCGTAGATAAGGTCGCGGGCCGTGTCGATCTCGTGTTCGTTGAATCGGATCAACGGCAGGATCTTCGACGCGTTGACGATCGCAGAATTCATTCCCGCCTCGACGGCATCGTGCAAAAATACCGAATTGAGCACGATCCTTGCCGCAGGGCTCAATCCGAACGAAATATTCGACACACCGAGAATGATGTTCGCCTCCGGCATCTCTGCGCGAATCTGCTTGATCGAATCGATCGTCTCGGCGGCGTTCTTGCGGTCTTCCTCTATGCCGGTCGAGATCGGAAGCGCGAGCGGATCGAAGAAGATATCGTGAGCCTCGATGCCGAATTCGGTCGCCTGTTTGTATGCGCGTCGGGCGATCTTGAGCTTATCTTCGGCTGTGCGCGCCATTCCCGTCTCGTCGATAAGGCCGATGACGATGCTCGCCCCGAACTCTTTGGCAAGTTCAAGAAGCTTGATGAAACGCTCTTCGCCGTCCTCGTAGTTCGTCGAATTCAGGATCGATTTGCCGCCCGCGTGTTCGAGGCCGGCTTCCATTTTTTCCCACTCGGTGGAATCGAACATCAGCGGGATCTTGACGTTGGTGACGAGCCGTTTTGCAAGTTCGTGCATATCGGCGACACCGTCGCGGCCGACGAAATCGACGTTCACGTCAAGAATGTGCGCACCTTCTTTTTCCTGCGATTTCGCAAGGTTCACGAGGCCGTCCCAATCCTCGGCGTCGAGCAAGTCGCGCATCTTCTTCGAGCCCGACGCATTCACACGCTCGCCAACGATCAGAAAAGAAGCATCTTGAGTAAATGGCTGTTGGAAATAAATCGAAGATGCGGAAGGTGCAAGCTTTGCGTTCCGCTCTTTTGGCGAAAGGCTGCCGAGCCGCTCGACCAACAGCTTTATATGATCAGGCGTGGTTCCGCAGCAGCCGCCGACGATATTCGCTCCGAAATCCTTCGCGAAAGCCTCGACCTGCGCCGCAAAGCTCTCGGGAGTTTCGTCGTAATGCTGCTGGCCGTCCTTCACTTCGGGCAGGCCCGCGTTCGGCAAGATGCTAACGGGCAGCGGCGAATTCTCGCACAAATGGCGAAAGCTGTCCGTCATCTGCTTCGGCCCAGTGCCGCAGTTCATACCGATGACGTCGATCGGGAAAGGTTCGAGTGCGGTCAATGCGGCTCCGATCTCGGTGCCGTTCAACATCGTGCCGAAAACCTCGATCGTCACCTGCGCGATGACGGGGATCCGAGACCGTGTTTTCGCAAAATGGTCAAAGATCGCGGCAAGTGCGGCCTTTGTCTGAAGCAGATCTTGGCAGGTCTCGACTATCAGGACGTCGCTGCCGCCGTCGACAAGCCCGCGAACCTGCTCACGATACGCATCTTTTAGGGCACGATACGTGATGTGCCCAAGCGTCGGAAGCTTGGTTCCCGGCCCGATCGAGCCTGCGACAAACCGGGGCTTTTCTTTCGTCGAATAATCGCCCGCAACACGCTTGGCAAGCTGAGCGGCCCTTAGATTTACATCATAGGTCTTTTCCGCGATGCCGAACTCTGTGAGGACCACCTCGCTGCCGCCGAAACTGTTCGTCTCGATCACATCGCATCCGATATCGAGAAACGCATTATGCACGGACTCGATCGCATCGGGTCTAGTATAGAGCAGGTTCTCAGAACAGTTTTCGAATGCGGGGCCGCCCCAGTCATCGATCGGCAGGTCGAGCGACTGAAGATACGTGCCCATCGCGCCGTCAAAAACGATGATCTTGTCCTGTAGAAGGTTCAAAAAATCTGACATTTCCGGTATTCGCCTTGGCCGCAATGAGATCGCTGCGGCAGATCATTCTCAAAACAAAAGACTCTGTGCCTTAAACAAGCACAGAGTCTCAAAAAACTTGTTTGAGGACCTTGATCCATGCTGTTTAGCCGTTTCTTTTACGTGGCCGCAAGTCGCAATAACTCACCACGTCCTTGTAAGACAAGTCTATCGAACCGGTCGCGAAATGTCGAGCCTTTATGCCTCCCGAGCGGTACGGAAACACGACCGGTTCGAGTCCTATGAGGAGCAAATCAATGAATGACTTCGGGGATATACATTCCCAATCCACGATCGGCCAATGGACAATTTACAACTTGCTTCGGCCGAGCTTCTAGGTTCCGCACGGCGTCTTCCGCCAGCCTTCCTTCCCGTCCATGCATTGGTACATCACTCCCAAGCCATCGAGGCTATAGGTCGGATCTGCTTGGTCGCTCTTCTCCAACTCCAATCGGAAGAGCTTACCCATTATTAGATCATCGTTCTCAATGAGCCGCGAGACGAAGACCACGGTCACGTTACCGTCATCTGTTTTCCCGATCGGATAAACACTAAACTCAGGCTCACTGCCAACATCGATCTTCAATTCCGTCAGCATCTTAACGGCACACTCTTCCGGCGAGGCTGAACATTCTTGCGGCGCCGCGAAATCTATCGGATCCCAGCGTGTGGCATCCGTTACGACTTTAGAAAACTTCTCCTGAGCGTTAACGACGAGCATCGACAACGCGATAATAAACACCGCGCCGGCGAAATAAGTTACTTTTCTCATTATTCCTCCTTGTTTTAGCGGCGATCTGTTTGCGAGCTTATCGCTTCGGATCGCAATGTTGGTTCGCGCTCGACAATAGCAAGCTAAAAAAGGTATCGATCGGGACGCGAAATTAGACGTGAACAAAGGGTCAAGTTTGAGGAAACTTCAAAACCCTTTCGGAAAACTGGCTGTTTGAATTGGAGTTGAACCAGTCAACGGCTCGTATTTTATTACAAACTCCTCGGAGATGTCCACTTTTTTTCAGGGTGAACGCGTTGTCTGAGTATTGCCGTTCTGTGGAGTTTCTACAAAATGCCGGCTAGTCGCAACTGCTCCCCGTCCTGATTTTTTTGTGCAAATCGTGCATTTCGTGCACTCTGATACATTCTGTGCGGTTTGATACGTTTCGTGCGGTTTGTTCTTCTAACGGTCGCGTCGTTTCGCTATGATGACAACACGGTCGAGACGGCCGTTGGTCTTTGACAAGCTAAGTTTAGGTTTAAGTTTGCAGTGTCAGGTCTCAGGCTTTACGTTTGGGATCCATAGCTCGAATTTCAAATTTCAGATCTGAGATTTCAGATAGAGCTTCTGATCCGTGCATTCGCGGCTTATCGGTCGTGGTCTAGAAGGTCAGTTCTGATATTCGTGGATTCGTGGCTGTTCATCCAAGCCTTTGCGAACTCTGCGTCTCCTCTGCGTTCTTTGCGTTTTAATCCTGGTTTTGGAAACGCAAAGTACGCCAAGCGAAACCCCGCAAAGACCGCAGAGGCTCTCGATCGCCAATTTCAGATTTCAAATCTCAGATTCGAGATTTGAGATTTCAGATTGAAAGGGCTTCCGATCCGTGCATTCGCGGCCGATCGGTGGTTCTTGCGGCTTGCCGCAGATTGTGAGCCAGCGTGAACTCGTTCGGTCGCCAAACGATCGGCCTGTGGAGGCGGCCTATTAGCCGGCGCCGGCGACCATTAGAACCGGTCGCTATAGCCCGGCGTTCCGATAGGTAAATTCTGACCGCTTCTCAAGTTGCTTAACGCAGGATCGAGACCTATAATTCCGTTTTGCGCATTTTGCAGCAAGGCCTTGTCATTCGGCGCCTTCGTCTATCGGTTAGGACGCAAGATTCTCAATCTTGAAAGACGGGTTCGATTCCCGTAGGCGCTACCACCTCTCTTATTTGATTCAACACGCTATGATAGTTACAACCGGAATGGAGATCGAGGGTCGTCGGATAAACCAGTATCTTGGCGTTGTTCGCGGCATTGTCGTTCGGGCGACCGGCCTCGGACGCGGCATCATCGGAGGGTTCAAATCGCTCGCTGGCGGCAATATTGAAGAGTGGGCAGAGGTTTGCGAGCACGCTCGTATGGAAGCTTTCAATCGAATGGTGCAGCACGCTCACGACATCGGTGCCGACGCCGTGATCGCGATGCGTTATGACGCTACGGAGTTCGGCCAAGGCTCGACCGAGGTCCTTGCCTACGGAACTGCGGTAAAGCTCGGATAGCCCATCGACAAATGCCTGCGAACCTTTCGGATGAAAACTGAATCTCTCCTCAGAGGCCTTTCGGCCAACATTACGCTACTTCAGGAGAGAAAGAAATGAAAGGAATCACACGAATTCTGCTTGTTGCCGCAGTTGCCGGTATCGCTATTTTCGCGGCGGCCTGCCCGGAGAAAAGGTCGATAGCCGAGATCAACGCAAACCCTTCGCGGTATCAGGATAAAGAGGTCGGCATTATCGGCACGGTCGTTGACAGTTACGGCCTTTCGATCCCCGGAACCGGGATTTCGGGCGGTGCATACAAGATCGACGACGGCACAGGCTCGATCTGGGTCATAACTGATAATACTGTGCCTTCGAGAGGTTCTCGGATCGGTATCCGCGGCACGGTCAGCACCGGCGTAAATTACAAAGGCAGAAATTACGGCCTCGGTATCTTTGAAAAGGAACGTCGGTACAAGGGCCGATGATCTACTCGATTTCTCTCCTCATTTTATGCGAGATTTGATCGAAGGCTTCGGCCGAAAGTTTGAGCAGATCGATACTGAAACCCGCTCTCTGCTGGCTATGGTCCCGATCGGTCAGATCTTCGCGAGGGCAGGCGAAGCAGTACTACCGTATATGTGCGCCGGGACGTGTCTTTTGCGTTCGGCGGCTGCGGTAGAGCAGACTTTCGGCGGCATTACGACTCGCCTTTGGGACGATCCGTTCGAGTGGACGCTGCCGGAAAAGCTTTCGACGCACGAATCGATCCTTGAATATCTCGACGAGGTCGCGGAAACTCGCCGGCACGGCCTTGGCTTTCTAGCCTCGGACGATGACCTTAGACGCGAACTTCCCGCTCCGGAAGAGCTAACGTCGATCTTTTCCCTCCTGCTTGAGACCGTAGCGACCGCGGATCATTATCTCGGCCGTGCAGCCGCTATTTATCAGCTTCAGAGCGGCAAAAAGATCCGCCGGCGATGAGTTTGTTTTTGCCGACTGAACATTTTCGTGGCAGAATTCGTTTATTCAGTCGCGTTACCGACTTTAGCAAATATCGAGAACACCAAAGATGCATTGCCCAAGCTGCGGCCAACAACAAGCCTCCGAAGAGACGAAATTCTGCTCGCGATGCGGCCTGCCGCTGTCGCTGGTCGCCGAGGTGGTCGCACAAGGCGGTTACCTTCCGCAGCTCGCGCAGTTGACCGAAAAACCGCCGCCGAAGCTCTTTAACAAGAAGAACGGTGTCTTTTTCTCGCTCAGCTGGTTTATTTTCTTTACGTTATTTGCGACATCGTTCTTTGGGATATTGGACGGTCCGGATGAGCTGATCGCCTTGATGGCGATCACGGGCATCTTCGGGTCGATGATATTCCTGCTCGGTTCGTTGATATTCCTGCAAAGTTCAAAGCCGTCATGGGCCGGCAAGCCGGCATTTACGCCAGCTCAGATGCCGCCAATGCCGGCTACGCTCCATGGAAGGCCGACCGCCGGAATGGCCCTGCCGCCGCAGCAGACTCAACCCGCCGCAGATTACCGCAGTCCGGGAGTCGGAGCGTGGCGTGATACGAACGATCTTCAGCCGACAAGTGTCACCGAAGGCACAACTCGCCTGCTCGATCAAGAGGAAGCAAAGAAATTTCCTCAATAGCCGACAGCGAGGCCGTCGCTTCTAGAATCGATCGCACCAAGGCGGACACCCTTTTCATCGATCATTAGCCCGGTCGCAGAAGCGACCCAGCTCGGCGATGCCAATCGATGTCCGTAGGACCTCAGGATCGTGGTCGTGTCAGGAGAAAATCCGAGTGGTTCGGTGGTCAACGCATCCGGCAGCCACTGATGATGGATACGCGGCGCGTCGATCGCGGCTTGAATGTCCAACTTGTGGTCGATCACGTTGATGACGGTCTGGAGGACAGCAGAGATGATCCGTGGGCCTCCGCGTGCCCCGACGCCGAACCAAACCGAGCCGTCCGGGTGCAGAACGATCGTAGGCGTCATTGAAGAGAGCGGCCTCTTTCCGCCTTTCACGGCGTTACGCTCGCCCTGAATCAGGCCGAACATATTCGGCTCGCCCGGCTTTGCAGCAAAATCGTCCATTTCGTCGTTAAGAAGAATGCCGGTTCCCTTGGCCGTAACCTGCGAGCCGTAAAGGTCGTTGATCGTATATGTGTTGACGACCATCATCCCGTCCTTGTCCACGACCGCAAAATTCGTCGTGTCCATTGACTCGCGGCCCGTTGGCTCGCCGTGGCCGACATCCTTGCTGTCGGAGGCCTTGTCTTTTTGAATGGTCTCCCGGCGTTTTGCAGCGTAGGACTTTGACGTGAGAGCCGCCGTCGGGACATCCGCAAAATCAGGATCACCCATAAATTCGGCACGATCCGCAAAGGCCCGACGCATCGCCTCTGTAAGGTAATGATACTTCTCGGCCGAATTGTACTTCATCGCCGCAACATCGTAGGCCTCAAGAATATTCAATGTCTCGAGCATCACGATCCCGCCCGAACTCGGCGGCGGCATCGAGACGATCGTGTTTCCGCGATAATTGCCCACAAGAGGCTCGCGTTCCTTAGCCTGATAGGCCTTTAGATCGTCGAGCGTGATCAGCCCGTTGTTCGCTCTCATATCGGCGGCAATCAGCTGAGCGGTCTTGCCCGTGTAAAATTCGCGAGCACCCAAGCGCCCGATGCGCCCGAGAGTTGCGGCGAGATCAGGCTGCTTGAAGAGATCGCCTTCTTCAAAGAATTTTCCGCCGTTGAGGAATATCCGCTTGCTTTCCGGATACTTCGAGAGGCCATCAGAATATCCTCTGAAAAGACGTGCCAGCCGGTATGAAAGGACGTAGCCATTGGCCGCCAAGCGGCGGGCAGGCTCGACCAGATCTGCCCATTTGACCCGGCCGGAACCATATTTCTTGAAAGCAAGGTCAAAACCCGCGATCGTCCCGGGAACTCCTGAAGCGCGATAGCCTATCGTCGAGGAACCTTCGCCGCTGATGAGTTTGCCGTCCGGCCCGACGAAGACATTTCGCGTTGCTGCGGCGGGCGCCATTTCGCGATAGTCGATCGCGCAGTTGCCGCCCTTGCTGTCATGGATCACCATAAATCCACCGCCGCCGATGTTTCCCGCCTCTGGATAGACGACCGCAAGCGCCAACCCGACCGCGATCGCGGCATCGACCGCATTGCCGCCCTTTTTCAAGATCTCAACGCCGATCCGTGATGCCAATTCGTGCTGCGAAACGACCATTGCGTGCTTTCCGCGCACCGGTGAAGGCCAAGCCGCATAGATGTTCGCAGCCGGGAAGATCGCGAAAAGTAGGCCCAAAGTCGCAATGGCGGCGATGAAGCGAGAGAAGATATCAGGGGTTTGCATAGCTAAAATCTACCAGATTCTCAGCGATTCCAAAAAAACTTGACTCCAAACTTGTTCGGAACTTCAACCATCGCCTCAAAAGGTTTATAGTCGTAAGGTCGCATGAGTGGGCAACAAACATCGCGAGCCCGCATTTTGCTAGAAATGACAGACGACGGTAGTAGACCCCAGAATGGACTTTCGCAGCGTATCTCCGAAGAGTATCGCGCTCAAGCTGCGCAAGGTACCGTCGCGCCTTCGTCGAAGTCTTACTGAATATCGATTCTTCGCATACTTGGCCGTGCTTGGGCCCGGCATAATTGCTGCTGCTTCGGGTGACGAAGCGAGCGGAATCGCCACATACTCCTCGGCCGGCGCCGACTACGGATACACGCTCCTTTGGACCTTTATCCCAATGACGGTATTTTTTATCGTCGCGCAGGAAATGTGTGTCCGAATGGGCGTCGTAACGGGCCAAGGCCTTGCCGACCTGATCCGCGAGCAGTTCGGCGTACGCTGGACGGCTCTTGTGATGCTGGCCCTGCTTATCGCAAATTTCGGCATCATCGTCGCTGAATTTGTCGGTATCGCCCAGGCTTCCGAGCTATTCGGGATCTCGCGCTACATAAGTGTTCCGGTAACCGCCGTCGGAATCTGGCTGCTTGTTGCTCGCGGAACACCAAAGCGCGTGGAACAGATCTTTCTCCTGATGGCTCTCGTTCTTTTTGCCTATATCATCTCGGCCGTCGCCGCAAAACCGGACTGGGGCCTAGTGGCAAAGGAATTTGTGACCCCGACGTTCAGGATCGAATCCGGCTATCTTTTCACGGTTATGGCCTTGATCGGCACGACGATCACACCGTTCATGCAGGTCTTTGTGCAAAGCTCGGTCGTCGAAAAACGGCTCGACACCGAAGACCTGAATCTCGCCCGAGCGGATGCGATCCTCGGTGTTGTGCTCGCAAATGTCGTCGCTGTGTTCATCCTTATTTCGACCGCCGCGACCCTGCATGTCGCAGGCGTTAAGCTCGAAACCGCGAGTGACGCGGCCAAGGCGTTGGTTCCTTTTGTCGGCGACTATGCTGAATGGCTCTTCGGCATCGGCCTCTTCGGTGCCTCCATGCTCGCAATGGGCGTACTGCCGCTTGCGACCGCCTACAGCCTCAGCGAAGCGTTGGGGTTTGAGAAGGGCCTTGCTCGTTCATTTCGCGAAGCACCGATCTTCCTTGGCATCTTTTCGGCCCTGATCGTGCTCGGCGCCGCGGTCGCATTGATCCCGAACATACCGCAGTTCAGTTTGCTGCTATTTACCCAATGCGTTAACGGCGTACTTCTGCCGATCTTGCTCGTTGCTATCGTGATCCTAAGCAACAACCAAGAGATAATGGGCGAATATCGAAACCGCTTTGTTCACAATGTCTTTGCGTGGGGAACCACTGTCATCGTCTCGATACTCTCGATCCTATTGATAGTAAAAACGATTGCTGATATTTTTTAGCACAGATGGCATCATCCGGAGTTTACAAAAGAGCGATCTCATTGATAGTCTTCGTTGCGATTGTCGGAACGATCCTGACCTTGATGGGTCTTTTTGAGAAGGATATCGAGACGTTCCTGGCGGATCATCGCATTCCGATAACTGCGATAAGCACGATCATCAAGATCGTCACGATCGTCCTCTCGATGCTGATCGTGATAGGGATCGTGCGTTTTGCGGCGTTCCTGATGATGCGGGCGGCCGTTAAGCGTTCGGCACAGCCAGGTGTTTCGTCGCTCCTTAAGACCGTCCTTTCGATCATTGTTTACATAATCGCTTTTGTGCTGATCTTCCAGAACCAGTATCAGGACGTTCAGCTTTCTGCACTGTTTACCGGTTCGACGATCGTCGGTATCGTCGTCGGCCTCGCCCTCCAGGACACCCTAGGCAACCTTTTCGCCGGCATTGCGATGCAGGCCGACCAGCCTTTTCAGGTAGGTGACGTGATCTCGATCCAAAATCGAGGAATGGGGATCGTCGAAGGCGTTTCATGGCGAGGCGTCAAGATCCGCACGTTCCAGAATAAGCTCCTGATAATCAGCAACTCGGTCCTTGGTAAAGAGACGATCGAAGTCGCCCCGCGTGATAATCTGAACGCCCGTGTCGTATTCTTCAATACCGCTTATTCATATTCACCTTCGCGAACGGGCACGGTCGTGCGCGAGACCCTACGATTTACCGAGAACATCTCTCGAAAGCGTCATCCGGTCGTAAGAATACGGAACTTCGGAGACAGCAGTCTCGATTGGGAAGTGAAATACTGGATCGAGGACTATACTCGCCACGCGGATACGGACGCTCTTGTCCGTGAACGCATCTGGTACGCCTTCCAGCGTGAAAAAATCGAATTTGCATTTCCGACGAGGACGCTTGTCAATCAGGAAGCCCCAGCGGAAGTCCCGCCCGAAGAAAAGGTAACGCGTCGTTCGGTGCAGCTAGCGCGGATCCCGGTCTTTGCACCCCTGTCGGAGAGCGAGATCGAACGGCTTGCAGCAAATGCGAAATCTCGTGTTTACGCAGCAGGCGAATCCATAGTTGAACAGGGCGCCGATGGCACGTCGATGTTCGTCATTGTGCGCGGCTCAGTGAATGTCGTTCTGCGACGCGGTCAAAAGGTCGAGGTCATCAATTCGCTTGGCGAAGATGATTTCTTTGGCGAGATGAGTCTCTTGACCGGCCAGCCGAGATCCGCGACGGTGGTCGCGACAAGCGAGACCGAAGTTCTTCAGATCGGAAAACGGGCTTTGAAGCCAATACTCGCAAATAATGAGGCGTTGGTCCTCGCCGTCTCAGAACGCATTCAAGAGCGCCTAAAGAAACTTAATGAAACAGAGAGCGTTCCGGGTGAGGTACCGGCGGTGGATCAAAAGTCAGCGGGAATGATCCGCTCGATTCGAAAATTCTTTGGGTTGAGCGGCGAAAAGGGCGATCAATAACGCCGAACTCGCTTAGCTATTTTTTGTCTGCTGCGGGCTTAGCTTCTTTTTTCTCGGCTTTTTCGGCCTTCTCGTCCGTGGCCTTCTTTTCCGAGCATTCAGTTTGAACCTTACGCCCTAGGTCGTTCATAGCTTCGACCGCTTTATCGACCAACTTCGACGAATTATTTACGACATAATTGATCGTCTCGCCGATCGTGACGGCTTCCATCTTAAAAAGGCGAGAGAATTTTTCATCCAGCGGCAGAGCCTCAAATTCGGCCTCAAAGGCTTCTTTCCCTTTCGACGATCCATTTTCGGTCTTTTCTTTTTCACTCATTTCCTGTGGTCGCTCCTTGGTCCCTCAACAACGGATGCCGAGCCCTGACCATAACTACGATGCGGCCGGTCGCATTGTTCCCACTTTTGGCGGTTCGAAAGGATCAACCGTTCCCGACCGTCGTCTTAACACGAACCCGAGGCTGTGCTCCGGAAGGTGCTGCCGGCGCTGAGTCTTTTTTCATGCTGCATTCACGGCAAGTTCCCCAGAGCCTCAGACTGTGGTGGGTCGGCGTAAAATCGAACTTTGCGGCGGCCTGATCCTGAAGGTGTTCGATCTCCTCTGAGACAAACTCGATCACAAGGCCGCATCCCGTGCAGATCATATGATCATGGTGCGCATGGTTGTAGTGGTGCTCAAAATAAGTCTTATTGTCACCAAAACGGACTTCGCGTGCGAGCCCCGCCTCTGTCAAAAGCCGCAGCGTCCGATATACCGTTGTGTGCCCGACGGAGTCGTCCTTCTTCTGAACAAGCCGATGCAGGTCTTCAATGGTCAAATGTTCTTCCGTACCGAGAAACGTCTCCATGATCAGTTCCCGCTGATCAGTTCGACGCAATCCCGCCGCTTGAATATACTCAAGAAAAATTGCCCGCTCGTTTGAAAACTTGTCCTTTCCTCTCGACATCGCTTTATGGTTAGATGTTATCACTTCGCGCCAAGGATTGCCGATATAGCCTGAATGTCACCTTCGGAAACGCCATTTTTCCTTGCAAGATCAAGCGATCGCAGGCCGAGCACGCAATAGGCTTCTCCAAACTCGGGATGACTCGAATTACGAATGGCATTGAGGTTCTGCTCAACCGTTTCGCGGTCACCGCGGGCAAATGGCCCGGTTAGCGCCGCTTCGGGCGAGGATGCACTGAGGTTTGCCGCCGTACTCACGACAAGAGGTGCTAACACGTCGCGAACTTCGTCGAGCGAGACGCCGCATTCTGCCAAAAGCTCCAGGCTCTCGGAAAACAGAGCTACAAGATGGCCGGCCGACATCACGGCCGCGGCGTGATACAAGGCCTTCTTATCGGGAGCGATCATGAAACTGCGCCCACCGAGTACACCGACAAGCTCTTTCGCGTTTTGACATGCCTTTTCATCACCCTCGATACAAAAGAAAGCTCCGGCCAGCTTGTCAGCTCCAACGACTGGGTCACTAATGGAGATAAGCGGATGCAATGAACCGACTGAAGCGCCGGCCTCGCGGAGTGACGCAAGGATCTCCGACGAGCGCGAACCGCTTGTATGCAAAACAACGCAGCCGGGCCTTAGATGCGCCTTCAACGTCTCCGCCACAATCTCGATCTGTGAATCGGTAACGGCGATTATAGCAGTGCCGGATACAACGTCGTCCGGCCTTAACGGCCTTGGGAGCACCGATTCAACCGGTTCTCTTCCCGCAGTTCGAGCGATCATGCGGTTTACGGGCGACCACTTTCGTCCGAACGCAATAGCCAATGCCCTTCCAACACGTCCGTCGCCAACGATGTCTATATCAGGTTTCACCACCTGAAAATAATAGCAGAGGTTCTAGGTAAGCGAGTCGATTATCGCGTCGATCTCGGAAGGTTCGGGTGTAAACGCAGACATGTTATCGACGCCCTCGCCGGACGGCATCGACGGAAGCGAACTCAAGAGGCCGAGTTCCTCAACGGTTAACCGTCGAAGGTCGTTCTCATTCTCGACCAACTTCTTTAAAGATGCTCCAATAGCTTCTGAATTCGTCTCGGATGCCAAGGCGAGAATGTCGTCAATGCGAACTCGCAGCGAGCGTCGATATTCGAACAATGCAGTATTGATCATCTGCCAGAGATCGCGCGGCTTGTCCCCGATAGCTTCGGCTTCCAGGAGCGAGAACCCGCATCCGCATCCAGGCGATGCAGCCAGCTCATTTTCGACATTTCGGTTGCAATCGAGGCGCTTCATGGCATCGATCGCTCCGCCGACATATATCTTCCGCATCGCATCAAAGGTCGGAATGCCCGAGAGCGTTTCAAATTCCCACCAAACATCCGTCGTCTTGACCTGCTGAAGTTTCTCGCGAATATCCGCTTCTGCCGGGATCGCATTATGCAGATCGACAAAGTGTCGCGCATAAAGCTTTTGGTACCGGCTCCACTGATTCGCGATCAGCCGCGAGACCTCAGGGTCGTGATCACTAAGGTCCGAAGTTACAAAGTCCCAGAGGTAGGCACGCAAATTATCGATCTCGGCTTCGCCGGTCGGTTCCGACTTTGCAAGGTATGACACGGTTCTTTCCCGAATTTCGAAACCGGCAAGGAACTCTTCGATCAGGATGAGATCGTCCGATCGGCGGGAAAATTCGCTCTCCTGATCCGCAAAGGCATCAGCGATCCGCGTTAGGCAGTCCTCGCACGACAATTCGCCGGAGCGCAATCGATCGATACTTCCGGCGACCGACTCGAAAGACTTTATCGAAGACGACGCACGCCATGTCCGTGTCGTTAGCGAACACTCGTCCACGTCCGCATACCTTGCCGCGACGGAAGAGGTCCGCCAGTCAGCCTGCCAGATCGCCAGTGCCTGTTTGATCGCCTCGGCATCGCTTTCTCTGGAAACCGAAAGCGTCTCATCAGCCCCCGTCAGCAAATGCAGCCAGCGGCCAAGCCGTTCAACAGAGATGCCGGAACCAACAGGCCGGGCAACCGCAACGATGTCATCCCAGCTGACCTTGAGGTCCAAAGAGCGATGGTTGATCCGGTCCGCACGGGTCGTGACGAACTCGATCATTCTTGCCGCGACCATTGCCGAAAGGATCAATTGAACGGATTCTGCAACCAAGCCAAACGGTTCTTTTGCCAATGCGGCATGGACGTCAGATATCTTCGCCGACGGATCTGACGCAGAATCGACCAGTTCAAGTACGATACGGACGGTTTCGAGGCGGCGGAGTTCCTCGGCATCTGCCGGTGACGGACCCGTTTCGCCTCGCGTCGCTATCCCCAACGGCAGACAGCAGTCCGCCGCAAGTCGCAATAAGTTGTCATCGGCGGTCGCGGAACCTGTAAAGAAGCCCGAAACAATCGTCGAAACTTCCTTCGGCCCAACGACGTGCGGAAAGATCGGATGATCAGGAAAGCGAGTTTCAAAAAGCGGCTCCAGCATAATGCTGAAGAGCTGAGAAAGTGTCGCCGCCCCTCGAGCATCCTCCGTCAGATTGTATTCAAATCCGCCGATCGAGAGCATCGCCTGGTCCAGGAAAACTCGTTGGAAGCCCTTTGCGGTCGATGCCGCATGGGTCTGAATGGCCGTCGCCAGATGTTCCTTGTGCTCACTCCTGATCGTCGGGTCGTTCTGGAGAAGCCAGTACCGGGCAAACGCATCGCGATCGCTCGCGACGATCGAGCCGGGTATCCATCCAACTGACATCGGATCCGAACTTGCCGCCTGGCCCGCTTCTGCAGCTACGATCACCGTCCAGTCTTGCGAGCCAGCGGACGATCGAGGGTTCCCGTTTTCGACTTTCCATTGCAGCTGCCCTTTCCGAACGCCGCCCCGCCAAAGCAAGAACGCGTCCGCTTCGTCTGCTAGCCGCCCGTCGGACTCGTCAACTGGGAAGCTAAAGTCCGGAAATCTTTCGGATAGAAGCCGCTTCAGTACTGCGTCGATCTGGGCCGGACCGACCTTCTCAATGGCGTCCTGCAAGGCGAGTTTTAGACCGTCCTTGGCATCAAGGCGGAAGCTGTAACGATTTTGTCCTGAGGAATCAGACTCCGTCTTAATACCGTCCGGGGCCGCCGCCGCAAAGGCGACAAGGACGCTCTCGATCTCCCCAACGGCAGCCGACGGATCCCCTTCGTCGAAGATCAACATAGAAGCGCCTATCTCAGCCGCCGTCGAGCCTTCGTCGCTGAGGGAGAAAAGCATCATGCCCTTCAAGACAAGCTTCGCATGCAAACGTTTGACAACAGGCTGCTTTGCGACAACCTCCGTACTTAGACGGTCGTAGATCTCAAAAGCCGCAGAAAGGACATCGACCTTTCTAAGGCTTTTCTCAACGCTGTCAAAAACCTCATCCGGAGCGATCAAGGAGTTCGCTGGCCGCCCCATGATCCTCGCCCCGGCTTCAGAAGCAAACCCAAGAAGTGCGAACTCGTGCAAATAAAGGCGAATGAACGGAGCGACCTCCATTATTGCCGGATGCAATGGAAACAAAGCGCTGAAACGCTGTTCACTCCATCTAAAACCGGGGACAACAGCTCGGTAGTAGTTGTAGATCTCGTGGATCACGCTGTTCGAGCGCGGAAATTTTGGGAAAATATGTGCATCGACGATCTTGTAGAGATGCTCGAGGTCAAGATAGTCGATCGAATAAGAACGAGTGATCGCGGCATTTGCGCCATCAGCGCCCGCAATGTCGTCATCGAGAGCAACGCAAACAAGAAAGCCCCTCTTCTTAGCGATCTCTGCGATCTCGCCCAGCATGGGGCCGTCATCGCGGCTGACCCGTTCGGACCTGTCCAACGACGTATCGATAAGTACGACAAGCGATGCATCGGCACCAAAAGTTTGGGCGGATTCGAGCAATTCAACCAGATCCGAGCTTAATACGGCGCGTGAGATGCCGGTTGCTTCTGCAATGCCTGTCTGTAACTCGGCAACAAGGGATTCCTCGGTGCCGCGGAACGCCCAAACGACGTTAAATTTTCGCCGTCCAAGACCGTGCGCCGCACTGTCAACATGTGAATCTCCGGCACGGGACCTTAAGTCCGCATTTCCAACGATCGCGCCGAACGTACTTAGAAAATGGCTCTTACCAACTCCACGGAAACCCGCAAGTGCATTCGCCGTACCATTTCCATCTGAAACATGGCAAGCTTTCTCGATCCATTTCGCCATCAGATCCGACGTAACGTCCGTAAATCGATAGCTTGCGAGAGCCTTTGCAGGCTCGCGTGCATACTCGTAATTGCTCGAATACTGCCGCAATTCAACGAGATCCTTTACCTTCTGTTCGATGCGCTTCATAACGGGTTGACTGATCGGAGCAGGCGAGGAAGTATCGAGGGAGAGCGATACCCAACGTCATTTTAACAAGTTTATTCACGAATTTGAAGAATTTCTTTCATTTTTCGGCTGACGTGAAAAAATAGTCGAAAATCAAGGCAAAGTTCTTGCGTATTCGCAACTTATTGAGAAATTCGTGCATCATAACCAACGCGTGGTAAAGTCTAATTATCCTTAAGACCATTTAGCAGACAGCGGTCATTGCAGGAGGCATTTCGATGTCAAGCAGTAAGTTTAGAACGGCAGCGGCCTTTTTTGCCGCATTCAGTATTTGGACGGCCTTGGTCGGCGCCGTTCCCCTTGGAGTTTACGGACAGACCGCTGAGAAACCGACAGCGAAAGCGGACGAGTCAAAGAAGGCGGCCGAACCGACACCTTCACCGACGCCGACACACTCCGCCGAACCTCTTTCGGCAAAGGACGACCCGGCGCAGATAGGCAAGCGGAACATCAACGGCGGCTCTGACAAGCTTTTCGGCTGGTTGGGCGGATCCCAGGCAAAGGAGGTCCAGATCGGTCGGAGGCTTGCTGCCGAAGTCGAGCAGCAGGCGAAAATGGTCGATGATCCGATCGTCACCGAATACGTTAACCGTGTTGGGCAGAACATCGTCCTGCACTCGGATGCAAAGATCCCGTTCACTATCAAGGTCATCGACAGCGACGAGGTAAATGCTTTTGCACTTCCCGGCGGTTTCTTCTTTGTAAATAAAGGCCTTATCCTGGCCGCGGACAATGAAGCCGAACTTGCGGGCGTTATGGCCCACGAGATCGCACACGTAGCAGCACGCCACGCGATGGAAAATCAAGGCAAAGGCAAACTCCTGCAGTACGGCATCCTCGGAGGTCTCATTATGACCGGCGGCATCGCCGGTGCAGTGCTGCAGAACACTGCCGGCCTGGGGCAAATGCTTGCGTTCTTTAAGTTTACGCGGGGTGCGGAAGAGGAAGCGGATCGCCTCGGTGTTCAATACCTTTACGCGGCCGGCTATGATCCGACCGCGATGTCCACGATGTTCGAAAAGCTCGCTTCGCAGAACAAAAAGAAGCCGGGCTCGCTCTCAAAGCTCTTTATGAGCCATCCGCCTGCACTCGAACGCCGTGACGACAGCCTTAGCCTAGTCGCGCGATTCCCGGAAAAAGAAGAGTACATAATCAGCACATCTGAGTTTCAGAGGGTAAAGGAGCACCTGATGAAGATCACGAACGCTAAGGCCGGGATCAAGGGCGATTTCGATGAGGCTGACCAAGGTCCGCCAACTTTGAAGAAACGACAGCCGACGCCCGATGAACCTGACGCCGCGGATTCGAGCAGCAGTTCGCAAGACAGCGGGCCGCCAAAGCTCCAGAAACGTAACGAGCCGACGTCGCCTAACCCATCAGCAACACCTGATCAATAGGCTGCAAAAGCAGTCTTCTAAGGCTTCCCCGTAAGAACCCGTGAGCATCAACTCGCGGGTTCTTTGTCGCAGTTCGTCGAGAATGCCCACACAGCTATAAAGCCAAGATGAGTAAGTTCATCTTGGCTTTATTCATTTTGTCGGCCAGTTGTGTTGTGATTCTAGAAGTTACGGACCCAACCAGAGAATGGCTATTTTGGTGTAGCGGTTACGGGTGCCGCATTTGCCTGGGCCGAGCGGTCTGAGATCACAGTGGTCAGGGCCTTCGGGATCTGATTTGAATTAAGCTCGCCTTGGTTCTCGATGATCTGATCGATGAGCTCGAATTTGCCCTTATCGAAATGATCGGAGATGAGCACGCCGCTATCATCGATCGTCATCGGATAGATGCCGAATAGCTGATTCTTGAAATTTGAGAAAAAGCCGGGCTGGGCGCAAGGTTCGATCCGTGTCCTTTCAGGATTTGCTGAAGGGATCGTCGCTCCGATCAGTTGGAGCTGCTCGGTCGCTTTTTTTACGTATTCGCTGTTCGGGTAGTCCGAAACGATACGCTGAAAGTATCTGGCGGCCTGATCCGTCTCTTCCTCAAGCTGGTAGGTTACCGCCAGCTTGAACAAAACCTCGTCCATAAAGCAGAATTCGGGATACTTGTCGATGATCTCGCGGTAACGAGACTGCGCGCCCTTAAGGCCGCCTTTCTTCTGATCGACCGACTGGTTGTAGTAATAATTCGCGATATACAGGTTGTGCAGCCCAAGATTGTCCTGCACCTCTTCGAGACGCTTTTTAGCTTCGTCAAGGATCGTCGAGTTCGGATACTGGCCGATAAGAGCCTTGAGTTTTATTTCGGCACGCTTCGCACGGGTCGCATCACGATCCGGCAGCCCGATCTGACGCATCTCGGCCTCCGCGATCTTCAAGACCACGCGATCCGAAAGCGGATGTGTCGGAAAGAAGGTGAGCCAATCTTGATATGAGGCAATGGCCTGGATCAGATTCGACGAACTTCCTTCGAGGAAAAAAGAATCGGCAACCGCGAGTTTTGACATCGGTAGATACGGCGAATCCGGATACGTCGAAATGATCGTCTGATACAGGAGTCGTCCGACATCGTAATTCTTTTTGCGAACCTCACGGGTCGCTACGATAAAGAGTTCCTTGTCGCGTCCCGGACTGACCGAACCGATCAGGTCCTCATATTCGTCATTCCCGCCTTTTCCGAAAATACCCAGGAATTTCTTTTTCTTTTTCTTTTCGCGAGGTTTGCCAACAGGTGTGTCGGGTAGAGCTCGAGCCTCGGCGGTTTCGGATTGAAACTTCTCGACTCTCGCCTGAAGTTCCGCGACCGCCTGCTCAAGGCTGTCAACATCCGATTTCTCATGCTGATCACCGCGTTCGACCTTGCCGCTCAGATTATTAACGTCCTTTGATAGTCGCTTTGCCTCTTCGGCCATGCCCATCGCACGAGCATAGAAAGACTCCGGCGACTTGATGTCCTTGGACGTATCATCTTTGGCCTCCGCCTTCAGAGCCGAAGCTACCCCTTCAAGCGAACGACGCATGCGCTCGAGTTTATCGCTCATCACGTCAAGACGCTGTGTTTCGGAGCCATCACCCGGCTTTCCTTGTGCGGAAACGGCAAGGGATGCCGCGAGGATGATCGTAAAAACTGAAATAAGGCCAACAACTTTTCTTGAAAACATAAATTATCTGATCGAACTGGCGGTCAAACCCAGTCGGAGCCACTATCGAGCAATTTCCTAACGGCTTTTGCCGGGTCGTCTTTGCCAAACACCGCAGAGCCCGCCACGACGATATCTGCCCCCGCAGCAACAATATCCGTTATATTCGCCTCATCCACGCCGCCGTCGATCTCAAGCAGCGTATCGAGACCGCGTTCGCGAACTATCTCCTTCAGTCTGCGAAGCTTATCGAGAACCGGCGAAATGAATTTTTGCCCGCCAAACCCCGGATTCACCGACATAAGTAGCACATAATCGGCATAATGCAGAATCTCGTCGAGCGCCGCGATCGGTGTCGCAGGGTTGATGACAACGCCGGCAAGTGCGCCTTCCGCCTTGATCGCGTCGATCGTGCGATGAATGTGCGGATCGGCCTCGACATGCACGGAAACCATATCAGCACCTGCTTTGACGAAGTCCGCTGCATAGCGTCCCGGTTCCTCGATCATCAAGTGAGCATCTATCTTGATGCGGGTGCACTTTCTAAGCGACTTCACCACCGGCAGACCGATCGTAATGTTAGGCACGAACTTGCCGTCCATCACATCGACATGAAGCACGGTCGCTCCGCCCGCTTCGACCGCAGCGATCTCTTCACCAAGACGCGCAAAATCGGCCGAAAGTATAGACGGTGCCATCTCGAACGGCGCGGTCCTTTCACCTATTTTTGTTGCGATCTCACCCATTTTCGTTGCTTCAGCGATCTTTCTTAGCGGCCGGTTTTGGCTTATTGTCCTTGTCTTTCTTGTTCTTTGGGTCGTCCGGATCCTTTTTTGCAGGAGGCGTCTGCTTATTAGAGGCAGGCCTATCATCCGTAGTATTCTTTTTGTCCGACGCTTTTGCATCAGTGTCGGTCTTATCGCTCGTCTCAGCCTTATCAGTATCCGAAGCCGAGTTCGAATTTGTCAGATCGCGGGTCGTGTCGGCCTTTTTCTTTGTGGCGGTCTTCTTCGGCTTGTCGGTGATCATCTCCTCGATCTTCTTCGAATCATCTTCGTCCGAATTCACCGTCGCCGGAACGTCCGCAGGAGTTCCGCCGCCCTTGCTTGTGACCACGTAGATGACCTGCCCGGTCTTCACAGTTTCGCCCGGCTTTGGAAGCTGTTCAATCACTGAATCGATAGGTTCGGCGCTGACCCTCTCGGCGCGCTTCTTGACCTTCAGTCCAAGGGACGCAAGTTCCTTCTCGGTCTCTGTAACGTTCTTGCCGACAAGTTCAGGCACCTTCACTTCGGAGCCCTGCAGCGACATATAGACGACGCCCGCCATCGACAGGAAAAATACAGCTGCGATCGCCCCTAGCCCGACGAGCCTCAGAACACCTGAAATTGCCTTATTTTGTAGTCCCACAGCCTTATATTTCCCTGACCGAACAGGTACAAAAGAATGATACAGAAACTAGCGGCAAAAGCCCGCAAAACAAACAAACCAAAAGTCTATCATTAACAGGCTCTTATGCCACGTCAAAACATCAAGTTTTCCGCCTTAGAACCGCCGCGAAAAAGCCGTCTAGGCCGTCTCGGTCAGGAAATGTCCGCAATGTTCCGTTCTCACCGGCGAACCGCTCAAACCCTTCGACCCTTACGACCTCGAATCCCTTCTCATTCGCGATGAACGCCTCGACCACATCCTCGTTCTCCGTACGCTCGAGCGAGCACGTCGAATAGACCAAATGTCCGTTCTCGCCGAGACAGCCAGCGGCATTTCGCAGCATAAGGAGCTGGCGGTCGCGAAATCGTTCAAGTTCTGATGCTTTGACGCGATAACGTATCTCGGGGTTGTGCCTTATCGTACCGGTTCCGGAGCACGGGGCATCGAGCAGGATCGTATCAAACGCAGATTCAAAAGGCAGCGGCTGCTCGGCATCGTAACGGATGACCGCTACATTCTCGGCTCCCTGTTTTCGAAGAAGTTTTGCGAGCGTTTCCGTTCTTTTCGGGGAAAGATCGCCTGCAACGCCCTTCGCTTGCGGAGCAGCCATTGCGATCGCGGTCGTCTTACTGCCCGGCGAGGCACAAACGTCAAGGAAGGTCCGCGTTACGAAACTTGCCGCGATCTCAGCGACCAGCTGCGACGACTCGTCTTGGAAATATATCTGTCCAGCGTCCTCGAGTTCCGCCAATTTGGTGTTACCCTGAGCCGAGACAAAGCCGTTCGCAACGACCGCCGAGGGAACAATATCGCCACTCTCAACCAGTTCGTTGAGTGCGTTGCCGGTTGTCCTCGGTGTCTTGCGAAAGGCCGTCTTTGGAAGTTCGTTGTTCGCATGCGCGATGCTCGAAGTTCGCTCAATGCCAAATTGGCGAACCCATCGTTCGAGAAGAGCGATCGGATGCGAACTCTCGACAGAAAGGCGGTCGAGGTCGCTTGAAAATGCGATCTGCAGGCCGTCTCGAAGGACCCTTCTCAGGATCGCGTTCACAAATCCGGCCGCTGAGTGCTTTTTCGCAAATCTTGCCAGTTCGACACTCTCAAACAACACCGCGTGCGGCGGAACGCGCTCTAGAAACTTGAGCTGAAACAGTCCGATCCACAGAATCAGCCTAATATCTGCGTCGATCTTCTTGCCGACAGCCGCGGTGTCGACCAAGCGATCAAGAAAAATTTGGTGTCGAAGGACGCCAAGAACAAGAGCGTGGCAAAGGCCTTTGTCGGGGCCGCTCAACGAAGCTTCTGCCTCGGGGAGCAAAACGGCCGACAACCCATGGTCGAGCTCGATCTTCTTTAGGACCCTAAAGGCGGCAAGACGTGCCGGCGAGATCTTCATTTCACGTCGCCGGGAGCATCAGGATGACGTTTTGACCTATCCCACGACGTCCCCTTTCGCAGGTCATCGTCAAGCGTCGTCCTCTCGTCAAAGACGAAGCATTCGCCTTCCCAGAGCGATTCATCCTTTGGAACTTCTTCGATGTACTTGAGAATGCCGCCCTTTAGCTGATAGACCTCTTGGAATCCGCGGGCGAGCATAAATGGGGCGAACTTCTCGCAGCGAATTCCGCCCGTGCAAAACATCGCTACTCGCTTGTGGTCCCCGGGAGAAAGCTTCTCGGCGACGTATTCCGGAAGATCGCTGAACTTTTCGATCTCAGGATTCACCGCACCAACAAAAGTACCTGTCTCGAATTCATAAGAGTTGCGCGTGTCGAGGACCAGCGTTTCCGGGTCTCGGATGAGTTCGTTCCATTCGGAGGGCGAGACGTGCGTGCCCTCGCCGAGCGAGATATCGACCGACTGTTTCAGCGTGACGATCTCGGGCTTGATCTTCACGTCGATCTTCCGCAAAGGCCGCGAATCGGCGTACGAAAACTTAAGCGAAAGGGTCGTCTCCAAGATCCTTTCGGCTTTAGGGATGAAGGCAGCGATCTCTTTGCGAGTGCCGCAAAGCGAGGCGTTAAACCCTTCTGCGGCAAGAATTATCGTCCCTCGAACGCCGGTCTCCCGCATCTCGGATGCAAGAGCAGCCTTTATCGCGGGAAGCTCGTTCTCGTCGAACGCCTTGAACTCGTAGCCGTTGATTATTTCGATCTCTTCCATCATTGAGTTTGCGAGAATCGCTCGCCTTTTTCGATACGCACGCCGTTCAAAAGGTCGCGTGCCGTCATTCGTTTCCGTCCCTGCTGCTGCAATTCGGTGATCCGAAGTGCGGTCCCACCGCCGCAGCCAACGATGATCGCGCCTTTCTCAATCTCGCCGATCTCGCCCGGAGCAAAGCTTGATGCATTCGACGAAGGTTCCGCGGCCCAGATCGTTAGCTTTTCACCGCGAAACGATGTGAAAGAACCCGGAAAGGGCTGAAATCCACGGACGCGATTCGCGATCTCGGCCGCAGTTAGTTTCCAATCGATCTCGCCGTCGGACCTCTTCAAGATCGGGGCTAGCGTTGCGAGTTCGTGATCCTGCGGTCGCGGCTCTAACGTCTCACAATTGTTGAGCGTCTCTGCCAAAAGTTCTGCTCCTACGAGCGACAAACGCGACATCAATTCGATCGATGTTTCGACGGCTTCGACCGGCGTCTCGCGTTGGAGGAGGATATCGCCCGTGTCGAGCCCTTCATCCATCTTCATCGTAGTAATGCCTGTTGTCCGGTCACCATTTGCGATCGCCCAATTCACGGGAGCTGCGCCGCGAAGTTTCGGAAGCAGCGAGAAATGAACGTTCACAGCACCTTTCGGATACGCACTCAAGAAGCCCGCCGGTAGAATACGCCCGTAAGCGACGACGACCGCGACATCTGCTTGATGCGAACGAAAGACCTCGAGGGCTTCTTGGGTCCGCACCTTTTGAGGCTGAAACACGGGAATGCCAAGCTCGATGGCCTTTTCTTTCACAGGCGGTGCGGACAATTTGTTCCCGCGGCCCGCAGGCCTATCCGGCTGCGTGTAAACCGCAACAACATCGTGCCCGTCGGCAACGATCCGTTCGAGCGTCGGCACGGCGGCGGCCGGTGTTCCCATAAAAACGATCTTCATACCGAAATGCTAACGAGCAAGCCCAAGCGTATCGGCCATGACGTAGAACGTCCAGTTCTCTTCCATCGAGCCGCGGAAGAGATAAGCGTTGACGCCCTCGGCAAATATCGCGACGTCCTCACCGCCGTGCGTTTCGCCGGTCAACGGGATCGCGGCCTCCTGAAGATAATCCGGGTCATCGGTGCTCACGTCCGAGAGGTCAAAACGCCCATAAATGTTGGGTTTTGCCGTCTTATAATCCTCGCAGCATTTCTTTGGGCCGGCAGGCTGTTTGTCGGTCTCACCCTGATAACCTTTTCCGTTCGCATAAGAAAGCGTCGTGTAAGGCAAGCCGAGCTTATCTTTACGGTAATCAGGTTCGAGTTTGCCGTCGCTGCCAACTTGCCGAACAAGGCCGAGAATGTCATTGCCGCGGGCCGGATATCCCTGAATTACGAGCGTATGGCTGTGGTCAGCGGTTACGACGATGAGCGTATTTTCAAGATCGACCTTCGACGCTGCGGTCCGAACTGCATCAGAAAGGGCGATCGTGTCGGTCAGCGCTCTGTAAGCATTTCCTGCGTGGCTGCCGTGATCGATCTTACCGCCTTCGACCATCAGGAAATAGCCCTTTTTGTTACGCGAAAGAATGTCGATCGCCTTCGATGTCATCTCGGAGAGCGAAGGTTCGCCCGCCTTGTCGTTCTTCCGGTCGAACTCGTAACGCATATACGACGGCTCAAAAAGGCCCATCAAGCGCTTCGTCTTCTTCGGATTGATCTTGTCGAACTTCATCTTATCCCAAACATACTTCGAGTCGTCCTTCTTGCTGACCCATTCCTTGATAAGGTCGCGGTCATCGAGCCTTTCTCCGTGTTTGTCCGAGTATTCCGGATCGGTCTGGTCGAACCGCATGAATTTCGAGCGTCCGCCGCTAAGCAGGACTTCCGGGCCGTCGCCGAATGGCGTCTCGATGAGTTGGCGGGCGATATCCGGAAAACTGGCCGCGTAGGCCGCAGGATTCCTTTTCTTGATGTCGGCATCTGATTCCCAATTTCGATCCGCAGTATGTGCGTAGCAAGCGCCGGGAGTTGCGTGCGTCAATCTCGCCGTCGAGACGATGCCTGTTGAGAGGCCAGCTTCTTCCGCGTATTCGAGCAGGGTTTTTGTTTCATTGCCCTTAACTGTCCGGTAATCGTTGTTCACGACGTTCTGATTCACAGACAAAATGTTTGCGTCGGTTTTGACGCCCGTAATGATCGCGCTCATCGTCGGTGCGGAATCCGATGTTTGCTGGTTGGTCGAATAAGTTTTCGAGAGTGCCGAATATGGGAAATTCTCGAAGCTAAGGCGATTTTCCTCGCCGCTTTCACCGCGAAGCTGACCTTCGAGTATCCGCGCAGCAGTAAGCGTTGAAACGCCCATCCCGTCGCCGATGAACAGAATGACGTTCATCTTCTTGCCCTTCTTCGGCAAGATCGGCCTTGTCGCTTTTGCACGATCGACGGCCGCCCAGCCGTCACGCTTCCAGGTTTCAGCCGTTTCGGCCCGCTTTACGGGAAACGGCTGTTTTGGCACCTGTGCGGCAAGAAGCGCTGAAAGGCAAATGAGCGTAAAAAGCGAAAGAACTGATTTCATAGAATCTTGATCCGACCGATTGAATTTTTCATTTATTCTACCAAGTTGCCGTCGCTACGCTAAATCGCTTACACTCTTCGAAACTTCTGTTCCCAGAATTAATTTCAAAAAATTATTGTTTCAGTGATGCAACACACTTGCATTTTGTGCAACAATGATTTAGTCTATAAATCGACGCGCATGGAGCAAACGCGTAACCTCCACAAAACTAAATACTTATGAGCACAGACAAAGGAAAAGCGATAGAGTCGGCATTGGCGCAGATCGAGAAAAAATTCGGCAAAGGGGCGATAATGCGCCTCGGCGAACGTCCGCACGATGAGGCTGGTGCGATATCGACGAATTGCCTTAGCCTTGATGCCGCGATCGGTGTCGGCGGCTTTCCGAGAGGCCGGATCGTCGAGGTTTACGGTCCTGAGAGTTCCGGGAAAACGACTCTTGCACTCCAGGTCGTTGCCTCTGCCCAGCGTGACGGCGGCGTTTGCGCATACATCGACGCCGAACACGCAATGGACCCCGAATATGCGGGCAAGCTTGGCGTCAACATCGACGATATGCTCATCTCGCAGCCCGATTCGGGTGAGCAGGCACTCGAGATCGCCGAAACTCTCGTTCGCTCGAACAGCGTTGATGTGATCGTCATCGACTCGGTCGCGGCACTCGTCCCGCGTGCAGAGTTGGACGGCGAAATGGGCGATTCACTTCCCGGCCTTCAGGCTCGTCTGATGTCGCAGGCCCTGCGGAAGATCACGGCGATCGTCGCGAATTCGCGCACGTGCTTTATCTTCATCAACCAGCTCCGTGAGAAGATCGGCGTCTTTTTCGGGTCGCCCGAAACGACGACCGGCGGTAAGGCGTTGAAATTCTACTCGAGCGTGCGGCTCGATATCCGACGCATCGGGGCGATCAAGGACGCCGACAAGGTCGTCGGCAACCGCACGCGCGTAAAGGTCGTGAAGAACAAGTGCGCACCGCCTTTCCGCGAAACGGAATTCGACATAATGTACGGTGAAGGTATCTCGCGTGAAGGCGACCTGATCGATCTCGCCGTCAATCACAATGTCGTCGAAAAGGCCGGAGCGTGGTTCTCTTATGCCGGCGAGCGGCTTGGCCAGGGCCGCGAGAACGTCAAGACGCTTCTCAAGAATACGCCCGAACTCACAGAGCGGATCGAGAACGACGTCAAGATCGAACTCGGCTTCGTCAAAGCTGACTCGGCTGCGAGCTAAAAAGTCAGAATCGCCTGCGTCAGCCGGCGGTCAGAAACACGTACCGCAGAGATCACAGAGCGTGTTGCGGAACGCCGCGCGCAGTAAGGCGACCGCTTAAATTGAGAACGGAGAACAGTCTGAACCGCCTGCGTCAGCCGGCGGTCAGGGCTTGCCCCTTGGCAGTGCGGTCGGGCTTGCCCGACCGTGGCTCGCCCACTTGGTTCCCGGAGCCTGCAAAGCAGGCGACACTCTCTCTGTTGCGACAGGCCCGAAGACAAAGAGATCAAGGTTCACGGCGATGCCCGAGCATCGGGCTACAGACACAGCAATGCTGTCGCCTGCTTTGCAGGCTCCATCATCGACTTAAGGACTGGACGGTCGGGCAAGCCCGACCGCCCTGCAGTGCGTCAAGCCGCCGAAGAATATTTCGGAGTTACGCCCCGCTTTAACCTGCGGGTCTGGAGTCAGTATCCTTACTCCGTGCGGGCTTGGGCAACACACACAACTCGCCCAGCTCGCCGAACTTCGACTATTGCTTATTCGCGTTCTGGATGCGTTTCATGCTTTTCATAGCCGGCACGTTGTCTGTAGCACCGGGCGGTACGGCATTCACGTTCGACGCGGTCTTTCGCATCTTTTCGAGTTCGGCCGGGCTCGGGATGCCGGGCGTCGGGGTCGCACCGGGCTTGACGCCGCGCTTTAGCTCTTCCTGACTCGGGATACCGGGCGTTGGAGTTGCACCCTTTTCGACCTTCAGCGGATCCTTTGGAATTCCGGGCGTCTCATTTGCCGAAGGCTGGATCGGCTTTGGATCGAAACCCTCTGGCAAATTCGCAGGGTCGAGATTCGTCTTTACGGCCGCGTTCCCGTTGACGTTGGAATTGGCCGCCGTGTTCGCGTCCGACGTGCCCGCCGAGCCGCAGGCCGCACCGGCCGCCGAGATCGCAAAAAGAAGAGTGAATGCAATGAACTTTGACATTAAAAATAACCTCGCTTTATTGATAAATGAAAACACGGCGTCGGCCCAAGCGCAAGGCGCGAGTTTGACAACCGAAAGCCGCCTTATTTACACTCATAAATTCGCGTATCGGAATACTTCGGATTCGCGTTGCACGCCAAAGAATGGCCAGGTAGCTCAGTTGGTAGAGCAGCGGACTGAAAATCCGCGTGTCGGCGGTTCAATTCCGTCCCTGGCCACCACAACTTCTCGCCGATCTAGAATTTCAAATTTCTGATTTCAAATCCCATTGCTACCCTTTAGCTACGGAACGTGGGTATCGACTTGCGCGAATTTGATGGGATATGCTGAAAACTTGATGTGTGGACCTAGCTGCGTTAGGAGCGAAATGTTTGTAGCACAAGCCGCAAGGTAGATCGAGAAGCTCCGTCAGGAGCGACAGACGTTCTGTCGGCGGCCGAGCCGCCACCGAGGTGTTTTTAGGATGCCGCGTGCTACAAACCTTCGGCTCCGACGGAGCCAGAGAAGCCAGTCGCTATCGCTCCCGGTTCTGACAAGATGCGGACGCAGGCGGTTCTGACTGGGCTTCGAATCGGGCTTGCCCTTTGGCAGTGCGGTCGGGCTCGCCCGACCGGCCGACGCGAAAAAAATGATCTCGGACCTCGCTTTAGCGAGCGACAGAAGGGGACTTGTCGGCGGCAAGCCGCCTCCATTTAGAGATGTTGTTGGGCTAAACGGTCGGGACCGGTTGCGACTTTCGCAACACTTGGGGGTCTATGACCCAAGAACCCCGACCGCACTGCGACGCGGCAAGCCGCAAGGCGCGTTGAGTCAACTGACCGCCCGTTCACGCAGGCGGTTCTGACTTCGGGCTTGCGGCAATGTGCTCCGTGCTCTCCGTGCTCTCTGTGGTGAATATTCCAACTGGCCCCCGCTTGCGCAGGCGGTTCTGACTTTCTCTGTGGTGAATCTGATCCTGCGGTATAATTGCGGTTACGGGTTATGGAGCCGCTTGCGAATAGGATAAGGCCGCGGGATCTGGAAGGGTTTGTCGGGCAGGAGCACTTGACTGGCGATGGCAAGCCTTTGCGCCTTGCGATCGAGAACGGGCATATCTTCTCGTTCATATTGTGGGGCACGCCTGGCACGGGAAAGACGACGCTTGCGCGGATATATGCGAACGCGATCAACGCTGAGTTCTATGAGCTCTCGGCCGTCTCTGCGGGCAAGGAAGACATCCGCAAGATCCTCAAGGCCGAAACCGAGGACGGCCGTCCGAAGGTACTTTTCTTAGACGAAATTCATCGTTTCAATAAGGCACAGCAGGATTTTCTTCTGCCGTTCGTCGAGAGCGGCGAACTTGTGCTGATCGGTGCGACTACTGAGAATCCGAGCTTCGAGGTGATACCGGCGTTGCTCTCAAGGCTTCGGGTCTTTGTCTTCGAGGAGCTAAAGCCTGACGAGATGTCGGCGATATTCGACCGAACGGAACTTGAGATCGGAGGGGAAGCTCGCGAGTGGCTGATCGAGATGGCGAACGGCGATGCGCGGCAGGCGATCTCGATGCTGGAGAGCACCGCGCAGCTCTATGACGAGATCACGGTCGAGACGTTAAAGGAGACGCTGCAGGCGAAATTTCTACGTTACGACAAGAAGGGCGAGGAGCATTACAACGTCATTTCGGCGTTCATAAAGTCGATGCGGGCGAGCAAGCCCGACGCTGCGATGTACTACCTCGCGCGAATGCTTGAATCCGGCGAAGACCCGAAGTTTATCGCACGTCGAATGGTGATATTTGCCTCCGAAGACATCGGACTCGCGCAGCCAACTGCGTTGGTCGTCGCGAACGCCGTCTTTCGCGCGGTCGAGACCATCGGAATGCCGGAGTGTGCGTTGAATCTCGCACACGGCGTCGCGTATTTGGCAAATGCAGCGAAAGACCGTTCGGCGACGAATGCGATCGGCGAAGCCTCGCAGGATGCAAAGAAATTCGGTAACCTTCCCGTCCCGATGAAGATACGGAACGCCCCGACGCGGCTGATGAAAGACCTCGGTTACGGCAAGGACGAGGGTAATGATCCCGAGGGCGACCTAATGCCCGGAAAGCTGCGCGGCCGAAAGTACTTTAAGTGAAGTCTATCGCTTCCAATAGTTCTTGATCTTCAGGTCGAGCATCGGGAATGCGCAGTATTCGACCGAGCGGCCCGATTCGCGAAGTAATTTGACCATCGGGATCGCCGCGTCGGCATTTCGCGTGTGGACGATGATAGTCGCGGCACGCTGCAAACTCGGATTCTCGGTCAGCCACTTCGCAACTTCGAAGCCGGTCTGATGATAATCGTCGTGATCGTTCGTCTCGTAGTGGTGCGGGAGAAGATCGTGGTCAAGGAAGATGGCGTCGTAGCTGCCCTCGGCGAGGAACGCCTTCGCGTCTTCAACGTTCGCTGCGATGTCTATATCATCGCCCGCAAACCTCTTGACGAACCAGCGATGGCGCCGTTCATCGTCATCAAGCAGCATCACCGAGATCGGGGTCCGGTCGGCGGAAAGGTCAGCGAGTTTTAGCTTTATTAGAATGCTTCGTAAAAGTCCCATTGTGAAGTTAGACGCGTGGCCGTATGAAGTTTCCAATATACATTACGCATTGGTGAGGTTCGAGTTCCAAAAGGCGATTCCGCGGTGTTATACTACTCACCCTCCAACTTGAATATGACAAAAGGCACGAGTCAAAAATCTTCCCTAAGGGCCGTTGAGCGTTTGTCGGACGCTGAGACACTTTGCCCGAAATGCTACGGCACCGGCCTCGAGGTTACGCCCGAGGGTGCTAAACGCTGCACCTGCCGCATCCGGCTTGATGACGCTGATCAGAATAAGCGCGTCAAACTCCCGCGAAGATACGACGACTGCCATTTCTCGAACTACAAGCCACTGAACCCATCGCAGACCGCGGCCCTTCGATACGCAACGACGTTTACTATGGAGTATCCGGCGGTCGATCGCGGGATCATTTTTATGGGAACCGTCGGCGTCGGAAAGACCCACCTTGCCGTCTCGATCTTAAAGGGCCTGACAGAGAGAGGATTCAGTTGCCTATTCTACGAATTCGGCGCTCTTCTTAAGGAAATTCAGGACTCCTATAATCCAAGCACGTTTTCTTCCGAATTGAACGTTCTCGCTCCGGTATTGAACGCCGAAGTGCTTGTGTTGGACGAACTCGGTGCCTCAAAGCCGACCGATTGGGTACGCGACACGCTCGGCCACATCATAAACACACGCTATAACGACAAGAAGCTTACTGTGTTTACAACAAATTACCTCGATAACCGTCCGAACGAACGTGAGGAAACGCTCGAAGACAGGATCGGCGTTAGAACGCGTTCCCGCCTTTTCGAGATGTGCAAGAGCGTTGAGATTTCGGGGCCGGACTATCGGCGTGGAAAGGATTCGAGAGGCTAAACCATCAAGTTTTCAACAATTAAACGGTCTTAAACATTTTTGTTTACTTTTATTCATATTATGCATATAATGGCGTATCGGGATACTTCCCGCCTACCTGATAAAACGCCATGCTATCCACCAACTCGATTCTCCGCCAAGGACGCTTCCGCGTCAGCCAAATAGTAGCCTCAAACTCATCGCACACCATCTATGAGGCTCAGGACAACTTAGCCGCCAAGCCGGTTCTGCTCTGTGAGAACGCGGGCCTGACCCTTTTTGGGAATGCCAACGCGAAATATCGCGGCAATGGCATTCTTGGTATTGCCGACCGTTTTGATGAGAACGGTCGCGCATATCTCGTTACAGAACCGCTGATGAGCAGCGGGCCTTGGGATCTTGGAAACGATCGCCTCAACTCGGCCGAGGTCGCAAAACTCTGCGAGCGCATCAGACCGATCGTTGATTCCGTCGCACAGATCCGCAGACAGTTCCCGAACGCAAAATTGATCGAGATCTCTCCGCTCTATTTTCGTGCAAGTCTGGACGGCACTCTGAAGCTCGCCTTTTTCGAACGTGCGCAGATCCTCGGCAGCAGTCCGTCCGAATCTCCATATCTTCCGCTCGAAGCCATTTGGGAAACGCTCGATTTTGCGTCTCAAAAGGCGATAACGGCTGATTACGACGAGAGGAGCCTGGCTCTGCTCGACGCTGCTCCGGATCATCGGACAGACCTTTATTCCATCGCGGCCGTCTTCTACAACCTTCTCGCCGGCTCGGCACCAAGATCTGCAATGGAGCGGCTGATCGAGATACACGATTCCGGAAACGATCCGCTGACCGCGATCGACGGCCTGAACCCGCACGTGTCTAAGAACGTCTCGGATGAGCTGATGAAGATGCTCTCGCTCAAGCGCGAGCTGCGCGATGATTCGCTCGAAGCCGCCTTGATGCAGCCTGCCATGCCGACGTCGGCGCCTGTCGTCTCGCGGCCCGTGGTCGAACTAGCCGCACCGGTCGAACCACAGATGGAAGAACCGCAGGAAGTCGAAGCGGCCGCGATAGAAGCTTCTGACCAACCGGTGGAAGAGCCCGTGCCCGTCGAAGATCCAACGCCGGTCGAAGAAGCACCTCATGTGGAATCAGCGAACGAAGCTGCGGCGCCAACGCCCGTCGAAGCAGCTAGAACCTTTGCTCCTGCCGCCAACTCGGACGACTTTGACGATCTTTTGGAGATCCCTTTTGGGCCGTCCGGACCTGCGATTTCAGCTCACACGCACGAAGCGGCCGAGGATACCGTATTGCAGCCCGACGAGGTGCTTGCTTACGCCGCAGAATCTCCGGCAGAAGTATTTGCTCCCGCTGAGGAATCGGCCTCAGAACCCGAGGCGGCACCGGCCGAGTTCGAGATCGCATATTCCAACGAGGTTGTAGAAGAACCCGTAGCTGCTGCCGAAGAAGAGCCTGTCGCTGCTGCGGAAGAAGAACCTGCGTTCGTCTCCGCACTCGAAGAACCGACGGCGACCTTCTCGCTTTCGGAAGAAGTAATCGAAGAACATCCGGAGCCATTCATCGATGAGATCGCGCCAAAAGAGGCGGAATTGGTCGAAGAGGCTGCGGCACTTACCCATTCGCCCGCCGACGAACCTTTTGGCGGTGTACACACCCGCGTCGAGGCAAATACCGTTCCTGCGGTGGAATCCGTCCCGAAAATCAAAACTGCCGAAACCTCCTTCGCTTCTGTTCCGGATTCTTTTGGATCAAGCGAACCGGAGGCAAAGGGCATACCTACGAAGTTCATTGGTATCGGCGCGGTCGCCCTGATCGTTCTAGCCATCGGAGTCTGGATGCTCAGTTCAATGGGCGGCGGTCAGCCGGCCAAGACTCAGACCGCTCCGGCGGCAGCGACCGTAAGGGCCGAACCTGAGGCACAACCAGCAGCTGATAGCCAAGTTCCACCGGCCGAACAGCAGCAATCCGTCGTAGAGAATTCACCTGCAGCTCCCGAAAGGCCTGTTGTTGAAAGCCGCGAAGCTAAACCTCGGCCGCAGATCGCCGAGGCAAAGCCCGCAAAACCCGAACAAAAACCCGCCGCCGCTGCGACCCCCGCAAAGGCAAAGAAGATCTCCGTTGATGATTTGATCAACGACAATTAACCCCACCTTGGAGAAAAGAAAAATGTTCCGCCACGTATTTTCCGCTATTCGCTTACCGATATATTTCTTATTCGGCTGCCTGCTCTTTAGTGTCATCGCAGTTCCGGCGGCTTCAGCTCAATCAAAAGAGCTGAGCCTGGCGGATATTCTGATCGCACTAAGATCAAAGAAGGCTCCGATGGAGGAGAAGAATCAGATCCTGACCACGGCCGTTTCTCAGCGCGGTATAACGTTTGAGTTAAATGCCGACATTGAAAAGGAACTAGAGGCAACCGGCGCAAGCCCGGCGCTGATCGCCGCTATCAAGGACAAGAGCCCGAAGCCTGAGGTGAAGGAGCCGGTCCAGGTCGCGTCGTCCGGTTCTAAACCGCTCGGTCCGGTCCCTGATTCAGCCTTTTACAGAGCACGAGCGATGGGCCTGCTTTCAGCCGGCGACATGGACGGCGCCTTGATCGAGCTTGGAAAAGCGATCGAGCTAAAGCCGGACGACGCTTCGCTCTACGCAGAACGCGGCTCGATCTATGTCAAGCAGCAGAAGTTCGAGTTGGCGGTGAATCAGTTCTCGCTTGCGGTACAGCGCGATCCAAAGGACACTGCCTCTTGGTTCCGCCGAGCTTCATCCGAAGAGAAGCTTGGCCAGACCGATGATGCCCTTGCTCATTACGAAAAGGCGGTTGAAGCCGACAATTCGAACGAGCCGGCAAAGGCCGCTGTCGCGAGGTTGAAGGATGCTAAGGCAAAGGCCGCTGCACAGGCCGCAGCCCAGACAGTGAAACCCGCCGATCAGCCTGCAAAACCGGCCGATACCGTTGCAAAACCCGAGGAAACAACGGCAAAGGTTGAGACAAAGCCGGCCGAAACAAAGCCTGCTGAACCGAAATCCTCCGAGCCGGCTTCAAACGAACCGCCACCGGCAATGGTTGCGGTAGGTGACCTTAACTCACTTGTTGTCGAGCTTGAAACACCGCGGTACACCGAGATGGAGCGGCGTTTGAACGTCCAAGGCAAGATCACGGTCAACGTCATCCTTGATAGTGCAGGAAAGGTCGTAAAGGTCGATACGGAATCCGGACCGAGTTCGCTGCGGAAATCCGCGGAGGAGGCAGTTCGCCGTTCGAAGTTCAAACCGGCGACGGTCAACGGCCAGCCAGTTGGCGCATCCGGCTACCTTGTGTTCAACTTTACAGCAAAGCGAGGTTGGTAAGGCCGCCTCAATAGAACAACTTAATAACTTGACACAGACGCCTCGGTCTTAATGCCCGAGGCTTCTTGCGCTATCTTGACACCTACCGACGCTCCAATACGGGTCGCACCGGCCTCGAACATAGCGCGAGCATCATCAATGCCCTTCACGCCGCCGGAGGCCTTAACGCCAAGAGCAGACCCGACCGTGCGGCGCATCAAGGCAACGTCGTTCGCGGTCGCGCCGCCTTTTGCAAAACCGGTCGAGGTCTTGACAAAGTCGGCGCCCGCATTCTTAGCGGCAAGGCAGGCACGGACCTTCTCTTCATCGGTAAGCAGTGCGGTCTCGATGATCACCTTACAGAGAATGTGATCTTGATGGGCCGCCTCCACGACGGCGCGAATGTCGTCCTCGACAAGGCAGTCGTCGCCGCTTTTTAAGGCACCGATGTTGATGACCATATCAACTTCGCGAGCGCCGTTGAAAATGGCTCTTCGGGCCTCGTAAGCCTTTACGTCGGGCAGCGTAGCTCCCAGCGGAAAGCCGATCACCGTACATACGGGCACATCCGTTCCATTTAGGAATTCGACCGCGTCCTTTACGTAGGCCGGATTCACGCAGACCGACGCAAATCCGAACTCGGCTGCCTCGCGACAAAGTTTCTTGATGTCGTTGAGCGATGCCTCAGGCTTTAGGAGCGTGTGGTCGATCAGACTCGCCCAATCGTGGGCGGTCGCGGTCTCGCCGAGGACGATGCCGATCCTTTCGGCACCGGCGTCAACGATCCTTTCAACGTCCGCCCGGCAAAAACTCGGCGAGTATTCCTCACCTGAGATCTTTGCCATCACAAGGTCGGTGATCTGTTCGACCAGAAGTTCGTGTTGTCCGTTAGATTGCATTGATTTAGAAGTAGATCTTACTACTTTCGGTACTGTCTATCGATAGCGTCGATCTTTGCCACCCTTTTCTTGTGCCGATCTTCAGTGATCTCGGTCGATAGGAAAGCCTCGGTGATCTGCCACATTTCCTCGACGGAATTTTGGCCGGCGCCGAGCGAAAGCACGTTCGCAGAGTTATGTTCACGGGAATTCTTCGCAAGGGCGACGGAATAACACTGCGCCGCACGTGCATTGGGAACCTTGTTCGCGGCGATCGCACTTCCGATCCCGGCCCCATCGATCAAGATCCCCGCGTCAACATGGCCGGCACCCACAGCCTTTGCGACGGCGTGAGCAAAATCAGGATAATCGACCGCTTCTTCCGAATCGGTCCCAAAATCGCGAACATTCACGCCACGCTCGGCCAATTTCGCCTTTAACGCCTCTTTCGCCTTGAAACCGCCATGATCAGAACCGATCGCGACGGAACGGACCTTTATCGAACTCGTTCGCGACGTCTTCTTGATAAGCTCAATGCCGCGGTCGCTTATCAAGTCGGCAGCAAGGGGCGTGAACTTGGCCCTTTCGTTGATGCGAAGCCTTGACCCGTGATCGAGCCCGCGAATATCGTCCTCGGTAAGGAGCAATTTCGACGATTCGTCACGATCCCATTCGACCGCAAGTTTATCTTTTAGGGAGTTTACGACAATGTGCTCCGGCGAATGCCCCACAGGCTTTTCCTCGGGCTCTGCCGTATCTGCGGGCACACTTGCGAGCACTTGGCGAACAAGTTCTCTTACTCGGTCACGCGTTTCGTCTGTCGCTTTTACCATTCGTTTTGTCGAGACACGCCTGCCATCCTTGAAATGGCCGTGCTATTTGAATATATTTTCATTTAGCCAGCCAATCAACCAAAGAACGATAAATTATGACGGCCGAATCATTGAAACAGACCGCAGTGACCGAGTTTACAAACCCGAACCTTTCGATACTTTATTCGGCGGACGACATAAAAGCGCGGATCGACGTGCTTGGACGCCAAATAACAGCTGACTACCAGGGCCGCGATCTTGTTCTGGTCGGCGTTCTGAAAGGTTCGTGCGTATTTATGGCCGACCTGATGCGGGCGATCGATCTGCCTATGAAGATCGACTTTATGGCCGTTTCGAGCTACAAGGACGGAACTGTTTCGACCGGCGACGTCGAGATCCTAAAGGACCTGAGCAACCCGATCCGCGGCAAGGATGTGCTCGTGGTGGAAGACATCATCGACACAGGCCTTACTTTGACTCGATTGCTCGATATCCTTGGTTCCCGCGGGGCGAACTCCATAAAGCTCGCAAGCTTTCTCGACAAGCCTGAGCCTCGGATCAACAAGGAGTTGAAGCTCGATTACACTGGTTTCGTGATCCCGAATGAATTCGTTGTCGGCTACGGCCTTGACGCCGCCGGACGCTATCGCAACCTGCCATTTATCGGAGTTGTAAAGAACCCTGCGGAAGCTTGACCTTGCCCTGCCTTTTCCGTATAATTTGAACTTTTCGGCTGTGGGGCAGAGGTTTGCCCGCGTAAGCTGCCCGAAAAGCCAGGAGAGAAAATGAGTTACACGATCATTAAAACCGGCGGTAAACAGTTCGCGGTCGAGAGCGGCCAGAAGGTTCGCGTCCCGTCGATCGAAGCGGAAGCCGGCAAGAAAGTCGATATCGACACCATCCTAGCAGATGGAAAGGCTGCGACGGGAAGCATCAAAGCTACCGTTGTCGGTCACGGCCTTTGCGATAAGGTCATCGTCTTTAAGAAAAAGCGCCGTAAACAGTACAAGCGCAAACAGGGCCACAGGCAAGGCTATACGGAGATCACAATAGACTAACGAACGGACGGTTGTTGCTATTAACAATTAACCATTCACTATTTACTAACACAATGGCACATAAGAAAGGTGTAGGTTCATCCAGAAACGGCCGCGATTCAGCTGCACAGCGTCTCGGCCTTAAGAAATTCGGCGGCCAGCATGTGCTTGGCGGCAATATCCTTGCTCGCCAACGCGGCACGAAATGGAAGCCGGGCAATAATGTCGGCCGGGGCAAAGACGATACGCTTTTTGCACTGATCGAAGGCTTCGTTAAGTTCGAGGACAAGGGCCGCAAGGGCAAGTTCATCAGCGTCTATGCCGAACTTCCCGTCGCCGAAGCTGCCTAAATCGGCAGCCTGAACGGCTCCAGGTCTATTACGCGGTCGAGCATCAAAAGATGCCGGCCGCGATTTCTTTTGCCATCCTGCTTCACTACCGACAGCGTCCGGTCGACATACCACCTTCCAACACAGATAAGCCCAGCACGCTGTCCTTGAGAACCAGATAACCGCCAAAAACCCACCTTTCTCCACCCAACAAAATATTTTTTTTCGTTGAATTTTTTCGGTTTTCCACAGGCCGCTCGAAGAACAGGTTTTGCGTCGCCGCAAGCCAAGCGATTGTCTGCGAAATACTTAGCGAGTTTTCCACATTCTTTTTCCACAGCACTGGCCACATATTTTCCACAGACGGCCGGCTCGGTGTTCTCAGAAACCGAAAATACTTAAAGTGTTTTCTACTTGACTTAAATATTTTTGGGGTTAAGATAGCCATACAGTCAAGGTTGTTTACGGACACTTTGACCGGCACCGGGAGGTGGAAGGATTGCGGTGACGCTTTTCTTCGAAGGACGGCAGGAGCGGAAGCCACCGTTCGGAACGCCCGGAGCCGAAGCCGAAAGGCTTGTGCCGCAGATCCATTATTGGATCTCGATCGAGGGTTTGTTCGCAGACTTTTGATCTTAGGACGCAGGGATAAAAACTTGCGACACCGTACAGGAAATGATCAGCCTGTAATGAGTGCACGACACGCCGCTCATCGAAGGTCTCTCGGGACTGGAGCCATGAGCCTCGTTTGCCGGAAAGCGTAACCGGCGGTGGAGGAAAAGCCACCAAACAAAAAACCTAACGGCACCTCTTGTTCTCTCCTTGTGAGTGACTAAAGAGCCAAAAGGAATTTAAGTTCGCTTGAGTTTCTCGTGCTGACCGGCGATAAGATAAGCTCCCCGCAGAGCGTCGTCGGAATACAAAAATCGGCAGACATCGCGTGTACATGAGATGTCTGCCAAACACCTCGATCCCGTGTAGAGTTGGGGCCTTCGGGTCACGAATCTTGGGAACAGGAAAAAAATAGGAGCGTTGATATCGAGACGAGCGATCGTTCAGAGATCAACGCTCTTGTTTTGCGTTCTGCACTTCCTCTTCCGCCTTCTCATGATCGACTTCATCCTTCTCGCGAGCCGCTCGTGCCTTTGCCATCGCAAGGATCGACGGCAGCTGAAGAACTTGTTCTCGCCGTGTTTCATTCTCAAGGTGGACAACGCGGGCCGAAAGCAAATTGTTGAGCGAGATCGTACCGACAAGCCGACCGGGATCATCCCTATCGACAACCGGAAAACGGGTAATTCCCGTTGCCGCCATTCTTTCGACAACCGGTCGAAGAGGCTCGTCGTCAAAAACCACCTCGGGCTGATATCGCGTGATATCCGAAAGCTTGCCGTTCGGGTTCTCCTTAACGTGCTGGATCGCACCGCGAAGATCACGGCGCGTAACAACACCGACGAGTCGATCGTTCTCATCGACGACAGGATACATATGCTGGACGCGTTTTGAGAGATCGGAGGGTATCAGTTCCGCGAGTTCCACGTTAGTACGACCCTCATGAAGAGCATCTATGTCGGTGCGCATCACTTCCCTAGCAAAGCTGATCTCGAGCGGATCGAGGGAATATTCCCGGCTCATATGATAGCCGCGGCGAGCGATCTTTTCCGTCAGGATAGAGCGTTCCAACGTGAGCACGGTGAAGCCGTATGAGATGGTTACCGCGATCAGGAGCGGCAAGAGCATATTGATGTCATGGGTAAGCTCAAAGGCGAAGATAATGCCTGTGAACGGCGAACTGGTCGTCCCGGCGAGTATCGCTCCCATACAGACAAGAGGCCAAAATCCAACACCCTCAGCGGGCAGGAAACCGCCGAGAATACCGCCCAATGCGCAGCCCATCATCAGCAGCGGTGCGAGCACGCCGCCGGAGGTTCCCGAACCGAGAGCGATGATCCAGATCATCGATTTTACGAGCAGAACGCCGAGCAGGACCTTTAGCGGAGCATCGGTCTGAAGCAGATCGCGTATAACGTCATAACCTACGCCTAGGGCCTGTGGAAAGATCAATCCGCCGATCGCGATAAAGATACCGCCGATCGCGGGCCACCACATCCAATGGATCGGGAGCTTCGCAAAGAGGTCTTCCGACGCGTAAACGCCCTTCGTCAATACCAAAGACAGCACACCCGCCAGAAGGCCGGCGAGTACGCAGCCGAGCAGTCCGTCGATCCCCGCAAACGACGGGTATGGCCCGGCGGGAAAAAGCGGTGCGGGATCGAGAATATAATGTCGTGCCGCCGTTGCCGCAGCGGCCGCAAGGGCAACGGGGATCAGGCTCCTTGGCTTCCATTCGAAGAGCAGTAGTTCAACGGCAAGAAGGACCGATGCGATCGGTGCGCCAAATGTTGCCGCCATACCGGCGGCCGCACCGGCACAGAGCAGCGTCTTACGCTCAGTGTTTGTCAGCCGAAAGAACTGGGCGATCATCGAGCCGAACGCGCCGCCCGTCATAATGATCGGGCCCTCCGCACCGAAAGGACCGCCGGATCCGATAGCGATCGCGGATGAAAGCGGCTTGAGTATCGCCAGCCTTGGCTGCACGCGACTGCCATTGAGCAAGATCGACTCGATCGCCTCCGGCATTCCGTGGCCGCGGATCCTGTCAGAGCCGTAACGGGCCATAAAGCCGACAATGATCCCGCCGATCACAGGAACGAATAGGATCATCCAGCCGAGCGTATTTCCCGCCGGTGAAGCATTCTCGAAGCTGAGTCTTTGATAGAAAAATAAATTGGTGAAGAATGCAATGAGTCTTAAAAGCCCCCAGGCGATTCCTGAGCTTGCGACGCCGATCACGACAGCCAGCAGCGAAATTCGGATCACACGCCGCGTAGTCGTAAAATCGCCAAGTTCGGCGGCGCCTGAGTTTTCAAATGTAGCCCAAAATCCAGCAGGTTCGGCAACTGAGCCGTTTGTCATTAGTGTCCTCCCAAAATGAAGCGAAATAAAAACGGTAACATTTTTGAAGGTAGGATGCAGGTATGCCGATTCGAAACCGCACTTTCAGTTTGTTACCATCAACCCAGCCTAATAGAATTGTGCTTTAGAGAAAATGTTCCTTGACCGCGTAAAGATCCACGTAAAGGCCGGCGACGGCGGCAACGGCGTAACCGCTTTCCGACGTGAAAAATTCGTTCCCCGCGGCGGCCCTTCCGGTGGTGACGGCGGTGTCGGAGGCAGTGTTTTCATTGAGTCGGACGAAGGTTTGAACACGCTTTTGCACCTCAGATACAACCCGGAGCACAAGGCAGAACGCGGCCGGCACGGAGAAGGCTCGAATCGATCCGGCAAGGACGGGGAGCACGTGACGGTGCGCGTCCCGGTCGGTACACAGGTTTTTGATGCCGACTCGGGCGACCTGCTCTTTGACTTTGTTGAGGCCGGGCAGAAATTCCTCGTCGCCAAGGGCGGGAAAGGGGGGTGGGGCAACGCTCATTTCGCAACGCCTACGAAGCAGGCTCCGAAGTATCATTACGACGGCCGTCCGGGCGAAGAGCGGAACCTTCAGCTTGAGTTGAAACTGATCGCAGATGTCGGGCTTGTCGGGTTTCCGAACGCCGGAAAATCAACGCTGATCTCGGTGATCTCTGCGGCGAAGCCGAAGATAGCCGACTATCCCTTCACGACGCTCGAACCGAATCTCGGCGTCGTGGATATGGGTGAATATCGCACTTTTGTAGTTGCGGACATTCCGGGACTTATCGAAGGGGCTTCGAATGGTGCGGGGCTGGGCGACCGCTTCTTGCGGCACGTGGAACGCACGAAGTTGATCTTGCATCTTGTCGATGTCTCGTCCTTCTCCGGCCGCGATCCTGTGGAAGATTACGAGATCATCAACCGCGAACTTGCCGCCTACGACGAAGACCTCGCAGAGCGGCCGCAGATCATCGTGGCGACCAAGATCGACGCCCTGGATGACCAAGACCGACTGGATTCTCTTAAAAAGCGTGCCAAGGCCGACAAACGAACGTTCTTTGCGATCTCTGCGGTCGCAAATATGGGCGTTTCCGAGCTTGTAGGCGAGGTCGCCAAGCGGCTGAGGGCTGAGGAAGATGACTGACGAAAGACGGCCGCTAAGGATCGCGTTCTTCGGCGGAAGCTTCGATCCGCCGCACCTTGGGCACATGGCGATCGCAAATGCGTTGATCAGACAGTTCGAACTTGATGAGTTCGTCTTTGTGCCCGCGTTCCATGCTCCGCATAAACGGAGCGCCCCGACGCATGCATTCGACCGGTACGCGATGCTTTGCCTTGCAACTCAGAACGAATCGCGAATGACGGTTTCGCGTATTGAGATCGAGATGCCGCAGAAGCCGTATTCCGTCGAAACGCTCGACCGTCTAACGCAGATGCTGCCGCATGAGGAGATCTTTTTCGTGATGGGAGCCGACTCGTGGCGGGACATTCGAACTTGGCGGGAATGGGAAAAGCTGTTCACGCTAACCGATCATATCGTCGTTACGCGGCCGGGCTATCAGATCGAGACGGATCACGTCACTAACGATGTCCGCGAACGCATCAACGATGTCCGCGGCGGTGAGGTCCCTGTTAAGACCGATCCGCACGCTTTGAATATCTATTTCACCGATAAGGTCGATATCGATCTCTCGGCTACGGAGATTCGCAGGAAGATCAAGGATGGCGACGATTCATGGCGGGAAGACGTGCCTGAATCGGCGGCAAAGTATATTATTAAGTATCAAATTTATAGCTAAATGGAAGAATTACAGGAAAAATCTTTAGCGCGAGAGACCGCCCGTATCGAGGTCGCGACCCCGGCAACAAGATACTCGGATCTTGATGAGGGACTGCAGTTTGCGATCCGTGCTGCGGCCGACAAGAAAGCTCTCAATATCGTTGGCCTTGATCTTCGGGACATCGCGAGCTTTACAGAACATTTTATCATTGCAACGGGTACGAACCAGCGTCAGGTGCAGGCGATCGCGGATGAGATCGTCGAGCGTTTGAAGAAGGAAAAGGGCCTCCGTGCCGTCCGCGTGGAAGGATATCGCACGGGCGAATGGGTGTTGCTCGACTACGGTGATTTTGTTTTCCACATCTTTAGCGAAACCGCCCGCGAATTTTACGACCTCGAACGTCTGTGGCGTGATGCCGGGAAGATCGAGATGCCGGACGATCTATAATGAAGTTTAGGTTCGTATGGGTCGGAAGGACCCGTGATCAGCACTACAAGGCGCTGCAGGAGGAATATCTGCAGCGTCTTTCGTATTTCGTATCCGTAGAGGTCGTTGAAGTAAGAGACTCAAAAGACAAAGATCCGCGTGAAACCGAAGGCAAACGTATCCTTGAGAAATTGAATCAAAGCTCTCTTGTATGCCTGCTTGACGTCGGCGGAAAGCAGAAAAGTTCGCACCAGATCGCCGAGATGATCGAAGGCTGGCAAGATAAAGGAATACGCGATATTTCCTTTGTTATCGGCGCTGCCAATGGAGTCTCGGCAGCCGTTGCCGAACGGGCGAATACCGTGCTATCATTATCGTTTCTCACTTTTACGCATGAGATGGCTCGTGTCGTTCTAGCTGAGCAATTATATAGGGGATTTACGATTATAAAGGGTTTTCCTTACCAGAAATGAGCAAGTCCAATTCAAAAGATATACATAAAAAGCTCACCGCCGAGCGTGAATCTTTAGTAGCGAAGCTGAACGGCAACGACCTCTCAATTGACGACTCAGAAACTCCCGACCCGGTCGATCTCGCGGTCCGCAATTATTCGAAGAACGTCCTGCTCGCCGTCTCTGAGAACGACAGCAAGCAGATCGCCCTGATCGACGAAGCTCTCGAACGCCTCGAAAACGACGAGTACGGCCACTGTCAGAACTGCGAGAAAGCGATCAATGCAAAGCGTTTGGCGGCGATTCCCTGGGCGAGATATTGTCTTGATTGCCAGAGCCTGCTTGAGCAAGGGCTTCTCGACGACGAATGAGCTATTGGCGGACGGTCATCGATCCGATCCTATCAGTAATTTTGCCCGAGCAATGCCGGGCCTGTGCCGCCCGCGAGTGCGATCTCGCGGGCGGTGTCGTTTGTGCGGATTGTTGGCAAAATGCTCAGCTGTTCACGAAGGAAACACCGGTTTGCCGAAAATGCGGAGCAGTCCTCATCACCGCTTTGCGATCCGATTCTGCGACGTGCAAGGCTTGCGACAAAATGGTGTTTGACCGAGCCTTCGCGTGCGGCGTTTACGAAGGCGCGATCTCTTCCTCCGTGCTCGCGCTGAAAAAGCAACCGGTGATCTCTCGCCGGCTCAAGGACGCGATCCGCGACGCCATTGCCGGAAATCCCGGCGTGGAAGCCGACGTCATTGTTCCGGTTCCGCTTTCAAAAAAGCGTATGTTCGAACGCGAGTTCAACCAGGCCGAGAAGATCGCGGATGTTGTTTCGCAATGTCTGGACGTACCGGTCGACACCTCTCTCCTTAAGCGGAACATTCACACACCTTTGCATCGTGCGGGAATGGATCTGCGTGCACGCGAACTCACTGTCGAGAAGGCATTCAGCGTTGCGGATGCCGAGTCTGTCCGGCACAAGAATATTCTCCTCGTCGATGATGTGTTCACCTCCGGGGCTACCGTCAACGCGTGCTCCGCTGTGCTGAAAAAGAACGGCGCAAGCTCCGTGACAGTTTTCACGGTTGCTCGCGCCGTTCAGGGCAGATTCTAGGCCGAGGGACTATGGCACGTCGAAACGAGGTGCCGGTAGATCGCCGTTCGCCCCGAACTGTAGGATCTGCGTCCCGCTGTCTGACGACCTTCGGACATACCAAACACCGGTGCTTGGACGAAAGACCGCGATGTCGTCCTTTCCGTCACCATCGTAATCAGCAACTACCGGAACGTCGCCGTTGAGGCCCCAGCCTTCGATGCGAAGAGAGCCGTTAAAGCTCTGCAAGGCATACCAAACACCGGTTGATGGACGAAAGACCGAGATATCGGCTTTGCCGTCACCGTCACGGTCGCCCGCAACCGGAATGTCGCCGCTCAGGCCGAACGGAGTTGCATTGAAGCCGCCGTTCAGGCTATTGAGCGAATACCAAACCCCTGTGGCGGGTCTAAAGACGGCAATATCAGAGCGGCCGTCGCCGTCAAAGTCTGCGGCTTGCGGGATGTCGCCGTCGAGGCCAAATGCCGTAGCGCTAAAGCCGCCGTCCGTCGTGCGGAGCGTGTACCAAACCCCCGTGGCGGGTCGAAATACCGTTGGATCAGCTTTACGATCTCCGTCAAAATCTCCTGCCGCCGGAATATCGCCGGTCGCGCCAAAATGGAGGGCCCTGAAGCTGCCGGTTCCGCTTTCGAGGTAATACCAGTTGCCATCGCTTGGCCTGAATACCGCGATATCCGAAATATTGTCTCCGTCAAAATCGTCCGGGGTAGGAACGTCCGCCGCCAATCCGAATTGGCGAACTGTCACCGACCCGTTCGAACTATTTCGAACGTACCAATTCGTTTCGCCCGGGCGGTAGACCGCGAAGTCTGTCTTCAGATCTCCGTCAAAGTCAGACGACGCCTTTGCGCGAACGATCTTGTCGATCTGACCATTGCCATAGCAAACGTAGATCTCGCCGAGCTCGTCTTCGCCGAATGCATAGACGTTGCGCGGCGTATTCTCGATCAAAACAGCTTGGTCGTTGTACCAATACCAGATCTCGCCCGAGCAATAATCGCCGAAAACGTAAGCCCCATTGGGCAGGCTTCCCTGCGTGCCTCGATAGACGTAGCCACCTGTCACGGAACAGCGGCCGCTTGAGTGCGAGTATTGATAGAACGGCATTTGATAATTACCGGGAATGCAGAGGCTCGGATCAAGGTTGGTGCATTGGTTCCCTTCATAAACACGCCAGCCGTAATTTCCACCTCCGGTGACGATGTCGAGTTCTTCCAAGGCTCCTTGGCCGACGTCCGCAACCCAATGCGAACCGTTCGAGCGGTCGAACGACCAACGCCAAGGATTTCGCATTCCGATCGTCCAGATCTCTTGACACGTCGTTCCGGACGTCGTGCTGCCGTTGTCGCAGCGCGCTGTTCCAGCGCCGGTAAACGGATTGGTCGGCGGGATCAGATAGGCCGGCGTGACCGAATTCGGATCGATGCGCAGCATCTTGCCCAAGAGCAGCGAACGATTCTGAGCACGATTTCCGGGATCATTACCCGATCCGCCGTCGCCCATTCCTATGTAAAGGTAGCCGTCCGGCCCGAATTCGACCATGCCGCCGTTGTGATTCGAGAAGGGCTGCGGAACCTGGAACAAGATACGCTCACTGTTCGGGTCACCGGTATTTGAGTTCCCGTTTCCGGTCATCGTCTTGTACTCGGCAACGACCGTCGTTCCGCTTCCGCTGGCCGTGTAATTCACATAGAACTTGCCATTGGTCGCGAAGTCCGGGTGGAAGGTCAAACCCAGGAGGCCGCGTTCGCCGCCGGCACTGATCTTTGACGAAATGTCGATAAACTGCAGCGAATCTCGCGAACCGGGAAGGAACACTCGTATCTGGCCGCCTTGCTGCACGACGAAGATGCGTCCGGATCCGTCATTAGCAGAACGAAGAAGGACCGGTGAGCTGGTGCTCGTTGTAAATGTTTGAAGACGCGGCGTGTACGGCGCTGGCTGCGGCTGCGCCGCAACTCCAAGGATCCCAAAGAAGACCGACAAGAGTAAGAGGGCAAAATTCTTTCTGTACATAATCTCTCCCGAAAAGTTGATGGGTAGCAAGCGGGGCCGCTGACTTAAGGATCGGCTCCGAAAGGGCTGCTCTGGGGAATTTCTGTGCAGCCGCAAAGAACTTCAAATACGAACGAAAAGACTGGTCAAACTAAAGAAGATTGTAACGGCTTTTTTACAGGCATTGCAAGAACCATTTCAGCGGCGATAATTTCCCCGCCGCCCGGCCTCGGCTTCTGCATTTCCGCTGTTCTGAAGCCGAAGCGTAACATCAGCGGCCAGATCGAGATCGGCCCGCTCACCGCGCAGAAGATGAAAATAGCCCGCGGCAGCGATCATTGCTGCATTATCGGTAGAAAGATGCTTTGACGGAAAGTAAACCGGCACACCGAGTTTGGCTGCAAGATCGTCCGCCGCAGAGCACAGGGCGAGGTTGCAGGCGACACCGCCCGCAACGATCAGGCTCTTCGGCCGAAGGTCTGACGCCAGCCTCTCGAAACTCTTCATCAAACCGCGAATGACAGCCCGTTGAAAACTCGCCGCAATGTCCTTGATCTCTTGGGAAATGCTGCCGTTCGCAGGGGAGACGGAGTTCTCACGCATATGTCGGACGAGCGCGGTCTTGAGGCCGCTAAAGCTCATATCGGGCCGTCCGTCAGAGATCTTTGCCGTCGGAAAAGCGATCTTCTTTGCATCTCCGTCGAGCGCGATCTTCTCGATGATCGGGCCGCCGGGATAACCGAGCCCCAGCATCTTCGCGGCCTTATCGAACGCTTCGCCGGCAGCGTCGTCGCGTGTCCGCGAAACGATCCGATATTCGCCCGGTTCAGGGATATGGAAGATGTTCGTGTGCCCGCCGGAAACTATTAGCGCGAGGGCGGGAAATTCGACGGGCGGATTTTCGAGCGTAACAGAAAAAACATGACCTTCGATATGATTTACACCGACGATCGGGATTCCGAGCCCGTAGGCAAAAGCTTTCGCATAACAAACGCCTACGAGCAGCGAACCAATAAGGCCGGGCCCTTGCGTGACCGCGACAGCATCGAGCTCGCGAGCGGAGATCTTCGCGTCGTCCAATGCCTTTTGAACGACCGGCTCGATCTTGATGAGATGTTCGCGTGCAGCGATCTCCGGCACGACGCCGCCCCACGCCTTATGCGATTCGATCTGCGAATGGATGACGGACGAGAGCATCTCGCGGCCGTCGCGCACGACGGCGGCTGCGGTCTCATCACATGAACTTTCGATCCCCAGAATGAGCATACCAATAGGATATCAGATGCATCGGAGCTTATTCCCTTTACTCTTCGTAGATACTCCGTGAGAGTTCGATGCCGGCAGGAAAGTGCACCATGAAATCGTCGTGCATCGCCTGCGTGAAATTCTCCAGGTAGCGGTCGATCTCTGCCCTGTCGTGCGCGATGTAAGCGGTCGAATAATTGTCGCCGCTTCGCGAAAACCGGGCACGGACGAAACAGCCCGTCTCCAGCACCTCAGCGATGTGCTTTGCGAGCATGTAGTCCTCAAATTCAGCCCGCAGCCGATCCTCAACGGCCGCAGTAACTTCGTAACAGAACATATTGAGAATCTTGAGCGTAAAGTTCTGTTATTCTAAGATATCTTGCTCTCCTAAGCGATCTTGGCTTTTATGGACACGAACGGCGTAACAGGGATACTTGTAAGATTGTCGGATGGCGACCGAGACGCGGTCAACGATCTGCTGCCGCTTGTCTATGAAGAATTACGGCGCCTGGCCGGCAACTATCTGCGGCAGGAACGCTCCGACCACACGCTGCAGCCGACGGCCCTCGTGAACGAGGCTTATTTGAAGATGGTCGATATCAACCAAATAAGCTGGCAGAATAAGGCACATTTCGTCGCTGTTGCGGCAAACCAGATGCGGCGGATCCTTGTCGATCACGCTCGCCGCCGCAATGCCTTCAAACGCGGCGGCAAATTTCACATCCTAACGCTCAACGACGAGATCGATAAGGCGGCAGACGAAACGACGGAACTGATCGAACTCGACGATGCGTTGACCGAGCTCGCGAGAATGGACGCACTAAAAGCTCAGATCGTCGAGATGCGATACTTCGGCGGCCTAACGATGGACGAGGTGGCGGAAGTGCTCGGCGTCTCGGTTATCACCGTAAAACGCCATTGGAAGATGACCAAAGCGTGGCTCTACGGTCGGCTCGCAAAAAACTCCTGATACTTTTTCTTGGTGTGTTTCGCCTATCAAATGACGGGAACGATTTTTTGTTCTCAGATCATAAATAGATAGGAGATACCGCAATGATCAATCATATTTCAATCGGCGTTAACGACCCGAAACACGCCGCCGACGTCATCGCCGAACTTTGGGGCGGCGTGGCATTTCCATTTCCGCCGAGTCCGGGCGGCTACGTAGCCTTCGCAGATGACGACAAAGGCTCAATAATCGAGTGCGTACCGCTGGATGTGAACCTCATCCCGGGCGAAGGCTTTCCTGAGCAAGAGAACTTCTCTATACAAACGCCGACAGACGAGTTCGAAGCGACATTCGTTGCCGGCAACGAAACCTCTCTCTTCAGCTCGGTCCACGTGAACATCAACTCGCCGCTTGATGAGGACGCGATCAAGGCGATCGCCAAACGTGAAGGCTGGCGATGCTTTACCGCAAATCGTGCTGGCGGAATATTTCAGCTTATCGAGATCTGGATCGAGAACAGGTTTCTGCTCGAGGTAAATACCCCTGAAATGACGGAGATCTATCGCAACGTCACAAAACCCGAACTCTGGGCCGAGTTCATTCAGATGTCGAGGCCGCCGAAGTACGCCGAGAATCACGAAAGACTGGCCGCATGATCTTGCCTGCCATTTGGCTCACCAATAAGACCGGACCGTGCTTCTTCAAATGAAGGATACGGTCCGGTTCCCCGTTTTCCCTGCGCGCCGAATCGAAAAAAAGATGATCGCCCCGTGATACCTTTTTGCGTCCCGCCCTCGCCTTATAGAGTGACGGCGAAAAAGAAAATGCCGATAAGTTAGATCATTCATATTTACTTTAGAGGAAACGGAAATGACCAAAAAGCTATTCATACTTATCTCGATCCTTTGCTTTTCGGCAACAGCATTTGCCGACGTAAAGATCACAACAAGACAGACGATGAGCGGCCAGTCGAGCCAGAACACGACCTATATCAAGGGCAAACGCAGCCGCACGGAAATGATGGACGGGATGATGATCTCGCTCACGCAATGCGACCTACGGCGGGATGTCCAGATGAACTCCGCGACCGAAACCTATGTCGTCACCTACTACGAGGACGGCAGTTCATCGACACAGGCGTCAGCGCCCGGCCAGCCGATACCGGCAAAGAAAGGGGGCACGATGTATGTGACGACGACCACGAAGGACACCGGCGAACGGAAGCAAATGTTCGGCTACACGGCACGCCACATCATCCAGACGATCGTAATGGAATCATCGCCCGACGCCTGCAATCCTACAAAGACGAAAATGGAAATGGATATGTGGGTGATCGACGCCGAATTCGCCCTTCAGTGCTCGCAGGAAAGGCAGTACGTGCCGCGTCCCTCGGCGATGAACGGCGGATGTACGGACAAATATGTCTCGAAAACGCAAGGATCCGGAAAGACCGGCTATCCCGTTTGGCAGAAGATGACGTCCTTCGACCAGTCCGGTAAAGAGCTCTTCTCGTCGGTCAACGAGGTCGTGGAACTGTCGAAGGCAACACTCGACCCGGCACTCTTTGAAGTACCCAAAGACTATCGTGAGGTCAAGAACGCCGCTGAAATGTACTCGGCCTCGAGTTCAGCATCAAGCTACTCGAATTCTTCGATGTCGAACGGCCCGAGTCAGTCTTCGAGTCTGAATTCGAATATTCAGCAAGCCAACTCAATATCTGCGGCATCGAGCGGCGAGCTCGGGCCAAAGAAAGAAGGCACCGTTCGGATCGGCCTTGCGGGCGTGCGGACAGGCGAGGTGGCTTCAGGAATTTCGGCCAATGATCTCGCACTTGCGATCGCAAATACGTTCGGCACGTTCCTTAAAGGGACAAAGGTTGAGCTTGTTCTGCTCGAAGCAAAACTTGCCTCGGCCGCATCGTCGGAGGCCCGTGAAAAGCAGTGCGATCTCGTATTGAATGCGACCGTTTCGCACAAGAAAGGCGGTGGCGGATTCGGCGGATTCGGCAAGATGCTCGGTTCGGTCGTGGGTCAGACCGGCATCGGTCACACAGGCAGTACCATCGGGAACATCGCCGGCCAGATGGCGACGACCGCCATCATCTCGGCCGCGAATGTTTCAGGAAACGTGAAGTCGAAGGACTCGCTGATACTCGAGATTCAGCTGATCTCGACGGCGGATAATTCACCGAAGCTTTCCCAGACGTTCAAAGCAAAGGCGAAGGCCGACGGAGATGACATAATCTCTGCTGTCGTCGAGCAGGCGGCACAGGCGATAGTGAATGCGATCGGTAGATAGACACGAGCGAGGTAAGAAAAAGCGGTGAATCGCCAAAAACGGCGGTTCACCGTTTCGTTATTCTTCAGCAGCGAATCCGACGCGTTTGAGGAGATCGTCGAACCTCGGGTCGCCGTGAAGATTCTTCAGACGATGTCCTGCCTTTAGCAGAGTCAGCCAATTGGAACGCTGCTGGTACGCCCTTTCGAGCCAGTAAAATGCCTTGTCCTTGTCATTTAGCCCCGCGTAAACGACCGCAGGCAAAAAGGCCGAGACTTCACCTCTTCTCACTCGTTCTTCGAGTGAAAGCACGATGGCAAGCGCTTCTTTTTTCTTTCCCGCCGTCGCATATACATGCCCAAGAGCCATTTCGGTCAAAGGGTCTTTCGAGAGCGCAAAAGCCTTCTTCACCGACTCTACTGCCTGCGCGTACTTTCCTTGCTGCTGCTGGATCTCGCCCAGATTCAAATATGCTCTGGCAAAGCCAGGATCCCGCTCGATCACCTGCGTGATCTGCCCCGTCGCTTCCTCATAGCGTCCGGCTACGTAAAGCGCCCAGCTTATATTGGTCGCTGCATTCAGGTTCAGCGGATCCGCCTGTTGGGCGATCCGATATTCGTGCATCGCCTCATCGGTCCGCTGCATCGCGACCAAAAAGTTGCCGTACGAATAATGAGCTTCGGCGCTGTTCGGAGCTCGTCGTATGGCCTCAAGATACTGTTGCTCGGCGCCCTTGAAACCCCAATCGTATGTCGCCTGGATGGACGCAAGCGTAACATAAGGCGTCGAAAGCGTAGGATCAAGCCGAAGAGCCGTCATTGCTGCCTCTCGAGCTTTTGGATACGCCGCCTCCGGCGACAAGACCCCGTACGCGGGAGCTGATCGAAATGCGAGTGCAATACCCTGAAAGGCAAGGGCGTAATTGGGGTCGGCATCGATCGCTTTTTTGTAATTCTCAAGGCTCGCCGAAATTCCGGCAGGAGTTGAGCGATGACGATCGTACTCGCCTTTCAAGTAGTGATCGAACGCCCGGCCGTTCTCGGTATATCCACGCCTTGCCGCATCTGTTTGCCCACCGATACCGAATGCCTTAAGCAGCCGCGTCTGCAAACCTGCCTGCAGCTCAGACATTCTGTCAGGCGATTCGGCCAAGAAAAATTCCGCGACCTTGCCGCCCGATGCAACATCTATCACCTCGGTGTTAACGGTAAGTTTACTATTCTCGCTACTGACAACTCCGACGATCACGGTATCGGCTCGAACCTTCTGACCGGCTTCGACAGGTACAGCATTCGGACCGAGCTTGTCGATCGTTGTCTGCGAGATGACACGAAGTTCGTTAAAGAGCCCGAGAGTTCCAGCGATCGAATCCGCCATACCGCTGACAAGGTAATCATTCGCCGGGTCGCCCGTTTCGTTGCGGAATGGCAGAACGGCGACAGTCTTGCCGACATCGGCGACCGGTTGGCCGCTAAACGTGCTGAGAAGACGCTGAAAACGGAAAACGCCCGAAAAATGAAGGATGCCGAAAATGCCGATCACCAATGCGGCGACAAGACCCGCGATCTTCAGTTTCGCGGCGTAGGTGCGATGGAGTCCGTGGATCTGCGTTTCTGCTTGGTGAAATGCCTCAGCCGTATCGCGGTTCCGCTCCGGCGAGGTTCCCGATCGCCTCGGGCGGCCGGCGATCTTCTCTCGAAGAGCCGCAAAGACCGGTTCGAACTCCGGATCGTCGCGGACAGGATCAAGACGCGGCTCTGTCGGAAACCAAACAAGCCACGGATCAGATTCGGCGATCGCTTGTTTGAAATACTCGGCCGCAGCCGCCTTATCACCTGCAGCAAGCGATGCATAGCCTAAGAAAAGCGGCTTCACATCCTCGTGCTTGGCCCGTTCGAAGAGTTCATCACGTAATTCGGCCGCGCGTTCAGGCTGGCCGCAAGAGGCAAAAACGCAGGCACGCTCAAATGTTGCGAGCGACAAAGCCGGTGCCAGTTGGCCGGCGATCTCGCCTGCGGCCAGGGCTTCTTCGCAGAAACCCGCCTGCGACGCAATGTAGGCAAGCTGGGTTTGACCTTGAGCAAAATTTGGATCGGGCCGCACTATCTCCCTTGCACGCTCGAGTGCATGGTCGAAATCGCGGAGTTGGTACAAATACCAAGTGAAAAGAACCTGCGTCCGAACTGAAAGCGGATCCAGCCTGCTGGCGACTTCCATTTCTTCACGTCCTTGCTCACTCCTTCCCGTCGAGATTAGTAAGGCGGCGTACCATTCATGCGAGAGCGAATAGCCGGGATTCAGCTCCAATGCCTTTTTGAAACACTCTTCAGATTCCTCGTAATCGAACCGCGAGCACAACGCCAGTCCGAGAGTCGCGTACGCCTCTCCCGCACGATCGTCAATCGCAATGGCTTTTCGGGCTGCCTCCTCGCAACGATCCAGAGACGCCGCCGAAGGTGTGAGGCCGTAGATCGCGGACCACATATAATAGTCCGCGATACCGACATAGGCGAGGGCATAATTCGGGTCTATCTCGACCGCTTCCTGAAAGCCCTCTAGAGCCATCCCGATCGAAGATCCCGTGAAATGGTTCCAATAGAACCGTCCGCGAAGATAAGCATCATGGGCCTTCGCGTCATTGGTTCCACGGCGTGCGACCCGCCGCTTTTCCGCACCTGTAAGTTTCGGCGTGAGAACCTTGACAACGTTCTCGGAGACCGCATCTTCGAGTTCCAGTATGTCCGTCGTACTTTCGTCGAAATGCCCAGCCCAGATGGCCGCACCTTTCCCGACTTCCAAGAGTTGGAACGACACACGAATGCGGCCGCTGAATCTTCGGATTCGGCCATCTAGAACGAAGTCGGTCGCAAGCTCCCTTCCGACACGAAGCGGGTTCAGCGTCTTTCCGTTGAAACGTGCGATCGAGCTCGTCGGCCGAACCGTGAGGCCGTTGATGCCGGCAAGCTTGCTGATGATCGCATCCGCGATCCCGATCGTCAAGTAGGCAGAATCCTCGTCCTGTTCAGCATCGAAGCCGGAAGCAAGAAAACTCAGCGGCAGCACTGCAAGCACTTTCGATCCGTCTCTTCTCTCTTCTTTGGGAAGTGAGGCAAACGGTGTGATGTCGATCTTATCGCCACCGAGATATCGTTCGAGGTCGGTTCTAAGATCAGCGACCGATGGATAGCGTTCGGCGGGGTCTTTGCGCAAAGCCCGCAACACGATGTTATCGAGATCCCCCGCCAACATATTCTCAATATCGGTCGGGCTTCCTCCGCGGCTCTCGGCAAGTTCACGGCCGGTCGAATCGGCAGCTGAGCTTCCTGTTTTAGGTGTTTGCAGGGTCTGATCATCCAAGGCCTGGCTCGGCGGCAGCGGCTCTTGATCGCAAACCGCTTTCGCCGCTTCGAGTGAATTGCGGCTCTCAACGCGGTACGGACGTCGTCCCGACAGCAGTTCGTAGAGGATCACCCCGAGGCTATAAACATCCGACGCGTACGTAACGGCTTCGCCCCGGACCTGTTCGGGACTTGCGTAATCGACCGTCATCATCCGGATCGCCGTGGCCGTCGGCTGCATTGTAACTGCCGCAAGATCGGTGTCAAGCAGTTTCGCGATCCCGAAATCGAGAAGACGGGGAGATCCGTCGTACGCGACGAAAATGTTCCCGGGCTTAAGGTCGCGATGAATGATGCGTCTGTCGTGAGCATACTCGACCGCTTGACAGATCTTCGCAAACAGCCGGAGACGGTCATTTAGGGAAAGACGCTTCCCGTCGGCAAACAAATAAAGCGGCTCGCCGTCTATCAGATCCATCACGAAGTACGGACGGCCGTCGTCGGTCGTGCCGCCGTCGATCAAGCGCGTAATGTACGGGTGGTCAAGGGCCGCAAGGATCTGCCGTTCATTCCGAAAGCGGCGTAGGACAAAATCCGTATCGACCCCGCGTTTTACGACCTTGATCGCGGCCTTGCGGCGGAACTCGCCATCCGAACGGGTCGCCTCGTAAACGGCGCCCATTCCTCCGCGGCCTATTTCACGCTCGATACGATATGCCCCGAGGGTCTTGCCGATCAACGGGTCTAGGTCACTGTCGTCGAATAGAGATGAGAGGACTTCGCGCTTGGCGCTTGCAGCTATCGGCTCTTCAATAAAACTTTCGGCCTGCTCGAATTGGGAAAGCAGCTTATCGACCTCTTTTGCAAGCTCCGGATCACGTGTAGTGATCTCATCGAGCATGGCCTTGCGCTCCGCCGGATCTTGATCCAAGCAGGAGTGAAACACGTCTTCGATCTCGCGCCAGCGTTCCGGGGTCATCAAAGAAAAAGCCCGCACCAATGCAAGCGTGCACCGGGGCTAAAAAGGCAGGTGATATTTTAATATGTAGGACTTCTCCGGCAAAGGATAATTGAGAGCGCCGAAGGAAATTCTTGACATTTGATGTCATTCGGGCGTAAACCAGAGGTATGCGAACTCGCTAATTCAATGAATGGAGGAATGAAATGGGACGGAAAATACTCGCAATTGTAACAGCAATGGTGGCGGCGGTCGCCGTGATCTGGATCGCCTATATGATCGCAACCATCTTTCCGCCATTGCCGCCCGTCAATATCGAATACGCTCGCAGAGGCGATATGGCAGCCTATATGCAAACGTATCCGACGATCGCGTTCGTCGCGGTCGCGATCGGCTATGCGATCGCCGCGTTCGCGGGCGGGTTCATCGCAACGAAGATGGGAAGACGCTGGAGCCAGGGGGCGACACTCGCGATCGTCGTAGGTGCGTTGCTGAGCTTAGGTTCAGTCGCGACCGCAACGGTCTGGCCGCAGCCGATCTGGTTCGTGCTCGTGAGCCTCGTGATCTTCGTGCCGCTGTCGCTGGTCGGTTTCAAATTCGCCGACCATATAATCTAGCCACCGGAACGCGGACGCCCTCGTCCGCACTGAGCCCGAAGGGCGAAAACCTCGTGCCGAATTCTGACAACGTCCGGTCACCGCTTCGCGGCGATGCGGACGAGGGCGTCCGCGTTCCGGTCCGATGCGCCTTCGACCAATTGTTGAGGCGTTACTAACGTGCGGGCTACTGACACAGATGGCAGGCATTCAAAGAATTGCGTCGGCAATTCTTCGCGCACCCGGAATTCCGCATTCCGCACTCCGCGTTCCGCATTCGAAGCCGCCTCGCCGGCTTCTACGGCTTCATCCCTTCGTTCCATTTCGGAACAAAGTCCGAATTCACAAGCCACTGGATCGGTGCGACCATCGAATTGATCGCGTGCGTCATATGCGAAAAGTCGATGGTCTTGATCTCATCGCTCGCGTGGTGGTAATCCTTGTGCAGGCCGAAGCTTGAGACCGTGTGCGCGATAATTCCCTGCCGTGCGAGCGTGTAATTATCCGAGCGCCGAAAGAATTGCTCTTCGGGGTGCGGATCCTGCACGAGCTTTGCACCGCGTTTTGCAAGTTCAGGGCCGAGGTTCGAACGCTCGTAGCCTGTAAGCCAAAGTTCGTCGGGCTTCACCTTCGCATCTGGCCGGCCGATCATCTCGAACTCGAGATTCGCAACGAACTTGTCCTGCGGGAACGGCAGATTCTTCACAAAATATCCTGCGCCGAAGCCGCCCGCTTCTTCACTGCCGAAACAAACAAAGTAAACAGTCCGCTTCGGCTTCTTGCCCGCGGCAAGAGCGCGTGCGATCTCGAGCACAGCGACCGTGCCCGAAGCGTCGTCGTCCGCACCGTTGAAGATCTTGTCATCGCCCGGCGCGTTGTCGCGTACGCCGAGGTGATCGAGATGCGAACTTATCAAGATGACCTGCGAACCGAGCTTCGCGTCGGTGCCGGTGATCTTACCGATCGCGTTCCAGGTGTATGTCGGAGCCGCGGCCTCGAACGTTCCCTTGAGCGTTACGGTCGAGCCTTCGGCGAATTTCGCGAGTTCCTCCGCTCCTTTTGTCGAAACCGCGAGCAGCGTCCCGAATCGCCCTAAAGACGCCTTTCGCCCAGCGACCTCCGCCCAATTGGCCCTCATCTCGGTGGTCTCGACCATTATGACCGCAGCCGCACCGTCGCGGCTCATCTGGCGTATGTCACCTTGAACATTCTCATACTTCGAATCAGCGGACATCGACAAGATGACGATCGCGCCTTTCACCGCCTTGTCGCCGGGCTTTGCGTGCTGGATCGGACCGCTGATCTCCTTCCCTGCGATCGCGAACGCGATAATGTCGTCACCGAGTTTGATCGAGGTTCCGTCGATGGTAAGGCCCGTCAAGGTCTCGCGTCGCGGAGCTTCGACCGTCTGCACGAACGTCGGTTTGCCGTCGAAACCGACTTCGCCCGCGGGTTCGAGCCCGAACTGCATAAATTGCGAGCCGATATATTCAGCAGCGATCCGTTCGAACTTCGTGCCCGAACCGCGTCCCTGCATCGCGTCGCCCGCAAGAAAGTACATCGCCGCACGGACATCGCGTTCCTTGACGCTGCCCGCCGGAGCAACGGCCTGTGCCGCCGCAAACGTCGAAAAAGCGAAGATCGTAAGAGCAATCTTCGCGATAAATTGATTCTTTTTCATAGTTTTCGTCCAATATTACGCAAAAATCCGCATTTTGTTCACCGATATATCGCGGTTTTACGCCGCAAGGTCGCGATTATTCGCTGTAATGTCTCGATTATTCGCCGTAATGTCTCGATTATTCGCTGTAAAGTCGCGATTCAACGCCGTAAAATCACGATTCAACGCTGTAAAGTCTCGACTGAACGCCGTGAAATCGTCATTCAACACCGTAAAATCGCCACTCAACGCTGTCAAATCACCACTCAACGCTGTAAAGTCTCGACTGAACGCTGTAAAATCGCCACATATTTTCGTCCAATTCGCCGCAAACATCAATGTTTTACGGCGTTTCGTCGAATTGTTGCGAAAAGATCGTGAAATGCTGAAAGGCGTCGTCGTTTTCGTCGCCGTAGGTGACGAAGATAATACCCCAGGGTGAAACCCTGGGTCACGATCCGCAATATCTTCCGCTCCCTGAAGGGGAGCAACCGCGGCGTTGGTTTGTTCGACCCTTACAGGGTCGGTATCGTTTTGTGTGGTGATCCCAGGGTTGCGGCCTTCGGCCTTACCCTGGGCTATTATCTTCGTCCCCTTCGGGGACACCGGAAATGCGACCGCACTGCGATCGGGCTACAGACGCGGCCCTACTTCCCGAGATCGTAATAGCGCCAGTTGGGTTTGTAGTCGCGCGAGAGTTTGGCGTCGGTGAGCGTGGCTCGGACCATTTCGACGGCGATCGGGCCGTTCTTGAGGATCGCGTCGTGAAAGTCGCGGTCGGTCATCTTTTTGGAATCGACGAGGTCGTGGTGTAACGCGTAGAACTGCAGTCCGCCGGTCATATACGCCATCTGATAAAGCGGGCCGTAATCGCCCGCGAACGAACGTCGCACTTCGGCGAGAGCGTTCTCGCGTTCGTGCCCGACCTTGTTCACGAGAAGATCGACGCACTGCTCGGGCGTCCACTTGCCTAGGTGAAAGTTGAGCGAAAAGATGATCCTCGCCGCACGATGCGAACGCCAAAAGAGAGCACCGATCTTATCCTCGGGCGTCTTGTCGAAACCGCGATCCCAAAGCAGGAACTCCCAATACAACGCCCAGCCTTCCATCCAGAACGGCGTGTTGAACATCCTTCGATACGGCTTGTATCGCGAGGTCATAAAGCCCTGCAGATGATGGCCCGGAATGAGTTCGTGATGCGTAACGGCACGCGCGAAATGCGGGTTGTTGCCGCGCATCGACATCATCTTTTGCTCCTGCGTCATCGTGTCGGTCGGGTAACTGACGAGGATCGTTTCGCCGCCCAGGAAGAACGGTGCGACGAGCTGACGTTCGGGCGTCATCATCTCCATCCGCCACGATTCTTCGGCGACACGCGGAACGGTAACGAGGTCATTCTGCTTTACGTAATCGATCGCTTCGCGTGCGAAGTCGCGTATGAGTTCGGGCTGCTTGCCCGGCTCGACGTAGGTCTTCTTCACGGCCTCGATCGCCTTCATATAATCGTCGCCGTAACCCATCTCACGCGACGCTTTTTTCAATTCCGCGATGCACCATTCGAACTCTTTGTTCGCGATCTCGACGAGTTCCTCGGGCGTGTACGGGATCATCTCGAATCGCAGTTCCTCGATGAGAGCTTCGCGGCCGATCGGGTCGCCGATGATCGTTGTCTTGTCGTCCGCAGCGATACCGACGAGCTTGGTCGTTACGAATTTTTGATATTTGTCGAGAGCTTCGTCCGCCGTCTTGTTGGGCGTTTCGCACCACCAGGTGAAGTTAGGGTCGTAGCCGTTGTAGAACGTGTACCAACGCTTCAATGTGTCGCGAAGCCCGGCGACCGCCCTTGCCGCACGATACGCGACCGTGCGCTTCGGCTTTGCAGCCGAATCCTTTTCGAACGCCTTTTGCGTTTCCGCGATCTGCTTTGCGAGGCCGTCAAGAACCGCTGCGGACTTCGCTCCGTCGGCGAATTCGAGTCGGCGTCGTGCGTCCTCAAGGTCAGTGATCGTACGCGCGAAAGGTATCAGCGGTTCCATCTCGGCGAACTGCCGTTTCAACTGCGCCATCTGATGCTGCTCGTGTTCGAGATGATTCTTAAACAGTATGTAGTCGATCTGCTCTTCGCGGTCGAGCGAATCGAAATTCATTCCGCGAAGCGTCGCAAGCTCGCCGTCATACAGTTCGCCGAGCCTCGCCATCCGTGCCGCCGAAAGCTCCGACCGCCAAAGCCTGTCGAAAGCTCCAGTATCCTGCGCGAACCGCTCGATCTCACCACGCAAACGCGAAGGCGTCTCATTCGTCTGGCCTAACGCCGCCTGCACGAACATTCCTTGCACCAACATCGCCAACACGAACCCCAAACACACAAAACGCCGCCCGATCATTTTCATAATTTGCTCCTAAATGGAAATTAATTTATCGATGAACCGCTACTACTTCCGCGTCATTTTACCGTGGTCGTCCTAAGCGTGCCTTGCACGCGAAAATTTTATTAGCTACAGGTGAAGCGAAGCGAAACCTGTAGAAAGCAAGGCGGCCGACCGAAGCGTGTGCGAACACGCGATCTACACAAAAGCGGCGACCGGCACCGGCCGCGTCGATGCGATCTTCGAACGGTTGCGCTTGATATTATCTATTTCGCGGAGCGTTGCGGCGGTCACGTAACTCTCGCCGCAGCGAGGACACGAGACGACAGGCACATTCTCGATCACCAGAAGAGCCGAGCCTTTCCCGTAGCTTCGGCTGACATGAATTATTCTCGCACCTGTCTTGCCACAGTTACCACACGTGATCGTTTCAGCTTTTGATCTTTTCATAACAAACTGGCTTTCGGCTTCGCCGCTCGATGTGGAGGCTGTCTGAAAAGCACGAACTTCGGCTTTAGCTCCGTTAGGAGCGAAATGTTTGTAGTACGAGATCCCAACGATGGCTAGAGCTCCGTAGGAGCGACATCTTGTTGTTTCGCAATAATTTAGTGCCGCCCCTAACGGGGCTTGACTCTATTTATGACGTTCGTGATCTACAAACATCTCGCTCCTAACGGAGCTTCCTGACGGTCTGATTGCGATTTTTCAGACATCCTCTCGACCAAGAAAAGATTTGCGGCTACGCCACCGCTTGGTGGCATAGCCACCAGAATAAATAAGAAAGCGTTCGGAAACGCAGAGCTTTTCCGCTCATCGAAGGGCAAAGCCCAAAAATGATCCTATAGGTCTCGCAAAAAACTCACGCCGTCGGCGATTCGCAAGCCGAAGTTTTCGGCGATGGTTTGGCCGATGTCGGAGAGGGATTGGCGAGTGCCTAAGGCGACGCCTGCACGAGCTTCGCGGCCGTAAACGAGCAGCGGCACGTATTCGCGGGTATGGTCGGAGCCTTCTTTTGTCGGGTCGTTGCCGTGATCTGCCGTTAAGATGAGAAGGTCGTCCGGCTTCATCGCGTCCATTATCTCGGGCAGGCGTGCGTCGAATTCTTCGAGCGCTCGTGCGTAGCCTTCGGGGTCGCGTCGATGGCCGTAGAGCATATCGAAATCGACGAGATTCGAGAAGATGAGCCCGCGGCTTTCCGCATTCAAAGCCTCGATGGTCGAATCCACCGCCTGGTCGTTGTTCTTGCCGACAAGATCCGCGGTGACGCCGATATTGTCATATATCGACGCGATCTTTCCGATGCAGACAACATCGAGCCCGGCGTTCGCGAGCACGGGAAGAAGGTTGTCGGCAGGCGGCGGCACGGCGTAATCGTGGCGATTCTCGGTCCGTTTGAAATTCGCGGAGTTCGAGCCCAAGAACGGCCTCGCTATCACGCGCGCGACCTCGTCTTCGCCTTTCAAAATGCGCCGTGCGATCTCGCAAATTTCGTAAAGCCGATCGATCGGGATCACTTCCTCGTGTGCGGCGATCTGAAACACGGAATCAGCCGAAGTGTAAACTATCGGCTTGCCCGTCGCGACGTGTTCCTCGCCGAGCTGCTTGATGATCTCGGTGCCGCTCGCCGGAACGTTGCCGAGAACGCCGGGCACATTCGCTTCGGCTACGAAACGATCGATGATGCGGTCGGGAAAGCCGTAGGGAAATTTCGGAAAGCCTTGCTTCAAGATGATGCCGGCCATCTCCCAATGGCCTGTCGTCGTGTCCTTACCGTCGGATTTTAGCGTGCATTTCCCGAAAGAACCGAGCGGTTCATCGACAGCCGCAAGTCCCGCGAGCGGCGTGATATTCCCGAGACCCAAACTCTGAAGATTGGGGAGAGCGACCTTGCGCCGTTCGAGGATATGGCCGAGCGTATCTGCGCCTGCATCGCCCCAATCCGCCGCATCCGGCATCTCGCCAATACCTGCTGAATCAAGCACAACCAAACAAATGCGTCCAAATCTTTGTGTCATAAAAAAAATCAAATTCTAATGCGTCGTTAATCTACCGGAGCCGTATATCCTTCGCGTGCACGCACCTTCGCACCCGCGGGCAATCCCTTTAGCTCCACTTTTATCTTGCGGTATTTGCCGTCCCGCGTCTCGTTAGTCGGGTAATATCCTAGCGTGTACTTCGTTCCGATCTCGGCCGCGACCTCTTGAAACGCACGCCGAGCGTCCGCAAGGTCGCTGGTAAGAAAGACCTTTCCACCCGAACGTTTTGCGAGATCCTGCATCTCTGCATCGGCGATCTCATAGAGTTTCTTGCTGACTGCTAGCCGCTCGAAATCTCCAAGTTGGCAAAACACCGATGCTTTTTCCATCGACGGACTCCCTTTCAGCGTTCGGTAATATCTTCGGATCTGTGCGGTCGAAAACCGCATCGCCGCTTCGCAGTCGCCAAGTAGATTTTCCTCAAAATATTCCCGCGTATCGACACGCACGAAGTATGAGATCAAGCCTTTTGCTTCGAGTTTTTCGCGAGCATCCTCAAAATCGGTCGCGCTTGTGGAATCAACGCCGTCAGTCAATGCAACGACCGCACGGCGTCCACGAAACTCTCCCGTTACCGGACCGCCGAAGACCTTGTCTGCGATCTCGGACATTCCGTCGTAATAAGGCGTACCGGCACTTGTCTTCAGGCCGCGAAGGGCCGCAAAAAGCTTCTCGCGATCAGCACTCAACGGTGAAAGCACATCGATCACGGGCGAGTTTCCGGCGTCGCCGCTGCTCATCGAAAACGAAACGATCGCGACTCGGTCACCCGGCCTTAATGAGCGGATAAAGATCTCCGCGGCCCGCCGGATCATTGGCAGATCATTCCGTGCCGACCCCGACGTATCAAGCAGCAAGGCAACCTCGAATGGGGCGGTCGCCAAAGTAAATTCCGTGACCGTCTGCTTAACGCCGTCCTCATAGACAACGAAGTTGCCAGCCTTAAGGGCTGTGACCGGGGCTCCTTTTGCGTCGGTAACCGCGACCGGAATGTCCACAAGGTCGGTCGAGACGCGAATGACATCGTCATTGGTCTTCGCATCTTGAGATCGGATGTTTGATACCAGCAGAACTATCAAACACAGATAACCGATCGTCGAGTACAGCTTCGTCATTCGCGTCATGGTGTTCTCAGATTGTAACAGAGATGTAAGGCCGAAGGCTGCGAAACGGTCTCATTCTCGTTAGGAAATCAGGCGAGATGTTGCTATTATTTTCGCAAGTCAGCTTAAAAACTTGATTTTAGCAACGGTTTCTCGCGTGGCATTGTTGTGTGCAGTTCCCGTTGCAAACTCTGACCGAATTTTGGTTTATGGGAGTAAGAATAATGAAAAAGGAATTTCTCCGAATCCTCTTTTTTGTATGGATAGCGACTGTCATTGGTGTTGGCAGCGCGTTTGCTCAAAATTACGCGGCTCAAAAGTCTGTCGTCCGAGACACGAAGAGCGTGGCCCCGTCGGCCGCGATCCTAGTCGAAGACTTCCCTTATTCGGCCGGTTCTCTTTTGACCGACAACGGATGGGCAGCTCATAGCGGTGCGGGAACGAATCCCCTCGCAACGGTGTCGCCCGGCTTGACCTTGGCCGGCTATCCTGGTTCCGGCATCGGAAATGCCGTCGCAATGACGACCAGCGGCGAGGACGTAAATCGCGCATTCGCGGTCCAATCGAGCGGTTCGGTCTATGCCGCGTTCTTGGTGAATATAAGCGAAGCATCGACGACCGCCCCCGGCGGATACTTTTTCCATTTTGGCCCAGACCCGATCGGCTCGACGTTCCGCGGGCGCGTGTGGGCTGTAAAAGATGGTTCGAACAACTTGGCCTTCGGAATCTCAGTGGCTTCGACCTCGGCCGCGGGCGTTGCCCTTACGCCGTTTTCGTATTCGCTCAATACGACCTATCTGGTCGTCGTCAAGTACACCATCGTGGATGGAGCCACGAATGATACGGCGGAGCTTTTCGTAAGCACGACCGTCCCGGGAACCGAACCGAGCCCGACCGTCTCCTCGACCGACACTTCACCTGGCGACATTTCACCGGGAGCTGTTGCTCTGAGGCAAGGATCTTCCGCCACATCTCCGACCCTGCAGATCGACGGTATTCGCGTCGGAACAAGCTGGGCAGACGTAACGCAGGCAGGTCCCGCGGCACCGTCACAGCATGTGCTTGACTACGATGGCGACGGCAAGACCGACTACGCTGTCGTCCGCAACACAGGCGGCGGACCTAGCGGCCAGGTAACGTGGTTCGAATGCAACGCTTCAGGTGCAAGCCAGCAATGCTCGGGCAATATTCAGGCCGAATTCGGTACCGCAAGCGACTTCTTCGTCTCGGGTGATTTTGACGGCGACAGCAAGTCCGACATCGCTGTTTGGCGTCCCGGTGCTCCTTCGACTGCAGCATTTTACATCTTCCAGAGTTCGAACAGCACGCTTCGTACTGACGTCTTTGGCCAGTCGGGTGACGATCCGTCGGTCGTTGGCGATTACACCGGCGACGGCAAAGCCGACCCTGCGGTCTATCGCGGAGGCGCCGCTTCAGGTGATCAGAGCTTCTGGTTCTATAGAGCAAGCAGCGGCCCGAACAGCGGAAACATTGTTTACACCCCTTGGGGTTCAAATGGCGATTTTCCGGCTCCCGGCGACTATGACGGCAACGGCATGGCCGACTTTATGATCCAACGCAACGGCGGCGGCGGCCAGGCTGCTTTCTGGCTCTATGCGAATGGACCTGGAACCGTCAGCACGTACTACTTCGGCACGCCGACCGACGTGATCGTCCCCGGCGACTATGACGGCGACGGCAAGACCGACATCGCGACCATCCGCGGAAGCGGCGGTGCGATCAATTGGTTCGTCCGAAAGAGCTCGGCACCTGGCGATTCACCGTACTTCGGTGTCTGGGGCCTTTCCGCCTCGGATTTCGCGACGCCGGGCGACTTTGACGGCGACGGCAAGACCGACCTTGCGGTGTGGCGTCCGAACGCTGACCCGACGCAGAATTACTTCTACGTAAGGACAAGTTCCGGCGGTGCCCTTGCCCAGACCGAATGGGGCCAGAACGGTGACTATCCGGTCAATAACTACAACACGCACTGATCCGCTGAAAGATCGGCGGTGATTGTTAAGGCTCGATCGGTTGCCGAAACCTGTCGGGCCTTGATTTTTTCCGATCAGCTGCTTGCAGAATCAGATATTGCGGGTTGACCCCACCGAAACTTCCGCATACACTAACCTCGTAAGTCTGTACATTTTTAGATCTTAGTTTGTGGGCCGGATATCATTCTGCCCGAGAATTGGAGGGAGTATATGTTTTCAGTTTCTGAACTATTTTCGAGCTGGCGAACCGTCGCGCGTACGTCCGCTCTTGCAGCCGCCTTTGTTGCGGCAGTTTCGCTCGTTAGCGCAAATACAGCTTTTGGCCAGGCCATCACCGAAGACTTCGCTGACATTACGACCTTGCCAGCGGCGGGATGGGTCCAAACCAACCATAGTAATCCTGTAGGTACCACCGTCTGGTTCCAGGGAAACAGTACTGTTTTCGCGTCGCAAGCCGGTGCGGCCACAGCCTATATAGGTGCCAATTTCAACAGCGCCGGCGGCTCAGGAACCATCAGCAATTGGCTTTTCGTCCCGACCCGTACGCTGAACAACGGCGATGTCTTTACATTTTGGACCAGATCTGTGAGCACCACGTTTCCGGACCGAATGCAAGTTCGCCTTTCGACCAATGGTTCGAGCACGAACATTGGCACGACCGAAAACGATGTAGGCGATTTTACAAATCTGCTGCTTGATATCAATCCGACGCTGTCGGACCAATACCCGATAGTCTGGACACAATATACGATCACGATCAGCGGCCTTGCGGGCCCGACGAGCGGTCGTCTCGCATTCCGCTACTTTGTGGTCGATGGCGGCCCGCAAGGCAACAACTCGAACTATATCGGTGTCGACACTTTCAGCTATACACCGGCTGGAGGTCCTGTCGCCCCGACGCAGCATGTGCTTGACTACAACGGCGACGGCAAGACCGACTACGCTGTCGTCCGCAACACAGGCGGCGGACCTAGCGGCCAGGTAACGTGGTTCGAATGCAACGCTTCAGGTGCAAGCCAGCAATGCTCGGGCAATATTCAGGCCGAATTCGGTACCGCAAGCGACTTCTTCGTCTCGGGTGATTTTGACGGCGACAGCAAGTCCGACATCGCTGTTTGGCGTCCCGGTGCTCCTTCGACTGCAGCATTTTACATCTTCCAGAGTTCGAACAGCACGCTTCGTACTGACGTCTTTGGCCAGTCGGGTGACGATCCGTCGGTCGTTGGCGATTACACCGGCGACGGCAAAGCCGACCCTGCGGTCTATCGCGGAGGCGCCGCTTCAGGTGATCAGAGCTTCTGGTTCTATAGAGCAAGCAGCGGCCCGAACAGCGGAAACATTGTTTACACCCCTTGGGGTTCAAATGGCGATTTTCCGGCTCCCGGCGACTATGACGGCAACGGCATGGCCGACTTTATGATCCAACGCAACGGCGGCGGCGGCCAGGCTGCTTTCTGGCTCTATGCGAATGGACCTGGAACCGTCAGCACGTACTACTTCGGCACGCCGACCGACGTGATCGTCCCCGGCGACTATGACGGCGACGGCAAGACCGACATCGCGACCATCCGCGGAAGCGGCGGTGCGATCAATTGGTTCGTCCGAAAGAGCTCGGCACCTGGCGATTCACCGTACTTCGGTGTCTGGGGCCTTTCCGCCTCGGATTTCGCGACGCCGGGCGACTTTGACGGCGACGGCAAGACCGACCTTGCGGTGTGGCGTCCGAACGCTGACCCGACGCAGAATTACTTCTACGTAAGGACAAGTTCCGGCGGTGCCCTTGCCCAGACCGAATGGGGCCAGAACGGTGACTATCCGGTCAA